>Ga0302311_10005206_pt1 | contig 13826 bp, 8 predicted proteins | sample III_Palsa_N1_3_FD_200449 | JGI IMG/M metagenome (GOLD analysis project Ga0302311, IMG submission 200449) | Peat permafrost microbial communities from Stordalen Mire near Abisko, Sweden - III_Palsa_N1_3 | ecosystem: Environmental > Terrestrial > Soil > Palsa > Peat permafrost | place: Sweden... | reverse complement strand
AGGGCCGCAATCCGTCCGGCGCCGCCTCCGCCATCTTCGCCCTGCTGGGTCTCGGCGCGCTGGACATCCTCATCATGCTGCCGGTGCTGATGGGCATCGGCGGGATGCTGTTCGGATTCGCGGTCGCGGCGATCGGCGTGTTCGTGGCCGGCGGCGCCGTGTTCGCAGCGGGGCCCTTCACGGGCATGACGGGCGGGCCGGCCGCCGCGGTGCTGCTCGGCCTCGGCATGATGACCGGCGCCGTGGCGGCGGGCGCGCTTCTGGCCATCGTCACCATCGGCTTCGTCAACGCCACCGTCTGGTACGCTCGGCTGCACTATCGCCTTCTGAAGCCCGCCTTTGAAACTCAAGCCAAGGGAGACGTTCGATGATCCGCACGCTCGTCATGATCGCCATCGCCGGCTTTGTGGTATCCTTGGTGACCATATCCGCCGCCGTCGGTATCGCCGGTCCGCAAGCCATCCTCAACGGCGGCTGGACGTTCGGGCCAAACGGCTGGGGCGAACACCACGGAACCTGGCGTTCCAACGAAGACGGTCCGCAGACGACGCGGGACATTCCGTGGTCCGGCGGCGACGCCCTGGACATCGATCTGCCGGCCGACGTGACCTATATGCAAGCCGCCGGGCCGGCGAAGATCACCGTGTCGGGGCCAAAGGATGCGATCTCCGACCTCGAGATCAGGGATGGCCATATCGGCTACATCCGTCATAGCGACCACGACGGCACGCTCACCATCGCCGTCTCTGCCCCCGCAGTCCGCAAATTCACCATGGAGAGCTCGGGCAGGCTCGCCATCGACAACTACGATCAGGACCGGCTTGAGCTCAGCCTGGAAGGAGATGCCGACGCTTCGGTGAAGGGCGTCGCCAAGGCCTTGCAGCTGAGCATCAGCGGATCTGCAGACGCCGACCTGGGGGCGCTAGCCACCCATACCGCCAAGGTGGAGATCGACGGCTCGGGCAACGCCACCGTCCGCCCTACCGACGCCGCCGACCTCTCGCTCTCGGGATCAGGCGACGTGACGCTTCTCTCCGACCCTCCGAAGTTGCAGACCCATATTTCCGGCTCGGGCGAGGTTCGCCGCAGCAATGGCGATACGCGGTCCGCCAGCAAGGACGACTGACGCTCAATCGAGCACGCGCGCGCTCGAGCTGCTGATCGGTGCGCGGACGACTGTCTAACATGCAAAAGATGTGTGATGGACGGTGATGACCGAGATTGAAGCGCGCGCCGCCGACGGCGAAACGTCCGCGGGCGATGGCCCCCAAGGCGAAGGCTACGAGAAGGCGCTGAAGCCCCGCCAGATCCGGATGATCGCCATCGGCGGGGCGATCGGCACCGGCCTGTTTCTCGGAGCGGGCGCGCGGCTGCAGCTGGCGGGACCGGCGCTGGCGCTGGTCTACCTCGTCTGCGGGGTCTTCTCCTTCCTGATCCTGAGGGCCCTGGGAGAGCTGGTCATGTACCGCTCCAACTCCGGCAGTTTCGTCTCCTATGCGCGGGAATTCCTCGGGGAGAAGGCGTCGTTCGTGGCGGGGTGGATGTACTATCTCAACTGGGCCATGACCGGCATCGTCGATATCACCGCCGTCGCCCTCTACATGCGCTACTGGGGGACCTTCGCCCACGTGCCGCAGTGGCTGTTCGCCCTCCTGGCCATGACCTTCGTCGGCGGGGTGAACATGATCGCCGTCAAATGGTTCGGCGAGATCGAGTTCTGGTTCTCGCTGTTCAAGGTCGGGGCGCTGGTGATCTTCCTCTTGGTAGGATCGGCGATCCTCGTGATGGGACATCAGGTGGCTGGGCAGACGCCGGGGCTGCACCTCGTGCTGCAGAACGGCGGCCTGTTCCCGCATGGCCTGCTGCCCGCCGTAATCATCGTGCAGGGCGTGGTGTTCGCCTACGCCGGCATCGAGCTTCTAGGCACCGCAGCGGGCGAGGCGCAGGACGCCAAGAAGGTCCTGCCCGGCGCCATCAACGGTGTGATGTGGCGGATCGCCCTCTTCTACGTCGGCTCGGTGGTGATTCTGGTGCTGCTGATGCCGTGGACGGCCTACAAGGCCGGGGTCAGTCCGTTCGTGACCTTCTTTGGCGCACTCGGCGTGCCCGGCATCGGCACGGCCATGAACATCGTGGTGCTGACCGCCGCCCTATCGAGCCTGAATTCCGGGCTCTATTCCACCGGACGGGTGCTGCGATCCCTGGCCATGGGCGGATCGGCGCCGCCCTTCGTGGCGCGGATGAACCGGCAGAAGGTGCCCTATGGCGGCATCGTGGTCACGCTGGTGATCTACCTGATCGGCGTGATCCTGAACTACCTCGTGCCGAGCCAGGTGTTCGAGATCGTGCTGAACATCGCCTCCCTGGGCATCGTCAGCACCTGGGGTTTCATCGTGGTCTGCCAGATGAAGCTGCGCCAGGCCCAAAACCGGGGCGAGATCGAGCGGGTGGGCTTCCGCCTGCCTTTCGCGCCCGTGACCGCCTGGCTGACGCTGGCGTTCTTGGCCGGGGTGCTGGCGCTCATGGCGTTCGACTATCCGGACGGCACCTTCACCATCGCCGCCATTCCGGTGGTCGCGATCTGCCTCGGGCTGGGCTGGTTCGCCCTGAAGGGCAAGAGTCCCTTCTCGCCCGGCGCGCCGCCGACGCCGCACGTAAATGAGCTTGGGCCCGGCTGATACGGCGTCGAAAGCAGCACGTTGCGACGCCCGGCGGCTTCCTTGGACGCCGCTGTGGAGCCGCCGGGCGGTTCGTGCATTAAGGCGGTGCGGCCAGCGGAGCGCCGTATTTAGGAGTGACGATGCTCATACGATTTGGCTACGAGATCGTGATCAACTGCTGGTCACCGACGCCGATCGTCACTGAGCTGAGCATCGTGGACGAGCACCACAAGGACGTCCGCGTCCCCGAGGTCTACTTCACCGATCCGGCCGTCGAGAGCGCCACCTACCGCGACGTATTCGGAAATCTCTGCCGCCGCTTCATAGCGCCCGCCGGCGACCTGATGATCCGCGCCGACAGCGTGATCGAGGCCAGCGGCGACGTCGACCCGGTCGCGCCGGACGCCGAACAGCTCCCCGTATCCGCGCTCCCCGACGAAGCCCTCTTGTATCTGATGGGCAGCCGCTACTGCGAGACAGACCGCCTGAGCCAGATCGCCTGGAACCTGTTTGGCCACACGGCGCCGGGCTGGGGCCGGGTGCAGGCCATCTGCGACTTCGCCAACCAGCGCATCGCCTTCGATTACCAGAACGCCCGCTCCACCCGCACCGCCTTTGAGGCCTACGAAGAGCAGACCGGCGTCTGCCGCGACTACGCCCATCTGGCCATCGCACTCTGCCGCTGCATGAATATTCCTGCCCGTTATGTGAACGGCTATCTGGGCGACATCGGCGTGCCGGTGCGAGATCCGATGGACTTCAGCGCCTGGATGGAGGTCTATCTCGGCGACCGCTGGTGGACCTTCGACGCCCGTAACAACGTTCCGCGCATCGGTCGCATCGTGCTGGCAAGGGGCCGGGATGCGGCGGACGTGGCCATGCTCACCTCCTTCGGATCTCACATCCTGAACCGTTTCGCGGTCTGGACCTTCGAGGTGGACACGCCGACCCTGGATGACCCTATCCGCTGATAGCCGCTGCAAATCCCGGCGCCCTCGGCCCTATAAAATCGCAAGCCGGACGATTCCTGTGCTAGCCAGCGTTCAGCCTTTCTTGCGAGGGCCTACGGAGAGACGATGACGGTAACGGCGGGGCTTCATCATCTGACGCGCTATCGCTACGATCGCCCCGTCAAACTCGGGCCGCAGACTGTGCGCCTTCGCCCCGCGCCCCATTGCCGGACGCGGGTCCCGAGCTACGCGCTGAAGATCACCCCGGCCAACCATTTCATCAACTGGCAGCAGGACCCGTTCGGCAACTGGCTGGCGCGGCTGGTGTTCCCGGACCCCGTGCGGGAGTTCGCCGTCGAGGTGGATCTGACCGCCGAAATGAAGGTGATCAATCCCTTCGACTTCTTCGTCGAGCCCTATGCCGAGGGCTTGCCGTTCGCCTATCCTGACGAGCTGGCCGGAGAACTCGCGCCGTATCTGGTGGTGGAGGATGATGCAGAGGCGCTCGACGCCTTCGTCGCCACGCTCGCGCCCACCGCGCCCAGCACCATAAACTTCCTCGTCGATCTGAACGCCCGCATCATGCGGGAGGTCAGCTATCTCGTGCGGATGGACCCCGGCGTGCAGACGCCGGAAGAAACGCTCAAGCTCGCCTCCGGCTCCTGCCGCGACAGCGCCTGGTTGCAGGTGCAGGTGTTGCGGAAGCTCGGTTTGGCCGCCCGCTTCGTCTCCGGCTACCTGATCCAGCTGAAGGCCGACGTCGAGGCGCTGGACGGGCCGTCTGGCACGACCGAAGACTTCTGCGACCTGCACGCGTGGGCCGAGGTCTTTCTGCCGGGCGCCGGCTGGATCGGCCTGGACGCCACCTCGGGGCTCCTCTGCGGTGAGGGCCACCTGCCGCTGGCCGCCACCCCGCACCACCGATCCGCCGCCCCGATCAGCGGCTTGGTCGAGCCCGCCAACGTCGAGTTCGAGTTCGAGATGTCGGTGGTGCGGCTGGTCGATCCGGTGCGCATCACCAAGCCGTTCGAGGACGAACGCTGGCTGGCTTTGAACGCGCTGGGCGCCCTGGTGGACAAGCACTTGGCCGACGGCGACGTGCGCCTGACCATGGGCGGCGAGCCCACCTTCTGCTCCATCGACGACTTCGAATCCCCCGAGTGGAACACCGACGCCGTCGGTCCGACCAAGCGCGCCCTGGCCGACCAGATGATCCGGCGCCTGCGCGACCGCTTCGCTTCAGGCGGCCTGCTGCACCACGGCCAGGGCAAGTGGTATCCAGGGGAGCCCTTGCCGCGCTGGGCCTTCGCCCTCTACTGGCGCGGCGACGGCCAGCCGATCTGGCGCAACGCCGAGACCATCACCGGCGAGCCCGACGCCGAGCAGCCCGCCCCGGCGCCCATCGACGCCGCCGCCTTCGCCGAGCGTTTCGCCGCACGCCTGGGGCTCGATCCCGCCTGCATCCAGCCGGCGTTCGAGGACCCGCTCCACTGGATCGGAACCGAGGGCAAGCTGCCTGACAACTTCGACGCCGCCGATCCCAGGATCGACGACGCCCAGGCGCGCAAGCGCCTGCTGCTGGCCTTCGACGGCGGCGTCTCCACGGCGCGCGCCTACGTCCTGCCGATGCGCCGCTGGAGCACCGCCGAGCGCCGGGGTTGGATGAGCGAGGCCTGGGTGCTGCGGCGGGGGCGGATGTTCTTGGTCCCCGGCGACTCCCCGGCCGGGTTCCGGCTGCCGCTCAGCAGCCTGCCAGAGCTGGCGGAGGAGGACTACCCCCACGTCCGCAGCCGCGATCCGTTCGAGGCGCGCGACGCCCTGCCGCCTCACGAGGCATTGACCGCCGCGCTGGTCGCCGGCGCTCCGCCCAAGAGCGAGTCTCCCTATGTGCGGACGGCCATCACCTTCGAGGTGCGGGACGAGATCCTCTACGTCTTCATGCCGCCGGTGGAGACGGCGGAGGACTATCTGGAGCTGGTGGCCCAGGTAGAGGCGCTCGCCGCCGAGACCGGGCAGTCCCTCCGCTTCGAAGGCTACGGCCCACCTGACGATCCGCGCCTGAACGTCATCAAGGTGACGCCCGATCCTGGCGTGCTGGAGATCAACGTCCACCCGGCCAAGAGCTGGGCCCAGGCGGTGAGCATCACCACCGGCGTCTATGAGGAAGCGGCCCAGACGCGCCTCGGCGCCGACAAATTCATGATCGACGGCCGCCACACCGGCACCGGCGGCGGCAACCATGTGGTGGTCGGCGGCGCCAGCCCGCTGGATTCGCCCTTCCTGCGTCGGCCGGACCTGTTGAAGAGCATGCTGCTCTACTGGCAGCGCCATCCCTCGCTCTCCTACCTCTTCTCCGGCTTGTTCGTCGGCCCCACCAGCCAGGCCCCGCGGGTGTACGAAGCCCGCCACGACGCCCTTTATGAGCTGGAGATCGCCCTGGCCGCCGTACCCGCCCCCGGAGATGGCGAGGCGCCGCCGCCCTGGCTGGTGGACCGCCTGTTCCGCAACTTGCTAGCCGACGTCTCGGGCAACACCCACCGCACCGAGATTTGCATCGACAAGCTCTATTCGCCCGACGGTCCCGCCGGACGGCTAGGCCTGCTGGAATTCCGCGGCTTCGAGATGCCGCCGAGCGCCCGCATGAGCCTGGCACAGCAGCTATTGATCCGCGCCCTGATCGCCTGGTTCTGGAAAGAGCCCCAAGACGGCGCCCTGGTGCGCTGGGGAACCAGCTTGCACGACCGCTTCATGTTGCCCCATTTCGTCTGGGCCGATTTCGAGGGCGTGCTGGCAGACCTCAGCCGCGCCGGCTACGCCTTCGATCCCCTGTGGTTCGAGGCCCAGCGCCAGTTCCGTTTCCCCGAATTTGGCCGGGTGGACTACGACGGCGTCGGCCTGGAGCTGCGCCATGCGCTGGAGCCCTGGCATGTGATGGCCGAGGAAAACAGCGGCGGCGGCACGGTGCGTTTCGTGGACGCCTCGGTAGAGCGGCTGCAAGTCGCCGTCTCCGGCTTCACACCCGAACGCCACTTGATCACCTGCAACGGCCGGCCATTGCCTATGACGCCAACGGGCATTGCTGGGGAAGCCGTGGCCGGTGTGCGCTACAAGGCTTGGAAGCCCCACAGCGGCCTGCACCCCAACATCGCCCCGCACGCCCCCCTGACCTTCGATATCGTCGATCGCTGGAACCGCCGCTCGCTCGGCGGCTGCGTCTATTACGCCTCGCATCCAGGCGGACGAAGCTACAACACCTTCCCGGTCAACTCCTACGAGGCGCAGGCGAGGCGGCTGGCGCGGTTCCAGGCGCATGGCCACACGCCAGGGACGATCGATATCCTCACCGAGAGCCGCAGCGCCGAGTTCCCGCTAACTCTCGACCTCAGGACTCCCGTTGGACGCTGACCTGCAGTCGGTAGACCTTGCGCCGTCTCACGACGACGCGGCGGCCGCGCGGCTGAAGGGCTGGCTCGATGACTACCGCCCCTTCGTCGACGCCCCGGACGAGCTCGTACCGCCGGACGGGGTGACCCCAGAGCCATGGCTACGGTTCTTGCGCGCCGTGGCCGCCTATCCCGAGGGGGATTTCGCCGAGCGGTTCGCCCTCGCCACCCGCCACATCCGCGACGCGGGCGTCTCCCACCGGATCTACGGGGAGGACAGCGAGCGAATCTGGCCCCTCAGCCCCATGCCCCTGATCCTGGCCGAGAAAGAGTGGGCGGAGATCGCGGCGGGCGTCGAGCAGCGGGCGACCTTGCTGGAGGCGGTCCTAACCGACCTTTACGGCGACGGAAAGCTGGTCTCCGAAGGCCATCTGCCCGCCGCCGCTGTCACCGGCAGCGACGACTTCGTGCGCGCCATGCGGGGCGTGAAGCTTCCCGGCGGCAAGCCCATGCACCTCTATGCCGCCGACCTCGGTCGTGGACCGGACGGCCGCTGGTGGGTGCTGGGCGACCGGACGCAGGCCCCATCAGGCGCGGGCTATGCGCTCGAGAACCGCATGGTGCTGTCGCGCGCCTTTCCCCACCTCTACAACGCCATGAACGTGGAGCGGCTGGCGCCCTTTTTCGGGGAGTTCCGCGCGGCCCTTGCGGCGGCGGCGAGCCGCACCGATCCCCGCATCTGCCTGCTCACCCCCGGCCCGTTCAGCGAAAGTTACTTCGAGCAGGCGCATCTGGCCCGCTATCTCGGCTTCCTGCTGGTCGAGGGCGACGACCTCGTGGTGCGCGACGGGGCGGTCTACGTCCGCACCATCGCCGGGTTGAAGCGCGCCGATGTGATCTGGCGGCGGGTGGACGCCGAGTTCATCGATCCGATGGAGCTGAACAGCGCCTCCCAGCTCGGGGTGCCGGGCCTCTTGGAAGCGATGCGGGCCGGCGGCGCGGTGGTCTCCAACATGCCTGGCTCCGGAGTGATGGAATCCAACGCCCTTTTGAGTTTCCTGCCGGCCCTCAGCCGACGGCTCCTCGGCGAGGCGCTGAAGCTACCGAACGTCGCCACCTGGTGGTGCGGCCAGCCGGCCGAGCGCGCCCAGGTCGAACGCAGCATCAACACCCTGGCCATCGCCGGGGCCTTCGGCGGCAAAGCTCACCCCGCCGTCGCCCGCGGCCCGCGCATGCTGGCCGATCTGGAGCCGGACGAGCGCGAGGCCCTGCGCACCGCCATGCGCGAGCGCCCGGTGGACTTCGTCGGCCAGGAGGTGGTGAGACTCTCCACCACCCCGACTATCCGGGACAACAAACTGCAGCCCAGCCCCTTCATCCTGCGGGTCTATGCCGCGCGCACCAACGACGGCTGGCGGATCATGCCGGGCGGCTTCTGCCGCATCTCAGATCAGAAAGACGCCCGCGCCCTCTCCATGGGCGCCGGGGCCCAGGCCTCGGACGTGTGGGTGATCGCCGAGAAGCCGGTGGAGAAGCTCTCGCTGCTGGCCCAGCGGGACGGCGCGAAGGTGCGCCGCATCACCGGCAACCTACCCAGCCGCGCCGCGGACAACCTGTTCTGGCTCGGTCGTTACCTGGAGCGCGCGGAAAGCACCCTTCGCCTCGTCCGCAGCCTCTGCACCAGCCTGATGGACCCGGACGCCGCCACCCACAGCGCAGGTGAGACGCTGGACAAGTTGAAGGCGCTCCTGGTGGGATCCGGCGCCGTCGAGGAAGAATCCCTCGGCCGCAGGGTCGCCGACGTGGCTCAGGCGGCGCTCTACGACGAGGCGGCCTACGGCTCGGTGGTCTCGCAAATTCGCTCGGCCCGGCGGGCGGCGGCCAGCATGCGCGAACGTTTGTCGGAGGATTTCTGGAAGCGGCTTCTCAGCCTCGAGGCGCGGCTCAAGAACCGCAAGAAGACCCGCATGACGGAGTCCGCGGGGCTCGAACAGGCCGAGGCGGCGCTGCTGGACCTCTCCACCCTGTCCGGCCTGACCCACGAGAACATGAACCGCGTCGCCGGCTGGCGCTTCCTCGACATGGGCCGGCGGGTGGAGCGGGGCGTCAACACCGCCCGCCTGATGCGCAAGCTCGCCGACGACGACGCCACCACCGACGATCTCGACCTGCTGCTGGACCTGATCGACAGCCAGATCACCTACCGTTCCCGCTATCTTGAAAGCATCTCCCTCACGCCGGTCCGCGACCTGGTGATGCTGGATCCGTTTAATCCCCGGTCCGTCGCCTTCCAGGTGATCACCCTGAAGGGCCACATCGCCGCCCTTCCGGCCCTGCAGGACGACGGCATGCCGGAGGAACCCACCCGCCTCCTGACCCGCCTCGGCAGCGAGATCGAAGTTCAGGACGCCGCCCTGCTGGACGGGGTGCAGGCGAGGATCTTCGAGCACAGGTTGCTGGATCTGTCCGACGCCATCACCGACCGCTATTTCCTGCAGGGCGCCAACGCGACCCCCACCAAGAAGCTTGGCGGCCTGGCGTGAACTACAAGCTGCGCCACCTGACCACCTATCACTACTCCAAGACGGTGACCTTCGCCCGCTGCGCGCTGCGCCTCACGCCGCAGCAGAGCCTCGATCAAACGGTGCTCGCGAGTCACATGACCATCACGCCGAGGCCCAGCCGGCTGGAGGAGCGGATCGGCCAGTTCGGCGAGCGGGTGATCACCGCCATCATCGACACCCCGCACCAGGAGCTGAAGATAGAGGCGCGTTCAGACGTGGCCGTCCATCGCGCCGCCCTGCTGCCCGGCTTCACCGGCGCGTCCTGGAACATCGTCCGGGAGGAGGCGTCGGCGTCGGCGTCGCTGGACGTGATCTCCCCGGCCCACTTCATCTATCCCACGGACATGACCCGGCTGAACCCTGCCATCACTGCCTATGTGGCCGAATGCTTTCCGCAGGGCCGTTCGGTGGTGGAGGCGGCGCACGCGTTGAGCTGCCGGATCAAGGCGGAGTTCGCCTACGATCCCGACGCGACCCTCGTCTCCACCCCCGCCATCGAGGCGTTCGGCGCGCGGCGCGGCGTGTGTCAGGACTTCGCCCACATCATGATCAGCGGGCTGCGTGGTCTCGGCCTGCCCGCCGCTTACGTCAGCGGCTACCTGCGCACCATCCCGCCCCCCGGCCAGCCGCGGCTGGAGGGCGCCGACGCCACCCACGCCTGGGTGAACCTCTGGTGCGGCAAGGCGCTCGGCTGGGTCGGCTTCGATCCCACCAACGCCCTGATCGTGGCGGGCGATCACATCGTGTTGGCGGTGGGGCGCGACTACGCCGACGTTGCGCCTATGGGCGGGGTGGTGCTCGGCCCCGGCGACCAGACCATCGAGGTGGCGGTGGACGTCGTGCCGGACAATGAGACACGGACGCTCGAACAGTCCGCGTTTCAATGGGCGCGATCGCGGGCCTGAGCGCCCAATTGAAAGGCGCCGCTCGTTAGGCGGCCATGTTCAAGCCGTCATCCCGGATCAGATCCACATCGACCGCCACCTTCAGGTCGCAGGACGCATCGCCGTAGATCGAACCGTTCATCGGGTCGGACTCCTGCCATGTGCGCGTGGTCGCCACCCGGATCAGCGAGGCGGATTCCACCAGCGCGTTGGTCGGATCGAACTCCATCCAGCCGAGATCGGGCAGGAACACCTCACACCAGGCGTGGGTGGCGCCCGCGCCGCGCACGGTGGCGTGGGGCGAATAGAGATAGCCTGTGGCGAAGCGCGCCGCGAACCCCAGCCGTCGCACGCTCTCGATCATCAGCCAGGCGAAGTCGCGACAGGTGCCCGAGCCCAGCTCCACGGTCTGACCCGGCGCCTGGGTGCCAGCTTCCTCGCGGGCGCCGTAGCTGAAGTCGTCGTGGATGGTGGTGTTGATGCGTTTCAGGCAGTCAAGCGCCGGCTCGTCCGGCGCGCGGATCTGGGCGCGGAGCCACTCCTTATAGCGAGGGCTCCCCTCCTCCGTGGTGGGCGTGATGAAGGGCTCCAAGATCGCGCGGTCCGAAAGGCCGTAGACGATGGGAGCGGTGGAGCACGGGTTGTCGATGGTGACGTTCGCAAACGGCGCTGGAAACCGGTCAACCACGAGGTTGTTCACCACCTTCAAGAAGTCGGCGCGGTCGCGGGGCTGCAGATGGCAGACACAGTTGCCGTAGGCGTCGTACGCCCACTTCAGCTCGGACGGCGGCGTCTCGAGAGAGGCCGAGATCAGCCGTGTCGCGTGGGTGTCCAACGGGCGCATGAGCAGACGCCAGGATCCGAACCGCACGGGCTCGGAATAACTGTAGAGACTCTCGTGACGGATACGAAGGCGGGGCATTTTTACTGAAAATCCGAGCGGTCGAGCGGCATGACTGACTGAAGACGCCAAACGGCTCACTGATGTGGGGGTTCCAATCGACGATACGAGTCGCCTCGGGTGTCACGACGACCGATATTCGACCGAGGCCCGTGTAAACCGCTTGATCGTCTCAAACAGACCTGTTGTTTAATCTCCCTCCATCTATGTTGTGCGGCAAGTATTGAGGAGCCTGTGTGCGGAATATCGGTTGCCCCAACTGCGGTGCGCTGCAGAGCCTGGGCGACCAAGGCGGCTCTCGGATTTCCCGATGCGTCGTCTGCAAATCGCCGCTGGAGCGAACGTCTGGACGGAGCGTGACGGGCGCATTCGCCTGCGCCGCCAGCGTGCTCGTTCTGCTGATCCCTGCAAACCTCCTGCCCTTCCTGACCACATCCGTGCTGGGCGTCTCCCGCCATAGCCGGTTGGCCTCGAGCGCCAGCGCCATGTGGAAGGACGGCTGGCCGCTGCTGACCATCCTGATAGGGCTCTTTATCGTCCTGCTGCCGATCCTGCGGTTCGGCCTGCTCACGGTCGTGCTAGGGGCGCTGCAGTTCGACCGGCGACCGCCCTGGCTCGGACGAGCGTTCCGCTTCGCCAATGGTCTGCAGCAATGGGCCATGCTTGACGTGTTCCTGCTGGGCCTTTGGGTCGCATACGCCCGCCTTGCCGGAACCATCAGCGTGACGCTCGGCGCAGGAGCGCTTTGCTTCATCGCCGCTGCGATCCTGTCCCTCTTCTCCCGCGCGACGCTGGACAAGGCGGCGGTGTGGCGGCGGATCGGCGGCGACAACGATCTGCCCGCCGGCGCAGCCGCGAATTCCTGCGGCGCGTGCGAGCTGATCGTCCCCGCCACGCCTCATAAGCAGGACTGTCCCCGCTGCGGCGCCGGCATAACCCCGCGCGAGCTGGACTCGGTGGCGCGCGCAACGGCTCTCACCCTTGCGGGATTGATCTTCTACATCCCCGCCAATCTCTATCCCATTGCCACCCTGCCCATCGGCCTGACGCCCACCCGTTACAACGTGCTGCAGGGCGTGATCGATCTGGCGCAGGCGCACTTGATCGGGCTGGCGCTTCTGGTGTTCACCGCCAGCTTCCTGATCCCGTTTCTGAAACTGGCGGGCATCAGCTATTGCCTCTATTCGGTGATGAGTCGTTCCGGTCGTCATCTCGTGTTCAAGACGCGGGTCTACCGGATCGTGGAGGAGATCGGTCGCTGGTCGATGGTGGATCCCTTCGTGATCGCCTGCTTCGTGCCGGTGATGCAGTATAATTCGCTGATCTACGGTCGTGCGGAGCCGGCGGCCCCGGCTTTCGCCACCGTGGTGGTGCTCACCATGGTCGCGGCGCGGTCGTTCGACCCCCGCCTGATGTGGGATGCGGCGATTAGGCCGACAGCAACGGCGTCCAGGAGTATGGCTTGAGCGATCCGCATTCCCCCGCTGGCGAGACCAGCGCGCCCCGCACCCTTGCGAACGAGAGCCGCACCCGCTGGCCGGGGCTGGTCTGGGCCATCCCTCTCGCCGCTGTCCTGATCGTCGGCTACCTCGGCCTTCAGGCGCTCGCCCATGCGGGCGTGAACGTGGTGGTGACCTTCAGCTCAGCCGCCGACGCCAAGCCCGGCGACACCCAAGTGATCTACAAGGGCCTTTCCGTCGGGCGGGTCAGCAAGGTGGCTCTGAGCGCGGACCACAAGCATGTGGACATGACGATCCGTCTCGATCCGTCGATGAAGCCCCTCCTGCGCCAAGGCACCAAATTCTGGCTCGTCGGCGCCAAGCCCAGCCTCACCGATCTCAGCTCGCTGAAAGCCGCACTGGCTGGCGTCGCGATCAGCCTCGCACCCGGCGACGGGCCGCCGACACGGCATTTCGACGGGCTCGATCAACCGCCCCAGGTGATGCCGGGCGCCGCCGGCGCCTACTTCGCCCTCGCCTCCGATCAAGTGGGCGCCACCCGCGAGGGCGCCAGCGTCTATTACCATGGCCTGGAGGTCGGCAAGGTGACCGACGTCAAGCTCCTGGCCCGCAACAACTTCAAGACCACGATCTTCGTCACCGCGCCCTACGATCACTTCGTTGGCCGCAGCACCCTCTTCTACAACGCCAGCGCCGTGCAAATCTCCCTCTCGGGCGGCGGGCTCAGCACCCAGTTCGCGCCCGGTAACGCCGCCCTCGGCGGCGGCGTGGAGTTCGACACGCCGCCCGACATCGCCGATCAGAGCCCGGCTACACAGGGCGAGGTCTTCCCCCTCTTCGCCGATCGCGGCCATGCCCTAGCCGGTCCGCGGGGGCCGCAGGTGTTCTACCGCATCCTCTTCACAGACCCTGTGGGCGACCTGGAGGTCGGCTCGGCGATCACGCTGAAGGGCTTCCAGATCGGCTCAGTGACGGCGCGCGACCTCGAGTTCGACTCCGACACCGGCGTGCTCTCGACCCCGGT
>Ga0302311_10005202_pt1 | contig 13831 bp, 10 predicted proteins | sample III_Palsa_N1_3_FD_200449 | JGI IMG/M metagenome (GOLD analysis project Ga0302311, IMG submission 200449) | Peat permafrost microbial communities from Stordalen Mire near Abisko, Sweden - III_Palsa_N1_3 | ecosystem: Environmental > Terrestrial > Soil > Palsa > Peat permafrost | place: Sweden... | reverse complement strand
GTGGAAATGGGCAACGACGAAGTACGTGTCGGTGACATGAACGTCGATCCCGAGAGCGGAGAGAAACAATCCGGTGAGCCCGCCGATGGTAAAGAGTCCGAGGAAGCCGAAGGCGTAGAGCATGGGCGCATCGTAGTGGATGGATCCCTTGTAGAGTGTGGCCGTCCAGTTAAAAACTTTGATGGCGGAAGGCAACGCCACGGCGTAGCTTAAGAAGGAAAACACCAGGGCGGAGTAGACGGAAATCCCGGCCACGAACATGTGATGCGCCCAGACCAGAAAGCCGAAGACGGCAATGGCGATCGATGAGAAGGCGACGAAGTGATAGCCGAAGATGCGCTTACGCGAGAAGCAGGCGATGATCTCGGTGACCACGCCCATCGCCGGCAGAATCATGATGTAGACGGCGGGATGGGAGTAGAACCAGAACAAATGCTGAAAGAGGAGAGGATCGCCGCCAAGTTTGGGGTCGAAGATGCCGAGGTGCAGAGCACGTTCGGCGGCCACGAGAACGATGGTGACGGCAATCACGGGCGTGCCAAGAAGCTGAATAATGCTGGTGGCATAGTGGGCCCAGATAAACAGCGGTAGGCGTGACCATGTCATGCCGGGGGCGCGCATGCGGTGAATCGTAACCACGAAATTCAGGCCGGTAAGGATGGAAGAAAAACCGGCAACGAAGATGGCAAGTCCGGCTTCGACGATTTTTGTGTTGGTGAAGTTGGTGCTGAAGGGAGCGTAGAAAGTCCAGCCGGTATCGACGCCGCCGGTCAGCATGCAGTGCATCATCATCACGCCGCCGATGATGTAGAGATACCAACTGAGCAGGTTGATGCGGGGGAACGCGAGATCTTTAGCCCCAATCATCAGCGGCACGAGAAAGTTGCCGAGCACGGCGGGGATGGAGGGGATCAGGAAAAAGAAAACCATGATCATGCCGTGCATGGTGAAAAGCTTGTTGTAAGTATCGGCCTGGACGAGGTCGCCCGCGGGGGTGAGCAATTCGAGGCGGATGAGCAACGCGAAGAATCCGCCGATGAAGAAGAAGAACGTGATGGAGAGGAGATAGAGCAGAGCGATGCGTTTATGGTCGGTGGTGAGCAGCCATGACCACGCTCCGTACTCCTTATTCAGGTAATTCTCGCGTTCCACGGGTTGAAGGATCGGGGTAGCAGCCATACTCATTGCACCTGACTTCCATTCGATTGCGCTGGTACTTTTGCCTGGGCCCTGGTTAGCACTGGATCGCCCGGCGCGGCCAGGCTGGCATCGGTCTTCGCGCCACCAGTTGGTTTGCTCAAAGAAATCGATTTAATGTATGCGACCAAGGCATTGACCTGCTCCTCCGTCACGAGACCTTGAAATGTAGGCATGATCGGCTGGAAACCTTTCACACGTTTGGCGCCGGGATCGAGAATGCATTCGCGCAAATAATTTTCGTCGGCAGTAACGGTGCGGCCATCTTCGAGTTGAACCGCCTTGCCGAAAACCCCCTGCAGGTTTGGACCGCGCCCTTGCGTATCGGTGCGGTGACAAGTGGAGCAGCCCAGTTCGGCGAAGATTTTCTCGCCCGTCACCGAGAGCGGGCCAGTCGAGCCGCCGTTCATCCATGCTTCGTACTGAGCGGGCTCCTGGACTACGATGTCACCCACCATGCCGGAGTGCTGCGTGCCGCAGTATTCGGCGCAGAATAAATGATAGACGCCGGGCTTGGTGGCGCGGAACCATTCCACCGTGTAACGGCCGGGCAGGACATCCTGCTTGATGCGAAATGCGGGAATGTAAAAACTGTGGATCACGTCCTGCGAAGTCATGATGAGCTTGACGTCGCGTCCCACCGGCACGTGCAGTTCGTTGATTTCGCGCTGGCCTTCCGCGTGCTCCACCTTCCACATCCATTGTTTTGCCACCACGTACACTTCGGCGGCATCCGTGGGCGGAGTGCGCTCCTTGAAGTAGACGACCGCGCCCCACGCGAAGATAACCATAAAGATAAGGAAAGGAATTGTGCTCCAGACGATTTCCAGAGCAGTGGAACCTTCTATCTGTTCGGCGCGAACGCCGGGACGATGGCGATAACGCGCGGCGAAAAAGACAATAAGGGTGAAGACCAGCAGCGACATCATCCCAGTAACGATGAGCAGGAAAATGTAGAGCGCGTCCACGTGGCCCGCCGTCGTGGAGGCTTGCTGCGGCCATAATGGAAAATTATTGAGCATACCGAGTCTTTGTTGCCGTCTTCTTGACCACCGAACGATCCAGCCGCCACAAGATGAAAATCAACCCGCCGAGCAGGAGAATGGTCGCGGCGGCGGCGAGCCGCAAAATGTTGGCCACCATCGCGCCGTACTTCCCGGTCTCGGGATTATAGTGATAGCAATAGAGCAGTACCGCATCGACAGCGTTGCCGATATTGCCTTGCGACGCCTCCACCAAACCCATGCGCAAATCCTTGGGCGGAAAATCCACTCCGTAGAAGTAGCGCGAGATGCGGCCTTGCGGCGTCAGCACCATGATGGCGGTCGCATGCGCGTACTGATTGCTCTTGGCGTCGTATTGATATTGAAAGCCGACGGTTTTCGTGAGCGCATTGATCGACTGGGGCTGGCCGGTGAGAAAATGCCAGCCAGCCGCGGCATTCGGACGCCCGTAACGCTTAACGTAATCCTTCTTCTTGGCGGCGGCCATCTCGGGACTTTCGCGCGGGTCGAAGCTGACAGTGATCACGTCGAACTCGTTACCCAAGTCAAATTTCACCAGGCGCATAGCGCTGGCGAGCCCGGTCAGAGCCTCGCCGCACAGCATGGTGCAGTTGTAATAAACCAGGTTCAGGATCAGAGGCTTGCGTCCGAAATAATCGTCGAGCTTGACGGTCTTTCCGGTTTCGTCACGGAAAGTAAGGTCGGGCGAGACTTGCGCGTCGAGATGCTGTTCGATGCCAACGTTCTCCAATCGCGGTGGCCGTGTGTTCGCAGGCGGAGACATGACGCCGCTATTGATCTGCGCTTCCGCGAATGCCGACAGCAGAGTAAGCGATAACAAGATGCACGCGGCGGAGATCGAATTGGATTTTATAAATCTCACTTCTTCCTGCCTTTATTGACGCCCGTAGCTTGTGCGGCCGGCTTGTTGGTTGCAGTGTCAATGCCGCTATCGCCGCTCCCGCCCTGAGCGCGCACCGGCAGACCACGCTGTACCAGCAAATCCATGGCGCGCTCGATGGGAATGTGCACAGTTCCGGCCTGTTGATCGACCCATCCGTAGCTGTAGAGAACATCGTCTTGCTGCAACTTTATGCCGTTCAGCTGCCCCCGCTCGTCTTCCTCCAACTTCGGGCTGGGGAAGGCGCTTTGCGGGTATCCGGGAGCGACGTGCCTCGTATCTTCGGGAACATTGGTGACCAGCGGACTGACCGCCGGCTGCGAAGCTTTTTCCCGCTTGTCGAGGAAAGCATAAAGTCCGCGCAGGCCGGCCATACAGAGCACGGTCACCACGCCGAGAGTCAGCAGGAAGTAAACAATGCCGGCCGCTTTCAGGTCCTGGCGCTCGAAGCTCCCGTGCTCCGCTGAACTCCCGGGTTTGTTTTGGTCGCTCATCTTTTATTACTCACTCAGCCGGCTGCAAAACTTCGTGGGCATCCTGATCGTAGGCCGGAAGCAGCGGCAGCGAAGCCAGGTTGCGGAAAAAATACCAGAGCCAGATTCCGCCGATGGCGATGGGCACGACGGCATCGGCAACGGTGATGGCAAAAGTCTTGGAAAAATTCGGTTCGATGATCCAGAACAGATCGACGTAGCGCATGAATATCAGCAGGACCGCGACCCAGACCAGCTTTCGAATATTGCGCTTAAAGGGGCGCGAGAGCAGCATGGCGAATGGGATTGCGAAGTCGAACAGCACCAGCGTCATCGCTACCCATCCCCAGCCGCCGTTGATTCGCCTTAGATAAAAAGTGATCTCGGAAGGCAGGTTTCCCGCCCAGATGATGAGCCACTGGGAGAAGTTGAAGTAGGCCCAGACCATGATGAAAGCCAGCATCCACTTGCCGTGGTCGTGAACAAAGTCGGGCTTCAGCATCTCCGACATTGGCTTGTAGTCGAAGAGGATGCGCTCAACGACGACCGCGAAGCACATGGCGGAGAGCACTTCTCCGATGAGAATGATCAGTCCGAAGATGGTCGAAATCCAACTGGGATCGAGCGACATGATCCAGTCGATGGAGGCAAACGAGATGGTGAATCCGTAAAGGATGAGGCCGGGGCCGCTGACTGCCTTGAAACGTCCGCTGTTGTCGGGGGCATTGGGACTGTCGGTTTGCATCGACCATTTCGATAGCAGAAACGAGAGCACATTCCAAACCGCGAAATAAAATATGGCGCGGATGATGAAGCCGTTCACGGTCAAGTAAGTCTGCGTGATTTGTTCGAGGTGCTCGCGGAGATGCTTGTCTTCAATGTTACCGAGCGGCTGCGCCCAGATGTACACCTTGCGTATCCCAAAGAACATGGGGATAAAAAGCGCGAAGAGCAGCGGCAGCGTGCGCATGGCTGCGCCCAGGATGCGGCGAATCACTGTGCCCCATCCGCCTCCGGTGAGATGGCGGATCATGAGAATCGCCATGGAGCCAAGAGCGACGCCGAGCCAGCACATGAAGCCGAGCAGGTAGGCGCGGTAAAACTCGTCAGGGCGGAGGAACGCGAGCGCCACGGAGCCTACAGCGAACAGGCCACCGATCACCAGCGAGCGCTGCGAGATTTTCTTTACCACCTCGGGCGCCGTCAAATCGAGATGGGGAGTCGCGGCGCTCATTTCTGGTCCTCCTTCTTCATGCCTTCCGAGTTGGTTCCTTCGGAGATCGAACTGGCCGCCGGCGCGATTACCGGGAGAGTAGCGCCGGAACCGGGCTCGGCTGAAAAGTGGGGCGGTTGCGAAGGGATATCTTGTCCGGCAGGAACATCGGCCTTGGTCGCGTTCTGGCTCAATTGCAGGGCGCGAATGTAGGCCACGATATTCCACCGGTCGCGCGGAGTGATCTGGGCCGAGTAGTCGGACATAATGCCGAAGCCGTTGCTGATGACATCGTAAAAATATCCCAGGGGGGCTTTTTGCAGGCGAGGGATGTGGTAAGACGGAGGCTGGCGGGAGAAGCCGCGCGAAGGAATAAAGCCGTTGCCGTCGCCCAAAGGCGAGTGGCAAGGAGAGCAATAAATGTTGAAGCGCTCGCGGCCGCGATCCAGAACTTCTTTGGTCACGGGAAACGGCATGTAGTCTCCGGGATTGCTGCCGATCTTGCCCGTGTAGAAATACGTGTCTTCATGCAACTGGCCGCGGGCTACGGTGCCTTCGACCAGCGGACGTGCTCCGCGCTGGTCGGGGAAGAAATCGTTTTTAGCCAGCGGATTGATGCGTGGCTGCACGTGCATGTCGAGGCGGCAGGCGGTGGAGAGTGCCATGACGAGCAGCATTGCGACGACGGACAGAGAGTCGAGCTTCGCTCGACCGGACAGCCGGGGGCGGCTGTCCCCACATGAGTATTGGCGAAGGTGCGGCATTTAGCTGGGCACCTCCGAGATGGAGCGCGGGGCGAGGCTTTCCAGGAATCCACGCGTGCCCGCCGGATTGAATTTGGGGTCGGAGGAAAACACGATCAGAAAAAATCGATCTTTTGAAGCCAGCGCGAAGCGCGGGACATTGAAGACGGGATGATACGGCATGGGCAGGCCGTTCAGCGCGAGCATGCCGAGGACGGCGGAGACTCCGGCAAAGAGAATCGTCATCTCAAAGGTGATGACGATGAATGCCGGCCAGGAATGCGGCGGCTTTCCGCCGATGTTGAGCGGATAGTCGACGGCGGACATCCAGTACTGCATCAGATAGCCGGTGAGTCCGCCGACGATGCCGCCAATCAAGACAACCAGCGGAACTTCGTCGCGATGAAAGCCGATTTCCTCCGCCAGGCCCTCGATGGGGAACGGGCTGTAGGCATCGATTTTTTGGTAGCCGGCTTCATGGGTGCGCTTGGCGGCATCGACCAGGGCTTGCGCCGACGCGAACTCCGCCATGATGCCGTAGATCAGATCCCGCTTCATTCGGCTTTGACCTCCGCTTCCGGCAGGAGGGTGCGCATTTCAAAAATCGAAATCGCCGGCAGCAGCCGCAGGAATAGGAACATGGCGGCCAGGAACATGCCAATGGTGCCGATGTAGGTCATCCAATCCCAGCGCGTGGGGTAGTACATGCCCCACGAGGATGTGAGGAAGTCGCGGTGTAGGCTGACGACGACGATGATGAAGCGCTCCAGCCACATGCCCACCAGAATCACTCCGGAAACGAAGAACAATGCGATGGGGCTGGTGCGCAGCTTGCGAATCCAGAGCACTTGCGGAATAAAAATGTTGCAGATCAGCAGCGCCCAGTACGGAATCGCATAGGGCCCATGCAGGCGGTTCCACAGCGTGAAGGCGTCGTAGCGGTCACCGCTGTACCAGCCCATGAAAGCTTCAATGCCGTAACCGTAGGCCACGATCAATCCGGTGGCCAGCATCACTTTGGCTGCGTTCTGCAGATGGAGCTCAGTGATGAAGTCTTCCAGGCCGTAAATTTTGCGGATAGGGATGGCCAGCATCAGCACCATGGCAAATCCGGAATAGATTGCGCCGGCGACGAAGTAGGGCGGGAAGATCGTGGTATGCCAACCGGGGACGATGCCCACGGCAAAATCGAAACTCACCACCGTGTGAACCGAGAGCACAAGTGGCGTGGCTAATCCAGCGAGAAGAAGATAGGCGGTTTCGTAGCGGTGCCAGTGTCGCGCCGATCCGCGCCAGCCCAGCGAGAGTGCGCCATAAATCAGCCGGGCTGCGGGATGAGTCGCGCGATCACGCAGGGTCGCCAGATCCGGGACGAGGCCGATGAACCAGAATAGCGCCGATATCGTGGCGTAAGTGGAAACCGCGAACACGTCCCACATGAGCGGGCTGCGAAACTGCGGCCACACCCGCATCGTATTCGGATACGGAAACAGCCAGTACGCGAGCCACGGGCGCCCGACGTGAATCGCGGGAAAGATTCCGGCACAGGCCACGGCAAACAGCGTCATGGCTTCGGCAAAACGGTTAATGGAATTACGCCACGACTGTCGCAACAAGAGAAGAATTGCGGAGATGAGCGTGCCGGCGTGCCCGATTCCGATCCACCATACGAAGTTGATGATGGCGAAGCCCCAGCCGATGGGGATGGTCACGCCCCAGATGCCAACGCCTTTGAGGAATAAATAACCGATGGCGTAAAGCATCATCATGGTCATCATGAAGGCGATGCCGAAGCCCAGGAACCAGCCGTTCGAGGCGGGGCGGGTCAGCACGATGGCGCTGATTTTTTCCGTGACCGTGCCGAAGGTGTATCCCGGCTCGATTACTGGGGCCTGTTGCGCCTCGACCGTCGTTTTGTATTGCTCGTCCATGCCGTTTGGGTGAAACAATTTAGCTCTAGTAACTCATCTTCGGCGTCCGCTGCCCGGCTTCCGGAAGCCGCCTTCTACGACTTCAACTCCGGATTCGGGTTGCTCACTTCCGCCAAGTATGTGGTCCGCGGACGCGTGTTGAGTTCGCCCAGCAGACTGTAATTCCGCGACTGCGCTTTCAACTTTGAAACCTTGCTGTTCGTGTCGTTCAGATTGCCGAAAATAATCGCGCCCGCCGGGCAAGATTGCTGGCAGGCGGTCTTCAGCTCATCGTCGTTAATCTTGATTTCTTTGCCTTCGCGGACGCTGGCGGTCTCGGCGTCGATCTTGTGCTCGTTGATGCGCTGCACGCAGTAGGTGCATTTTTCCATCACGCCGCGGCTACGCACGCTGACGTCGGGGTTGCGCATCATCTTATATTGAGGCGTCTCCCAATCCTGGAAGAGCAGGAAGTTGAAGCGCCGCACCTTATACGGACAGTTGTTCGAGCAATAGCGCGTGCCCACGCAGCGGTTGTAGACCATGTCGTTCAGGCCTTCGCTGGAGTGGTTGGTCGCGCCCACCGGGCAAACCACTTCGCAGGGGGCGTTTTCGCATTGCATGCAGGGCACGGGCTGGAAAAACGCCTTGGGATTATCGCGGTCGCCCTGGTAGTAGGCGTCGACGCGAATCCAGTGCATGTGGCGGCCGATGACGGACTGCTCCTTGCCAACGACGGCGATGTTGTTCTCCGACTGGCAGGCGATCATGCAGTTATTGCAGCCCACGCAGGAGTTGAGATCGATGGCCATGCCCCAGGCATATGCCTCTTCTTTATATGGATAAGGCTTGTAGAGCGTGAGGCCGGGCGCGGGCTCTTCTTCCTGCGCGAAGTTCGGCTCTTTTCGGTATTCCTCAAGCGTGGTCTCGCGGACCAGCGGACGCGTATCGCCGTTGGGCGTGTCCATGCTCTGGTAGCCCTGGGTGGAGGCGAGCTTGTAAGTCTCTCCGGTCTTGCGGATTTGCAGTCCGGTGGCGATCCATGGCGCTGCGCTCGTGCGCAGGGCATACGCGTCGAAACCCACTGCGGTTCCGACACGGCCAGAGCGCTTGCGGCCGTAGCCTAGCGTCACCGTGACTGAGTTGTCGGGATGGCCGGCTTGAATCCAAACCGGGCCGGTGACTTTCTTGCCGTTCAGTTCGAGCTCGACAACGTCTTCCACTTTGATCTGCAGCCCCTCCGCCATCTTGGGGCCGATGAGGATGGCGTTGTCCCACACGAGCTTCGACATCGGCTTGGGCAATTCCTGCAGCCACCCGTTGTTGGCGAATTGTCCGTCGTAGATGGTGGGGTCGCGGCGGATGTTGAGCTCGATCGATGTATCGGTCGCCCATTTCCACCCAAAGTGGTCGTCCTTTACGGCGGCCGATTTCAGTTGGAAGGTGGTGCCCTCCAGCCATCCATCATGCAACGACTTGCGCCAGAAAGCCTCGAAATCCGCGCCGGTGTGCTCCTTCTGCCAGTAGGCGCGGACTAGGTCGTAGCTCGTTGCATCGGACTGTCCCGAGAGCAGCCCTACGAATTCCAAGGCGCTTTTGCCGCCATAGAGCGGAGCAATCAACGGCTGAATGATGCTGACCGTTCCGTCGTACGCGCGGGCGTCGCCCCACGCCTCAAGCTCGTGCGCTTGATTGACGTGCCACGAACAGAGATCCGCAGTTTCGTTCTGATAGAGTCCGAGATGCACACGGAGCGGAATCTTGCCGCTTTTGAGAACGTTGGCAAAATTGAGGTCGTTGGGCGCGTCATAGCCTGGATTGCCACCTAGGATCACGAGCAAGTCCACTTTTCCCGCACTGATATCGGCAGCGAGATCTTTAATGGACTCGTTCTGGTTCGCGGGATTCGCGTCGACAGGATCGGTGTAGAAAACCGTCTTGCCAACATTGCCCAAAGCCTGGTTCACCGCGTGAGCGAAAGCATGCACACCAGGAGGCTGATGATCGCCAACAATAACAACACTAGATCCACGATGGGCGAGGAGATCTTGAAAGATAGGCCCCAAAAAACCAAGCGTATCTCCTGCTACACCTCCGGTTGGCGGATTCACGGGCAAGCGGCTCGATAGGCTTTGCGCAAACTTCTCGATTTCACTCGCGCGCATGGGGAACCGATGATCCGCCTTCGCCCCCGTCGTCGTCGGCGTGCTCTCGATCACATACAGCCGGTTCATCTTGCCGTCGGGATTGCGGCGCTTGGCGAAGTCGCGGATGTAGCGGACGTTTCCCGGAAAACCCGCATACAGGAAGTCGGCGTCGAGCGAGACGATTACGTCGGCCTTTTCAAAATCGTAGCGCGTCTCGACCGGCTGGCCGAAGGCCAGCTTCGCGCCTTCGAGCACGTTGTCGCGATTGATGGGCTCATACACATGCCACTTGGCCTGCGGATAAATCTTCAGAAAACCGCGTAGCTGATCGGCCAGCGTGGGCGAAGAGATGGTGGGCGTGAGGATGCGAATGCCCGCACCTTGCAGATTCTTCTGGGCGTTGAGCGGGCCGCGAATGGCGGTCACAAAGCTTTGCCACGACCGCTGATCGCCCATCGAGACGACGCTCTGCGAGCGGTCGGGATCGTACATGCCGAGAATCGACGCCTGGGCAAAAATGTCGGTGCCGCCGAGCGACGCGGGATGGCGGTCGTTGCCTTCGATCTTTGTAGGGCGGCCGAGATGGCTTTCGACCAGAATCGGATTGGCGTACCCGCCGAGCGTCATGGCCGTGGCGTAAAACATGGGACGGCCGGGGATCACTTCTTCGGGCTGGCGGACGTAGGGAACGATTGGCTCGAGCGGAAGCTTGACGCAGCCAGTCATCCCGGCGAGCGCCATGGACGCGCCCATGACTTTGAGAAAACCGCGGCGGGAGACGGAATCGACCCACTCGGAAGCGCCCTTGGGGAATTCGCGGTGCAGGGCATCCTGGAAGGCTGCGCTGCCGGCAAGTTCTTCCAGGCTGCGCCAGTATTCCGGGCCGCTCACCTTCGCCTCGGCATTTTCGATCTCGGCGCGCACTGAGGCCAGATCGAGCTTGCCTTTTTGGCTGGGGCAAACGTCTTCGCGCTTGACGCCGCCGTCTTGTTCTTCCATTTTCATTGATTCCACATCTTCTTGCAGTTTGTCATCCTGAGCGGAGCGAGAGTTCGCGCAGCGAAGTCTCGCGCAGTCGAAGGACGCCTATGATCATGGATCTGACTCGCCGATAGGGATCCTTCGACTCCGAAATTGCTTCGCTTCGCGAAGCAATTTCTGCGCTCAGGATGACAAATTCTCATAGTTCGCTCTACCTGTGACACGTATTGCAACTCGTAATGTCGTTCACGCTGCGGACGTTGTATTTCTTCACCAGCGCCGTACCTAGATCGACTTGGTCCGTGTAACTCTGCCCATCCACCACTACCGGATGCGCGCTTGTGGGCTGTTGGTAACGCATGTTGAAAACCTGATCGCGTGGCCGCAGATTATTCTGCGGAGCGCGGTGACACCCCAGGCACCATTCCATCTGCAACGATTCCTGCTGGTACATCAGCGGCATCTGATCGACCGGACCGTGGCAAGTGTTGCAGCCTACGCCCTTGGTCACGTGAATACTGTGATTGAAAAAAACGAAGTCAGGCAACTGGTTCACTCGCGTCCATTGCAGAGACTGCCCGGAGCGGTAGCTGGCGCGGACCGGCTCCAGCAACTGGGCATTTGTCCAGATTTGCGAATGGCAGTTCATGCACGTCTTGGTGGGAGGAATGCCGGCGAAGCTCGAAGTCTCAACCGAAGTGTGGCAGTAGCGGCAGTCGATGCCGAGTCCGGCAACGTGATGCTGATGGCTAAAGGGTACGGGCTGCGGCTTGCGAACCCCGGCATACGTGACGTAAGGCGAGCCCTGGACTTCATATCCCACCCAGCCGAGCGCGGCAATGACGAAGACCGCGCCAAAAATCGTGGCCCGGGACAGGGTGTTCGCACTGCGATGAAAGATCTGCGGCATGCTTACGTACGAACTTTAGAAAACACGAATGAGACCCAGCAGACAACTATGTTAAGGAAGCCTTATGGTTGCGACGCGAAAGAAATCCCACCGATTTTATCGCGACACTTTTCCGAGCTAGTTAAGAGAACTCGAAATTATAAATACTTCGCGAGCGGTTGTCGCGTGTTTGACGAAAAAAATCGCGCCTGCGGTTTCAAATTGAAGCTGCGCGAAAATAAAGCACGTTTCGTTTTGAGATTTGTCGCTTACCGGAGATTCATAACCAGCAATTTCGGCTCCGTCATCTCCTCGATCGCGTAACGCAGGCCTTCGCGGCCCAGGCCGGAGTCTTTGATTCCTCCGTAAGGCATCTGGTCGATGCGGAAGGAGGGGATATCGCCGGCGATCAGAGCGCCGACTTCAAGTTCGTCATAGGCCTGGAAGAGCAGCTTTACATCGCGGGTGAATAGTCCGGCCTGCAAGCCGTAGTTCGAATTGTTGATGCGGCGGAGAGCCTCGTCAAAGTTCTGATAGGGCTCGACGGTCACGACGGGGCCGAAGATTTCCTGGCAGTTCACTTTCATATCAGGCCGGGTGCTGGTTAGCACGGTCGGGTTCACGATGGAAGCTTTGCGGCCGCCTCCGACCAACAGGTGCGCGCCGGAGCGAACCGCCTCGTCGATCCAGTTGGTGACACGAATGGCATCACTCTCGCGAATCAGCGGGCCGACATCGGTTGACTCCTCCATGGGATCGCCGGTTTTGAGTTTCTTCACTCCTTCCACAAGAAGGTCGGTGAACTTGCCGTAGACGGAGTTTTCCACCAGAATGCGCTGCACGGAAATGCAGGTTTGTCCGGCAAAACCGAAGCCCCCGGTGACGCAGCGGTTGGCGGCATAGGAAAGATCGGCGTCACTGTGCACGATGGCCCCGGCGTTGCCGCCCAGCTCCAGCGCGACTTTCTTTTTTCCGGCGCGGCTCTTGATGGCCCAACCTACGGACGCGCTGCCGGTGAAGCTGATCAGCTTGATGCGTTCGTCGGTCACGAGCAAACTGGCATCGTCATTCGAAAGCGGCAGGACGTTGAAACCGCCGTCCGGCCATCCCGCTTGCTGAATGCACTCGGCCAACAGCAGCGAGCACAGAGGAGTTTGCGGCGCGGGCTTCAGAACGATCGGGCAACCGGCGGCAATGGCCGGCGCGACTTTGTGCGCGACCAGGTGCAAGGGAAAATTGAACGGAGTGATGCCAGCAATCGGGCCGAGAGGATAGCGCTTCACGATGCCCCAGCGGCCGGCGGTGAACTCCTGCCAGTCGAGCGGGAGATACTCTCCGTTAATGCGTGTGGCTTCTTCGGCGGCCACGTTGAAGATAAAGACTGCGCGCTCGGCTTCATTGCGAGCCAGCTTGATGGGCTTGCCAGCTTCCTGAACGATGGTGCGGGCGAACTCCTCGCGGCGCTCGGAAATCGCCTGCGCCACGCGCCGCAGCACCCGCTGGCGTTCAAAGGCGGGAAGGCGGCGAGTGGTGCCGAAAGCCTTGACGGAGGCGGCGATCGCGGCTTCGACATGTTCGCGCCGCGCCTGCGTAACCCGGCCGATCACGCTGCCATCGAACGGCGACCGCACTTCGACCACGTCGCCGTCCTCCATCCAATGGCCGTCGATGAAGAAACCGTGAGTGGCGACAGGCGTCTCCGGTGAAGCAATTGTCATTTCCGCCATGGCTTGACCTCCGTAGTACAAACGGCCTTGGTGCAACCCGCGTTTTTTGATTATAGGCCCAGGCGGCTGGTTGCTTTTTATAAGGGCCGGAATCTATGGGCACGAAAGACGCTGCAGTTTGTCTACTACAATGAACATCGTCGACCGGCCATGCGCAAACTCGAAAGCATCGTTGAACTGGCGCCGCAGTTGCGGCGGAAGGAAGTGTCTCCGCTGGAGCTGACACGGGCTTGCCTGGATCGCATTGATGAAGTTAATCCGACGCTGAACGCGTTTATTACCGTACGCGCGGAATCTGCGCTGGCGGAGGCGCAGGCTGCGGAGACCGAAATTTTTCGCGGAGAGTGGCGTGGTCCGCTGCACGGAATTCCGATTGCGTTGAAGGATCTGATCGATACGGCGGTCACGCGCACCACGGCGGGCAGCGAGCTTTACCGGAATCGAATACCCACCGAGGATGCGGAGGTGGTGCGACGGTTGCGGCAGGCGGGCGCGGTGATCCTGGGGAAGAACAATCTGCACGAATTCGCTTACGGCGGAAGCTCGCTGGTTGGCTTTTTTGGCGATGTTCACAATCCATGGAATGACGCGCATATTGCGGGAGGCTCTTCCGGAGGATCGGCCGCTGCGGTTGCCGCGGGGCTTT
>Ga0302311_10005198_pt1 | contig 13838 bp, 10 predicted proteins | sample III_Palsa_N1_3_FD_200449 | JGI IMG/M metagenome (GOLD analysis project Ga0302311, IMG submission 200449) | Peat permafrost microbial communities from Stordalen Mire near Abisko, Sweden - III_Palsa_N1_3 | ecosystem: Environmental > Terrestrial > Soil > Palsa > Peat permafrost | place: Sweden... | reverse complement strand
CGCCGTCCCCCAGACCCGCACCGTCAACCAGCTCACCGAAGAGCACTCGGTCATCACCATCGACAAGCAGCAAAACATCTTCCTGCAAGACAAACCGGTCAACATCCACGACCTGCCCGCAGCCCTCGGTCCCACCGCCAAAAACACCAAGCGAGTCGTCTACGTCCGCGCCGACAAGGAAGTCCCCTTCGGCGCCTTCGCCTCCGTCATGGACGCCGTCAAACTAGCCGGCATCACCAACATCAGCATCGTCACGCAACCGATCGAAAAATAAGCCGGTCTAACGAAGCGATGAGCAGCTACGCCACCACCCCCGACTCGCAAGACGACTACTTCGGCAGCGGCCTCGCCGGAGCCGTCGTCCTGCACGTCGTCATCGCCGCAACCATCATCGCCGCGGCCTTCCTCACCCACCTCCACCACAACAGCTGGGGCGAAAACGCCTCTTCCGTCGGCGCGATTCAAGCTTCCATGGTCCCGGCCATCCCCTTACCCACCCGCGCCGCTCCGGTCGCCAACTCCGTCCTCACGCCCGATACCGTCAGCGCTGCCCCGGCCCCACCCCCCAAAGAAGCCACGCAACCCCCGCCCAAGCCCACCGACATCGAGATCAAGGCCAAGATCCTACCCGCCAAGGTCGCCCCCGTCACCGCGCCCGCACCACCCAAACATCCCCAGCCCACACCCGACACATCCAAGGCCAGCACTGGCGAGCAGGCCACGCAGCTTCCGCAATCCATCTCCCAGGTAAAAAACGGAACCGCCACCGTCACCATCCAGGACCGCGCGTTCGGCGACCGCTACGGCTACTACCGCCAGATCGTCAGCCGTATCGTCGCGCAAAACTGGTACACCCAGGAGGCCGATCCAAGGTCCTCGCAGGGCAAGAGCGTCACCCTCATCTTCGATATCGAACGCGACGGCACCCCCGCCAACGTCCGCATCGAAACCAAGAGCGGCTCCTCCACACTCGATACCTCCGCCCTGCGCGCCCTCCAGCGCGTCGACGGCTTCGGCCCGCTCCCCGCCGGCGACCATGTCACCGTGGAGTACACATTCGATTACCACCAACAGTAATTCCTGCTGCCGGACACCCCCGAATTTGCGTCTACCATCGTAGGAGAATGACTCAACGCATGAGATTCACCCGCGCCCCTCGCTCTCTGCTTGCCGCTGCCGTTCTCGCCTGCGTCTCTATCGCGCCCGCACTTCAAGCGCAAGACTGGTTCCACCTCGAAACCAGCAGCGGCGCCGAGCGTCTCCGCATCGCCGTCGCGGACTTCAAACCTCTCACCCCCGACGCCGCCGCCTACAAGCAGACCTTCGACACCACCCTCTTCGCCGACCTCACCGCCGCTGGCCTCTTCGACATCGTCTCCAAAGACATGGCCCCGCAGACCACCCCCGGCTTCCCCGCCGAGATCAATCTCTCCGCCTGGTCGGCAGCCCCCTCCAGTGCCGCCATGGTGGCCTTCGGCAACATCAAGCTGCTCAACAACCACCTCGTCGTCAGCGGCTTCCTCGACGACGCCAAGAACGCCCAATACCCCCAGATATTCACCAAACAGTACACCGACGAACCCAGCGAAGACAGCGCCCGTCAGATCGCCCACCGCTTTGCCGATGAGATCATCTTCCGCCTCGGCGGCGGCGTGGCCGGCATCGCCGAGACCAAAATCTACTACATCAAGCTCCTCGGCCCCAACGACAAAGAAGTCTATGAGATGGACTACGATGGCGCCAACCAGCACGCCATCACCCATATCGGCACCGTCGCCATGTCGCCGCGCGTCTCGCCCGACAACTCCCGTCTCGCCTTCAGCGCTCTTGGCACCTACGGCTTCCAGATCAAGATGTTCTCCCTGCTGCTCAATCGCATCATCAACTTCCCCTCCACCGGCGGCGCCGACAGCTCCCCCGCCTGGTCGCCCAGCGGGCAGCAACTCGCCTTCTCCTCCGCCCGCACCGGCCCATCCGAAATCTGGGTCTCCGACCCCGAGGGCAACATCGCCCACAAGCTCACCAGCTTCGGCCGCAGCTCCTCACCCTCCTGGAACCCCAAGACCGGCGCCCAGATCGCCTTCATCTGTGGCCGCTCCAACGAGCCCCAGGTCTACATCATGGACGCCGACGGCTCCGGCGTTCAGCGCCTCACCGACGGAGGCTACGCCACCTCGCCCTCATGGTCGCCCAACGGCCAGTTCCTCACCTTCGCCTGGGACCGCAAGTATGGCCCCGGCGCCCCCGGCGGACAGGACATCTACGTCATGGAGATCGCCACCAAGAAGTGGATCCAGCTCACCCACGACGGTGGCCGCTGCGACTTCCCCGTCTGGTCCCCCGACGGCCGCCACATCGTCTACGCCAACTCCCCCGACGGCCGCCAGGAGCACACCCGCATCATGTCCATGCTCGCCGACGGCACCCAGAAAAAGGTTCTCACCGGCCCCGGAGCCGATATGCCCAACTGGAGCTGGAAGTAACTAGATAGCGTCGCGCCTCGATATTCGTCGTCCCGCATCTATTAGACTTGTAAGTAGAATCGTCGCCCAGCTCGAGAAGCCGGGCGTTGCACAAGATTCAATCAGGAAGAGGAACACCATGAGCTCACGACAATCATTGCGCTGGAAGGCATACACCCTTAAGTCGTTTACCCTGGGCCTGGCCTTCGCGCTCGTCGCCGTCATCGGCTGCCATAAGAAATCTCCGCTCCCGCCAGCCAGTTCCCTGGCACCCGAAACCACCGGCGGCGCCGCGCCCACCGCCTCTATCTCCGCCGATCCGCTGGCCATCGACATCGGCGCCTCCGTCGTCCTCAACTGGCGCTCCACCAACGCCACCAGCGTCAGCATCGACGGCATCGGCGAAGTCCCCGTCAACGGCACCCAGACCGTCTCTCCGGCCAACTCCACCAACTTCCATCTCGTCGCCAAGGGCGATGGCGGCGTCACAGAAGCCAACGTCCGCGTCACCGTTCGCGTCCCCGAGCCTTACGTCATGCCCGCCGACACCTCCGCCACAACCACCGGCGACGGCCCCATGGGCTCGGAAGCCGCCTTCCACCAGAACGTCCAGGACATCTTCTTCGACTACGACAGCTTCGATCTCCGCGCCGACGCACAAACCTCCATCAGCACCGCCGCGCACTATCTCTCCACGCATCCGGCCATCAAGATCGTGATCGGCGGCTACTGCGACGACCGCGGCTCGGCCGAGTACAACATCACCCTCGGCGAAGACCGCGCCAACTCCACCAAGACCGCATTGGTTGAAGCCGGCGTCGCTCCCACCCGCATCCGCGTCATCAGCTACGGCAAGGAGAAGCAGTTCTGCACCGAAGAGACCGACGCCTGCTGGCAACAGAACCGCCGCGCCCAGTTCTCCATGGACAGGTAAAGGTCTTAAACAATCGCGCGCTGTTGAAACGCAAGTCGGATGCTTTGTAGGGGACGGGTTTCAGCCTTTCCATGCAAGCACACAAATTAATCCGGCTTTAGCCGCTGAGGGAATCTAGAATCCGGCATAGGTCCTTAGCGGAGATTCCTCAGATCTCATCGCTATCTCTAAACTCAGGAGCCGCAACCGTGTCCCGTTCCCGTCCTCTTCATCTCGCCGCCGCGGCTCTCCTCTTCGTGGGTCTCACCACTCTGCCCGCTCACGCCGTCAACAAGGACATGGTCCAGCTCCAGACCCAGATCCAGCAGCTCCAGGACGCCGTCGCACGCCTCCAGCAGTCCAACGACGAGCGCATGGGCGTTCTCAAGGACCTCGTCCAGCAGACCGCCGACGCCGTCAACAAGATGTCCGTCGCCGTCGACGGCATGAAGCTCCAGATGCAGAACAGCCAGGACGCCCTCTCTACAAAATCCGACCAGGTCTCCGGCCAGATCCAATCGCTCAACGACACCCTCGACGAACTCAAGGCCCGCATGGCCCGCATGGAGAAGATCCTCAACGACGTCCAGGGCCAGCAGCAGTCCATCATCCCCATCCTGAACAGCCTGCCCCAGTCCACCGGCACACCCGCTCCTGCGACCACCGGCACCCAACCCAACCCTCCCTCAAACTCTCCGGCCACTACTCCCGACAGCTCTCCGTTCCAGTCGCCTCCACCCACAACCACCGTGCCCGCCGGACCCAAGCCCACGGCCGCCACCAAGCCCGCCGCATCCAAGCCCAATGCAGCCTCTGCCAAAGACCTGTACAACGTGGCCTACGGCGACTACATCGCTGCCCGCAATCCCCTCGCGACCTCCGAGTTCACCGAACTCGCCCTGGCCTACCCGGACGACAATCTCTCCGGCAACGCCTACTTCTATCTCGGCGAGATCAACCGCAGCACAGCCAAACCCACTGCCGCCGTCAAGAACTACGACCACCTCATCGAGCACTTCCCCGACAACGTCAAGGTCCCGGCGGCCCATCTGCACAAGGCCGAGGCTATGCTCTCGATGAAGCAGATCCCAGGCGCCATCCGGGAGCTCCAGGCCCTCATCCAGCGCTTCCCCAACTCCCCCGAAGCAGCCCAGGCCCGCACCAAATTAGCCACCTTAACCCATTAGCCACCCCCAGCGCGCCCGCGACTCCAAAGCACTAATTCCGTATCTCCCGCAGGACCTCTTCCACCCGCTGGCGCTGCGCCGCATTCAACGCCAGCCTCGGCAGCCGCACCAGTCCACCGTAATACCCATTCAAATCGCATCCATACTTGATGCCCGCAACTCCAAGCTCCCGCATCAACGCGTCCGCCCCACGCACCCGCTCCGCCTTCTCGGCAGATAGCCCGGCATCCCCGTCCTTGAACGCCGCATATATCTCATAGCAGGCCTGCGGAGCGCAAGCTGCCAACCGCGGCAGCGCACCCGCAATCCCTGCCTGCAACAAAGGCAGAAGCTCCGCGCACTCGCCCGCCGCCATCATCTGAAATCCAACCGCCTTCGTGCGCGTCTTCACCGCCGGCTTCGCAGCAACAGCAACCGCCGCCCCACCCCCCAGCGACTCCACCGGTACAAACCCCGCGTCTCCATCGCCAGCGCTCTTCATCCGCCGCGTCACTGGCGCAAACACCGCTGTCACGCTCACCTCGCGCCGCACCTGGCGGGTCGCTGCCGCAATCGCACCATAGCGGTCGACGCTAAGGTCCGCATCGTACAGCCCAATCACATTCGAATGCCCGCCAAGCTCGCCCACCAACTCCACCGGCAACTGTAGCGAAGACGCCGCGGCATCGCTCCACAACATCACCGGCAGCGGCGACGCATCCGCAACTGCATGGAAGAACACCGCCAGTTCCCCAACCGTCAACTCCGGCCAGTTCCGCGGCGCAGCCAGCATCACTGCATCGAACCCGGCACTTGCAGCCTGCTCCGCGACCGCGACCGCCCCACGCACGCTGTCCTTCGCGATACCGGCCACCAGCACCTTCTCCGTAGCCGCGCTCTGCCCAATCGTCTCTAAAATCTCGCGCGTCTCGTCGTCCGAAAGCCCACTACCCTCGCCGCCCGGCCCCAGAGCCACCAACCCTGCCGCCGGAGTCAGAGAATACCGCCCCACGTTCGTCTCCAGCTTGCGCAGATAGCTCCGCCCGTCGCGATAAAAGGGTGCCGTCAGAGGAACATGTAGGCCGTCGATCAACATAGCTCTTCTCCAGTGTAGCCTCGCCGAAGTACACTCTTCCCATAGGCTATGAACGAAGACTTCGAAATCTCTCCCGGCAAATCGATCGGCGATCTCGGCAGAGAGGCGCTGTGGTTCGCCATCCATTCCGTGCTCGCGGTCCTCGTCATGGTCGCCACCATCGTTATCATGGGCCTCTTCAATCCCGATCCCGACGCCGCCGGACCCAAGGAACTGGGCACCCTGCTCGTCATTCTGGTTCCACTGCTCGCCGGCTTCCTCATCGCACGCGCCCAGGGCAACGATATCGCGCGTTACGTCTGGATCACCGGAGTCCTTATGTTCTCTGCGGTCTGCGTCTGGGTCATCGACCTCCCCACCGGCCCTGGACTCTGCAACGATTGCATCAATGGACACATCCTCGAAAAGCTCTACCGCACCTTCTTTTCGATCGGCAACGGCAGCGGCCTGATGGCAGGCCAGGGTCTCGCCGTCGGGACCTGGACACCGCTAGCGCTCATCGGCTATGCCGTCGGAGCCAAGTATGGGTTAGAGAACAGGTCGGACTCCTGACCCTCACACCGCAAACGCTTCGTGCCGCGTAGCATGAAGTTCCTGTAGCGACTCCACGTGATACTCCCCGCGCTGCAACGCCTCAATTCCATCCGCTGCCGCCCGTGCAGCCGCCAGCGTCGTAATCGTCGGGACACGCGCCGCAACCGCCGCCCGCCGGATCGCCGGCTCATCGAACACGCTCTCCTGGCCCGACGGCGTATTCACAATCAAATGGATCCTCTCGCTCTTGATCAAATCCACCACATTCGGCCGCCCTTCCTTCACCGAAAACACCCGCTCCACCTGCATCCCCGCATCTTCAAGAACATCGGCCGTTCCATGCGTGGCCACCAGGTGAAAGCCCATCTCCACAAACCGCCGCGCAATCACGGCCACGCTCTTCTTATCGTGATCGTTCACGCTGAAGAACACATTCCCCGTCTTAGGCAGATGCAATCCAGCCGCAGTCTGCGCCTTGGCAAACGCCTCGCCAAACGTCCGCGCCACGCCCATCACCTCGCCGGTCGACCGCATCTCCGGCCCCAGCACCGGATCCACGCCCTGGAACTTGCCCCATGGAAACACCGGCGACTTCACAAAGAAATGCTCGCCCGTCCCTAAATCTTTCCCACTCGCAAGCTGCTCCGGCAACAACTCCTTCAGCGTCCGCCCGGTCATCAACCGCGAGGCCACCTTCGCCAACTGGATCCCCGTAGCCTTTGAAACATAAGGCACTGTTCTTGAGGCCCTTGGGTTCACCTCGATCACAAAAACTTTCCCGCGCTGTATCGCAAACTGCAGGTTTACCAACCCAATCACATTCAAAGCCAGCGCCAGCTTCCGCGTATACCCACGAATCGTCTCCAGGACTTCTGCTGGCAGATTCACGCTCGGCAACACGCAGCTCGAATCCCCCGAATGCACGCCGGCCTCTTCGATATGCTCCATGATCCCGGCGATCAACACATCCGTGCCATCGCACAGCGCATCGACATCGACCTCCTGCGCGTCCTCCAGAAAGTGGTCGATCAACACCGGCCGCTCCTGCGAGTACTCAATCGCCGTCGTCATATAGTGCCGCACCGCGGCATCGTCATAGGCAATCACCATCGCGCGTCCCCCCAGCACATAGCTCGGCCTCACCAGCACGGGATATGTCACCTTCTGCGCGCCCGCCAAAGCTTCTTCCACACTCGTAGCCATCGCCGCCGGTGGCTGCGGAATCCCCAACTCCGTCAGCAGCTTCCCAAACCTCTTACGGTCCTCAGCTAAGTCAATCGACTCCGGCGATGTCCCAATGATCGGCACACCCGCAGCCTTCAACGGCAGCGAAAGATTCAGCGGCGTCTGCCCGCCGAACTGCACAATCATCCCAATCTCCGCGCCACCCGAGGCCTCATGCTCATACACCGCCAGCACATCCTCGAACGTCAGCGGCTCAAAGTACAAACGGTCGCTCGTATCGTAATCCGTAGACACCGTCTCCGGATTGCAGTTCACCATGATGGTCTCAAACCCATCCTCACGCAGCGCAAACGCCGCATGGCAGCAGCAATAATCGAACTCAATCCCCTGCCCAATCCGATTCGGCCCACTGCCAAGAATAATCACCTTCTTCGTCGCCGTCGGCGCAGCCTCATCCTCCTCGTCATAGCACGAGTACATATAAGGCGTCAGGCTCTCAAACTCCGCCGCGCACGTATCGACGAGCTTATAAACCGGCCGCACTCCCAGCGCTTCACGCCGCGCTCTCACTTGCGCCGTGGCATCTTTATCGTCCATCCCAAACGCCATCGCCAACCGCTCATCGGATATCCCCATCCGCTTCGCCGCATGAATCTCATCCGCCGTCACCGCATCGAAGCCCTTACCCGCAACCGCCTTCAGCTCCTCCGCGATCAACTTCATCTGGTGCAGAAACCACGGGTCCATCCCCGTATACCGCGCCACATCTCTTACGCTCATCCCAATCTCGAACGCATACCGCAGATACGCCATCCGCTCCGGGCTCGGCGTCACCAACCGCTGCCTCAGCCGTCGCGGCTCAATCGTATCGCCCGACCCCTTCTTGCCCGTCTCCAGCGACCGCACCGCCTTCATCAACGCTTCCTTGAAGGTCCGTCCAATCGCCATCACTTCGCCCACCGACTTCATCTGCGGCCCCAGAATCTCATCCGCCCCGGGAAACTTCTCAAACTGCCACTTCGGAATCTTCACCACCACATAGTCAATCGTCGGCTCAAAGCAAGCAGGCGTGGCCTTCGTAATATCGTTCTGCAACTCGTCGAGCGTATAGCCGACGGCAAGCCGCGCCGCAATCTTCGCGATCGGAAATCCCGTAGCCTTACTAGCCAGCGCTGAGCTTCTTGAAACCCGCGGATTCATCTCAATCACGGTCATGCGCCCGTTCTGCGGATTCACCGCAAACTGCACATTGCTCCCGCCGGTCTCCACGCCGATCTCGCGGATCACCGCAATCGCCGCATCCCTCATCCGCTGATACTCGCGGTCCGTCAGCGTCTGCGCCGGCGCCACCGTAATCGAGTCGCCCGTATGCACACCCATCGGATCAAAATTTTCTATGGAACAAATGATCACAACGTTGTCCTTCAAATCCCGAACAACCTCGAGCTCATACTCTTTCCACCCCAACACACTCTCTTCCAGCAAACACTCATGCACCGGCGAAAGATCCAAGCCGCGCGACAATATCTCCATCAACTCTTCGCGGTTATAAGCAATACCGCCGCCCGATCCACCCAGCGTAAAGCTAGGCCGTATCACCACCGGAAACCCCAGCTTCGCCGCAAACTCCAACCCATCCCGAATGTTGTTCACCAGCATTGACCGCGGCATATCCAGCCCGATCTTGTTCATCGCATCCTTGAACAGCAGCCGGTCTTCCGCCTTCTTGATCGCCTCCAGCTTGGCCCCAATCAACTCCACCCCAAAGCGATCGAGAATCCCCGCATCCGCCAGGTCCACCGCAAGATTCAAAGCCGTCTGCCCACCCACCGTAGGCAACACCGCAAACACACCTACGCTAGCGGAAGCCGCAAGCATCTCCGCCTCCACCCGCAATATCTCCGTCAGATACTCCACCGTCAACGGCTCAATATAAGTACGGTCGGCAATCTCCGGATCGGTCATGATCGACGCCGGGTTCGAGTTCACCAGCACCACCTCATATCCCTCGGCCTTCAGCGCCTTGCACGCCTGCGTCCCCGAGTAATCGAACTCCGCCGACTGCCCAATCACAATCGGCCCCGAGCCAATCACCAATATCTTCGCGATGTCATTCCTGCGTGGCATTACTTCTTCCAGTCCTCCATCATCTTCCTGAAGTCCTTGAACAAGTAATGCGAATCATGCGGCCCAGGGCTGGCCTCGGGATGATATTGCACGCTGAACATCGGGTCGGTCTTGTGCTTGAGGCCAGCCAGCGTATCGTCATTCAAATTCGTATGCGTCCGCACCACATCCTCCGGCAAGCTCGCCGGATCGACATTGAAGTTATGGTTCTGCGCCGTTATCTCAACCTTCCCCGTCTCCAGGTTCTTGATAGGATGGTTCCCGCCGTGGTGCCCAAACTTCAGCTTATAGGTCTTCCCACCCAGCGCCAGCCCGAAGATCTGGTGCCCCAGGCAGATCCCAAACAGCGGTACCTTCCCTTGCAACTCCCGCACATTCGCGATCGCATAGTCCAGCGGCTCCGGATCACCCGGCCCATTGGAGCAGAAGACCCCATCCGGCTTCATCGCCATCACATCCGCCGCAGAAGTCCTCGCCGGCACCACCGTCACGCGGCAGTTCTCCCGCGTCAGCATCCGCAAGATATTCTGCTTGATCCCAAAGTCATAAGCCACCACATGCATCTGCTTCGACTCTTCGCCGATCCCCACCGGCAGCAGCTTATCCCCAGTCTCATTCCGTGTCTCGCTCGCATCCCACGTATAGCTCGTCTTCGTCGATACGGCCGAAGCTAAATCCGTCCCATCCATCTTGCGATGCGCCCGCGCCTTCGCCACCAGCGCATCCGTATCCTCAACTACAGTCGAGATCACGCCCCGCATCACACCATTGGCCCGCAGATGCCGCACCACCGCCCGCGTATCGATCTCCGAGATCACCGGAACGCCATTGCGCTCTAAATACTCATCCGCAACCTCAGTCGACCGCCAGTTCGAGCTGATCGGCGAAAACTCCCGCACCACCAGACCCTCGATATACGGACGCGAAGCCTCCGCATCGCTCGGCGATGTCCCATAGTTCCCAATCTGTGGATTGGTCAGTACGACGATCTGCCCCGCATACGACGGGTCGGTAAAAATCTCTTGATAGCCCGTCAACGAAGTATTGAAAACGACCTCTCCAACCCGTTCCACCACGGATCCAAAGGCCTTGCCACGAAAGAGGCGCCCATCTTCGAGGGCGAGAATTGCCAGCATTGCTCTCCTGCATTCCCCTCTTGTCAAAGGGTGAACTCCTACAAGGATAGCAGGCTGCCCCTAGGAAAAATGAGACGCAAAAGGAAAGGCCCGGACGAATCCGGACCCTCCACAAAACCGAATGCCAACCTGGCAGACTAGCGGCGGTGATGAACGACATGGCGATGATGAACGACGCGGTGGTGTGCGCGGTGATGGACAACTTTGGCTTCAGCGGGAATGGCGGCAACGCCAACCATGATAAAAAATGCGGCGACAGCAAGCAGGGCACGTTTCAAGGAAGTTCCTCCAATTGCGGGCAGGAGAGCGAACTTCCCCATACCCGGCTAATAGGTTGGAGTCTAAACCGCCCCAAGGGGTTTTCTACCCACGGGGAATCAGCCCAGGTTCACCAAAACATCATCCCCCTCCACCTTCACCGGATACACCTCCACCTTCGCCCGCTCCGGCGGCTCCGCCACACCTGTAACCGTGCGGAAAGCCCACGAATGCCACGGACACACCACCGCTTCCCCCTCAATCCATCCCTGCCCCAGCGGCCCACCCCGGTGCGGACACCAGTTCCCCAGCGCCGACAGCCGGCCCTCCACATTCGCCAGGCACACCGCCACCCCCGCCGCCTCAGCCTCCATCACCCCGCCCGCCACCGGAGCCTCCTTCACACCGCACAACCGCACCCACTCAGCCACTTCGCCCTCCTAACCCCTACTCCCTGTTTCTCCCATGAGATGCTGGACAAGCAGCAGGAGAACCATGCCAACCCCCCAGCCGAAACCTTCCAAAGTCGTTCATGAGATCGTAGACCCTCGCTGGATTATCTCCGCCCTCGCAGCGATGCTCGCCCTCTGCGTCCTCTGCGCCTACATCGCCGTCTGCGCTCTCTTCTTCCGAGGCCAGTGGCAACTCGTCCTCCAGCCCTCACGTACAGTCTCCCAAACCCCCACCTCCATCGGCCTCCCTTTCACCGAAGTCCACTTCGGCGTCGACGCCACCGGCCAGCCCCAGCTCGACGGCTGGTGGATTCCAGCCGACTCCCTATCCAGCCCCACCGCCCTCATCCTCCACAGCGGCAACGGCTCCATCTCCGACGCCCTCTCCGACGCTCGTCTCCTCCACGACGCCCAACTCAACCTCCTCCTCTTCGATTACCGCGGCTTCGGCCACTCCGGCGGCCAGCACCCCACCCAGCAGCTCATGCAAGCCGACGCCGAATCAGCCCTCCGTTACCTCACCGAAATCCGCACCATCCCAACCTCCCAGATCGTCGTCTTTGCCTCCGACGCCGGTGCATCCCTCGCCGTCCAACTCTGCGCCACCCACAAAGACATCCCCGCCCTCATCCTCGAAGCCCCCGACGGCGACTTCGCCTCCCGCGTCCGCCACGACCCTCGCTCCCGCATGGCCCCCGTCAGCCTGCTCTTCAACCAAAACTTCCCCCTCGCCGACCCGCTCCACACCCTGCCCACCCCCAAACTCCTCATCTCCTATACCTCAGGCAACACGCCTATCAACCTCCAACAAGCCGCCGACCCCAGGATGACAGTCGAACTCAAATCTCCAGCCGACACCGCCGCCCTCCACAACGCCATCCGCCGCTTCCTAGACACCTACCTCACCCACCGCAACGCTCAGCCCCACCCCTTAGGAGCCGTTTTCTCTACTCTCTACTGCCTACCCTCTACTGCTGCCTTAAAGACGTGAAGGCCACCGATCTTCCGGTGGCCTTACATAAAGGGAGGGGAGGGTTATGCAGATAGGGGATGCCGGCACCCGTGGGGAGAGCTAGGTCCGGCTGTTTTGTGGTACATCCAGTAAGACGCCAAATCTTCCGAAAAGTTTTCCTCTTTTCTTGGATCGGCAACAATTAGATACTCCCCCGGCGACACTTAATGCAAGTAAAAAAAGCAGGCCGGGGGTAACCGGTCTGCTTCTTCTATCGGCAACTCCCCAAAGAACTTGAGGAGTTCTCCGAAATAACTTTAAGAAAAATTCAAGAACGTCGCCGGATCGACCTTCGCGCCCGGGAAAACCAAGTCCATGTTGCGCGAACCCAGCGTCTTGTACGCCGCCTCGCCCAGCACATTCCGGAAGTCCGTGGTCACGGTCAGGTCGCGTCCCTCATTCAGTTGCTCGTTGGACAGCCCCGGCCACTTGCCGTAGACCTTGCCGCCCTTCACGCTGCCGCCCAGCACGAACATCACGTTGGCGTGACCATGGTCGGTGCCGCCCGTGCCGTTCTGCCGTGCCGTGCGCCCAAACTCGGACATCGTCACCAGCGTAATGTTCTCAGCATCGTCGCCCATATCCTTCCAGAACGCCGCAATCGACTCCGAGAACTCCTTCAGACGGCCAGCCAGTTGCCCTGTTGCACCGCCCTGATTCTGGTGCGTGTCCCAACCGCCGATGTCGGAAAACGCCGCTTCGACACCCAGATTCGCCTTCAGCAACTGTGCAATCTGCTTCAGACTGTTGCCAAACGCCGAGCCAGGATAGTTCACCCCAGCCGCCGGCTGATAATGCGCCGGATCGGCCGCCTTCAGCATCTTTACAGCCTCGAAGGTCTCCTCACCCGTGCCATGCAGCACCGAGTCCGAGCTCTCGTCATACATCGCCTGGAAGGCGTTCGAGATCGGCGAAGTCTGCGGCCCCTTGCCGGCAACCGAGAAATCGTTCAGATTGGCGACCGCAATCGCCGGGATCTTGCCCTGCAGCGTCCGCGGAACCTGCGTCCCCAGCGCCACGGCACGGAATGCCGTCGGCTTGTCCTTCTCCTTCAGGACCTCCGCCTGCAACGCCCGGTTCAGCCAGCCATCCGGCGTCACCTTCACGCCCGGCGTGCCAGATTCCATATAGTCCTGCGCGTCGAAGTGCGAACGCGTCGTGTCCGTCGACCCCGCCGCATGGATGATCGCCAGGTGGCCCTGGTCGTACAGCGGCTTGAACGCCGCCATTGAAGGATGCAACCCGAAGAACCCATTCAGATCCAGCACCTCGTTCTGCTTAATCGCAATCGTCGAGCGCATCGAGTAGTAATTCGGTTCCTTGTACGGAACCACGGTATTCAAACCGTCGCAGGCGCCGCGCTGGAAAATCACCACCAACTTCTTCTTGTTCGCCGCCGCCGTCGTCATCTCGGCGTAAATCGACCGCGTCAAAAAGCTCGGAATCACCGAAGTGCCTACCAGCGCCAGCGCCCCGCCGCGCATAAAACCGCGCCGC
>Ga0302311_10005197_pt1 | contig 13839 bp, 12 predicted proteins | sample III_Palsa_N1_3_FD_200449 | JGI IMG/M metagenome (GOLD analysis project Ga0302311, IMG submission 200449) | Peat permafrost microbial communities from Stordalen Mire near Abisko, Sweden - III_Palsa_N1_3 | ecosystem: Environmental > Terrestrial > Soil > Palsa > Peat permafrost | place: Sweden... | reverse complement strand
AGCATCGCCTCGGGTTTGCCCGTGGGCGCGCCTGTGGGGGTGGTGCCGAAGTTCTTGGGTGCCATTGGCAACATGGCCGGTCCCATGGGTCCGTTCGCCGGCATCGCTGCCGGGCGGGATGGCACGATCTATGTCTCGGGCGATGCCGAAGGGAGCGTACTCACGATTCGCCCAGCTTAAGGGTAGGTAGCCGGGCGCGTGCGCCCGGCAGACCCGCTTACTATTGCTGCCCCTCGGCGTACCACGTCCGGAACTCGTCGTAGTTCGGCGTGTCCTTATTTTCGTTGCCGCCGTGATTGGCCACGGGATCGATGGGCACGTGAATGACCGTCGGTTTGCCGCTGGCGAAGGCCGCCGTGATCGCGGGTCCAAGCTCCTCGGCTTTCTCCACGTACACGCCGACGCAACCCAGGCCCTCGGCGATTTTATCGAAGCGCACTTTCTTGCTCCAGTGCACGCCGGGTTCGGTGGTTTTTCCATGACCGAAAGTGCGCTTGTAGACGCCCACTTCGAGGCCCCATTGATTGTCGACACCCACCACCGTCACGATGGGCAGGTTGAGGCGACCGGCCACCTCCAATTCGCCGATATGGAACAAGAAGGCGGAATCGCTCGTGGTGAACAGGACCGGTCGCTTGCCGCCGTCGGCGACGGAGGCGCCAATGGCGTAGGGCAAGCCTGTACCGAGATGCCCGAAGTTCTGGTTCCAGATCACATCATGGGGTTTGCACTGCAAGTAGGTCCAGGTGAAGATCACCGTGCCGCCACCATCGCGAACATGAATGCCATTTTCGGGGAACGCTTTGGTCGCTTCCACGACCCAACGCGCCGTGTGCATGGGGCCGCTGAGATTGGGAGCGCTCTCGGCCAGATCCACCAGACGTTTTTTGTCGGCATCGATCCATTTGGCGAGATCCGGGGATGCCTTGCGAGGGCTGTCCTTGAGCGCTGCGGTGAGCTGGGGCACCACGGTACGCAAATCCCCCACGAGCGGAACGTCGATGGGACGGTTCACACCGATCGCCGCCGGATCGAGCTCGACATAGAGCCACTTGCGGGTGGCGTTGTTCTCTGCCCAGTGGCGCCACTTGCCGTAATGGGATGGCTCTCCGAGTTCGGTGCCGATGGCGAGGCATAGATCCGATTTCGCCACCGCTTCATTGGCCGCCTTGGAGAAGCCGTAGGGAAAGGTGCGATCCTCGAGGCCCTTGATGAACGCCGTGCCACCCGAGGTCTGAATGACCGGGCAGGCCATCAGGTCAGCGAGGGCTTTGACTTGCTCACTGCCGCGCGAAGTTTGAACGGCATGTCCGACCAAGAGAATGGGGTGCTTGGCGGCCTTGATGAGTTCGGCGGCCTTCGCCACCATGTTCGCGTCGGCGCCGGGCTTCACCAGGCGATAGGCTTCAGGCGGCAGCGGCGCCGGTACGTCCAGGTCCGCCAGTATCACGTGCGAGGGGTATTCGATATACACAGGGCCCGGGGTGCCGGATTGGCAAACGCGCAGGGCGTGGCGAATGATTTCGTCGGTCTGGTCGGCATATTCGATGCTGGCGCAGTACTTGACCGAGTTTTCGAACAAGGCAGCTTGCTTGACGAATTGAATACGGCCGCGACGCACTCGCTGTTCGGTCACGCGCGCGCGTTGGCCGCCGATGAAAATCACCGGCGAGTTTTCGACCTTGGCGCACATCATGGCGCCGGCGGCATTGGCGACGCCGGGTCCCAAGGTGGCAATGCACAGAGCAGGCGTGCCGGTCATGCGGCAATAGCCTTCGGCCATGAAGCCCACGGCGAGTTCGTGGTGCGGAGTTACCACGGTCCAGCCGCGTTTTTCCGCTTCGACGAACATGTGAACGAAATTCGGGTCAGGAATACCGAATAGGGTTTTTATTCCCTCGGCTTCGAAGAGCTGCAGAATGCGTTCGTAAACTTTTACGGTCATGCCATATCACCTTTGTTCATCGACTTCGTTTTACTGTATTTCGTCCGCTTCCCGCCTGTCTCGACTCCACGCGACAGCGGCCTTCGACGGCCGCGTTCAGCGTTCGAGCACGAGCCCATCGAGATCGCCCTTGACGCGCCATTCTTCGAGCACTTGCTGAAAAGCGTCCCAGCCATGCCCCCAGCTACGGAACAGGGCCCATTTCGGCCGGTCCTCGCCTTCATTGTTGAAATATCCCGGTGGGCACTCGCGCTGGAACTGGGAGAGATCCATTTCCAGTTCCTTGAAGCGCTGCACATAGTCGTCCTGCGCTTTCTGGCTGGGTTCGACGCTCTTAATGCCGCGCTTCAGGGCTTCGCTAATGATGTGTGCAATGTGGTGTCCCTGCTTGCCGAATTGCTCGGTCACCGATGCGTTGAGGCCGCCTTGGATATAGCCGATGTAGAACTGGTTGGGAAATCCGTGGGTCATCGTGCCGTGAAGAGTCTTCGGACCTTCGGACCAATGGTCGTAGATCGACGTACCGCCGCGACCCTCCAGCTTGTCGATGCCCCAGCGCCGATTAAGGTCGCTGGTCACCTCGAATCCGCTGGCAAATATCATGCAGTCGACTTCATATTCCTTGCCGTTGGCCGTGAAGCCTGTGGGAGTCATGCGCTCGACGCCCTTCGTTTCGGACACGTCGATCAACTCCACGTTCGGCCGATTGAAGGTGGGATAAAAGTCGTCGCTCGAGAGCGGTCGTTTGCATAGGAATCGGTAGTAGGGCTTCAGCGCCTCGGCGGTGTTCTTGTCCGCGACCAGCTGCTCGACGCGCTGTCGCAGCCGCTCCATCACCCTGTAATCCATGCGTTCGCGTCGAGCCAGGAACTCTTCGAGCCCGAGTTGCGGCCATCCTTCGGCCTCGAATTGCGCGGCTAGATTGCGGCTGATTTCGGTCCAGATATCGCAAATGAGGTCCGGTTCGCCCGGTCGCAAGCCTTCCATGGCGGCGCGATGGAAATTCGTTTGCCGCTCTTTCTGCCATCCGGCCTTGAGTGACTTCACCCATTCGGCCTCGGTTCCTGGATTGGGTCTCTCGTCCACGCTCGAGGGCGTGCGCTGAATGACGTATAGGGCTTTGGCATACTTGGCGAGATGGGGAACGGCCTGAATGGCCGTCGCTCCGGTGCCAACGATGGCTACGCGCTTGCCTGCCAGTTTGTCGAGGACGGGGTTCTCGTAGCTGCCGCCGGTATAGCGGTAATCCCAGCGTGCGGTATGAAAAACCTTTCCCTTGAATGTGTCGATTCCAGGTATGGCCGGCAGCTTTGGCATGTTGAGGACGCCGCAGGCGAGGACGACAAAGCGAGCGCGAATGTCGTCGCCCCTATTGGTGCCGACGCGCCACCGCTTGATGCCTTCGTCCCAGTGCAGCGAGTTGATGTGTGTGTGGAACAAAGCCTTGTCGGCGAAGTCGAATTTTTTCGCAATCAGCTTGGCGTACTGTTGTATCTCCACCCCGTCGGCGAACTTCTTCGACGGCATGAAGCCGGTTTCCTCGAGGAGTGGCAAATAGCAGTAGGCGTCGTTGTCGCACTGGATGCCGGGATATTGATTCCAGTACCAAACGCCGCCGAAGTCACCGGCGGTGTCTACGTTGCGGAAATTCGTGATGCCGGCCTGGGTGAGGTGGTAGGAGGCCATGATTCCGCCCCAACCGGCCCCGAGGACAATGACGTCGATGTCCTCCGAAATCGGTGCGCGGGTCGCGATCGGCGTGTGGGGGTCGACTGCGTAGTTCGCTGCGACCGCACCGGTGGGCTTGAAGTATTGTTTTTGGCCGTCGGAACGGATTCGCTTGTCGCGCTCATGACGATATTTTTCCCGCAGCGCCGGAATGTCGACATCGTCGGGTGTTCGGGTGGCCTCGCACTTCATGTATTCCCCGTCTCTCATATAACCATTGAACAGCTAATCAACAGTGTAGTTTAAGAGCGAAGATTTATCGAGTGGGTTTGATGGCAGGGGTGCCAACGAGCGGAATCCAGCTCGATTTGCCATAGTCCACTGCGCTTGCCCGGCCAGTGGCCTTGGACCCGCCGGCCAATGCCTCACGAGGGGAGTGGCAGGGTCGCGGCGTGCTTGCGAATAAAGGCTGCGATATCCTTCCGACCAGGACAATGCGCTTCGGGGGGTAGCCCAGCGCCAGCAAGCCGCGGTAGGCGCCGCCGTGAAGATAGAGAATGGCCAGCTTGCTGGTATCCCGTGAATCGCTAAGCATCGGGCCCGGTACCCCGTTGACGATCCGGTACTCCAAATTCAGGCCGGAGCATTGCTCAGGCATCCGGCCCGCGGCTCGCACCCGCAGAAGCGCGATGCGCTCTTCGGACCCGCGCCCCATGCGGCCCATTAATCGCTTGAAAAACACGCGAAGCAGCCACACGCGAAATCGACTTCGTACGCCGATGTGCACTGGCTTTATGTCTACCGGCATAATTGGGTCGAAGTTGCCTCGAGAGTCCGAGGCGAATTCCCGTTTGCAGCAGTCAACGATGGTGGTTGCTACAATAGACGGTATCCCGTAACTCGACAAGGAGTACTCATGAGCGTGGCCGATTCGGCAAGTCTTGGTGTCATGAGCAACGCGAGCGACTTGCGCATATTTGCAGTGTCTGGTTTTCCGCTCGTAGAAGTCGGATTCGATCTGGTCGCGGGCTTGCTGGATTGTTTGGCAGGTAGTGGCGATTCCCTGCGGGACGGCGATGTCCTCGCTCTTGCCCAAAAAGTGGTCTCGAAGTCGGAAGGACGCCGCGTCGACTTGACGACCGTCGCGCCGTCGCCGCGGGCGATCGAGCTGGCTGCGGAAGTGCAAAAGGATGCGCGCTTGGTGGAACTGGTGCTGCGGGAGTCCACGCGGGTGGTGCGAACGGCCAAGGATGTGTTGATCGTCGAGCATCGCCTGGGATTCATTATGGCGAATGCAGGTATAGATCAATCGAACGTCGGTTCCAGCAATTCGGCACTTTTATTGCCCGAGGATCCCGACGGATCAGCGAACCGCATTCGTGAGCAGATTCTGATCAGAACGGGGGTCACGATTGCGGTCGTGATCACGGACAGTTTCGGCAGACCTTGGCGCGTGGGGACAACCGGCGTGGCAATCGGTGCGTCGGGGCTTGCATCCATATTGGATCTGCGCGGCCAGCCGGATCTATTCGGCAGGCCATTGCGGGTCAGCATCGTCGGGCATGCCGATGAAATTGCAGCGGCGGCCTCCTTGGTGATGGGGCAGGGCGCCGAAGGTCGGCCCGCCGTCATCGTGCGCGGTTTGGCCGGGAAGGGGACCCATCGTTCGGCGCAGGCCCTACTGCGCCCGACTCGCGAGGACTTATTTCGATGATTCAGATAGGCATCGCTGCGAGCATGATGATGTCCTGCGCGTGGCCAAAATGCTAAGCAAGCTAATCATCTCTGTTGTATAATAAGCCTGGTTGCTGGTTGTAGGCAAAGAACCCGTTTTGTGCATGTGCCTCAGTGGAGTAGCATGAAAATACTCATCAATAAAACTGCCTGTGTGGGAAACGCGCGTTGCGCCGCTGTTTCCGAAGAATTGTTTCCGCTTGATGAGGTGGGCTACATCGCCGTCGAAGAGGTCGATGTGCCGGCCGGCAAGGAAGACATTGCGCGCCGCGGCGCCCGTGCATGTCCTGAGCGGATCATTCGCATCGAAAAGTGAGCCGATGCCACTCGATGGTTCTGTTATTTGGCATCCGCTGTTGTTCTCTTGGAGAATTCCATGACTGACGTTGCGACCTTGAGTCCCGTGGTTCCGAAGCCGGCGCATGTTCCTGACGCCGCGGTGTATGACTTCGATATGTTCCGTGATCCACAATACGTTGCAGACCCGCACCGTCGAATTCTCGATCTGGTCAGGAGCGCACCCGCGGTGTTTTGGACGCCGCGCAATGGTGGTCACTGGATGCTGTTGAGTCACGCGGCGAATTTCAATGCGTCGCGTGACATCGAGGCGTTCTCGAGCGAGTTCGTCTCCAAGACGCAGGTCGAGGCAATGATGGCGCACATGCCCCCGGGAACACCGCATATACCGATGCCGTACCCCATCAATGTAAATCCGCCCGAGCACACCAAGTACCGCGCGCCTTTGCAACGCGCGTTTTCGCCGAAGACCATCCTGGCGTTGAAGGACAGCATACGGACGCTGGCTAATGAACTCATCGACCGGGTTATCGACAGCGGCGGCTGCGAATTTATGGCTGCCATCGCCGAACCACTCCCGGTGCAGGTGTTCCTTAAAATGCTGGGGTTGCCCTTGGAGCGGCAGGAGGAATATCGCGAGCTGGTGCGGCAGCATCTCTCGGATCCGGAACCGGATCCGAAGAACTCCATGATGAAGCTGTGGCGCATCACCGCCATCATGCGCGACACGGTCGTTGCGCGCCGCGATAACCCCCAGGACGACATCATCAGTCTTCTATGGAAGACGGAAATCGACGGCAAGCCGATCACCATGGATGATATGGAGAACTACTGTGTCGTGCTGTTCATCGCAGGGTTGGATACGGTGATGAACGGAATGGGGCATGGTGTGCGTCACCTGGCGCAGAACCCGGAGTTCCAGGATGACCTACGCAAGAACCCACAGAATATCCCGGTGGCCACGGAAGAACTTCTGCGCCGCTACACGTTCACCGTTCCGCCGCGCATCGTGGGCAAGGATATGGAGTTCGAAGGCCTGCAGATGAAAAAAGGCGAACGGGCGATGCTGTTCCTTCCCGCCGCCGATCTGGATCCAAAGGAGTTCGCCAACCCCGAGGGCTTCGACATCAAGCGGGATAAGCCGCACATTGCGTTCAATGGCGGTGTGCATCGTTGTTTGGGCTCGCACCTGGCCCGCGTCGAATTACAGGTCCTATACGAACAAATGCTGGCCCGGCTGCCCCCATTCCGGCTGGATCCGCAACGTGCGCCCACCTTCCACTGCGGCCACGTCATCGGTGTCGATTCTTTGTATCTGACTTGGAAGGTTTGATCATGACGCAGGTAATGAAGGGCATTAGAGTATTGGAAGTGGCGCAATTCACATTCGTACCGGCAGCCGGAGGAATTCTGGCCGATTGGGGCGCGGACGTGATCAAAATCGAGCACCCGGTGCGTGGCGACACGCAGCGCGGCTTCATCAATGTGGGCGGCATCAAGCTCAATCCTGTGCGCAATACCATGATGGAGCATCCGAATCGCGGCAAGCGCAGCGTCGGTGTCGATTTCTCCAAGCCGGAGGGCGTGGAGCTGATATACGAGATTGCGAAAACTGCCGACGTCTTTCTCACCAATTACCTGCCTTCGCAGCGACAGAAGTTGAAATTCGATATCGAGCACATACGTGCCGTGAACCCGAATATCATTTATGCCCGCGGCAGCGCCTATGGCGACAAGGGTCCGGAGCGGGATGTCGGCGGCTTCGACGGCACCGCGTTCTGGTCGCGGAGCGGGGTGGGGTATTCGATGTCTCCGGCGGAACTCGACGGGCCGCTAACCCAGGGTATTCCCGCCTTTGGCGATTCCATCGGTGGAATGAACATTGCCGGCGGCATTGCGGCTGCACTGTTTCATCGAGCCAGAACCGGCGAGGCCATTGAATTGGATGTGTCATTGCTCAGCACTGCTTGGTGGGCGGCAGGCACGTCGGTCGACATGTCGCTCGAGTGCGGCCAGGTCATGCGCAACCGCATGCCCACCTCCGGCGGCAATCCGGGTAATCCCTTCAGCGGCAACTACAAGACCCAGGATGGCGGCACGATAAATTTATGCATCCTGACCCCGGGTCCGGTGATCCGCGACACGTTTGCGCATCTGGGCATCCCCGAGGCGGCCGATGATCCCCGCTTCAGCGAGGTGGGGCCGTTGCTGCAGAACTGGAAGGAGGCAGGGGCACTGATTGGGGCGGCCTTCGCCAAGAAACCTTTCGCCTATTGGCGCCAGCATCTGAAAACCTTACAGGGGCAATGGGCGCCCGTCCAGAGCCTGCTTGATCTCACGACTGACGAACAGGCACTCGCCAATGATATGCTGTTCGAGGTGGAAGCGGTGGACGGCGGTGCCCCACTGAAGTTGGTGCGCGGACCAATCCAGTTCAACCACACCCCGGTTCAAACCACGCGAGCGCCACAGGCATCGGAGCATACCGAGACTTTTCTGATGGAGCTCGGCCTGGAGTGGGATCGGATTGAACAGCTCAAGGCGCTGGGCGCTATTGCCTGACGGCGCGAGGATTCCATGAAGCCGGGATCGAAATTGAAAAGTGCGGTATGCGATGCCGAGGTAATGGTCATTCGCGGCGCCAACGTCGTCGTCGATTGCGGCGGTGCGCCGATGGTCGAAGAGCGCCCGGCCACTCGGGGGGCCATCGACCCCGCCTTTGCCGTTGGCACCAAAATCGGTAAGCGCTATGTAGATGGCGCCGGTACGGTGGAGCTGTTGTGCGTGAAGCCTGGTCAGGGCTCACTGTCGATTGGCGGGGTTCTGCTGCTGCTCAAAGAGGCCAAGCCCTTGCCCTCGTCGGATTGACGATAGCCATGAATATTTCGCTCATTTTGCAGATGGCGGCCGAGGCCGAACCCGAGCGCGTCGGCCTGATTTGCGGTGGACGTCGCTGGACATATTCCTCGCTGCGCCAGGCGGCGGCGGGCGCTGCGCGCAGCATCGCAGCGAGCGGCTGCACCCATGTCGCACTCTTGGACGAGAGTAGCGAGGCCGCGGCGATCGCCCTGTTCGGCGCCGCGTTGGCTGGTGTTCCTTATGTGCCGCTCAACTTTCGCTTGGCCGATGCGGATCTCGCCGCGTTGCTGAAGCGCATCGAGCCGGCGTATCTCATCGGTGATGTGGAGCGCATTCGGCGCCTGAATCCGGAAGGTACCCAGATTCTTTACTCCCGCGCGCAATTCGTCGCTGAAGCAGAAAAACTGGCGACTTCGGGCGAAGACGCGGAAGAACCCGGCGAGACCACAGCGGTGCAGATTTTCACCAGCGGCACCACGGCCGCGCCGAAAGCTGCGCTGCTGCGCCATGCTAATCTGCTGTCCTATATTTTAGGCACGGTTGAGTTCGGATCGGCGTCGCCGGAAGAGGGGGCGCTGGTCAGCGTACCGCCTTACCATATCGCAGGCATCGCAGCCCTGTTGAGTTCGGTGTACGCGATGCGTCGCATCCTGCTGCTGCCGGCCTTCGACCCCGACGATTGGCTGGATTTGGTCGCCTCCGAGCGAGCCACCAGCGCCTTCGTCGTTCCCACGATGCTGGCGCGCGTCATTGTGCGGCTGGAATCCGGCGCGTCGGCCGATATCTCGGCACTCCAGGCTATCGCCTATGGAGGCGGTCGGATGCCGCCGGAGCTGATCGATCGCGCGTTGGACCTCTTCCCGCACGCCAGTTTCACCAACGCCTACGGCTTGACGGAAACCAGCTCCACCATTGCGTTGTTGGGACCCGAGGAGCACCGGGCGGCTCGTGCGTCGAACGATCCCGTGATCCGAGGGCGCTTGGGGTCGGTGGGGCGTGCATTGCCGACGGTGGAAATCGAAATTCGCGACGAGGAGGGGCGGCCGTTGCCGCCCGGCAAGCCCGGCGAGATTTATGTCCGGGGTGAACAAGTGTCGGGAGAGTATCGCGAGCGCAGCGCCCTCGATTCGCAGGGCTGGTTTCCGACGCGCGATGCCGGTTGGTTGGATGAGGAGGGATATTTATTCCTCACGGGCCGAGCAGACGATGTGATCGTAAGGGGCGGTGAGAATATTTCGCCGGGCGAGATCGAGGATGTGCTCATGTCGCATCCCGCCATCGCCGACGCCGCTGCCGTGGGAGTACCGTCGGTGGAATGGGGCGAGGCGGTGGGGATCGCAGTGGTGCCCAAACCTTCGCATGCCCGCCCCAGCGAAGATGAGTTGCGGGCGCTCATCAAAAATCGCCTCCGATCCTCCCGAGTTCCCGAGCGCATCGCCTACCTCGCGACCCTGCCCTATAACGAGATGGGCAAGCTGTTGAGACGTGAGATCCGCAATCTGTTCAAGACCTGACCGGCGGCGCGGGTGATACCGCTCAGCCACGGCGCAAACGAGGCGCTGGCCAAGCTCGCCCGATACACCGGATCGGCTGCGATCGCGGCCATCGATGGCGCAACGCTGCTCGGTGAGCGCGCCATGCTCGCCAACAGGAGAATTCCCGCGAGAGTATCGGCCGGCGGCGGCTGCCGATTGTACGAGGCGCTCGATGACACCGTCGCGCTCAATCTGTCGCGTGCAGCCGATCGAGAGCTATTGGCGGCGCTGTTCCAAACCGAGGATCTGGATGCGTTCGACGACCGGGCCATCGCCGCTTGCATAGCGCGTAGCCGCGCCGCCCCGTTGCTGGACCGGGGCCGTTCGATGGGGCTGGCCATTGCGTCGGAACGTGAGCATGTGCCTGCTGCCGCGGCTCTATGCACACCGCTCGTCGATGGAATGCCGGCCGCGGCGGCTGCCAGGTCGGCGCCCAAGGTGCTCGACCTGTCAGCGCTTTGGGCTGGCCCCCTGGCGGCTCATCTTCTGTGGCTGGCGGGTGCGGATGTCGTGAAGGTGGAAAGCCGCCAACGTCCCGACGCCATGCGAGAGGGTGACCCTGCCTTTCATGCATTGCTCAACCAGGGCAAGGCGAGTGTGGTGCTCGATTTTGCCGACGCCGGTGATCGGCGCGCGCTCATGTCGCTCATTGCGGCTTCCGACGTTGTCATCGAAGCGTCGCGTCCGCGGGCGCTCGCGCAGTTGGGACTGGACGCCGAATATTGTGTTCGCAGTTCGCCGGGATTGGTGTGGGTGAGCATCACCGGGCATGGGGCGGAAGGGGAGTCGGCCGGCTGGGTCGGGTTTGGGGACGATTGTGGTGTCGCGGGCGGTCTATCTGCCGCGCTGCGTGCCGCGAGCGGCCGCAGCGGCTTTGTCGGCGATGCCATTGCCGATCCGTTGACGGGAATTTCGGCAGCCATGGTGGCCTGGGACGCCTGGAAATCGAGGCGAGGCGGACGCTTTGGCGTGGCTCTGAGCCGGGTGGTTGCACACTATCTTGCCGCGGCACGTGCCCGGGATCCGGGCGCGATGGAACGAGAGTTGAAGCTATGGAGCGCAGCGGCGGGCCAGCCCTTTGGCGCGGTCCGGCGTCGGTGCACGGCTGCCCTCGCTAATTTCGGTGAAGACACGAGGTCGCAGCTCGCGAGAGTGGCAGCTTGCTGATTCAAGGTGCGACCTTGGAAGACGGTCGGCTCCACGACATCCGAATGGAGCATGGCAGAGTGACGGATATAGGAAGTTGTCCCGCGCGGCCCCATGAATCCGTCCTCGACGCGCACGGCGGCGTGCTGTTGCCGGGGCTGCATGACCAGCACATGCACGTGGCAGCGCTGGCTGCCTCCCTGACCTCGGTGCGCTGCGGACCTCCCGACGTCATGGACGCAGACGCTTTTGCCGCCTGTCTCAGTCGCGCGGGTAAGGGCTGGCTTCGGGCCACGGGTTATCATGAGAGCGTCGCCGGTATGCTCGATGCACATCTGCTGGACCGCATTGCGCCAACCCGTCCACTGCGGGTGCAGCATCGCTCGGGGAGAATGTGGTTCTTCAACTCGGTGGGGCTCGACGCGGTGTTGGCACGCGCAGCCGCACCGCCCGAGCTCGAGCGCATTGGCGGCCGCTACACGGGCCGGTTGTTCGATAATGATGCCTGGTTGAAACAGGCACTCGGCAGCGAACCCCCCAGCTTCTGCGCCGTTGGTAGCCTGCTCGGCCGTGTTGGCGTGACGGGGCTCACCGACATGTCTCCGGCCAACGACGCCCGCATGGCCATGCACTTCGCCGCCGAGATGCGAACACAATCGTTGCCGCAGGGCGTGATGCTGGCCGGGGCCTTAAGTCTGTCCGAAAGGGATATGGCGAATGGCATGCGATTGGGGCCCGCCAAACTGCATTTGCACGAGGCACATTTACCGCCGCTCGATGAGGTGATTGCTTTCGTGCGCAGTGCTCACGAGGCCGGTCGTCCGGTAGCCGTCCACGCCGCCACGGAAGTGGAACTGGTGTATGCGTTGTCCGCGGTGAATGAGGCGGGCGCCATGGCGGGTGACAGAATAGAACACGCCTCGGTTGCCCCGGATTCCGCCGTGAATGAGATTTCACGCATGGGCCTAGCGGTCGTGACTCAGCCGCAATTCGTTCACGAACGCGGAGACCGTTATCGTGCGGATGTGGATGAGAGCTCGTGGCCACACCTGTACCGGTTGCGTGCCTTCTTGCATGCCGGTGTTCCGTTGGGTGGCGGCAGCGATGCACCCTTCGGCGGAGCCGATCCATGGGCGGCAATGCAGGCTGCCGTGTCGCGCCGTACTCGCGGCGGCGCGTGTATCGGGGATGCGGAGGCATTGACGCCTGAGCAAGCGCTGGATCTGTACCTGCGAGACCCCAGCGATATGTCTCGTCGCCGTCGCCTGTTCGTGGGCGTGTCCGCGGATCTGTGTCTCTTGGACCGCCCTTGGGCCGAAGCGCGGCGATCCCTTTCCGCCGCTCACGTGCGGGCGTGTTTTATTCGTGGACGCCGAGTGTTCGAGCGCGATGTGGGCGTGTCAGGCTGGCCCATTTAACCGCGCCAACCCCGCATGCGATTTCCGGCATCGCAGTTTACGATTTCGCAGGTGATGAATCGGGCCTCGTCCGAGGCAAGAAAGACACCCAATGCCGCAATGTCGTCGGCGTTTCCATGGAGCTTGAGCAGCTGTGCACCCTGAACGCGGGCATATGTCTCGGGCGTGAGCTCGGCCACCGAAGCCGGCGTTTCCATGATACCCGGTGCGATGGCATTGACGCGTATACCGTCGGCTCCAAAGACATTCGCCATGCCGAAGGTCATGGCGTTCAGCGCAGCCTTGGTCACGCCGTAGGCGCTGCCGGGAAGATAGCTCGCCATGGATGAGATGTTGAGAATCACGCCGGGCGCGGCGGCCAGCGATGCGCGCAGGCCTTGGGCCAGGAGCAACGGTGCCACCGTGTTCACCATGAAATATTTGAGCCACTTCTCCTGGCTCAATTTCTCGAAGCCGCGGGTGATTTCCCCGTAGGCAATGCCCGCGTTATTGATGAGTACATCGAGCCGCGGATGCAGGCGGCAAATATCCGCAGCGAAGGCCGAAATCGCAGCCTCCGTCGACAGATCGACGCCGTGCGTGGAGCAGGGCACGCCAAGATCCCGCAGCGCGGCCGCGGATTTTTCGAGTCCCGGTTCGTCCATGTCCGTCAGGATGAGCGCAGCCCCTTCTTCCGCGAACTTGCGGGCAAAAGCCAAGCCCATACCGCCGGCTGCGCCGGTGATCAAGACATGCCGACCCGCGAAGCATTTTCCCATACTGGCTCTCCTGAAGTTTCAACGACCGACACTAGCCGCTCGGGCAGTCATCCTGCAGTGATTTCGCCTCAGCCCTCGCGCTCTACCTCGTAGCGACTGAGATAGCGCTCGAATTTGCCGGTGAGCAGTGCCGGTGTGAGACCGTACAGAGCCAGCTTGTATTCATGCCGACCGAACTTGTCCTGAGGATTGTCCGCGAGCCACGCGCTCATGGCACCTTCGGCCTCCGGGGTGAACTCGTCACCCAAGGCCTTGTACAGGGTACGCATGGTGGGAATGGGATTTCGGGTCAGGTCGGCGTAGTGCACATCGATGATGCGATCCTCGCCAAGTACATCCCGGGTGTTCATGATGCGCTCGGCGTGTTCCAGCGCCTGAAAGCTGCAGTTCTCGCCCAGCCATGCGTGGTCTATTTCGCCGATAAAGGCGCGGTGTGAAAGACTGATGAGGCTGCAAAACGAGCCGGTGGCAGTGAGCGG
>Ga0302311_10005196_pt1 | contig 13842 bp, 14 predicted proteins | sample III_Palsa_N1_3_FD_200449 | JGI IMG/M metagenome (GOLD analysis project Ga0302311, IMG submission 200449) | Peat permafrost microbial communities from Stordalen Mire near Abisko, Sweden - III_Palsa_N1_3 | ecosystem: Environmental > Terrestrial > Soil > Palsa > Peat permafrost | place: Sweden... | reverse complement strand
CTTTTGCGCCACGCGGAGAGACCCCTGTATTGGCCGTTGCCGTTGCTTGTCTCTGAGGGCCGGAGGCCCGCCGCTATACCAGCCTGGGGCGTAGCCCCAGGTATACGGCCAACGAAGAATCCTAGGGCTGTAAGCCCGACACAAGATGCTTCCGCCCGCGCGCCAGATTCGAGGAGGTTACGGATGACGAAAACAACGAAGCAAAAAACGCCTAGCCGCATCTCTCAGGAGATTCTTGAGATGGCCGACGACATGCACCGCATCGGCATCATGGACGGCAAGACGCACCATCAGATCACGGTCCGCCATCTTGGCCGCGAACTGCCTCCCACGGCCGCGCCCATCACCGCCGAGCAAATCCGCAAGGCAAGAGAACAGGAGCACCTAAGCCAGGCGGCCCTGGCCCGCTACCTGAACGTGACAGTGGGCTTCGTCTCGCAACTGGAGCGCGGCACCAAGGAGGCCAAAGGCCCCCTCCGCACCCTGCTCAACGTCATTCGCCACAAAGGCATTGAGGCGATCCTGTAATCACCAGCGCGTGCTTTTGCTTTTCTTGTTTGTCATTCCCGCAGGGAATCAGCGTCTGCATTCGCACTTGCCGTTGCCCATTCAGCCGGATTAGAAGTGAACTTCGGCCCCGGACCTTCGCCTCAAGGAACTAGACTGATCACGCTATGGCTAAGAAAGTATGGACGCTTCATCACCGTCGGCAGATCGTCCCGTCAGCGCATCCTCTTTGTCGTTACACTGAAAGCATCTCCGGCACCCGCCTCATTGGTGCCCGTCCCGCTACTGCGGCAGAGATTGGCCAGTATGAAGAAGGCAGCTGAACTCGATCCCCTCCGCGAACGCCCTGACCTTGACTTCAGTAAGGCCGTCCGCGGCAAGTACTACGACCGCATGAAGGAGGGCACCAACATCATCCTCCTCGCCCCCGACCTCATGGACACCTTCCCCGACTCTGAATCGGTCAACGATGCCCTCCGCAGTCTGAAGGCCATCGCCTCCCGCACCGCTCGACGCGCTTGAATCCGCAGGGCCACCCACATCATCAACCACTGGAATCGTATAGAATCCATCTTCAGAGCTTCCATTGGAGCCCCTATGAATGCAACCGCCAGCACTCTGACTGAGAAGATTCAATCGCTCACCGACGAACAGCTCGTCGAGGTCGAAGACTTCGTGGAATTTGTCCGCCTCCGCCGGCTGGAACGCGGTCAAACTCGTGTCGCCGCGACGGCAAGCGCTCCCGCATTCGAAGCCGTTTGGGACAACCCGGAAGACGCCGCATACGATGCCTTATGAATTCGGAGACGTGGTGCTGGTGCGGTTCCCCTTCACCAACCAGGCGGCGTTCAAGCAGCGGCCCGCTGTCGTAGTCAGCAACCGGGCCTACAACACAGCCAGGCCGGATGCCGTCATCATGGCAATCACCAGTCAACTTCGTCCGCTTTCCAGCCTGGGTGAGATTTGGATCGTCCAATGGCAAGCAGCCAACCTGTTGAAGCCCTCTGCGATCAAGCCGGTCTTCGCCACGCTCGAACAAAGTCTCCTGCTCAAGCAACTGGGCACATTGCAACCCGGGGACCAGGCTGCGCTTCGTCAGGCAATTGCTTCGGTGCTGGGCTAAGGGCCGGGTGCCCCCGATCTCTCGCACTTGGAGATCGGGGGTGTTCGCATAGCCACAACCTCCAGCGCGGGAAACCCTCCAAATCCTGTCAAGCCCCCACAACCACCTCAACATCACAAAACCCCCGTCAACACAGGCGATTCCCACGAAAAATACTTTGCACATCTATTCTCGCAACTAGCTACAATTGAAGTAGGCCTTAAAAACAACCAGCCCGGCAACGCGCCGGACTTGCCCATTTAATCCACCCGGAAGTCTCCACACCCAAGACTTCCCGAGACTTTAAAAGACTTCAAAAAAGACTTCGGTCCAAACCTAAGTCCTTTAGATCGAAACTATAAGACATAGACACCCCAGGGGGAGGGGGTGGTGCCCACCAAGCGCATACACTAAAGACAGCACCACCGACCGCGACGAGCCCTTCCGCAGTCAGAAAGCCGACACCATGAGCAAGACCCCCATACAGAAATCCGGCGAAGCCCCTCGCGGCGACCGCCTGCAAAAGATCCTCGCCCAGGCCGGCATCGCCAGCCGCCGCAAGGCCGAAGAGATCATCCTCGAAGGCCGCGTCATCGTCAACGGACAGGTCGTCACCGAGCTCGGCACCCGCGCCGACGCCGCCCGCGACCACATCCGCGTCGACGGCAAGCTGCTCCACGGCCCCGAGCCGCAGCGCTACTTCATGGTCAACAAGCCGCGCGGCTACGTCACCACAACAGACGACCCTGAGCATCGCCCTACTGTTCTCCAGCTCCTCGGCCAGGACTCCCAGAAGAAGACCGTCGGCGAGCACATGAAGCTCCCGCGCCTCTACCCCGTCGGCCGCCTCGACTATCTCAGCGAAGGCCTGCTGCTGATGACCAACGACGGCGACCTCGCTAATAAGCTCTCCAAAGCAGCAGCGGGAGTAGAAAAAACCTACCTCGTCAAGGTCTCCGGCTCGCCCACCGCAGAGGCCATCGACAACCTCCGCCGCGGCATCATGATCGACCGCGGCCGCCTCGACGAAGTCCGCGGAGGCCGTCGCGACCGCGTCCTCACCCAGCCTGCCAAAATCGAGCAGGTCCGCCGCGGCGAAAACCCCTGGTTCGAGGTCACCCTCACCGAGGGCCGCAACCGCCAGCTGCGCAAGATGTTCGAGGAGATAGGTCACCACGTCGAAAAGATCCGCCGCATCGGCTACGGCGCGCTGGTCCTCGATGTCCCGCCCGGCGCCTTCCGCGAACTCACTACTGGAGAGGTCCAGGCCCTCAACCGCGCCGCCGCCGGCAAAAAAGTCGAGCGCAAGAAGACCCTGCCCGATGCCGCGCAACTGAAGAAACCCGTCCCGCCCAAAAAGCGCGGCTTCAACAAACCACGCAAACATATCTCCTGAGCAGGCAACCAATTCGTGCCTGCGTTTTGGAGCGAACATTTCCTCCCACGCGGCAAACTCGCGCGTTCGGCTTGGCCATCTCAAGCTCTATGAGGTGTTCTTCCATGCGTGGTTTTAAATACTTTTTCGCATCTGTCTTTGTCTTTGCTCTGCTGAGTGTTGCGCCCCGTTCGCACGCCCAGATCTCCGTCGGCGTTCAATTCGGCGCCGAACCCTCCTGCCCTTACGGCTACTACGACTACGCTCCCTACAACTGCGCGCCGGACGGCTACTATGGCCCGGAATGGTTCAACGGCGGCGTCTTCATCGGTGCCGGCCATTGGTCTCACGCCCCTGCCAACTTTCACGGTAACGTGAACAATCACTTCGATCCGCAGCACGGCTATAAAGGCAAAGCTCCCGAACACGGGCCAGCCCAGGTGCCCAAGGCCGCCTTCAAGGCCAACGAGAGCCGCGACGGCCAGGGCCACGCGGACAAACCACATAAGTAGTCCTATCGACGTTTCACTCCAGGCCCCTGTGTCTCCTGGACGCAGGGGTTTTTTTGTGCCAACTCAGTCTCTCGATCTCTCGAAATGTTGCCCGCGTGAGATTCAAACACAACCCCTCATGCTCCCACACACTCTTATGCATTGAGGTATCACATGCGCGGATTCAAGTACGTCCTTCTCGCTGCCGCACTCTTCATGCTCTTCACGGCAGCTCCAAAATCTCGGGCACAAGTCTCTATCGGTATCGGCGTCGGCGAACCTGCCTGCCCCTATGGCTATTACGGCTACGGCTCTTACAACTGCGCTCCTTACGGCTACTACGGGCCGGAGTGGTTCGTTGGCGGACGCTTCGTCGGCGCGGGCCGCTGGTCTCACAGTGGTCCGGGCTTCTACGGCCACGTCAATCGCTCCTTCGATCCCCGCTACGGCTATCACGGCGGCTATCCGGAACACGGCGCGTACCAGGAGCATCCCGACCACTTCCAGAGCTTCCAGGCCAGCCACTACAGCGATGTTCACGGCCACTACCACACCGAAGCGCAGCACGGAAGCTACGTCCACCACTAGACTGCACCGGCCCTTGCGCTCTCACCTAGCGTGATACGCAAGGGTCCTCCACGTGGGCCTGACGGTACGGCGTGCCGTCAGGCCATGTGCCCAGATATAACTGTCCCGGAGTTCCGCTCTTGAATACCAGCGGCGGGGGGACATACTTCATGCTCGTTGAAGGCGCTTCCACCAGCGACCCGATTACTGCATCCAGCACCTTCCAATACCCATAAAAATCAAGCTGATTAAGCGACGCCGACGCCTCAAATCCCTTGCGCCCCGCAATGTGCCTCGGGATCTCCGTCAGCAGAGTCTTCAACTCAAAGTCATAGCGCGAGTCCGGCGCTCCTGGCGACGCATGGCCTGCATTCACTTTCTTGCCATCATGCTCATCGCTCGGTAAGACAAGCAGAACATGCCGGTCCGGCTCAGACCTGCATAGCTCTGCGGCCAGTTTGTGTGCGGTCGGCAGACCGATAGCCTTGTCGTCTTCTCCTGTAACAATCGCGATAGGCAGCGTCGCCCGCTGCTCCCTAAGCGGGGGAATAATGCTCTTTGCATCGGCTCCGTGCGCAACGTGATACGCATCTCCCGGCGCAGCCAGCACCAGCGCCTGCGGACCCGGCAGATGTTCCGCAGCAGCCGAAACAGCCAGCCTCAACGAGATCGCCGCGCCCATCGAATATCCGAAGTAGACTACCCTCTGCGCATACGGCTCAATGCCCCTGCGCTTCAACTCAGCCAGTGCATCGCGTTCCGCCTGCGCCGTATTCGCAACCACAACCTGCGGCGATGTCGCATCCGACTCCTGATACACCGGATACACCACCACGTTCCCTTCGCGCGTCAGGTGGTCGAGCAGTGCCCCATAGTTCTTCGGATTCATCCCCTGCCATCCATGATGGAAGAACACCATCGGCGCCTTGCCGCTGACCGAAGGCTCCGCGGGCAGAAAGAGGTAAACCCGATGCATCCCCTCACCCAGCGCCACAACATCAACCGACCCATGCGTCTGCCGCGTCTCAATCGCCGCCGGCCCAAGCTGGCTCTCCAACGATTGCGCACGTCCTAAAGAAGACATCAGCACGCTTAGCGCCAAAATGTGAATACGTATTCTCATTTCTCGATCTCCTCCGTCGCTTTCGTCGCTGGAGCCTGCGCCGCCAGCCACGGCAGCAGCTTCGCCACGATCAACGCCGCGCCGTCGTCGGAGAGATGAATGCCGTCGCTCGCGCGCAGCCGCTCCGTGCGTCCGCCGACCTCGCCGAAGTCGCGAAAGTGCCCGTCGCTATCGCCAATTACTCCCGCCGTGCTGAACCAGACTGCGTGCGGCGACGCGCGCACCACGCTATAGTCGATGCGATTGATCCACGCGATGCGCTCATCGTAGCCGTCGGCCTTCATCGGTGGCAGCCCCAGCCAAACCACCGTCGCACCGCTCGATTCCAGCATTCGCAAATAAGCATCGACGCGCTGTTCATAGATGTGCTCCCAACCCTCCGAGCCAAACGGATAGACCACGCCGTCCACTTCAAAGCCCTGCCCATCGTTCGCGCCGATCGCAACGATAATAAAATCGGGCCGCGCGTCCTTCAGCATTGCCGGATACTCGCTCTCCCAATCGAAAACCTCCGGCCGCGCCAGCCCGGTGCCCGACTTGAACAGGTTCAGAAACTCCAGGTCCTTGTACCGCGGTGCCTGCCGCATCATGGCCGAAGACAATCCCACGGCCATCATCGAATCGCCTGCCAGCGCCACCGTTCGGGTCTGAGCAGCGTCGACGGCTGGAATCTTCGGCAGCACGCTCGACATAGGCGGCGGCGCCTCCGACACAGGCGCAAGCCGCAGCGGAGTGGGCGCGACCACTGGCACTCTCTTTACCGAAGCAGCAGGCACAGCAGCTCGTATCGCGAGCGTGCTGCTATGCGCCGGGACAACAGGTGCAGGCGGATTGGCCGCCGCCAGCGCTGCCGGATCGTCGCTCCAACCAACTCGAGCCAACTCCACCAGCGCATGCTCTCGCTCTCTCTCAATCCCCAACGGCGCCAGCGCACGATGCAGCCCGGTCGCCAGCGGCAGCGCCACACTGCGCTCCGGCCCCAGCTCCAACCGCCGCGCCCAGTCATACAATCCGCCCGACTCCAGCAACAGCATCAGCGCCACGAATACGCCCAGGCTCACGCCCATCTGCTGCACTGTCGAATATCGGTGGTACGCTCTCATCGTCCTAATCCCTGCTCTTAATACTGAAAGTAGATAAACGGCGCAACGCCAGTCGGTCCAAGTATCTCGATGACAAACACACCAAGCGCAAGCATCGCCCCGTTCACCGCAACCGGCATTCTCGACATCGTTGCCTCCACAGTGCGACGCCACACACGCGGCGCATACTGGCCGAACAATCCGAGCAGCAGCGCGATCACAACGGGCATCGTTGCCAGCGTAGCAACGCCGCCGCTGAACAGCCTCGCAAACACCTCGCCGGCCACGCTGAACGTCGGCGACCGGAAGAACACCCAGCCCACGCACACCGCATGAAACATCAGCACGCGCGAGGCCCACGGCCACCACCGCTCAGCCCGCAGCGACTGCACCTCAACCGAATCGCTCGCAGCCCACAACCGATGCACGATCAGATAAACGCCCTGCAACCCGCCCCACATCACAAACGTCCACGAGGCTCCATGCCACAAGCCGCCGAGCAGCATCGTGATCATCAAGTTCGCATAAAGCCTCGCCGTCCCACGCCGCGATCCGCCCAGCGGAATATACAAATAATCGCGCAGCCAGCTCGAAAGCGAGATATGCCACCGCTGCCAGAAGTCCTGCGGATCGGTCGCGGTATAGGGCGCGTTGAAGTTGCGCGGAAAGCGATAGCCGAGCAGCATCGCACACCCAATCGCGATGTCCGTATAGCCTGAGAAGTCGCAGTAGATCTGCGCCGCATAGCCGTAGATCGCGAGCAGCACATCGCCGCGATGAAAGTTCCCCGGCGCGGCAAACACCGGCTCGACTAACCGCGTCGAGAGCGTGTTCGACAGGATCACCTTCTTGAACAATCCTGCAAGAATCAGCAAAAACGCGCGGTTCACGCGGACATGCCGAGGGTCCCGCCTGCGTATAAGCTGCGGAATAAAACTCGACGCGCGCAGGATAGGCCCGGCGATCAACTGCGGAAAGAACGCAACATACAGCAGCGCATCCGAGAGATACAGCGGCTCGCGCAGCTTGCGTCTATAAATATCGCCCAGCAGCGAGATCGCATGGAACACGAAGAAAGAGATCCCCAGCGGCAGAAACGGCGCAGGCAGATTCCACACCGGCGTGCGTCCCACCAACCCCCACAACCCCAGCGCGCTTAGCAGGACGAAGCTCGCATATTTGTAATAGACCAGCACAGCGAGGCAGACTGTAACGCCCGCCATCAGCAGGCGCTTGCGTTCCGTCTCATCGTCGCTGTGCTGGATGCGCTGCGCTATCAGTCCCGCAAACAGCGACAGCAGAAACAGCAGCGGCACATACCGCCAGCTCCAGAAACCATAAAACAGATAGCTGGCCGCGAGCAGAAACAGCCTATGCTCCCGCGGGCGCGACTCCAGCGCCCACGCAATCGCCAGCACCGCGAGAAAGAAGACAGCGTATTCGACGGTCGGAAACAGCATGGCGGGGACTCTGGCACAAAGAGGGTTGGCTCCAGCTTACGGCCTCGAAAGCCCGCGAAATCAAAGAAGCTGAGAGCTTCGGGGCCGCCGAACAGCGGCTGGGTGAAGCAAACTGTAACGCGAAACGAGCTTTGTCCAGAATCATTTCAACGCATGAACCAACTTCGTCATCAACACGACTCCCACGCCGCTACTGCGTAATCCCAAACTGCTCCAGCATGAATGCGTAGTTGAACGTCTGCTCCCGCAACGCATCGTACCGCCCGCTCGATCCACCGTGGCCTCCGTGCATGTTGATCAGAAACACCAGCTCGTTGCTGTCCGTCTTCAGCGCACGCAGCTTGGCCACATACTTCGACGGCTCCCAGTACATCACCTGTGAGTCGTCGAACGACGTCCGCACCAGCATCGTCGGATACGCCTTCGCAGCCACGTTATCGTACGGCGAGTACGTCCGCATATAGTCGAACGCGGCCTTCTGGTTCGGATTGCCCCACTCCTCATACTCCGGCACGGTCAGCGGAAGGCTCGCGTCGAGCATCGTGTTCATCACATCCACGAACGGCACCTCGCACAGCACCACCTTGAACAGGTCGGGCCGCATGTTCGTCACCGCGCCCATCAGCAACCCGCCCGCGCTCGCGCCCTCGATGCCCACCTCGCCGGGCTTGCCATAACCCTTGGCCAGCAGGCCTTCGGTGGCGTCGATGAAGTCGGTGAACGTATTGCGCTTGGTCATCATCTTGCCGCCATCGTGCCACGCCTCGCCCAGTTCGCCGCCACCGCGTATGTGCGCCACGCTGGTCACCACGCCGCGATCCAGCAGCGGCAGGTCTCGCACCGAAAACGAATCCGGAATGATCGACCCATACGAGCCATACCCATAGACAAACAGCGGGTTCTCGCCGCGCTTGAACTTGTCTTTGCGATACACCACGGTCACCGGAATCGGCGTCCCATCCTTGGCCGGCGTAAACACGCGCTCCACCGAATACAGCGTCTTGTCGTAGCCGCCCGGGACCTCCTGCTGCTTCAGCAGCGTCGAGCTCTGCTTCACCACGTCGTACTCAAAGGTAGAGTTCGGTGTAATCGGCGACTGGTACGCATAGCGATAGCTCGCCGTATCGAACTCCTCATTGCCGGAGCCGTTAGCTGTGTATGCAACCTCGGGAAATTCGATGGCGTGCGCGTCTCCCGTGCCCAGCGGAACCACCCGTAACACCGGCAAGCCCTTCACCCGCGCGCTCACCACGTAGAAACTCTTGAAGACATCTATATCTTCAATCGGCTCATCCGCTTTCTCGGCGATCAGTTCCTTCCAGTGCGCCTTCCCCGGCGTCGCCACCGGCGCCGTCACCACGCGGTAGCTGCGCCCTGTATCGTTCACGCGGATATAGAACAACCCGCCGCCCTCATCCACGGAGTACTGCACACTCTCCTTGCGCGGCTCAATCGTCTTCCATGCAGACAAAGGTTCGTTCGCCGCAATAAACCGCACCTCACTCGTGATGTGGCTATCGTCCTCCAGCAGGATGTACCTCTCATCGCGCGATCTGCTCAGGTACACGCGGAAGCGCTCATCCTTCTCATCGAACACCACCGGATCGCTCGCCGTAGCCGTCCCCAGCACATGCCGGTGGATCAGATCCGACCGCTTGGTCGTTGCATCCTCCGTGCCATACAAAAGCGTCTTGTTGTCCGCCGCCCACACCACCGACGTCACACGCTCGGCCGTCTCCGGCAACACCTTTTCCGTCGACAAATTCTTCACATGCAGCTTGTACTGGCGAAAACCCACATTGTCCGTCGTATACGCCAACAGGTTGGAATCGTCGCTCACCGCAAAGTCACCGAGCCGCATAAACTTCTCACCCTTGGCCAGCTCGTTCACGTCCAGCATCACCTCTTCCGGCGCGGTCAGCACGCCCTTCTTCCGGCACAGGATCGGATACTGCTTTCCCTCCTCCGTGCGCGTGTAGTACCAGTAGCCGTCCTTGCGGTAAGGCACGCCGGTATCGGTCTGCTGGATGTGGCTCAGGGTCTCGGCGTAGAGCTTCTCGGCCAGTGGCTTTATCGGCGCTGTCATGGCTTCGGCATAGGCGTTTTCGGCGTTAAGATACTGCAACACCTCGGGGTTCTTCTTCTCGCGCAGCCAGCCGTAATCATCTACCAGCACGGAGCCCCCGGGTTGTGCGGCAAACATCGGCTTTTCTACATGGACCTTCTTCGCCACCGGCGGCTGGAGAGCGGAAGGCGCGGGCGACTGCGCCGCGACGGGCAGACAGAGCAAGAGAGCGACCGGCAGAACGTGATTATGCATGTCCGCGATTCTATCGGAGGTCCTTACAGAAGCGATTACAATTCTTCGCCGCGCCGCTCTTCCGGTTCCGCTCCCATCGCGAAGGCTGCACTTAGCCAGCGTGCGGCCTCCGCAAACAAGCCGCGTCTGATGGAGTGAAAGGCTTGCCGCGCAAGAGCGGCTCTGTCTCTCAGCCGTTCCTGCAGCGAGCCGAAGTCACGATAAAACCGTACCTCTGCAGCCAGTTGATTCTTGTGCCGGACGGCATTGCCAAGGTCCTTATGCTTGTCCGGGCGCAGAATGGACATATCATGATCCAACCGGGCGTGCATCACATAAATCTCGCCGCCACGGGCCTGCAGTTGGTGGAAGGTGGCATGGTCGAGATAATCCAGCCAATAAGCCTCCGGAAACCCGCCGATCGCCTGCACAGCGCTCACCCGCAACAGCGCACCGGAGTTATAGACACGCACCAACCCGCCGGTCACGCCATAACTTGATAGATCGACCGTGTGCGACGGCCTCCGGTAACGCGGTAGGTGCGGCGACTGCAACGCCCCGCCGGAGAGCAGTTTGGGCACAATCGCAACAATCTTCTCTTCGCCGGCCAGCCGCTCCGAAAGTGTTTCAATCTCCTCGATATAGGCGGCGGTCAGCGTCGTGTCCTGGTCCAGCAGCAGCAGCCACGCAGCGCGGGACGCAGCCGCCGCGGCCAGCGCATAGTTATACCGCCTGGCCAGGCCCGGATTGGTGCGGTCATGCAAATACTGTCCGAGGAAGTCCGCAGGCAGCGGCTGCGCCTCGGGCGAGTTGTCGACGACCAGCAGATCGATCTTCCCAGCCAACTCCGGGCGATCTCGCAAGGCAGCGTTCAGCGCGCTGTAGCTCGGGCTGGCCTGAAAACTCATCTTGTACAGCACGACTATCGCCAGGATCGACTTCGAACTAGCCATGCTCTCCTCTGTGTGGCTGCTTCCAACAACAATCCCGCGAGCCCGCGCGGCACGCTGCGCATTACGCGGCGCCGAACTCGATTTGTGTATGATACGCGTAGTCCCGCTTCGCTCATCTACCTGCTCCACTAAGCCTTGACCGGGCATGTGTCCAGTAGCCGGAAAGTCGCAGATATCCTGGGCGCCTTGCGGAATTCAATCCTGGCATCATGGCTCCGAGTTCTCCAGATTATGCTTCCTCCATGCCCCTATTGCGGTAGTGACTCAAGCCATCTCGTCACCACGCAGGACCGCAATCGACATACCACCGATCTGTCCTTCGACTACTTTCAATGCGGGCAATGCCGCCTGGTCTTCATGAGTCCCATTCCCGATGACCTTGGGCCTTTCTACCGCGGCGGATATCAAACGATCCCTCACAATCTTTCCCAACTGCGGGCGATCGCAGCCAAGGAAAGATATCGCCTGGACCCGGTCCTCCGGCACAAGGCATCAGGCAAGCTGCTGGAGATCGGCCCCTGGATGGGTATCTTCATTTGCAATGCCAAAGACGCCGGCTTCGATGTCACCGTCATCGAGATCGACCAAACCTGCGTCGATTTTCTCGATAAGACACTTGGCATCACTGCCATTCAGTCCTCGGACCCCGCAGGCACCATGAACAAGATGACAGAGACCTTCGATGTCGTCGCTCTCTGGCATTGTCTTGAGCACCTCCGCGAACCATGGCTTGTCCTTCAGAGTGCCGTCCGGCGTCTTGCGCCCGGGGGCATCTTAATCGTCGCTATTCCCAACATCGAGAGCTATGAGTTCAAAGTCCTGAAGGCTGCCTGGCGGCATATCGATGCGCCCAGGCACCTGTACTTCTATCCGCCAGACGCTCTTGCGCGCCTCTGCACGGGTAATGGCCTTGTCCAGTTGGAGAGCACCACCACCGACGAACTGAGCAAAGCCCTCAGTCTCGATGCATGGCTGCACTGGTCCGCTTCCACAGTAAAGGTCAAATATCTGCGCGGGCTCGTCGGCCGTTTGGGCTTCTATCTTTCGCAGTTCAAAGCAAGGAAGCAGCCGAATGGCTCGGGCATTACCGCCGTCTTTCAACGGCGTCCGTAGCACGCAGCTCAGCCTTCGGCCTGTGTAATATTCAACCGGCGGCCCGCGAAGCTCAGCAGCGCGTTGCGGTCCCCGGCGTCCAAAGCTCCAAACCACAGCAGCAGCGCCGTGCTGACCACCCACGCCATCCATAACTGCACGCTAAAAGCAGCCGCCCCGCTTCGCCACCACCGCGGCAACAGCAGAACGGATGGAAGGGCAATCATCAAAGGCCGTCCGATACCGCCCAGGAAAAGCCGCGTCCGCGTGATCGCAAGCCTCGCATGGGTGTAATGCATGCTCAAGGCAAAGTGCATGCCCACGCCGACAAACGATCCCAGCAACGTTCCATAAGCAACCCCGATGGCCCCGATGTGGCGCGCCAGATAGATGCTGCTCGTAAGGTTCACCACGGCCTCCGCGGTGGCGCTGGCAATCGCGATCTTCTGGCTGTTCGTCGCGACCAGCATGTTCGCATAAGGCGCGCACATGTTGCGCAACACATTGGCCAGCACCAGGATGCGCAGATACCCAACGATCTGGGGCGCGTAGCCGGCCCCCACCCAGAAGCGCAGTACCCAATAGCCGCCCACCAGCAGCGGCAGTCCCGAAACCACCAACAAGGTCGACGAATAGCGGGTAGCTCTTGCCAGCATCTCCCCCATCTGCCTGGGGCTGCGGTCGACACTGAGAGCGGATGCTGCAGGCAGGAGCGGAGCGAGCGCCGCGCCCATGATGGCGATCATGAAGTTCGTCGGCGTGCTGGCAATCGAGTAAAACGCTGTCTGCCGAAAGTCGTAGCGTCCGACAATCGTCACATCGAGGCCGCTGATACACAACATCGCCACGGTAAAAACCGCCAGCGCGGAACAGAAGCTCACCATCTCTTTCAAGACGTCGTAATCGAGGCCATAGAGGCTTAATCGGACATGCTTCGCAAACTTGCGCCATGCCACGAAGTGCAGCAGCCCGGACCCGACATTGACAGCCGCTACCAAGGCGCCCATCACCGCCAGCCCAAGGTGAAAAAAGACCGCGCCAAGCACGACCCCCACAAAGAGAAGGCGATTGACCAGCCCTAGCGACGTCGGCACGGCAAACCGCTGCAGTCCGGTGAAAATAGCTGCAAAGATGGAGCACAGCAGCCCGAAAGACGTGGAGACCCCGACTAAGATCAACCCCACACGCACTCCGCGATAGAGTTCGGGCGGCATATCGTGAAACAGGTGCGGCGCCTGCCACGCCAGCAGCAGCGTCAGGATCACCCCGGCAATGCTGACGACGAGCAGCAGCGCCAGGCCCGCGCTGGTGCGCCGGCTTAAGGCTTCGACATCGTTTCTCGCATCGTGTTCGGCAACATACTTGGCAATCCCGGTCTGAAGACCGAAGTCCAGATAGCCGACATACGCGCTCATCTGCAGAATGAGGACCCAGGCGCTATAGGTGGTTACAGGCAGCCTGTGTATCAGGAATGTGGGCAGGATGAAGCCGGCCACCGTGGAAATGAGCAGTCGGCCTACGCTCATCATTGAGTTGCGTGTAAAAGTTGCCGCAGATCCCCGGCGTTTGTCCCCCGCAGATCCATCCTCAGCCGCTTCGATCGTTGACATGGAGACGCCTTCAGCCCACTCAGTTTGTCTCATTTGATCATCCGAAGGACTCTCCGCCACTGCCTCATCTTATAACGCAGGACATCCTGCTTCCTAGAACGACTACGGAACTGACGTTGAGTTCCGCTCTTACCCTCGGACCCGCTCGCGCATGGGAGGCTGCATCTGCTGGTCGAAGGGC
>Ga0302311_10005195_pt1 | contig 13843 bp, 18 predicted proteins | sample III_Palsa_N1_3_FD_200449 | JGI IMG/M metagenome (GOLD analysis project Ga0302311, IMG submission 200449) | Peat permafrost microbial communities from Stordalen Mire near Abisko, Sweden - III_Palsa_N1_3 | ecosystem: Environmental > Terrestrial > Soil > Palsa > Peat permafrost | place: Sweden... | reverse complement strand
TATTACATAAAGTAATAGTTGGCCGGGTTATACATAAAACGCGCACGCTGGAAACCATAACGGCATGCTTACCTTCATCATCGTGCTGATCATCGTCGGGCTGATCGCTGGACTGGTCGCCCGCCTGCTTCTTCCCGGCCGAGACCCCATCGGCATCCTCGGAACCATCATCCTCGGCATCGTCGGCTCGTTCATCGGCGGATTCATCCAGAACCTCGTCGAGTACCACAAGGTGAACATCCACAGCTTCCACGCCGTGGGCATCATCGGCTCGATCATCGGCGCCTTCGTCCTGCTGCTGCTCATGCGGCTGACCGGCACCGAGCGTGGCCGTACCCGTCGCCGCCGCTAGCACCTGGCGCCCTATGCGCAGCCGTCGCCGGTCAACCCCTCCACCAGGTCAGTCGGGCTGGGTCTCACCCAGCCCGACTGTTTCATGAGAAAGTGGCTTCACGTTCAGCGGTAGGTAGGAGAGACGGCAGATGAAGGTTCCGCTTACGGTCGGTGACTTCCTCGAACGGGCAGAGACGGTGTACCCGGACCGCCTGGCGGTCGTGGACGAGCCCGGCCCGCCCGGCTCGCTCGGGCGGATCACGTACCGGGAGATGGCGGCGCGGGCCCGGGGGATGGCGCTCGCACTGGACCGGATGCGAGTTCCGCTCGGCGCTCGGGTGGCGCTGGTGTCGCCGAACTGCAGCCGCTTCATGATCAGCTACTTCGGGGTCAGCGGCTACGGCCGCGTCCTCGTCCCGATTAACTACCGGCTGAGCGCCGACGAGGTCTCGTACATTGTCGGGCACTCCGGCTCGACCGTGCTGCTGGTCGATCCCGAGATCGACGAGGCGCTGTCCGGGGTGACCGCCAAGGAGCGCATCGTGCTCGACGGCGCGCACGACGCGGAGCTGTTCGCGCCGGCCCCGGATGGCGCGCTGCCCGCGCCGTGGGAGCCGGACGAGGACGCCACCTGCACGATCAACTACACCTCGGGCACCACCGCGCGGCCCAAGGGAGTGCAGCTCACGCACCGCAGCAACTGGCTCAACGCGACGTCATTCGGCTGGCACACCACCGTCACCGAACGGGACGTGCTACTGCACACCCTGCCGATGTTCCACGCCAACGGCTGGGGGATGCCCTACGCGGTGACCGCGATGGGCGGCACGCACGTCGTGATCAGGAAGATCGACGGCGAGGAGATCCTGCGCCGGGTGGAGCGCGAGGGGGTCACGCTGATGTGCGGCGCCCCGGCCGTGGTCGCGTCGATCCTGGACGCCGCCGCCGCCCGGGCCGCGAAAGGGGAGCCGATCCCCGGCCGCGACCGGGTCCGCATCGTGGTGGCGGGCGCGCCGCCGCCGAGCGCCATCATCGCCCGGGTCGGGGAGCAGCTCGGCTGGGAGTTCATCCAGATCTACGGCCTCACCGAGACGTCGCCGCTGCTGACCGTGAACCGGGCCGTCAGCGACTGGGACGACAAGTCAGCCGACGAGCGGGCCCGGCTGCTGTCGCACGCAGGCGTCCCCGCGGTCGGCGTCCGGGTCAGGACCGACGCCGCCGGCGAGGTGCTCGCCCGCTCCAATCACGTCTTCGCCAGCTACTGGCAGCAGCCCGGGGAGTCGGCGGCGGCGCTGGTCGACGGCTGGTTCCACACCGGCGACGGCGGCTACCTGGACGGCCCGGTGCTCTCCATCACCGACCGCAAGAAGGACGTGATCATCACCGGCGGCGAGAACGTCTCCTCGATCGAGGTCGAGGAATGCCTCTACCAGCACCCCGCCGTGGCCGAGGCGGCCGTGATCGGCGTCCCCGACGACAAGTGGGGCGAGACCATCAAGGCGCTGGTGGTGCTCCGGCCGGGCGCGTCGGCCGAGCCCGCCGAGCTGATCGAGTTCTGCCGGGCGCGGATGACCCACTACAAGTGCCCGACCACGGTTGAGGTGCGCGAGGCGCTGGAGCGGACGGCGACCGGAAAGCTGCAGAAGTTCAAGCTCCGTGCGCCCTACTGGCAGGACCGGGAGCGCAAGGTCAACTGAAAAGCCAAAAATCAGTCATCCGAACGGACCCTGCGCGGCTCTGGCACCGCCGCGTCCCCCTCGATCGCTCGGTTGACGACCCCTTGACCCTGGGCTATCAAAGTGATATCACTTTGATATGGCACCCGATTGGCCGGGCGCCGAAAGCAACAGGAGAATCCGATGTCCGCACAGACTTCCGAGAAGGTCATTCAGACCCCAGCTGACGTAACCGACACACGGCCCACCCGCGCCACCCTGCAGACCCGCCCGCGCATCCAGCGCGCCCTGGTCCGCTCCTGGGAGTACAGCCGGCCGGTCCGGATCACCGTCCTGGTCATCCGGATGCTGGTCGTGATGTGGCTGTTCGTCCTCACCGATCTGCTGGTGTCGAACGGCGTCGCCTGGGGCTGGACTCTGCCGGCGGCCGCCGCGGCCGTGTTCGCGATCGCTCTCTGGACCTTCACCACCGCCGAGAAGGGGTGGCCGGTGGTCGACGCATGAGCAACCGCACCGCACCCTGACGGCCCAGGCCGGGAATCATCCCCGGACCTGGGCCTTTCTCGTTGGCCACATGAGCAGCAGGTAGACGCCGGCCGCGACGAGCCAACCGACCACCCAGGAGATGTCGGCCCCGCCCAGGTGCCTGACCAGCGGGCCGGTGTAGTCCGGCTGGGAGACGAACGGCACAGCCGTCTCCCGGACGTGTCGGCCGGCAGGTAGCGGCTGTAGTCGGAGACGAACGGGCCGAACGACAGCATGTCGATGACCAGCAGCGCCACCCCGGCCAGGAACAGGCCGACCGGCGGCGCGGTCATCGTGGTCTCACGCGCGGGAAGCGACCCGTACTCCAGTCCCTGTACGAACATCACGACCAGGGAGACGCCCACGACGACGGCCGTCACCTGCATGACCCGGTGAATCCAGCGGTAGCCGAAGATCCCGATGATGACGGCCGGGATCACCAGGATGCCGATCCAGGCCGGGATCGACAGCGAGCCCGCCACGCCCTGCAGGGACTGGGCCTGGATGACGAGCTGGGCGGCGATGAACCCGACGTTCAGCAGCAGCACGCACGGGAACAGGAACGCGGTCCCGTAGAACCCGAACTGGCCGCGCGACTGGATGGTCTGCGGCACCCCGAGGACCGGCCCCTGAGTGGCGTGCAGCCCGACCAGCAGCGCCCCGACCGCCGTTCCGACCCCGATCGCGATCAGCGCCCACCTGCCTTCTCGGCGACAGCCAGCACGGTCGCGTTGAGCGGAACGGTCGGTATCACCGGCAGCACCGACGCGTCGGCCACCCGCAGCCCCTCGACGCCGCGTACCCGCAGCTCCAGGTCGACGACCGCGCTCCCGTCGCCGTCGTCGCCGAGGCGGCAGGTGCCGGCCGGGTGGTAGTGGCTGCCGACCCCGCGTCGAATGTAGTCGCGCAGCCCGGCGCCGGTGGCGGCGCCGCCAGCGGCAGCAGGATGGGGAACAGCTCCAGGTCCGGCCAGTCGCCCGCGTGCGGGCTGCGCAGCGCGGCGTACATCTCGCCGTTGTTGTACCGGCTGCCCGGCATCGACGCCGCCGCCGCGCAGGTGACCATCACGACCGGGTGGTCGACCAGGTTCTGCCCGACGCCGGGAAGGTCGTCGACCGGGGCGATGCCGAGCGGACGCCGTCGCAGCGGCCGCGGGTGATGATCAGCCCGGTCGCCAGGCAGTCCCCCCGGATGGTCAGGTTCGGTCGGGGCAGCACCGGCCGCAGGTACGCGTCGGCCGGGCTCGCCCGCCGGCCGTCGGCGATCGCCAGGTCGGGCCAGCAGACTCCCTCCTGCCGCGCGCCCGACAGGTCGTCGGTGACCGGGCAGCCGATCGCCGCCAGCCCGGACGCGAACGCGCGGGCGACCGGATGCCGCGACTGCGGCGGAACCCGGGCGACCCGGACCGGGCCCTGCGTCCCGCGCAGCCCCGATGCGCCATCGCGTTGATCGCGCCGGACCCGCCCAGCGCCCGGCCGCGCGGGTACTCGATCGGCCCGGCCGCAGCCTGCGGGGTGGTCTTGTATCCCCAGTCCGCGGCCGATCCCATCAGCTCCGGCCACGCGGGCGGCACGCTCATCGCGGGCAGCGGCCGGGTGCTCCCGCTTGGACCTTTTCACCCGATAGTCCTCTTGACCAGAGGTATCGGGGCGGCGACTTAACGCGATGTTCTTGGCCGCGATCGCGGCGCTGAGCGCGGTCGCGAACGCCGTCCAGGCCACCTCGGGGACCGCGAGCAGAGCCGCCGTCCGGTCCACCCGTCGGGCCAGGAAGGCGTACCGCGTCATGACGGCCGACAGCACGGCGGCGTCAGCGGTGGCGGCCCACAGCCGGCGGCGCCCGAACGCGAGCGGGACATAGCCGCTGCGGATCACCACCGCGGCTCCCCACCAGGCCAGGGCTTCCGCGCGGGGCCGGGCCGGCGCCGCCGGTTCCGGGGCGCGCCAGATCAGCCAGCCGGAGGAGGCCGTGGTCAGGTTCAGCGCCGACCACGCGACCGGGAAGACCGCCCCCGGCGGCGCGAACGCGGGGCGTTCGAACTGGCTGTACTGAGGCCTGGTGCCCCGCCCCGCCGCGCGCTGAGCGGCCCAGGCCGACAGCCCCTGCGCCGCCGCGTAAACCCCGACCGCACCGGCCCAGGCCCCGGCCTGCCGAAGCCGCCTGCGGCGGCGGGAAGAGCGCTCATCATCGTCTGGCATAACAGCAGCCCTGCCCGCGATCGCGGCTAATACCCGCCAGCCCGCCGGGCGATGACATGCACGAGCGCGGCGACCCCGCGATAGGGATCGGTCGACCCGGCCCGTTCCTCACAGTCGAGCAGCACCCTCAGCTCCTCCTCGCCGGGGAGCGGAGCGTCCGATGCGGCGGTATCGGTGAACACCCGCACGCCGTACCAGGCCTCGACCGACAGCGCTCGCTCGGCGAGCAATCCGGTCAGCTCGGCCAGCCGGTCGGCCCGGGCGGTGACCCCGATGCGGTTGCCGTAGGACATGTCGTCGAAGGCGCGCTGCGCCGTCGGCCAGTGGCCGAGCAGGCCCGGGCGCATCGCCAGGGCATCGCCGTTGCGCACCAGCAGCGACGCGAACCCGCCGGGCGCGACCGCGGCGGCGACGGCCGTCAGCAGCGGCGCCGGGTCGGCGAAGTACATCAGGACGCCGTGGCACAAGACCGCGTCGAAGTCCTGCGCGGGGACCAGTTCGGCCAGCCGCTCGGCCTCGCCGTGAACCAGCCGCACCCGCCCCTGGATCTCGGCCGTCTCCGCGGCCAGGGCCGTCTCCAGGTCGCCGAGGAGCGTGGCCGAGGAATCCACCCCGGTCACCGCGTGCCCGGCCCGCGCCAGCGCCAGGACCTGAGTCCCCTGGCCGCAACCGACGTCGAGGACGCGCATCGCCCGGCCGACGGTCAGCTGAGCGGCGAGTTGGCGGGTCACCAGTTCCTGCCGCACGAACTGGCGCAACGTGCCCAGCCCGGCCCGCCACGACTCCTCACCGGCCGAGAACCCCTTGCCCACGCCGCCCCTCCCGCCGACCAAGATCGGACGGACAGTATCAGAAGTCAGCTACTCGCCTGCGGCGCCGCGACCGTTCGCGTCATCAACAGCGGCACGGCTCTTGGCCTGCTGCCGTGGCCGCAGAACCCACGGTCGCGCCGATCATGGCCGACGTGCTGCTGATTACCACGACCGGCTGCGCTCAGCCGTGCAGGGTGATTGCCTGCTTGGGGCAGGCGCGGACCGCGTCGACGACCTTGGCCCGGAGTGACTCGTCCGGGGTCTCCTGGAGGATCATCAGCGTGTCGTCGTCCTGCAGCTCGAACACCTCGGGGGCGGCCGCCATGCACAGCCCGTTGCTCTCACATAGGTCCCAGTCAACGACGACTCGCACGTCGGGTCACCTTTCCGGTGGAGCCTCAAAATATTTAGGCGTAGCCTAGCGGCGGTGGCGCGGGACGCCAACCCTTCAGCCGACGATCACCCTCTTGGGAACGATGACACCAACATGACCTGGAGGTTCCGAAGGCCGTCGGCTGCGGCCGGGCCCGGCGCTTTCGCGACCGACGGCGGCGGGGACGAGGCCGACGCGAACACGGCCGGCCTGCGCTGGGTCGATGTCGGCGGCCTGGCCGACCTGCGCGACAACCGCCTGGTGGCGAGCCTGAACGGCACCTCGGTGCTGGTGGTGCGGGCCGGACGCGCCCTCGCCGCGGTCGAGAACGAGTGCCCGCACCTGGGTCAGCAACTGTCCGACGGTGAGGTTAGGGGCCGGGTTATCCGGTGCGCCGCCCACGGGTACCGCTGGGACCTCGCCACCGGCCAGTCCGTCCAGGGCCTGCGCCTGCAGCGGCGACGCCCGCTGCGGGAGGTGCCCGTGCGGCTGGTGGGCGACAGGATTATGCTCGGCTGGTCGGCCACCCGCACGGAGCCAGCCGAACCAGGCCCCCGAGAGGCAGAGCTATGACGAGCACCGCCGAGCAGCCCATTCCCGCGTCCCACCGTGACCTGCTTGAGTCGACCGACCCGGTAACCCTGGCCACGGTCGGGCCGACCGGCTACCCCCAGGTCACCGCGATCTGGGTCATCCTCGACGGCGACCTGATCGTGACCTCGCTGGCCGGCTCCCGGCAGAAGCTGAAGAACCTGACCGCCCACCCGCGGGCCACCGTGTTCGCCCTCGATCCAGGCAACCCGTACCGCACGCTCGAGGTGCGCGGCGACGTCACCATCGAGCCCGACCCCGAGTTTGAGACGCTCAAGCGGGTCCTCGCCGCCTACGGCACCGACCTGGCGTCCTTCCCCGGCTCACTCGACGGACGGGTCGCCGTCACCCTGCGCCCGACCCGCGTCGTGGCGCTGGGCTAATTGGACAACTCCGGCCGCCGTCACGTCCGAGCCCAGCTCGAGGTAGAAGTCCAGCAGTCGCTGGACGCGGTCCTCAAGGTCGCGGTCTCCGACCTGCCCGGCGTCGCGCTCAACGAGCGCCTGACGATCACCCTCGACGGCGAGCCGATGACGGCGGCAGAGGTGATCATCCCGGGTGAGGGGCGCTCGCACGTGCTGGCCGTCCGGCCGGGCCTGCTGTCGGTCGACTACCAGGCCACGATCGACGGCCGCGGCGCCGAGCCGACGGTGACGCCCGCCGACTACCTGACCTACGCCAGGCCCAGCCGCTACGCCGAGTCGGACCGGCTCGGCGCCGTCGCCCGGGCCGAGTTCGCCGGCCTCAGCGGCAGCCCCGATCTGCTCGCCGCGGTGTCGTCGTGGGTCGGCACCAAGCTCAGCTACGTGCCCGGCAGCAGCGGGCCCACCGACGGCGCGGTCCAGACGCTGCTGAGCAGGCAGGGCGTCTGCCGCGACTACGCCCACCTCGTGGTCGCGCTGCTGCGGGCGCTCGACGTGCCGGCCAGGATGGCGGCCGTATACGCGCCGGGCCTGCAGCCGATGGACTTCCACGCGGTGGCCGAGGCGATCGTGGACGGACGCTGGCGGGTCGTCGACGCGACCCTGCTCGCGCCGCGGGCCGGCCTGGTGCGGATCGCCACCGGCCGCGACGCAGCCGACACCGCGTTCCTGTCCACCTATGGCGGGGCCGCCGCGCTGACCCGCATCGAGATCATGGCCGTGCTCGACGGTGAGCTGCCCGGCGACGACGTGACCCGGCTGGTCAGCATCGGCTAAAACCAGGGCTCGCGAGGTCCGCCGGGCTCATCCCAGGCGATCGGCGATCTCCGTGATCGACGTCCCGGCCAGGTCCCAGTCGCCGCGGGGAACCGAGGGGCCGACCGCCTCCGGCCCGTGCTCAAGCGGCCGCGCGATGAACGCGGTCGCCAGCCCGGCCTCCCGCGCGGACGCCAGGTCGCGCTCGTGCGCCGCCGCCAGCATCACTTCGCCGGGCTCGAGCCCGAGCAGCGCGGCGGGCCACCGGTACGCCTGCGGGTCCGGCTTGTACGCGCGCGACAGGTCGGAGCCGAGGATGAGGTCCCAGTCCAGCCCGGCCGCCTTCGCCATGTCGAGCAGCAGCGACGTGTTCCCGTTCGACAGCGGCCCGACGATATAGCCCTGCTTGATCGCCGCGATCCCGGCCGCGCTGTCCGGCCACGGCGGCAGGAAGTGCCAGGCGCGCGACAGCCCGTCCAGTTCCCCGGCCGCGAAGCCGCCCGGGTCGGTGCCATGCTCGCGCAGCGCCTCGTCGAGGTTCTCCCGGTGCAGCACGTCCAGCGAGACGAACGGCCGCGCGCCCGCGCGCACCCGCTGCATGGCCGGCTGGTACCGGCCGCGCCAGGTGTCGGCAAACGCGTGCGGGTCGAGTTCCAGGCCATGGCCGTCGGCGAACGAGCCGACGGCGGCCGCGATCCCGGACCGCCAGTCGACGACGGTGCCAAACACGTCGAACAGCACCGCCCGGACGCCCAGGCCGGTGGAGGGGGAGTGGTACGTCACCCCGCTAGCATCTCACCCGGACGCCGGGAAGGCCGTCGCCAGCGCCGGGCGGATGATCGCCATCAGGTCTGTCGTCTCCTCGTTGCTGACGACCACCAGCCGCACGTCGTCGTCCGGGAACCAGACGTTCACGGCGACGAAGCCCGCGTTGTCCCCGGTGTGGTAGATCACCCGGCGCCCGCCGGAGTCACGGCCGACAAAGCATCCGTAGCCGTAACCTTCGGTGCGGATAACCTCGTCCCGCTCGTCAATGGACGCCTGAACGGCGAGCATCGCCCGCCGAGCGGACTCGGCCAGGATCCGGCCGGAGGCAACCGCCCGATCCCACCGGGCGAGATCGCCGACCGTCGACCAGACATCGCCCGCGCCCAGCCCGACCGTATCCAGCTCGAAGGAGGCCACCCGGCCGCCAGCCTGGTGACCGGCCGCCAGCCCCGGCTCGCCATCGCCATTCCCGGCGAATGACGCGACCATCGCGAGCGGCTCGAAGATCTCCCGGGCGAGGAACGAGGCATATGACTGGTCCGCCGCTCGCTCGACGATCCAGGCCAGCAGCACGTAACCGGGGCTGCTGTAGGAGAACCGCTGTCCCGGCGCGCCCAGCAACGGGGCATCGGCGAAGATACGCAGTTCTTCCTCGGCGGCGATCGGCCTGGTCAGATCCAGCCCGGGAAGATCCAGCCAGTGCACCAGCCCGGCTGTGTGGCTGAGCAGGTGGCCGATCGTCATCGAGTTCCAGCTGGCCGGGCACCCGTCGAGCCAGCGGTGCACGGCGTCGTCGACCGACAGCCGGCCGCGGTCCGCCAGCAGCAGGATGGCCGCCGCGGTGAACTGCTTGGAGACCGAGGCGACCTGGAAACGCGTGCTCAGCGTGCAGCCGGCGTCGGGAGCGGTCCCGGTTGTCCCGCCGGCCGCCGCCAGCAGGTCCTCGGCGCCGCGCTGGAGCAGGACGGCGCCACGGAAGGTGTCTAGTCCCGTCACGGGTCAAGCGTAGTCGTGCACTCGGCGAGAAGATCGAAAGCACAAGGCCGATTGCCCCGAACGGACCCGGGCGACTGTTCACCCGCCGGTTGCTTCCTGGGCGGGCCCTCCCGCTCCGTCGGCGCTCGCTTCTGCGGTCGGCTTCGAGCGCCCGCCGGTGCGCCGGACGAGCCAGGCGGCCGCCAGGCCGACCGCGACCCCGATGACGGTGTCGGCCAGCCGGAGGATGGGCTGCTGCCAGGCATCGTGCGGGCTCACCTCGGCCACGATCAGCACGACCGTGGTCGTGATGGCGGCGGTAATCGAATCCTCGGGCCGGCCGATCAGCGAGGCGACCAGGCCGCTGAGGCCGGTCAGGACGGCCAGGCCCCAGAGATGGAACGGCAGGAAGGCGAGGTAGACGAGGCACAGCGCAAAGCTCACGAGCGTGGCCCCGATCCGGGAGACGGCCGCGGCCACGCTCTTGTCATAGGTTTCCCGGAGCACGAACACGGTCGCGATGACGGCCCACAACCCGCCGAGCTCGTCGTCCGCTGCCGACGGCGAGTACACGTGGGCCAGGATCGTCGTCGCCAGCCAGTAGGTGAGCAGGCAGGACAGCCCGACGACGATGCTGTCGGCAACGGCGCGCCGCAGCTGCGTCCACGGGGGCAGTGCGAGCGGGAAGGGGCGGCGGCCGGGGCTGGAGGTGCTCATCATGCTCGGAATAGTTCCATGCCAGCGGCGTTATGAAAACGCATTCAGATAACAGCAAGAAGCCGTGGGTCGTGTGAATAGAGCTGCCATGCTGGTGCCATGCTGGTGCCATGCGACCTGAATCTGCGGGCGACCGGGCCGCCTCCCGGGCGCCCGCGTCGGCCCGGACGAAACTGCTGGTGTGTTTCTGCGCCGCCATCGTCGGTGGTGCGGTCGCCGCGGTGGCGGGCGCGGGCCGCGCAGCGCCGCTGATCGGATGGGACATCCTGGCGCTCGGATACGGCAGCTGGACGTGGGCCACGGTCTGGAGGCTCGACCCGGCGGCGGCTGAGGCCGACGCCAAACGGGAGGATCCCAGCCGGGACCAGGCTGACCTGGTGCTGCTTGGCGCGGCGATCGCCAGCCTGGTCGCCGTCGGGGTGGTGCTGTTCGGGGCCGGCAGTGCCAGCGGGAACGCGAAGTACGTGCTGGCAGGCCTCGCTCTTGTCTCCGTGTTCGTTTCCTGGACGCTCGTCCACACGGTGTTCACCCTGAAGTACGCGCGGCTCTACTACGCGGGCCCGGCCGGGGGAATCGACTTTAACGGCACCGGCGCGCCCGACTACCCCGACTTCGCCTACCTGTCCTTCACGATCGGGATGACCTTCCAGGTCTCCGACACCAACCTTCAGTCCAGGCCGATCCGGCGGACGGCGCTGCGGCATGCGTGGCTGTCATTCCCGCTGGTCGCCGTCATCATCGCGACGTCAATCAACCTGGTATCCGGGTTGGGCAAATGAGGAGCGCTTAGGAGTCCAGGCGCATATGCAGGCGGATCACCGTCGTGCCGGGCTCGCTGCGGAGCTCGACCAGATCGCAGACCTGGTGCACGAGCCACAGCCCATGGCCGTTGCCCGCGCCCGCGGCAGGCCGTCGCCGCCCGGCCAGCGGGTCGGCGATGTGGCCGCTGTCCTGGACCTGGCAGACCAGCTCATTCCCCGTGGTCCAGATCGCGAGGGTGCCGCCCGCATCGGTGTGGAGGAAGGTGTTGGAGACGATCTCGCCGACGGCCAGCACCAGGTCGAGCACACGGTCCTGAGCCAGGCCGACACGGGTGGCCTGGCTGGCGGCAAACGCGCGGACCGAGGCCAGGTCCGCCCGGTAGGCCAGGGCCGCGGCCCCGTCGGGCGGCCTGGGCAGAGGCTGGTTCCATTCGTCGGGGAATACGACGCCGGCGTCGTAAGCCGGGCTGGTGGTGGCGGTCCCGCCCGCCACGAACACGGGATGGGTGCTCATGGCCGACCTGATGATGACCGGATCCAGCCGCGCGCGGTCATAGGAGCACAGCACACGGACCCGGGCAGCGGCGAACGCCAGGTTGATCAGGGCCTCGTGCCGGATCGCCTCGCGTTGCTCGGCCCTGGTGCGCGCCGCCCACGCCAGCTCCTGCAGGAAGCGGACCGGCCGGTCGGCGTGCGCATCGGCGAACGCGCGCAGCACCGGCATGATCCGGGCCGGGTTGGCGCCGTCGGTGGCCGTGTCAGCCCAATCCACCCGGTGAGCCTGCCCGTTCATCCGCTCACGGAGAAAGCTGATCCCGGGCTCTGGCGCGCTGACCAGCACGGGCTCATCCAGGTCGAGCCCGGCGTTAACGAAACCGAGCGCGCCGGCCACGAACTCATCCGTGCTGGCGTGCAGGAGCGCGGCATGACCGGCCTGCTGCCCGTCGCCCTCCGCCAGATCACTCACCGGTCTCCCCTCCGCTGGCCGACGAGGCCAGGGATGCGCCCACTACCCGCCTTATCGCTGCTAATGCAGGGTGAGGGCAGATCTAGTCCGGTTGGCGGTCCACGGGGGCGACGGCGGCCGGCAGAGTGCCCGCGCTGGCGGCCGCCTCGGCCAGGCTGGCATGAATGGCGAAGCCGTCAGCTTCCCAGATGATCGTGAGAACCCGCCGTACCGGTCGCCGCGGGGCGGCTAGCAGCAGGTCCCCCCCGGCGTTGCGGGCGTGCCTGCGGCCGAGCGACAGTGCGGCCGTGCCGCTGGCATCGATGAACTCCAGCCCGGCCAGGTTCGCGATGATCCGCGGCTGTCGGGCCGCGAGGTCCGCCAGGGCGGTCGCCACCGCCGGCGCGTACAGCAGGTCGAGCTCTCCGCGCAGTGCCACGACGACGTGACCGCCGCATTCAGCAGAGCCCAAGTCCATCCTGAACATAAGAGCGCCTTCCTGCATGGCAACAAGGCGGGGTCCAGGCCAGGTTAGTCTGGCTAGCTTCTTCTCGAGAGGCTACTCCCCGTACCCGCCCGTGAGCTAGCCGCCGCGTCCGGCCGGCGCATTGTCGGGCAGGCTCAGCGGCCCGATTTAGCGTGTGCGGTGCCCGGTGTGGCCGGGCGTGTCTTGCTCGGCTGGCTTTGCTGGGTCGCGCAGGCACCCTGGCTCCCGGTCGGGAGTGCCTGCGTGCGCGTGGCGATGGAGACGACCGTGCCGGTGCACGTCGGCCGGCTGGGCAGCGTCAGGCTGAGCGTGAACACCGCCACCGTCACCAGGGCCAGCCCGACGACTCCCGCTACCGTCGGCCACATCCGCCGTGGCCACGACAACCGCCACGGCCGGGTCGTGACCCGCTCAGTCACGGGCATCGCCTCCTGGCCGGCCAGCCCGGTGAAGATGTCGAACAGCGGCCCGAGACCGGGATGCTCGTCGGCCAGCATCTTCTCGATCTGGCTGAGTGCGCGCTGCTGGCCGCTCGGCAGGCTCATCACGCGGTCCCCGCCTGGCGGCGGAATAGCTGATTGCTTGTGTCAACGTGGGACATGTCCGGGCCTCCGACAGCACGCCTGAATTGGGTGCCGGGGTCTGGAGCAGTTCGACGCTGGAGTGATAGCCCTACCCGGATAATCACGGATAATCACTCGTTCAACGGCGTCGCGCGGCGAGCCGGTCGGCGACGGGCCAGCGCACGCCGGTGGCCCAGCCCAGGCGCTCGAATACGCGGATCACGGAGGCGGAGATGTCGATCTGGCCGGGCTCGGCCCCGTGTCGCGCGCAAGCAGGATCGGAGTGGTGCATGTTGTGCCAGCTTTCCCCGAACGACACCAGGGCGAGCGGCCACAGGTTCGTGGCGCGGTCGTAGCGCCGGGTGGCGAAGGGGCGGCTGCCGAACACGTGGCACAGTGAGTTGACGCTCCAGGTCACGTGCTGCAGCACGGTGACGCGGACCAGCCCGGCCCACAGCAGCCCGAGCAGCGCGGTGCGCCAGCTGCCGCCGATCAGCCATCCGGTGCCGAACGGCAGCGCGAGGGACAGCGCGCACAGCGCGGGGAACGCCGCCGAGATCACCCGCATGGAGCGATCGGCCGTCATGTCGGGGGCGTACCGCTCCGGCGGGGTCGGGTCGTCGCGCAGCAGCCATCCCGCGTGCGCGTGGGCGAGGCCGCGGAGCTGCCCGGCGAGACTGGTGCCGTACCGGTAGGGGGAGTGCGGATCGCCCGGCCGGTCGGTGAAGGCGTGATGGCGGCGGTGGATGGCGACCCAGCCGATGACCGGGCCCTCGAAGCTCATCGACCCCGCGACCGCGAGCGCGACCCGCAGGGCCGGGACGGCGGTGAAGCTGCGGTGGGTCAGCAGCCGGTGGAAGCCGATGGTCACGCCGAGCCCGGTGATCACGTAAAAGCCCACCGCAAGGAGGATGTCGGCCAGGTTCAGGCCGCGGCCCCA
>Ga0302311_10005192_pt1 | contig 13847 bp, 11 predicted proteins | sample III_Palsa_N1_3_FD_200449 | JGI IMG/M metagenome (GOLD analysis project Ga0302311, IMG submission 200449) | Peat permafrost microbial communities from Stordalen Mire near Abisko, Sweden - III_Palsa_N1_3 | ecosystem: Environmental > Terrestrial > Soil > Palsa > Peat permafrost | place: Sweden... | reverse complement strand
GCACGTCGCGCTTGAGACGCACATGACGATCGGCTGGCTTGATCCGGGACCGCTGGGCGTCGGGCGGCTGGTGCTGCGGACCTCAACCCAGGTGCCGTTCCTCACCCGCGACGAAATCGGCCGGGTCTTCGGCCTGGCCAGGGACCAGGTGCGGGTGGTCGCCAAACGGGTCGGCGGCGGCTTCGGCGGGAAGCAGGAGATGCTGACCGAGGACATCGTCGCGCTGGCGGTGCTGCGCACCGGACGCCCGGTCCAGCTCGAGCTGACCCGCGAGGAGGAGTTCACCGCCGCCACCACCCGGCACCCGATGGCGGTCACGGTGACGCTCGGCGCGACCCGCGACGGGACGCTGACCGGGCTGGCGCTCGACATCACGGCCGACACCGGCGGATACGGCAACCACGGACCGGGCGTGCTGTTCCACGCGGTCGAGGAGGCGGTCACCGTCTACCGCTGCCCGAACAAGCGGGTCGACGCCCGCGCCGTCTACACCAACACGGTCCCGGCCGGGGCGTTCCGCGGTTACGGGCTCTCCCAGACCGTGTTCGCGGTCGAGTCCGCGATCGACGAGCTGGCCCGCTCGCTCGGCATCGACCCGGTCGAGCTGCGCCGCCGCAACCTCATCCGCGAGGGCGACGACCTGGTGAACGGCAGCGGCGAGGCGCAGGACGTGTCCACCGCCAGCATCGGCGTCTTCGACTGCCTCGACCTGGTGGAGAAGGCCCTGGCCAGCGGCCGCGGCCGGGCCGGGCCGGACGGGTGGTCGACCGGGGCGGGGATCGCGGTCGCGATGCTCGACAGCATCCCGCCCGGCGGGCACCCCGGCCGGTCCCGGGTGGCGGAGCGCGTGGACGGCGGCTACGCCGCGTTCGTGGGGACGGCCGAATTCGGGAACGGGACCACCACCGTGCACCGGCAGATCGTCGCCCACGTGCTCGGCTGCGAACCCGGCGACGTCCAGGTCCGCTCCTCCGACACCGACCGCAGTGGGCACGACACCGGCGCCTACGGGTCGACCGGGATCGCGGTGGCCGGCACGGCGACGATGCGGGCGGCCCGGGCCCTCGCCGACGCCATCGCGGCCCGCTCGGCCAGCGGCGAGGCCGACGACGGGAAGCCGCTCGAGGCCGAGGGCTACTGCGACGGGCGGTCCCGGTCGGTGTCGTTCACCGTCCAGGGGTTCCGGGTCGCGGTCTGCGCCGGCACCGGCGAGATCCGGGTCCTGCAATCGGTCCAGGCAGTCGACGCGGGCACCGTGCTCAACCCGGTCCAGCTGCGCGGGCAGGTCGAGGGCGGGGTCGGGCAGGCGCTCGGGGCGGCGCTGTTCGAAGAGGTGCGGCTTGACCCCGAGGGCCGGGTGACCACCCGGGCGCTGCGCGAGTACCACGTCCCGGTGCTGGCGGACGTACCGCCGACCGAGGTGCTGTTCGCCGCGACCTTCGACCCGTTCGGCCCGTACGGCGCCAAGCCGATGAGCGAGGCGCCGTTCAACCCGGTCGCGCCCGCGCTGGCCAACGCGGTGCGCGACGCGACCGGGGTCCGCCTGACCGCGCTGCCGCTGCGGCGGGACCGCGTCTACGAGCAGCTGAACCCCCAGCCGACGCATAACCAGAAGGAGTGACCATGGTCCAGGTCGGAGCCAACCGGTACGGCAAGGCCGAGATCCGGGTCGTCCGCATCGGCCGCGGCGCGGGCCCCGACGGCTCGGACGTGATCCGTGACTGGAACGTGTCGACGTCGCTCTCGGGTGATCTCGACGGCACGCACCTGACCGGCGACAACTCCAAGGTGCTGCCGACCGACTCGCAGAAGAACCGGGTGTACGCCCTGGCCAAGGAGCTTGGCGCGGTCGAGCCGGAGACGTTCGCGCTCAAGCTGGCGTCGTTCTTCGTCTCTTCCCAGGAGCCGATCACCCGGGCCACAATCTCGGTCGAGGAGTACGGCTGGACGCCGATCGGCGGAGGAGGGTACTCGTTCGCCCGCGCCGGTGACCTGGTGCGGACAACGACCGTGGTCCACGACGCCGACGCCGGGACGTCGGTGGTGTCGGGGATCAAGGACCTGATCGTCATGAACACCACCGCGTCGGAGTTCTGGGGGTTCCCGAAGGACGCGCACACCACGCTGGCCGAGACCGAGGACCGGGTCCTGGCGACGGCGGTGAACGCCTGCTGGCGATTCCGGCCGGAGGCCATGCCCACCGCCGACTGGGCGACAGTGGCCTCGATCACGAAGCAGACGATCCTCGGCACGTTCGCGGGCACGTACTCGTACTCGCTCCAGCAGATGCTCTACGCGCTCGGCTCGGCCCTGCTGTCGACGGTGCCGGAGATCTGCGAGGTCCGCCTGGCGCTGCCCAACAAGCACCACTTCATCGTCGACCTCGCCCCGTTCGGCCTGGAGAACGACCGCGAGGTCTATCACGCCGACGACCGCCCCTACGGCCTCATCGAGGGCAGCGTGCTAGCCGATGACGCCCCCGAGGCAGGCCTAGCCTGGGACTGATCCCGGATCGGGCTCACTCGACCATCCGGTCGTCTCGACCCGCCCGTCGGTGCAGCTGACGACCCGGCGGTTGGCGGTGCTGAATACGAAGATCGCGTCCTGCTTGAACTCGGCCCCGAGCGCGACCGCCTCCGCCTCGGCAACGCCGACGAGCGCGACGCCGGCCTCGACGTGCGTCCAGGCGGGATCTCCCCCGTCAGCCGGCCACCAGGTCAGCCCGCGCTGCCGCACGTCCGACTCCAGCCGCGCCTGGGCGGCGGCGTTGGCCGCGTCGGACGCCAGCCGGCCGGCCGGATTGTGCGCCGTGAGCACGCAGATCGGGCGGCCGTCGGGGTCCGGGTACCGGCCCTCGGTCCGGAAGATCCGGGCCGGCTTCAGCCAGCGCACGCCCTCCGGTGACTCAATCCTGACCACCGCCGCGACATAGGCGTCCCACCCGCCGAGCTCCTCGCTCATACACCGGACAATACCGCCGGTCCGGCGACCGCGGCGCTGCATAGGCCCCGATGACTGCGAGCAGGAACCACGGTCCGTTCGAGATGAGGATTTGAATATGCCCTTGAACTGCAGGTCAGCCGACCCGTCGCGACGAGCGGGCAGCCGCGGTCGGTGGCGCTGCCTTACGCGTTGACGCGGGTGCGGAAGGTCCGCTGGTACGCGTGCGGGGTCACCTGATTGACCCGGGTGAAGTGAACGCGCAGCTGGTGGGCGGATCCGAAGCCGCACAGGGTTGCGATGCGCTCGATGGTGTCCTCGGTGCTCTCGAGCAGCTCCTGCGCGCGGCGGACCCGCTCGGCGCACAGCCATTGCAGCGGCGTGGTGCCGGTCGTCTCGCGGAAGCGGCGGGCGTAGGTGCGGGGGCTCATCATGGCGCGGCCGGCCAGATCCTCGACCGTCAGCGGCAGCTCGAGGTGGGCCTTGGCCCAGTCAAGCGATGGGCCGAGGCCCTCGGTGCCGCTGGCGGGCAGCGGCTGCTCGATGTACTGCGCCTGGCCGCCTTCTCGGTGCGGCGGGATGACGAGCCGCCGGGCGAGCGTGTTGGCGATCTTGGTGCCGTGGTCGTTGCTGACGATGTGCAGGCACAGGTCAAGCCCGGCGGCCGATCCGGCCGAGGTGAGGATCTGGCCGTCGTCGGTGTAGAGCACGTTGGGCTCGACCCGGACGGACGGCCATCGCCTGGTGAGCTCGGCGGCGTGCATCCAGTGGGTCGTCACGGTGCGCCCGTCGAGCAGCCCGGCCGCGGCCAGGGTGAAGGCGCCAGTGCAGATGGAAGCGATCCGCGCGCCGCGATCGTAGGCGGTGCGCAGGGCCCGCAGTAGCGCTTGCGGCGGGTCGCCCTGCCGGTCGGCGCAGCCGGGAATGATCACGGTGTCGGCCTCGGTCAGCTCGTCAAGGCCGAGCGGGCTATCGAAGAGCAGCCCCTCGGCGGTGCGGACCGGGCCGTCCTGGACCGCGCACAGCTGCAGCTCGTACCACCAGGGCACGGGAAAGTCCTGCCGACCGGGTTCGAAGACCTCGCACGGGATGGCCAGCTCGAACATCGGCAAGCCCGGAGTGACGGGGATTGCGATCCGATGCATGGCAGCATTCTACCCTTAGTTGTCGATTCTGCCACTCGCATCGTCAGCGGCGCCAAGCGACGATGGAGGCATGACCAATAGCGGCACCGCGCTCAACACCCGTACCCGAGTCAAGAGCTGGATCGCGCTGGGAATCGTCTACCTGGTGTGGGGGTCGACTTACCTGGCCATTCGCGTCGGGGTCGGGCATCTGCCGCCGTTGCTGATGGCCGGGACCCGGTACGTCATCGCGGGCGCGCTGCTGTACCCCATCGCGCGACGGGCCTCCGCCGACGCCCGGGGGACGGCCCAGGGCGGGGCCCGGCCGGGCGCCAAGGCCTGGCTGGCCTGCGCCGTCGTCGGCCTCCTGCTGCTCTTCGCGGGCAACGGCGGCGTGACCGTCGCCGAGACGCGGCTGCCCTCGGGCGTCGCCGCCTTGCTGGTGGCCACGGTGCCGCTGTGGATGATCGTCTTCGCCTGGCCGGTGCAGCGTCAGCGGGTGACCGTTCGCTCGGCGGCCGGCCTGGCGATCGGACTCGGCGGGGTGGCCATCCTGGTCGGCGCCGGCCTGAGCGGGGGCGGGATGTCGGGCGTGTTCATCGTGCTCGGCGCGTCGGCCGCCTGGGGCTTCGGGTCGGTGCTGAGCCACCGGCTCCCGGTGCCGGGCAACGCGCTGCTCGCCGCGGCCATCGAGATGCTGGCGGGAGGCGCGGTGCTGCTGGCGGTGGCCGCCGCCACCGGGGAGTTCGGCCGCGTGCACTGGTCCGCGGTCCCCGTCACCGCCTGGATCGCGCTCGCCTACCTGATCGGCCCGGGCTCGATTCTCGCCTTCACCGCCTACGGGTACGCGCTGGCGCACCTGCCCACCGCCACCGTCTCCACCTACGCCTACGTCAACCCGGTGGTCGCGGTGCTGGCCGGGATCGTGTTCCTGGGCGAGCAGTTCAGCTGGCGCGAGGGAGTAGGCGCCGCCCTGGTGCTCGCCTCGGTCGTCATCATCCTGCACCGTCCGCACCGCGCGTCGGCGGTGGCCGAGGATGCGGGTAAGCAGCTGAGCGAAGTCTCGGCGCAGTGACGGGATATCGCGGTAACCCGGATATCTTGCGCGAGCGCTGGGCCGACTGGCACCGCGCGCCCTACCCGGGCGACAGCGACAGCCACATCTCGGTCTGGCAGCGGGGCCGCTGAGGCGCGCTGCCGCGCACGGTGCGGCAACGCGCCACTGCGCAGAGTGCAGAAAGTAGTGGTACGGCACAATAAAATAATGGGACCACTCGCGACCGCCCCCCGCCTTGGCAGGAGACTGGCATGCGCAGACAGGACGTAGCCGTCCGGGTCAGCCCAAACTCGCTGGCCACCGCTGTTCCGTTCTGCGTCATGGCCGTGGTCACCTGCTTCGACCTGGTGGTGGGGACCCAGGTCGGGTTCATGTCGCTGCTGTCGCTCGGGCCGGCCCTGGCCCCGGTCTCCCTCGGCCCGGTCCGGACCGCGCTGACCGGCGGCGTGGCCGTGGTGCTGAGCTTCCTGCTCGCGGCCGTGGGCGGAATCGCATTCTCGACCCACGCGGTCGAGTCCTGCGCCACCATCGCGGGGGTCACGGTGGCGGCCGTGATCGCCAGCGCCGCCCGCCAGCGCAAGGAGCGGGAACTGGTCGATGTGCGGGCGGTGGCCGACGTCGCCCAGCGCGTCCTGCTGCACCGGGTGCCGCGCGAGGTCGGCCAGCTCCAGATCGCCGTGCGCTACATCTCGGCCGCCGCCGCCGCGCGGATCGGGGGCGACCTCTACGACGTCGTCGCGGTGGCGGGAAATGCCCGCCTGATCGTCGCCGACGTGCAGGGCAAGGGCCTGGCGGCGGTGCAGACGGCGGCGGTGGTGCTGGCGGCGTTCCGCGAGTCGGTCTACGACGAGCCGGATCTGGCCGCGATCGCGAGCCACATCGAGCGGAGCCTTGAGCACCAGGCTCCGGGCGACCGGTTCGTGACCGCGATCATGGCCGAGATACCCCGCGACGGCGCGGAAATCCGGCTGCTGAACTGCGGGCACCCGTCGCCGCTGCTGCTCAGCGGCGACGACGCGCAGTTCGCGGACCCGCTGGAAGCCAGCCTGCCGCTGGGGCTCGGCTATCTTGACCCCGGCGTGCGGAAAGAGCACACCGCCCCGTTCGGCCCGGCCGACCGGATCCTCTTCTACACCGACGGCATCAGCGAGGCGCGGGACACCTCGGGTGCCTTCTACCAAGTCGACCAGTGCGGACCGCTGCTTGACGGGCCCGATCCGGTGGCGTCGCTCGACCGGCTCTACGACGACGTCCTGCGGCACGTCGGCGGCCACCTGCAGGATGACTCCGCCGCGCTCTACATCGTCCGCCAGGGCTGAGCCGCGGTGAGCACGTTCTCGCTGCCCGTCCGGGGGCCGTTCTCGCTGGCGGCCAGCACGCGGTTCCTGGAGGGGTTCGCCCCGGCCGCGTTCGACGGGGGCGCGGGGCAGCCGCTGGAGCTGGCGTTCCCGGTGGAGGGGACCTGGCAGACGGTCGGGGTGCGGGTGCGCGAGCACGCCGACGGCGTGAAGGGCGAGATCGTGAGCCCCGAGACGCCCGGGCCGGAACTGCTCGGGACCGTCCGCGACCAGGTGACGCGGATCCTGTCGCTGGACGTGGACGGGGCCGGGTTCCCGGCCGTGGGCGAGCGCGATCCGGTCGTGGCCGGGCTGCAGCGGCGCTACCCGGGCCTGCGCCCGGTCGGCTTCTGGTCCCCGTACGAGGCCGCTGCCTGGGCCATCATCTGCGCTCGGATCACTATCAGGCAGGCGGCCGCGATCAAGACGCGGATGGCCGGCGAGCTCGGCGAGGCGGTTTCCTTCGGCGGCCGCGCGCTGTCGGCGTTCCCGGCGCCGCAGCGGCTGGCCTCCCTGGACGGGTTCCCCGGGCTGGCCGGCCGCAAGCCGGAGTGGCTCCGCTCGCTCGCCGTCGCCGCCCTCGACGGCCGCCTCGACGCCGCCCGGCTGCGCGCCCTGCCCGCCGAGGAGGCCCTCGCGCAGCTCAGGGAGCTGCCCGGCATCGGGGACTTCTCGGCCGAGCTGGTGCTGCTGCGCGGGGCCGGCGCCCCGGACGAGATCCCCCGCCATGAATCCCGGCTCGCCCGCGCGGTTGCCCTCGCCTACGACCTGCCGGAGCCGCCGACGGCGGCCGAGCTCGCGCGCATCAGCGGCAGCTGGCGGCCGTATCGCACCTGGACCACCCTGCTGCTGCGGACGTACCTGGAGGACGAGACGGGCGAGATCGCCGGCCGGCGGCCTTCCGGCGGCCGGCGGGCGGGCTTAGCCGGGCGCGTGGGCGCGCAGGAACGCGTCCAGGGCAGCGTTGAACTCGGTCTCCGCTTCCAGGTTGGGGAGGTGGCCGACGCCGTCGATGATGACCGTCTGCGGGCGCTTGAGCGAGGCCGTGATCTCGGCGGTGACGGCGTCGTCGGACCACGGGTCGGCCGAGCCCGCGCAGACGAGCGCCGGAATGTCGAGGTCGGCGAGGAGGGGCCGGTAGTCGGGCCGTTCGGCCCGGCCGCGCAGGGCCGCCGCCGCGCCCGCAGGCGGGGCCGCGCGCATCATCGCGTCGACCCGGGCGCGGACGGCCGGCGGGCAGGCCGGGCCGTAGAGGCCGGTGTGCATGTAGTCCACCAGGACGGCCATCCCGTCGCGCTCGACGGCGGCGGCCCGCTCGAGGCGGGCGGCCCGGTCCCGCGCCGTCGGCGGTTGCATGGTGGTGGCGATCAGGCCGATCGCCCAGTAGCGCTGCGGCCGGAAGGCGGCCAGTTCCATCGCCACCAGGCCGCCCATGCTCAGGCCGACGATCGCGGCTCGGTCGATCGCGAGGCGGTCGAGCAGCTCCTCGATGTCGGCCGCGTACTCGCGCATCGTCACCCGGTGCGGCGTGACCGGGCTGCGGCCGAAGCCGCGCAGGTCGGGCGCGATGACCCGGAAGCCGTCGGCCAGGGCCGCGAGTTGCGGCGCCCACAGCGTGCGGTCGAACGGGTGGCCGTGGATCAGCACCACGCAGTCGCCGCGGCCGACATCGTCGAAGGCAAGTTCCACCCCGGCGATGCTAGCCGCAGGACCGGCGCGCAGCGATCGGTTATTCGATCAGGACTTCAGGAAGGTCAGTAGGTCGGCGTTGATGGTCGGGGCCTCGGTGGTCGGCATGCCGTGCGGGAACCCGTGATAGGTCTTCAGCGTCCCGTGCTGCACGAGCTTGGCCGACAGCGGTCCGGAGTCGGCGTACGGAACGATCTGGTCGTCGTCGCCGTGCATGACCAGGACCGGCACCGAGATCTTCTTCAGGTCCTCGGTGAAGTCGGTCTGGGAGAAAGCGACGACGCCGTCGTAGCTCGCCTTCGCCCCGCCCATCATGCTCTGGCGCACCCAGTTGTCGATGATGGCTTCCGAGGGCTTCGCGCCGGGTCGGTTGTAGCCGTAGAACGGGCCGGTCGCCAGATCGCGGTAGAACCCCGCCCGGTTGGTGGCGACCTGCTCCTGGAACCCGTCGAAGACGCTCTTGTCCAGACCGCCCGGGTTGGCGGCGGTCTTCACCATGAGCGGCGGGACCGAGCTGATCAGGACCGCCTTCGCCACCCGGCTCTCGCCGTGCCTGCCGAGGTAACGGGTGACCTCGCCACCGCCGGTCGAGTGCCCGATGTGGACGGCATCGTGGAGGTCGAGATGCTCGACCACCGCCAGCAGGTCGTCGGCGTAATGGTCCATGTCATGCCCGTCGCTGACCTGTTCGGAGCGTCCGTGACCTCGACGGTCAGCCGCGATGACGCGGTAGCCGTGCAGCAGGAAGAACATCATCTGGGTGTCCCAGTCGTCGGCTGACAGCGGCCACCCGTGGCTGAAGACGAGCGGCTGGCCCGAGCCCCAGTCCTTGTAGAAGATCTCGACGCCGTCTGTAGTCGTGACCGTGCCCATGCGCTACCTCCGTTGATGTCGACCCTGATATCGAACCGTTACTTTCGACAGGCTAACCCAGCCGTATTTCTCCCACCACGGGGGGTCACCAGGCGATTACCCAACCGCCCGGGTCTTCCGGCGGATGCGCCGGAATTAGTACAATTTCGGCGTCGGTCGCTGGCGCCCGCACCGCCGCCAATGGACGGCTGGGACAGACGGGGGAGACGGATGACCGAGTTCATCGCCGGCACTCATGAGTCCGACACGCATCAGAAGGCGCTGCGGATCAATCTCGATCCGCGCTGGTACGGCACGGTCGCCGAGATCGGCGCGGGCCAGGAGGTCGTCCGCTGGTTCTTCCGGGTGGGCGGCGCGGCCGGCACGGTCGCGAAGTCGATCTCCGCCTACGACATGGCGGTCAGCGACGCCGTCTACGGCAAGGTCGACCGGTACGTATCGGCCGGCCGGCTGCAGGGCATGCTCGACCATGAATTCCAGCTCAACGTCGACCGCCTCGACGACGAGCGCGGCGACGAGAACTGCTTTTTCGCGTTCGCCGACACGGTGGTGGCGCGCAGCTTCCGCGGCGGCAACGAGTGCCACGGCTGGATGGGCGTGAAGTTCCAGGCCCAGCCGCACGACGAGCCCAGTCAGATCGTCATGCACGTGCGGATGCTCGACGTGGAGGCGTTCGCGCAGCAGGAGGCGCTCGGGATCGTCGGGGTGAACCTGCTCTACGGGGCCTTCTTCCAGCATCACGAGCCGGACAAGCTCATCGAGAGCCTGCTCGACCGGCTGACGACGGGCCGGATCGAGATCGACATGATCCAGTTCCGCGGCATTGAGTTCCGGAAAGTGGACAACCGGCTGATGGCCCTGAAGCTCGTGCAGGTCGGGCTCAGCGGGGTGGCGATGTTCGGCCCCGACCGCGAGGTGCTGCAGCCGAGCGAGGCGCTGCGCAAGAAGGCGATCCTGGTCGAACGGGGCAGCTTCCGCCCGCCCACGTGCGTCAACGTCGACATGCTGGAGACGGCCAAGGCCCGGTTCGCCGACGATCCGGCCGTCGCCGGCAAGCCGGTGCTCGCGCTGACCGAGATCACCATGCGCAACCTGCTCGCGGGCGGAGCCACCGACGTGGACCGGCGCGACTTCCTTGCCCGCGCGGAACTGCTGGCGGCGTGCGGGATGACGGTGCTGATCAGCAACTACTTCGACTACTTCCGGCTCGCAGCCTACATCGCCGAGCGGACCAGCGAGCGGATCGGCATCGTGATGGGGGTGCCGAGCCTGATCGACCTGTTCGACGAGAAGAACCACGTCCAGCTGCCGGGTGGGATCCTGGAGAGCTTCGGGCGGCTGTTCAAGAACGAGCTCAAGCTCTACGTCTACCCGCTGCGGCCCTCGCCCTCGGACGAGCTGAAGACGGTGCACGACATCGAGGTCGGGTCCGAACTGCAGCCGCTCTACGACTACCTGGCCGGACGGGGCAGCTTCGTCCACCTCGACAACTACCGGCCCGAGTTCCTGTCGATCTTCAGCCGCGACGTGCTGCGGCGGATCGCCGCGGGCGACGACTCCTGGGAGGGCATGGTCCCGCCCGCGGTGGCCGAGCTCATCAAGCGCCGCGGGTTCTTCGGCTACGCCCGGGCTGATCGGTACTGACGGCGGCCCGCGGCCCGCGGGCGGCGCTGGGCCGGCGCCGGACCGATGAGTCCGGGCGGCGCGGGCAGTCTGCCTGAGTATGACCGTGCTAATGGAAGGGATCGTGTTCGGCGAGTCGCCGCGCTGGCACGACGGACGGGTCTGGTTCTCCGACTGGGGCGCTCATCAGGTGATAGCGCTCGATCCCGGGGGCCAGTCCGAGGTGATCGTCAGCGTGCCGTCGTTCCCGATGTGCATCGACTTCCTGCCCGACGGCCGGCTGCTGGTGGTGGACTCGGCCCGGCGGCGGCTGCTGCGGCGCGAGCCCGACGGGTCGATGGTCACCCATGCCGACCTCGCCCCCTTCTCGCTCAAGCCGTGGAACGAGGTGGTGGTCGACGCCGACGGCAACGCGTACGTCAACAACACCGGCTACGACTTCCCCGGCGGCGAGCCCGCGCCGGGCAGCGTGGTGCTGGTCACCGCGGCCGGCCCGGTCCGCGTGGTCGCGGGGGATCTCGCGTTCCCGAACGGGATGGCGATCACCGCCGACGGCGGCACGCTGGTCGTCGCGGAGTCCCACGCCAACCGGCTGACGGCGTTCGACATCGGGCCCGACGGCGGCCTGGGCGGCCGGCGGGTGTGGGCCGACACCGCCGGCGACCACCCGGACGGGATCTGCGTCGATGACGAGGGCGCGATCTGGTACGCCGACGTGGCGACCGGGCGCTGCGTCCGGGTCCGCGAGGGCGGCCAGGTACTGGCGACGGTCGAGCTGGACCGGGGCGCCTTCTCCTGCACGCTCAGCCGCGGCGACCAGCCGCAGCTGTACGTGGTCGGCCAGCAGTGGGGCGGCCCGCAGGCGACCGAGCCGACGGGACGGGTGGTCGCGTTCCCGGCCCCCGCGCCAGGCGCCGGCAAACCGTAGCGAATCACCGCGTTCCCGGGCGGGCCGGGTCAGCGTTTGCGCGCGAGCGTGAGGCCGTCGCGCATGGTCAGCATGGTGGCCTCGACCCGTTCGTCGGCCGCGATGAGATCGTTGAGGCGGCGCATCGCCTGGTGGTGCTCCTCCTGGTAGGCCGGATCGAGGACGCGGCCGCCGAGCAGCGTGTTGTCCAGCGCGATGAGGCCGCCGGGCCGCAGCCGGCGCAGGAGCTCCTCGTAGTAGGCGGGGTAGCTGGCCTTGTCGGCGTCGATGAAGGCAAGGTCGACCGGCGGGCCGGCCGGCAGCGCCCGCAGGGTCTCGATGGCCGGGCCGATGGTCAGGTCGATCCGGTCGGCCACGCCCGCCCGCTGCCAGTGGCGCCGGGCGATGGCGGTCCACTCCTCGCTGGTGTCGCAGCTGAGCAGGCGGCCGCCGGGGGCGAGGCCGCGGGCGATGCAGATCGATGAATAGCCGGTGAACGTCCCCACCTCGACCGCGAAGCGCGCGTTGACCATCCGGGTCAGCATGGTCAGGAACCCGCCCTCGTCCGCTGAGACCTGCATGTTCGAGGCTCCGCCGGCCGCCTCCCTGGTCTCGGCGGCCAACGCGCCGAGGACGCCGTCGGCCGGGGTGCAGTGCCCGAGCAGGTAGGCGTCGACGATGGGATCGGTGATCTGCATCGAGCCGCCGGAGAACGGCGGCGTCCAGCTCACGCGCAGCTCCTGCCCGGGGGCGGCTTCCAGCCGCCGGGCGAGGGCGGCCTGGACGGCGGCCAGGCCGTCGCGGTCGGCCGCCGCGGCGATCGCGGTCAGGCCGTCGCCGGACAGCGCGAGCACGCAGCTGCCCTGGCTCACGGTGATCTCGGCCCGGCCGTCGGCGCCGAGCTCGGCGACCGCCTGATGATCAAGGTTCGACGTGAGCCACGCGAGGACGCGGGCGGCCGGGGCGGCCGAGATCGTGGCGGTCGAGATGGGCATCCGGTTCCTCCGTGGTTAGCGATCATCAAGCGTCGATTATTACGGACGCTTAGTCGACCATCATGAGCCGCGCCGGGTCGTTTGTCAAAGCGTCCAGATTCGTGGACACTAAGCAGATGGATGATGACCGCGACCGGGAGGGCGATGCGACCGAGCCGGAGCCGCTGACGCTACGGACGCCCGCGCACTTCAAGGCGCTCGGGCACCCGGTGCGGCATCGCATCGTCAACGTGCTGCGCCAGCGACCGGCCACGCTGCGGCAACTCGCCTCGGCGCTCGGGCTGGCCAAGGGCACCGTCAGCTTTCACGTCGGGGTCCTGCGCGACGCCGGGCTGGTCCGGCTGGCCGAGACGCACCAGGTCCGCGGCGGCACCGAGCAGCGCTTCGCGCTCGTCAGCCGGGGCTTCCGGTTCGACCAGGACGCCACTGCCGGGGCCGAGTTCCTGCTGCAGGCGGCGGCGGCCGAGATGCTGCCCGCGCACGGCGCGGAGACCGACCGCACCGTCCTGCGCCATCTCTGGCTCTCCCCGCGGCAGGCCGCCGCGCTCGCCGCCCAACTGCACGATTACGCCAACCAGCCCCGCCCGGAGGACGCCAACCACGGCGAGGCCTACGGCCTGCTGATCAGCCTGTACCGGGCGGACATTCCCCGGCTCCCCGAGGGCGGCGACGGCGACGAGGGCCATCCGGGCATGGCGGCCATGGTTGCGAAGGATTGACGCGCTCGTTATTTGCGCTGCTGGATCGCCCGCAGTCGGTGGATAACCCATCTTTTGTGCCTTGCGCTGACGGGTGGCCGCTGGCGAGGACCGTTGTGTGCCAAAAGGGCGAGCGCTATCGTCGCGACATCATCATCGTGTGCCGGCGGGGGCTCTATACGACCCGAAGGCCCCACGCTAAGGGGTGGACGGGGCTTGGGAGCCGGCCCGTGTGGCCTTTGGTGCTGGCGGTACGCGTCTCGAGGGCGCGGAGTGGACGCGAGGCGGGGTCGTGGTCACGGTGCGGAGACTCGGTCGAGGGTGCGGCTGGGCACGGCCCCACTCTAATTGACCCTGGACCGAATTCCGAAATAGCCGGTTATTGAGACATTAAGCACCGGCACGGAAAATGGTCGGGATAATTTAATCCAATTAATCTCCGGACACGGGCTGACCTGCTCACTTAATGTTTCTAGAGAGCAATCCGGGGTGTGCGGTAATTGACCCCGTGCGACCTATTAGCGCAGCCGCATAAAGGAGCAGAACATGGCACACGTCGTCACCGGCGTTCTCCGCCGGGCCGCGCGGGCGGTCAGGTCCCTCG
>Ga0302311_10005187_pt1 | contig 13859 bp, 18 predicted proteins | sample III_Palsa_N1_3_FD_200449 | JGI IMG/M metagenome (GOLD analysis project Ga0302311, IMG submission 200449) | Peat permafrost microbial communities from Stordalen Mire near Abisko, Sweden - III_Palsa_N1_3 | ecosystem: Environmental > Terrestrial > Soil > Palsa > Peat permafrost | place: Sweden... | reverse complement strand
CATGCCCGGCCTGATCCGCGCCTACAACGAAGCCACCGGCACGCCCAACACCGACAGCGGCGGCTACCACGAGACCATCACCCTCGCCTCCCTGCGCGCCGCCCGCGCCTGGCTGGCGACGCGGCCCGAAACGGCGCTGCACCAAGCGCTGCGCGAACTGCTGGAATCGCCCTATGGACGCGCAGACTGGCTGCTCACTTACTGGAGCAGGCCGCTGCTGTTTTCGGTCGCCGCGCGCCGGGGGTGGGTGGAGCCGGACTTGCAGGAATTGCCGTTCTGATCGGAAGGCTTTCGTCGAGACTGACTTGCATGCGCTTGGCCAAGCCCGGCCCGCATCAACTCAAGTCGGCGCCGCGAATACGAACGGATCCAGATCGACCAGATGATCGTCAATCGAGAACCCCACTCCACTCGAGACGATGCCCCAGGTGCTGACCGCGTTCAGCGCCGCATCCTGCTCCACCGCCGCGTTGACGCGCCGCTTGAAGGCGCGATTCAAGACTTCCAGATCGGCGTAATGGGCCTTGAGGCCGGCGAGATCCCAGTCCGCCGCCTTGCCCTGCTTGTGCTGCAACAGCTGCCTCACCAGATAGGCGCCGACCCCGCGCAGCAGGGTTTCCTCCAGGCTGGCGAACGGCAGATGCGTCAGCGCCAGGCCGCGCATCCGGCCGAGGATGGGGCAGGCGCTGCTGGCCATGATCACCCCGACCAGCGAGCCCAGCGCCTCCTGCGCCTGGCACTGCCGGCTGACCACCCGCCCCGGCATGACCACTTCGACGCGGGCCTCGTCGTAGGAAATGATCTTGGCGAATGCGCTGATGGTCGGCACCAGGTCGCGCGCCGTGGGACAGTGACTATACCCGGCCGCGCTCAGCGGGCAATTCGGGCACTGGCGGAATTCCAGCCGGGTCCACTCCGGCAGCTCCGCCACCATCTGCTGCGCCGGTTCGATGCCCGCAGCCGCATTGCGCTGCACGTCCACATCAATCTGGAATTGGGTGCCGTCCGCGAAGCTGAATCGATAGCTGATATTCACCGGCATAGTCTAATCGGTCCACCCCGCAATGCCGTCGCGCCAGCGGAAGTGCCGGTTGAACCCGCGCCCCGCACTTCCCGGAAAGCAGCCATCACCATACCGAAGCAGTCTTCGCTAATGACCGGACATCAGTTCGCGCCGCTTGCCGCCAATCTTGACCACGTAGTTCAGGGGCAGACAGGTGCCGCTGGTTTCAACGCCGCGCATCCCCGCGAAGACCTGGCCGACCGCGGGCGCATCGGCGCCGAAGCTGCCGCTGACGTTGACGTCCCCATACATTGGCCCGATGGCGCTGGAAGGATGGAACACGAACAGCACCTCGCTTGCGGCGGGCGGCGCGGGCAAGACCTGGACGACCTGGAAGTACCCCTGACCATACGAATAGGTGCAGGGGCCGCCGACGACCGGCGGACGCACCGGCGTCACCGTGCGGACTTCCTCGTGCCCGGAACAGCCTGCGGCCGAAAGCAACCCGCAAAACAGGCTGGCGGCAAAGACCATCTTCAGCGAAGTTTTCATTGGTATCTCCCCCAGCGGACAATGTTGCTGTACATCAACGGCCGGCATGGATGCCAGGTCCCAGGGGCGGCAATCACCGCCGGTGCCCTGCCCATGCTCTTGATATTTCCTTGATCCTCAGACTTGCACACAGCCTGCACCAGAGCAATGGCTTTGCATAGGACGGATGAGCCCTTCGTCACAGCAGGAGCAGCGGCGAGCCTGGCGCCTGCCCGGGCACGATGGTGCACGGATGGAGTGCCGGGATTCGCTTCGTTTCATCCCGGCCCGCGCGCGGCCTGCTGGCCGAGGCCTACTCTATGCGCAGCAGCTCGATATCGAAGATCAGCGTCGCCCCCGGGGGAATACTTCCCTGCCCACGCTGGCCGTAAGCCAGGTTTGCGGGAATGATCAGCGTCCGCTTGCCGCCCTCTTTCATCCCCATCAGGCCCCGGTCCCAACCCTTGATGACGCTGCCGGCTCCCAGCATGAAGGAAAACGGCTGGCGGCCGACGGAGCTGTCGAACTGCGCACCGTGCTGGTCGGGCATGAGCGGGCTATAGACCCAGCCGGTGTACTGGACATCGACCATGGAACCGTCCTGCGCCCCAGGCCCGGTACCCACCTTCGTATCCCGCACGATGAGGTGATCCGCCTCCTCGGAAGCAGGCGCCTGGGCCGGAGCGTCCGCGGCGCTGGCCGTGTTGGACGAAGAGAAGATAAATAGCCCCAAGGCCAAGGCAAGGGAAAGGCGAGCGCGATTCATAGGTGAGGATTATGGCTGTGCTGAAGGTCAAGGCAAACGGCATTTCGAGCTTAAGGGATTTCAGGCAGCCGGGGAATTGCCTTGCCGCCGCGTGGACAGTGCGATCAGGAACCTAGGCGGCCACAGGCCGCCCTACTGTCTGCTCGAACTCCCCTCTCCCGCCTGCGGGAGAGGGGTTGGGGGAGAGGGGCTTTCGCGCGTCCGAAGGCCCTCTCCCGACCCTTCGGGCCACTCTCTCCCGCAAGCGGGAGAGGGGAAATCCCCCAAGGTAGTGCATCAGAACCCCGACCTGCCCTACCGGGCTGCGCTGGCAGCGCTCCCACCTGTGAACTTATCCGAACCAGCGGCCAAGCCAGGCCGCCAGTGCAAGCTCGGCGGCAACGGAAACCACCATCACGGCGAGACGCCGCCCCACTGAAAGTCCGCCCCTGAAGGGAATGATCCTGAACGAAACAAAAGCGATGCAGGAATAAAAAACAACAAATCCGAGAGCGGCGATCCCCATGCCCGCGACTATGGTCATGAGGCGCATGCCGTCGATGACATACCAGGGAAAAGAGCTGGGCTCCCAGGGATTGCCGGCCAGCGAATAAGAGGTGAAGTCCCTGTATACCAGGACGCCGATGGCCGACATGGTAAAAACGCTGGCCACGATGAGCACGGCCACGCCGATGTAGGTGGCGATAAAGATCCGCCGGGCCACGACGAACCAGGAAGGCAGAGGCGGGGGTACGTTTTCCATGAAACCCTTTTGTAAAGCCCGGAGTGTCGACTCGTAAGCGATCAGGGCAATAACGTCTGGATCGGCACGGCGATATTCAAACCGTGGCGACCCCTGCCATGAACCTAATGTACTTAGCAGTACTTGGCAATCGACCCGAGCAATCGGCTCGCCGAAACGGCCCCACTGCCGGGAGATCGAAAAGCCATGATCCGCCCCACCCGACGCCCTTTGTTCACTGCGGCGCGTTCTCCACACCGGCCCGCTCCTTGCGCAAGCGCTCCTCCAGTATTTGCCGGGCGTCGTCGGCGTAGCTGCGGCAGGAATTGCTGTCGATGAACGGATCTGGGGTCTGACCCTTGCCGCGCGCTTCCACCTTCTCCCACATACCGCTGACATCCGGGTGCACGCTGATCAGGATGTCGCACGGCAGTCCGGCCATGGTGTCGATGGACTTGCGGAAGCGCTCCGAGACGTCCGGATGCGTGGCGTCGCCCAGGTAACGAAAGCCCGGCGCCGCGAGAGCGTTGAGGCTGTCGCCGTACACCACGTTCAGGCAGCGCTGGCCCTCGCAGGACCGCCAGGTCCAGCTGGTGCCGCCCGGCGTATGCCCCGGCGTGAAGCGCGCGGTGATTACCACATCGCCCAGGATCAGCGTCTGGCCGTCGCGCACTTCACGCACCCGCCGCACCGCAGGAAAGCCGGACTTGTCCCAGCCGAGCTGCGGATCGTCCGGGGCGTAGCGTCCGTGCCGCAGCGCCTGCGCCCCGGAGTGGCTGGCGTAGACCTGGGCACCGCTGGCCTGCTGCAGCGCGGCGATGCCGCCGGCATGGTCGGGGTGCGTATGGGAATTCAGGATCATCCGCACATCCTCCACGCGAAAGCCCAGCGCGCGGATGTTCGCCTCGATCAGCGGCGCGGACTGCGGCAGGTCGCCATCCAGCAGCACCAGCCCCTGCGACGACACCACCAGCACCGAGGCCAGGCCCTGCACGCCCACGTAATAGCTATTGCCGTAAATGCGGAACGGCGTCACCGGCTTGTTCCACTCCGCGCACCTCTCGCAATCGAAATCGCCGGATTGACCCGGCGGCGGGCTCACGCCGGCGGACACGGGCCGGATGAAACAAAGCACGGCAAGCAAGGGAAGGAATCGCAGCAGACGCATGATGAACTCCGGAGCGGGCATCGCCCCACGATAAGGGCCGTGCGTGGCGTTGGCGTGCAGCGGTTGTGCAAAGCCGGTGCAAGGCCCGGCCCCTGGTTGGTGTAGGGCGGCCTGTGGCCGCCGGAACCGCAGCCGCACGACCACGGCGGCCACAGGCCGCCCTACACTCGCCAGCCCCTCGATACACCGCGCTGCGCGCGGCACTCGGGGCGAACGGAGTTTTCCATGAATTTCCGGCTCACCACACTAGATAACCCAACTGACCGGATAATGGACGATGGGAACAAACGTGACGCCCACCGCCTCGGCAGCCTTGCGGGCGTCCACGATCATTTCCTTCAGGCGGCTCATCTGCCGCGCGTGCTCGTCTGTGTCCCATATGCTGACGTGAACGATCGAGCCGGTTGGAGATACCGCGGCGTAGTAGTCAACCAGGCCAGGCAACTGGCGAATGGCCGGAATCAGATATTGGCCGGTCTCCCGGGTCATGCGCTCCACTTCCTCGAAGCGCGCGGGATCGAACTCCGCTCTCGAAATGCGGACAACAGCGGTGGATGCAAGTGTCGTTTTGCTCATCGAACAGGGCTCCTCTACGGTGCGGGCGGGTTCTGCATCAGACGAGACGGCCAGCCGATGCGCACCAGCATACCGTCCGGTCCACATATTCCAACTTCATACAGACCCCATTCGCGATGGCGCAGTACGCCGCCGGGACGGATGATGAGATCGTCGACCCGCGCGGCGATGGCGTCCACTTGGGGCGTGCGGATGAAGACGCCGAAGGGATTGTTCTCCTCCGGCACGCGCCAGGGTCCCTCCCCCGCCTGGGTCAGGTGCACTTCGCAGTCCCAGCCCGTCATGATGATGTAGTTGGCGTCCCCGCCCGTCCGCGAGAAGCCCAGGCGCTCCCAGAAGGGGACCGCCGCGGCGAGATCATTGGACGGAACGATGGCGAAGGCGCCGACGGTGGCGGGTATGGGCATGTGTCTACTCTTGTAGAAAAACCGGAGCAGCAAGTGCAGGGATTTTGAGGAAACATCGAGTAAGGCGCAATAAGCGCTGCGTTTATTGCGCCCTCACTCGCTGAACCGTGACCGCCATCACAAGCGTACCCCGGATTACGTCCGATCCCCCCGATCTGAGGGCTGTGTGATAGCAGCCCGCGAACCCAGGATGGCTTCCAGTTTCAGAGCTTGCTCTGGTTACGTTTCAGTTGGGAAGCGCGCGATGCCATAGACGCGATAGCTACATCCTCGAATCCACAGGTTCACAATTTAAGGAAATCGCAGACATGAAAACTTTCAAACACGCGCGCGTCGCCAATCAACCGACGCTTTTCTCCTCCACACAGCCGTCGCAAAACAGCAGCGCATCCTTTTGCAGTTCCATCAAACGCATCCTCATTGCCGCCGGCCTAGCCGCCGCGGTCGCGGCGCCCGCCTGGTCGGCGGATCTGCCGGACGCGGTTGCGCGGCAGAGCGCCGGGACAAAGCTTTTGCCGGAGGCGAAACGCCCGGGGAAGGCTGCTTTCATGCCGCGTATCCCAGCACTTCCTGGGAGAAGGTGGAATGCAAGCCGCTTGAAGCGCGCGCGCATACCGAGCATCGGCACCGCACGGCCGATGAGGCGGAAATCGTGGGCAACGGCAACGACTATGTCGCCTTCGCCAAAAAAGGCTTGATCACTTCGGCAGCGGGCATCGTATCCATCGTCAAGGACGTGACCTCGGAAAAAAGTGTCGGCGTCGCTGCATTTGGCGGCGGCGGCATTCTCGGCGAGAACGAATACAGCTTGCAGCTCAACACCAATGACCTGGAAACCACCGCCGCATGCGCCGGTCACAGCGGCTGCCGTGTCTGGCAGCAATTCGTTTACGCCACGGATTACTTTATTTCGCCAAGCCACACCGCGGGCTTGTTCATGCAATATTGGCTCCTGGACTGGGGCTCCTCCAATTGCCCGTCCGGATGGAACAAGTATGGAAGCGATTGCTGGAGGAACAGCGGCTTCGCCGAGGTGCCCGATTTCGGCATCACGGAAGTCGGCGATCTGGAGCTCTCGGCCAGCGCGACGGCGGGCGGCAAGGATACGATCATGCTGTTCGGGCCTTCGGACACCTATTCCGTGACCGGCAATGACAACGTGCTCGATATTTCCTCGGTCTGGAACAAGGCGGAGTTCAATGTCGTCGGCGACGCGGGCGGCTCGGAAGCCGTTTTCAACAAAGGCGCCGAGACCAGAGTGACTATTGGAGTGGCCGATAAATCCACCGCCACGGTGTCCTGTCTCGCCAATGCAGGGACCACGGGCGAGACCAATAATCTGAACCTGGGCAGCTGCTCGACGTGGACGATCGACGGGATCGGCGGCATCCAGTTCACGGAATCGAACTGAAGCATCCGGCGTCATCCAGGGCAACTCAAGAAAACCAAAGGGGCCAGGTTCGATGATCCGGAAGATATTCGAGCCCGGCCCCTTCAATCTCTATACGGAAGCATCCATATGCCCCGGGGCAATTTGACCGCGGCGCTGACCGGCCAGCTTGAACATCTGGTAAGCCGTACCGATCAGGAACAGGACGAATAGTCCGGCCAGCGCGGATTTCACGATGGGCGAATCGATGCCGGAAGCGAGCGGATGGCCGACCGGCAAACGGGTCAAAGTTTCATTGGTGCCGGGCACCAGCAGCAGCATGAAACTGAACGACATGGCCAACGTCTGCAGGTACGGGGCCGCGCGCCCGAGAATGGCGATGCGCGGCGCGAACGTGCCTGCCAGCATGACGAACAGCGCCATCAAACCAAGCGCGTGGCCGGCATTGAAGTGCCCGGTACTCGACAGTCCAAACGAGGTCAGGATGGAGGCCAGCATGCCGCCCCAGTAGACCTTGCCGATACCACTGGCCGGATCAATGCGGCCGTGGCGGACGAAGGCAATGACGCCGGCCGCCACCGGAATCAAGCTGAGCACGGTATGAAAAGCGCCAAGGGTGGAAATTGGATGGGCCATGATGGAACTCCTGAAAATAGTGCTATTGGGAAGGAAGACAAAGAACCGGGATCGCAACTGCTCAAGAATCAAAAAACTCCACTCAATCTACTAGTTGATAGATATGACAGGTAAATAAAAGGCTGCGTCTACAGGCAGCCCGGCGAGCGTTATTTTTCCGCCAAAACCCAAGCTGTATGGACTACTTCGCGCGCATGCGCGCCTTCTTCACGGTGTGCGCTGGAGCGGCCGCCTTGAGGCGACCGATGGCGTCGCCCACCACGTCGGCGAATGCCGTCGCATCGCCGGATACGCGCGCGGCCAGCATGGCGCCATACACCACCGCCAACAATGACTTGGCTTCCAATGCCAGGCTGCGCGGCAGGCGCAACGCGCCCTGGTGCACGCCATCATCGAGCGTGCTGGCCAGCCAGGCCTCCAAATCGCGGAAAAAGGCTTGCACCTCGACTTTGACCAGATCCGGCAGGGTCAGCATTTCCGCCGCCAACAGAGCGCACATGCACAGAGGCGCGGTATTGGTGCGGATGCAGTTTTCCCAATAACCGGCGTAGGCTTCGAGACGCGCCGGCGCGTCCGGGATCTGGCTGGACAACTGCCGCAGATTGGCCATGACGCTGTCGCGGTAGCGCCGCACCACTTGCTCCGACAGCACGGCCTTGCTGGGGTAATGGAAGTGAATAGTGGCCTTGCTGACTTTGACCACCTCGGCGATATCCGCGTAACTGAAAGCGTTATAGCCGCGCTCGGTCATCAGATCCTGGGCGCGGTCGAGTATGCGTTGTGCGGTATCGGTACTCATGGGAGGCACTCTACCAACTAGTAGATTAATTGGCAAGTGCGTAGTACGTAAGGCGCAATAAGCGAAGCGCATTGCACCCTACGCTCGCTGGCCCCTTTAACCCCGCCTTTAATCTCTCAAGGGCAACGGTAAATCACGGCGGCCAAAATGGTGCCCAAATTTTCCCTTGTTACGAAGATCGTGTTACCACCTAGGCCAATGGCGAAGTTACGAAGATCATCGGGAACATTTTGACCGGGCGGGGCGTTTCCAACCGCGGTGCAGGCTGCAACATCCGCCGCATTTCGGGAAATCTTCACCTGGGCCGCGCCAGGGGCCAGAGTCACCGTATTGCAGCCGGCAGCGAGCGCAACCATGATGAGGCTGGATGGGAGTAGCGTTCTCATGGAATCTTTCCTGGGAGCGGCGACGCAGCAGCGTCTTCAGTCGCCGTTATCGAACCGGAAGCAAGTCATGCCCACGTTCTCGCCGAAGCCGCGATCGATGCAATGATAGGCGTAGCCGTTGTAGTGGTACGCGTACCAACCGGGATTTTCGACATTGCGTTCTTTGGAAGGCGGCATCTTCGTATTCACCGTGAACAACCGCGCGGATTTGCCAGAGATGCTGACGGTATCTCCGCGCACGATCTGGACGTCGCCGTCACGGACAGCGCCGACACCTTCACCCCGGCCGCTACCACGCTCACCGCCACCATGCTCACCGCCGAAATGGCCGCCACCGCCACCGCTGGCATGACCACCTCCACCACCACCGCCGCCGGCGTGACCACCACCTCCGCCACCTCCGCCACCGCCGCCGCCCGCACCGATGGCAACCGCCGAAAAGCTCCAGCACACCAAGCACAGTATCGTCATCGACACCAGTAACTTGCGCATCTGAACCTCCTTCAGCCGGGCTCGGCTGCCGCGCGATAGCCCATGCCGTCGGCTGTCTGCAAACTATACCTCCGCCGCAAGCGAGGCATTGCTGAAAGATTAATTCACGTTAATCTTCAGAGCATCCCCGCGCTGCCGGCCGAATCGCCGCGGCCGATGCTGAAACGCAGCCACCCGGACTCGAACCACACCCACAAGCTCATGTAGGGCGGGTCGTGACCCGCCTTCCGCGAAAGCTGCTCGGTAAACGGCGGGGCTCGACCCGCCCTACGCGGACAGTGCGGGCATGAGCAAACAGATCCAGCCCCGGCTATAGATCAGGGTTTCCTCAAGGCGCCGGCTTGAGTTGCTCCGCGAGGAATTGCAGCGTTCGATCGAGAGCCGCGCGGGTGGGCTCGCCAACGGCGTCGATCAGATGCGTGGTGAGCACGCTATGTGCCGGCTTCATGGCCAGCGGATTGGCGTGTGCGGGGTCCAGCTCGATACCTTCAAAAGCATCGCCGAATTCCTCGCGCAGACGCTTGAAGCGCTCCGGCGGGCACATCGGATCGCCATGGAAGCGCAGGCCGAGAATGCGCGCGCCCTGCTTCTCGATTTTCTCGTGCGCGGCGGCGATCTCGGCGGGCGAAGCATGCAGTGCCGCGCGCATGCCAGGGGTGAGGCCGGCCGGGAGTGCCGGCTGCGACAGTACCGGAGCCAGCACCGGGGCATCCAGCATCATGCTCAGGGCGAAGTTGCCGGTCAGGCACATGCCGATCGCACCGACGCCCGGGCCGCCGCACTGCGCATGCGCGTCGCGCGCCAGGGCGCGCAGCCAGTCGACAATCGGGCTCGACTCGTTCGCCGCAAGCATGCGGAACTCCCGGCTGATACAGATCCGCGCGATGCTGGCGACCACCCTGCCCCGTGTCAGCGGGCGCATCGGCGTACCGATCAGTTGCGGCATGAAGACGGAAAAGCCGGCATCCGCAACCCACCGCGCGAACCGCGCAACCTGCGGCGTAATACCGGGCACTTCCGTCATGATGATCACGGCCGGCCCGCTGCCGGCGCGGAACACCTCCCGCTCGACCTTGTCGTGACTGAACGTGACGGTTTCGAAGCCGGGGACTTTCATGGGCCGCTCGAACAAGTGGGGCGCATCCGGCGATCAGCTTCCGCGACCGGGCGCGGTCATGTCAATCGTTCGGCTTGCATCGAATGGTCCGCTCGGCCGTGCGTTATCGCCGAGCAAGCACGGATGAAACATGGTGGAATCCGGCGTTTTAGCAAGTAGGCGCGCAATAAGCGCAGCTCATTGCACCCTGCGTTCTTTAGGCAGCCTTCTTGAAATGCATTTCCACGCGCAGCCCCGCCGCAGAAGCCAGGTTGACCAGGGCATCGATGGCGAACAGATCGATTTTGCCGCGCATCAAATCGGAAACCCGCGGCTGGGTCACACCCAGAAGCTTCGAGGCCTGCGCCTGACTCAGCGCTTTTTTCTCGATGTGAGCCTTGAGCTCCATCATCAGCACCGAGCGCAGCCGCATGTTCTCCGCCTCGGCCGGGGTGTCCTCGATGGCGTCCCAAACACTGGAAAAGCGCTGCTTGCTCATTTGCCCATCTCCTGCATCAATTCTTTGTAGCGACTGGTTGCCAGAACAATGTCTTCCCTGCCGGTCTTCTGGGATTTCTTCTGGAAGCAATGCAGCACGAATATCCCTTCCTTCAGCTTGGCGATGTAAATCACGCGAAACGCGCCTTCATCCCTGATCCTGATTTCCCGGACACCCGCGCCAACACTGCTCATCGGCTTCCAGTCGTCCGGATCCAATCCCTGTTGCACGCGGTCGAGTTGATGTCCCGCCTCGCGCCGGGCAGATTGCGGGAAAGCCCTCAAATCGTCCAGGGCACTGCCGCGAAACTCGACTTCCTTGGCACGGGTAGTCATCCAATAAATTATACAATATTTTGTATAACGCAATGGACTCCGGAATGCAAAGCACGCCCATCCCGGTCCCGCCCTATTTTCCACAGATGCATCAGGTGCGCGTGGCCGCTTCGCATCGGGGTGAATGAGCAACCCGTCACAACAAGCGCCGAAAGGAGTACGCTAGGATCGAAATGGAGCGTGGCGGACGCCATGGAAAGGCACCCTCAGGGGTGCCTTTTTCATTTTCGGGGCACGGAGGCCGGGGCAAAAACCTTAAAGAACCTCGGGAGAAACCATCATGAAACACCGCATGATCGCAGTGACTGTAGCGGCATTGGCCCTGCCCGTTTGTGCGCTGGCGGACAGCGCGCTGGACGGCACCTGGAAGTTCGACACCAGCTCGCCGGTAGTGACCAAGCCGGATGTGTTGGTGCTCATGGCCGGCACCTACCGCTGCGACACCTGCCGGCCCAAGATCAAGGTGAAGGCGGACGGCACCGAGCAGCCGGTGGCGGGCAGCCCCTACTACGACACCGTGAGCATCACCGTGGTGGACGCCCACACCGTCAACGAAGTGCGCAAGAAGGCCGGCAAGCCGGTGCTCACCGTCAACTACGTCATCGCCGCCGACGGCAAGACCATGACCGAGGAGAGCAGCGACAGCAGCGCCAGCACCGAGCCGGTTACCGGCAAGAGCGACTACAAACGCGTTGCCAGCGGCCCCAAGGGCGCGGAGGCGCTCACCGGCTCATGGAAGCTGACCAAGGTGGAGACCGCCTCGGACAATGGCAGCCTGGTCACCTACAAGACCGACGGCGACACGCTCAGCATGACCTCCCCCACCGGCCAGTCCTTCACCACCAAGCTCGACGGCAGCGAAGCCCCCTACAACGGCGACCCCGGCCAGAGCACCATCGCCATCAAGAAGGTATCCACCACCGTCTACCTGGAAACCGACAAGCGCGGCAGCAAGATCATCTCCGTGGAGAAATATATCGTCAGCGCCGACGGCAAGACCGCCACGGTGAAATGGACGGACAAGCTGCACGGGAACTCGGGGCATTATGTGATGGTGAAGCAGTAACGAAGGCGAGTACTCAGGGGACTATATTCGCTAATCAAAGACGAAAGATCTGCCCTCAGAGCATCAATCCATGCTTGGCGAAATTCGGAGGTCTTGTGCTCTTTACTGAGTATTAATCCAAGCAACGTAACAAGGCTTGTGATGATTGCAGCGATGATGGCACCTAACGCGGCATCTGGAATATGGAACATGAGCAGTAATGTCTTGGCCAAGTGCAATTATTTAAGGGGCAAAATCTTAAATCACTATTGATAGCTCGTTAATGCCAGTTAGTACAGCCCAGATGAAACGAAATGAAATCCGGTGTTTCCGGGAAGCACTAAAAACCGGACTTCACTTCATCCGAGCTATGCCAGCAGTTAGGCATGGGGCGATCTAAATTATGGCAGTGGATAACGCAGGACATATTGCGGCCCACCCTACTGCATTGCGCTAACCGCATTCTTATCTAAAAAACATTCCCGTCCCATAAAGAGCCTCTAAGATCAACTGAGGAAAGTAACGCTCTACATGATCTAAGAACGTATTTAGAACGTACGCAAGATCTGTAGGATCGCGCGTTGCTCCGTCGATCAATTCCGGTTCATACCTGCACATATTGGACAATATGAATAGCGCTGCAAGGTATGCAGATATCCTAGGAAGGAGGACTACATCGTTACCAACTATGTGGTCATACCAAACGGCGTCTTCCCTCCAGTTCAAATCATGCAGGAGATGTTTTTTGCATAACTCCTCAACTTCTGTCTCATCCTTCGGATTGGCCCTGAATTGAAGGGTAAATGGCTCCACGCAGTCGCATAAATCTTTTAACCAAGGAAGCTTATCCGGCCACTGAGCGGCAAAGTCGTCCTCAGTGATACCGTCAATGTGGTAGCGAAACTTCATGGGGCCTTGATAGATCGCATTAACGACAACATATGCAATTGAGCGCACTCCAACGTTAAGCAAGCTGAAGTCGTTAGCGAGTTCCGGAATGACCGAAAACACATTCCTTAACGTGAGCGCTTTCCCCTCATATCCGTCGAGCTTTAATCCCAGCATTTCCGTAAATTGAACAAACGTACCGCTCTTCTTTGAAAGCGCGCTGCATGTCAATGCAGAAGTACCTGCCACGTAACGTAAGCCGTGACCTGGCGCCCCCATGTGGCCAAGCTGCGTCATTAGAGCACCACGGACCAAGTTGAGCGCAGAATAGTAAAGAAGGAGCGGACGACTAAGGGGGGTTGTTCCTAGTGACACCTTCCGTAACTCTACAGCCTGACGAATGCGCAGACTTGCAGTCCGAGCGGTTGCTGTATCAAGACTCCGCAAGGTAGCAATGCGCGTCAGATTATCAATCGTTCCCAAGCGCTCAACACTGCGCCACACGGCATTCAGTGGGTCTCCAGTGCGAAAATGCTGGCCCTTCTGGAATGAACCGAAATAAGGCAGTGCCAGTGGCGCAATCATGGTTCCATGCTAACAAACGTCTAATAAATTCGCCTGCCGAAACAATCCCGAAAAAATATCAGCTTGTTAAATCGTCCAATCCCACTTTAGCCATGGATGCCATGCATACCACTCTTTTACACTGGCACGCATGGCATCCATGGCACACGTGAGCGGCGCGATGCCCTCCCTCCCCGCACCCATAAAAAAGGCGGGTCAGCTCATCGCCGACCCGCCCTTTTCACAACCGTAACCCTCAGAGCTGCAACAGCAACCGCGCCGGATCCTCCAGCAGTTCCTTGATGGTCTTGAGGAACAGCACGGCTTCGCGGCCGTCGATGAGGCGGTGATCGTAGGTCAGGGCCAGGTACATCATGGGGCGCACGACGATCTGGCCGGCGACTACCACCGGGCGGTCGAAGATGCCGTGCATGCCGAGGATGGCGGCCTGCGGCGGATTCAGAATCGGCGTGGACATCATGGAGCCGAAGACGCCGCCGTTGGTGATGGAGAAGGTGCCGCCGGTGAGGTCTTCCATGGTGAGCTTGTTGTTGCGG
>Ga0302311_10005186_pt1 | contig 13860 bp, 14 predicted proteins | sample III_Palsa_N1_3_FD_200449 | JGI IMG/M metagenome (GOLD analysis project Ga0302311, IMG submission 200449) | Peat permafrost microbial communities from Stordalen Mire near Abisko, Sweden - III_Palsa_N1_3 | ecosystem: Environmental > Terrestrial > Soil > Palsa > Peat permafrost | place: Sweden... | reverse complement strand
TACATCGCAGACCAGACGATGGCCGCGATCACGCCCAGCACGCCCATGGCGATGAACATGGCGCGCCAGCCCCAGGTGAGCATCAGCCAGGTCAACAGGCCGGGTGCGATGGTGGGCCCGAGCGTGGAAGCCGAATTGAAGATGCCGGTCGGCAATCCGCGGTCGCGCACGTTGAACCAGTTGGAGACGACGCGCGCGCCGGTCGGGAATTGCGGCGCCTCGCCGATGCCCAGCACGATGCGGGCATAGAAGAATTGGGTATAGCCGCTGACGAAGCCGGCGAAGCCCTGGGCGATCGACCAGATCATCAGACCGGCGCCCAGCAGCTTGCGGGGCCCGATCTTGTCGACCAGGCCGCCGGTCGGCAGCTGCGAAAAGGCGTAGCTGAGCGAGAAAGCGCCCAGCAACACGCCCATCTGCGCCGCATCCAGCCCGAGTTCGGATGCGATCGTGGTATTGCCGATCGCGAGCGTCTGGCGGTCGAGATAATTGATCGCGCCGGTAATCACCAGCAACAGCAGCGAAAGCCGCTGCATGCGCCGAACCTTCGACGAAACAGGTTGAGCCATTTCACTCCCCTCGTGCGCGCCCGCGGTCCGGCGCGCGTGATTTTGGTTGTCGTCCACAACCGTGACAGTGCCGATTTGTCCGACAACTGACAATCATCTTTCATCAGACCTTTTATCCGGGATCGAAAAACCGGAAACGGCAGCCCATATCACTGTCCTTTCCGGCTGTTCGAGGTTCGCCATGTCTGCCTTTCGTCTGCTCCTCGGCGCTTTGCTCCTGTCGCCGTCGCTGGCCCTTGCCCAGGCGACCGTGCCGGACTCGGCGCTGACGGGGCCGGTCTTCTCGCTGAAACCGGGGGCGGCCCAGCCGAATGCAAATGTCAGCGGCATCCAGCCGATCCCGCTGCAGGGGCCGCACGTGGCACCCGGCACGCCCGGTGCCCAGATCCCGAAGCTGCCGATGGGCGCGGCGCGGGCGGCCGATCCGGTGCTGCAGGCCTATGTGCGCGGGTTGCAGCAGCAATTGCCGGCCCACGGTTATCGGCCGGGCCCGGTCACCGGCCGGCTCGACCCGGCGACGGAGCGGGCGATCCTGGCTTATCAGCATGATGCCGGCATCCAGCCCGATGTGCACTCGACCTGGGTCCTGAAGACGACGCTCGACAGCGTCAGCTTCGCCCGGCCGCAGATCCTGGCGGCATCGGCCGCCTCCGGCAATTCCATCGTCCTCGCCCAGCAGCGCCTTGCCGCCAAGGGCTATGACCCGGGTCCGGCCGATGGCAAGCTCGGCCGTCGCACCGTGACCGCGATCAAGGATTTCCAGGGCGACCGAGGGCTCCCGCGCGACGGCAAACTCAGCCCGCAGGTGCTGGATCTGCTGGGCCGGACTTAAACCGGATCCGGCTGACCCAAAAGAGTCATGAACCGTCGCTAAACTCCCCCGGAAATTCAAAATCAAGGGGTTGGGGCGATGGCGAACGCAGCGGCGACATTCGACAGCGGCGAGGGCAAGCGGGGGCGGCACCTCAGCCTGGGGCTATTCTTGGCGGTCATGGCCGTCGGCCTCGGCTATATCGCGGTGCATCTGACCAGCGATCTGGCGCCGGTGCAGGAAAGCTCAGCCCTGCCGTTCATCCTTCTGGGCGTGGCCCTGCTGATCGCGCTCGGCTTCGAATTCGTCAACGGCTTCCACGACACGGCCAACGCGGTCGCGACCGTGATCTACACCAATTCGATGGCGCCGAATTTCGCCGTGGTCTGGTCGGGCTTCTTCAATTTCCTGGGCGTGCTGACCTCGACGGGTGCTGTCGCATTCGGCGTGATCTCGCTGCTGCCGGTCGAACTCATCCTGCAGGTCGGCAGCCAGGCCGGCTTCGCCATGGTGTTCGCGCTCCTGATCGCGGCGATCATCTGGAACCTCGGCACCTGGTATTTCGGCCTGCCGAACTCCAGCTCGCACACGCTGATCGGCTCGATCATCGGCGTCGGCCTGATGAACCAGCTGCTGGCCGGCCCGTCGGGCACCAGCGGCGTCGATTGGAGCCAGGCCGCCGGCATCGGCCGCGCACTGCTGTTCTCGCCGCTGATCGGCTTCGTGCTGTCGGCGGGACTGCTGATCGTCGCCAAACTGCTGATCAAGGTGCCGGCGCTCTATGAGGCGCCCAAAGGCAAGGAGCCGCCGCCGTTCTGGATCCGCGGGCTCCTGGTCCTGACCTGCACCGGTGTCAGCTTCGCCCATGGCTCGAACGACGGCCAAAAGGGCATGGGTCTGATCATGCTGATCCTGATCGGCACGGTACCGACCGCCTTCGCGCTCAACCGCGCGGTGACACCCGACCAGACCCAGGTGTTCGTCGCCGTCTCGAAGCAGGCCGCCGAGGCGTTCGGCCATTACGTGCCGGCCGGTGCGCCGTCCTCGGTCGATGCGCGCAAGGAAGTGACCGATTTCGTCCGCACCCGCGAGGTGGCGCCCAATACCCTGCCGGCGATGCAGGCGCTCGCGACCGAGATCGGGAACGAGGTCGGTAAGTTCAGCGAGCTCGCCAACGTGCCGCAGAACCAGATCAGCAACGTCCGCAACGACATGTATCTGAACAGCGAGGCGCTGCGCCTGATCAACAAAAGTGGCCAACCGGCCTTCGCCGGTGCCGACAAGGATGTGCTCAAGACCTATAGCCGCGAACTCGACAATGCCACGAAGTTCATCCCGACCTGGGTCAAGGTCGCGGTCGCTCTGGCGCTGGGGCTCGGCACCATGGTCGGCTGGAAGCGCATCGTGGTGACGGTGGGCGAGAAGATCGGCAAGGATCATCTGACCTATGCCCAGGGTGCGTCTGCCGAGGTGGTGGCGATGGTGACGATCGGTGCGGCCGATGCGTTCGGTCTGCCGGTCTCGACGACCCATGTGCTGTCGTCCGGCGTCGCCGGTACCATGGCCGCGAACGGCTCGGGCCTGCAGTGGGAGACGATCCGCAACATGATCATGGCCTGGGTGCTGACGCTCCCGGCCTCGATCATCCTGTCGGGCGCTCTGTTCTACCTGTTCCGCTCGGTGTTCTAGACGGGGTAGACCCGGACCTCGCGGGGAGCCCAGCGACACGGGCCGACCGCGAGGTTCGATTTTTCCGAAAGCTCGACGGTGATGAGCTTGCCCTGATAGGCGATCGTGCCTTTGACCCGCGCGCCGAGCATGGTTAGGTCGATCAATTCCCCATCGAGCGCCGGCCCTTGCGGCGCCATATCGATCTGGTGCGGCCGGAACCAGGCGGTCGCCGGCCCATCGGGCAGGTCCAAGCCTTCACCCAGCACCAGCGAGCCGACGCGGGCGGTGCCGTCCACGACATCGCAGCCGATCTGATCGGCCTGACCCAGAAAGCCATAGACGAACGGCGAGGCGGGGGCGGCATAGACCTCACCCGGCGTGCCCATCTGCTCGATCCGGCCGGCACGCATGACGACGATCCGGTCGGCCAGTTCCATCGCCTCTTCCTGGTCGTGGGTGACGAACACGGAGGTCACGCCCAGGCGGCGATGCAGGTCCTTCAGCCACAGGCGCAATTCGGTGCGAACCTGGGTGTCGAGCGCGCCGAACGGCTCGTCCAGCAGCAGGAGTTTGGGTTCGATGGCGAGTGCCCGCGCCAGCGCCACGCGCTGGCGCTGGCCGCCCGACAATTGCTGGGGATAGCGCTTGGCGAGGCCGGGCAATTGCACCAGCTCCAGCAGCTCGTCGACCTTGGCCGCGATGGCGGCCTTGTCGGGCCGCTGGGCGCGCGGCCGGATCGCGAGGCCGAAGGCGATGTTGTCGGCAACGGTCATATGCTTGAACAGGGCGTAATGCTGGAACACGAAGCCCACGCCCCGCCGGTTCGGCGGCAGGGCCAGCGCATCGGCACCGTCGAACGCCAGCCGGCCGGCTTCGGGTATTTCCAGCCCGGCCATGGCGCGCAGCAGCGTGGTCTTGCCGGAGCCTGACGGGCCCAGCAGGGCCACGAACTCGCCGTCGGCGATGGTCAGATCCACGCCGGATACGGCGGGCGTGGAGCCATAGCGGCACACGAGGCCGGCAATCTCGATCTTCATAGGGTTCCTATCGGCTGCTGGTCGACGGTTCGTCGCCCAGGTGCCATTCGAGCAGGCTTTTCGCCGCCAGGGTCACGAGCGCCAGCAAGGCCAGCAAAGCGGCCATGGTGAAGGCGGCCGGCAGATTATACTCGTTGTAGAGCACTTCGATATGCAGCGGCATGGTGTTGGTCAGGCCGCGGATATGGCCGGAGACGACGGAGACCGCGCCGAACTCGCCCATGGCGCGCGCATTACACAGGAGCACGCCGTAGAGCAGGCCCCAGCGCACGTTCGGCAGGGTGACGCGTCGGAACGTCTGCCAGCCGGTGGCGCCCAATGTCAGCGCCGCTTCCTCTTCGAGCCGGCCTTGCGCTTCCATCAGCGGGATCAGCTCGCGCGCCACGAACGGCAAGGTTACGAACACGCTGGCCAGCACGATGCCCGGCACGGCGAACACGATCTTGATGCCATGGGCGCCGAGCCACGGGCCGAACAGGCCCTGGGCGCCGAACACCAGCACATAGACCAGGCCGGAGACGACCGGCGAGACCGACAGCGGCAGGTCGATCAGCGTCACCAGCAGGCTGCGGCCGGGGAAGCGGAACTTGGCGATCGCCCAGGAAGCGGCAAGGCCGAAGACGAGATTGAGCGGGACGGCGATCGCGGCCACGAGCAAGGTCAGGCGGATCGCGGCTAGCGCATCCGGCTCCTGGAGTGCTGTGATCGGCAGGTCGGGCCCGTCGCCGAAGGCGCGGATGAACACCAACGCCAGGGGTGCCACCAGGAACACCAGCAGCAGGAGAAAGGTGAGCCCGATCAGTGCGGCTCTGGACAGGCTAGTTGCCAAGGCGACGCTGACTCCAGGATTGCAGGGCATTGATGGTCAGCATGATGGCGAAGGAGGCAAGCAGCATCAGCGAGCCCAGGACGCAGGCGCCGGTGATGTCGAACTGCTCGAGCTTGACCACGATCAGCAGCGGCACGATCTCCGACACGCCCGGCATGTTGCCGGCGATGAAGATGACCGAGCCGTATTCGCCGATGCCGCGGCCGAAGGCGAGGGTGAACCCGGTCAGGAGCGCCGGCCACAGCGGCGGCAGGATGACCCGGCGGAAGATCTGCCACGGCGAGGCGCCGAGCGTCGCCGCCGCCTCCTCGACGTCCCGGTCGAGATCGGCCAGCACCGGCTCGACCGCGCGCACCACGAACGGCAGCCCGACGAAGGCGAGCGCCACGCCGATGCCGAGCGGGGTGAAGGCGACATGGATGCCGAGCGCCGCCAGCGGACCCCCGAACCAACCGTTCTCGGCATAGAGTTCCGTGAGCGCGATGCCGGCGACGGCAGTCGGCAGCGCGATCGGCAGGTCGACGAGCGCGTCCAGCAGCCGACGACCGGGAAAGCGGTAGCGCACCAGCACCCAGGCGACCAGCAGCCCCAGGAACGTATCGATGAAGGCGGCAAGCGCCGCGATGCCGAAGCTGGCGCGAAAGGCGGCCAGCACCCGCGGCGTCGCAATCTGGGTGACGAACCCGCCGAACCCGATCCCGCTCGCGCGGATGACCAGGGCCGAGAGCGGCAGCAGCACCATCAGCGTCAGATAGAACAGCGTGAAGCCGAGCGTGCCCGGCAGCCCAGGCAGGACGCGGCGGGTCATGGTTTTGAAGCGATTGAAAATTGGTTCATTGCCCAGGCTTATAAATCTGGTCGAACGTGCCGCCGTCGGCGAAATGCTTCGCCTGGGCTGCCTGCCAGCCGCCGAAATCATGGTCGATCGTCACCAGGTCGAGTTTGGGGAAGCGATCGGCATATTTGGCCGCGACCTCGGCGAGACGCGGGCGGAAGTAGTGTTTGGCGGCCAGTTCCTGCCCCTCGGGCGAATAGAGGAAATTGAGATAGGCTTCGGCCAGCTTGCGGGTGCCGTGCTTGTCGACGTTGACATCGACCAAGGCCACCGTCGGCTCGGCCAGGATGCTGATCGAGGGGGCGACGATTTCCAGCCCTTCGCGGCTCATTTCTTTGCTGGCGAGGAAGGCTTCGTTCTCCCACGCGATCAGCACGTCGCCCTGGCGGCGCTGGGCGAAAGTGATGGTCGCCCCGCGCGCGCCGGTATCCAGCACCGGCACGTGCTTCAGCAGTGCGGCGACATAGGCCTGCGCCTTGGCCTCGTCACCATTGTTGGCCTTCAGCCCATAGGCCCAGGCGGCCAGGTAGTTCCAGCGCGCCCCGCCCGAGGTCTTGGGATTGGGCGTGATGACAGAGACGCCTGGTTTCACCAGGTCGGGCCAGTCGTGGATGCCCTTGGGATTGCCCTTGCGGACCAGGAACACGATGGTCGAGGTATAGGGCGCGCTGTTGTCGGGCAGGCGGCTCTGCCAGTTGGCCGGCAGCAGCTTGGCCTTGTCGGCGATGGCATCGATGTCATAGGCGAGCGCCAACGTCACGACGTCGGCTTCCAGCCCGTCGATGACGGCTCGCGCCTGGGCGCCGGAACCGCCGTGCGAGGTCTGGAACGTCACCTCTTCGCCGGTCTGGGCCTTCCATTCCGCACCGAACACTTTGCCGACCTCGGCGTAGAACTCGCGCGTCGGATCATAGCTGACGTTCAGCAGCGTGGTCTCGCCATGGGCCGAGGCCGACAGTGCCGACAGCGCCAGCAGCGCCGCACCCAGCAGCCCCAGTGCGGTCAGGTGAAGTTTCATGGGTTCGATCCTCCGGCACATCGGTCAGGCTTGTTCTGGGAATGATCCAATTGAATAATACATTCCTATTTCGTCCAATCTACTGTTCGAACTCGATCTCGGTAAGGCACCATATTCAATTGATATATCTATAAATATTTCAGATCGAGTGTTGCTCTGCCCGGCCTCAGGCGCGGCGGTACGTCTACGATAGGGCGGGTATTGGATCTGTCAAATGTAAATTCCAATGTGTTATTGTGTAATTTATTGGGGAAACGGATCTTGAATGTAAATGGCTTGAGCTCATGGCACCCATGCGGCTGCGGCGTCCAGAGTGCTTGCGTCGGGCCGGTCCGGCCGATAGGGTGGGATCTCTCGTGGAATTTGGGCCGGCCGGCTTGCGACCACGTAAAAAATCGCTAAAAGGTCGGATAGCCGTGGGAACGCGGCGCTCCACCAAGGCCGGTTTCGTGGCAAACGGGAGTATCCCGCGGTGGAAGAATTCGATCCCGAAACCCAACTCATTCGCGGCGGTCTGGCGCGTTCGCCATTCGGCGAGACGTCCGAGGCGATCTATCTGACCTCCGGCTTCGTCTATGAGTCCGCTGAGGCGGCGGAAGCGCGCTTCAAGGGCGAAGAGCCGGGGTTCATCTATTCGCGCTACGGCAACCCGACCGTCCATATGTTCGAGCAGCGGCTGGCCGGGCTCGAAGGCGCCGAGATGTGTTATGCGACGGCGAGCGGCATGGCGGCGGTGTTCAACGGGCTGTTGGCCTGCGTCAAGGCCGGCGACCATGTGCTGGCGAGCCGGGTGCTGTTCGGCTCCTGCTTCTACATCATCGCCAATCTGCTGCCGCGTTACGGTATCGAAACGAGTTTCGTCGATAGCGCCGATCCGAGCGAGTGGGCCAACGCGATGCGGCCCAATACCAAGGTCGTGTTCCTGGAGACGCCGGCCAACCCGACCTTGGCGCTGATCGACCTGCAGGCGATCGCCGATATCGCGCACGCCGGCGGGGCGCGCCTGCTGATCGACAATGCGCTGGCGAGCCCGATCGTGCAGAAGCCGATGAATTTTGGCGCCGACATCGTGGTCTATTCCGCGACCAAGCATATCGACGGCCAGGGCCGCTGCATGGGCGGCGCCATCCTGGCCGACAAGGCGTTCCTGGAGACCGAATTCCAGCCGTTCCTGCGCCATACCGGGCCGTCCTTGAGCCCGTTCAACGCCTGGGTCCTGGTCAAGGGGCTGGAGACGCTGGCGCTCCGGGTCGAGCGGCAGAGCCAGACGGCCCTGGCGCTTGCGCACCGGATCGAGGCCCATGGCGGCGCCAAACGGGTCTATTACCCGTTCCTGGAAAGCCATCCGCAGCATGTGCTGGCGCGCCGCCAGATGACGAGCGGCGGCACGCTGGTCTCGCTCGATCTCGGCACCAAGGCGGCCGCTTTCGCCTTCTTGAACGCGCTTGAGATCATCGACATTTCCAACAATCTGGGCGATGCCAAGTCGCTCGCGACCCATCCGGCGACGACGACGCACCGGACCCTGCCCGAGGCCGACCGGCTCAAGATCGGCATCGGCGAAGGCCTGGTCCGCGTCTCGATCGGCCTGGAGAGCGAGGCCATGCTCGGCCGTGACTTCGACCGCGCACTCGACGCCGCGCGCGCCGTTTCCTGAGAGGAGAATTCCCATGAGTCTCGGATATGCCGGCGACCTCTCGCCGACCGAAGCCTGGCAGAAGCTCGCGACCTTGCCGCGCGCCGTGCTGATCGATGTGCGCACCCAGGCCGAATGGTCCTATGTCGGTCTGCCGGACCTGGGATCGCTCGCGAAGCCGGTCCACAGGCTGTCCTGGCAGGTCTTCCCGGAGATGCAGGTCAATCCCGGCTTCGTCGAGAGCGTGCAGGCGGCCGGCATCGCGCCGGATCAGCCGATCCTGCTCCTGTGCCGCTCGGGCGTGCGCAGCGTCGCCGCCGCCAAGGCGCTGACGGAACAGGGCTTCACCCAGTGCTATAACATCCGCGACGGCTTCGAAGGCCCGGGTGACGGCGAAAAGCATCGCGGCCGGGTCTCCGGCTGGAAGGTCGAAGGGCTGCCCTGGGTCCAGGGCTGATACAAGGACGTAAACGCGATGAAGTCACGGGTAACCTGGGTCGAGAACCGCATGTTCGTCGGCGAATCGGGCAGCGGCCATTCGGTCGTCATGGATGGCGCGCCGGACGCCGGTGGGCGCAATGCCGGCATCCGGCCGATGGAGATGCTGCTGGTCGGCCTCGGCGGCTGCACCGCCTTCGATGTCGTGCTGATCCTGGAGCGCGGGCGCGAGAACGTCACCAGCTGCGTGGTCGAGGTCGAGGCGGAGCGGGCCGAGAGCGACCCCAAGGTCTTCACCAAGGTGCATCTGATCTACAAGATCGCCGGGCATAATCTGAAGCTCGACAAGGTCGAGCGCGCAGTCGCGCTCTCGGCCGAGAAATATTGTTCGGCCTCGATCATGTTCGGCAAGACCGCGACCATGAGCCATGAGATCCAGCTGAGCGAGGCTTGATATGAAGGCGGCCATTCTCCGCAGCCACGGCGCGCAGCCGCCCTACCACCAGACCCGCGCGCTCTCGATCGAGGAGGTAACGCTCGATCCGCCCGGCTGGGGCGAGGTCAAGGTCCAGATCAAGGCCGCGGGCCTGTGCCATTCCGATCTGTCGACCATCAACGGCGATCGGTTGCGTCCGGTGCCGATGGTACTGGGGCACGAGGCGGCGGGCATCGTGGTCGAATGCGGTCCGGGTGTGACCGACCTCGCGGCGGGCGACCATGTCGTCATGGTGTTCGTGCCCAGTTGCGGCCATTGCCTGCCGTGCATGGAGGGCCGTCCGGCGCTCTGCGAGCCCGGCGCGGCCGCCAACGGCGTCGGCACGCTGCTGTCGGGCGAGCGTCGGCTGCATGACCATGGCGGTACGGTGCATCACCATCTGGGTGTCTCCGCCTTCGCCGAATATGCCGTTACCTCGCGCCGCTCGCTGATCAAGATCGACAAGGATCTGCCGTTCGACGAGGCGGCGTTGTTCGGCTGCGCCGTGCTGACCGGCGTCGGCGCGGTGGTCAATACCGCGAAAGTGCCGGCGGGAGCCAAGGTCGCGGTGCTGGGCCTGGGCGGCGTCGGCATGAATGCGCTGTTGGGTGCGGTGGCCTCCGGTGCCGCCGACGTGATCGCGGTCGATCTGTTTCCGGAAAAGCTCGCGTTCGCCAAGGAGCTGGGTGCCACGGCCGCGGTCAATGCCCGCGACCCGGACGCGATCGAGCAGGTGAAGGCCCTGACCAAGGGCGGCGTCGATTTCGCGTTCGAGATGGCAGGCTCGGTCCAGGCGATGGAGGCGGCCTATCGCATGACAAGGCGCGGCGGCACGACGGTCTCGGCCGGTCTGCCCAACCCGGAGGCGCGCTGGCCGCTGCAGCATGTCAATATGGTGGCCGAAGAGCGCACGATCAAAGGCAGCTACATCGGCTCCTGCGTCCCCGGCCGCGACGTGCCGCGCTATATCGACCTCTATCGCCGCGGCAAGCTGCCGGTCGACCGACTGATGGGCGAGCGGCTGACGCTCGACGAGATCAACCTGGGCTTCGACCGCTTGGCGGCGGGAACGGCCTTGAGGCAGATCATTTTGTTTTAGGGCGATCGCATCAATCGGAGGCGACTCGTGGGCAATGACCAGGCGGTCGAAATCAAATTTCTCGTAACTGGAGACGCGGCAATTTCCAAGGTCGTCATCGAGCCATGGGCTGAGGAAGTGAAGCTTCTGCCGGGAACCGCCGTCGAAGTGCACGCCCAAGGACCACGGGACGGGGTCTCGATTGAGATCGATGTGAGGAATGGCGTGCTGGCGCTTTGGGGATGGCCGGGCTCCCGGATGGACATCAGCTTGAAATAGTGGCGCTTATTGTGAATTCGCGAGCGTGCCTATCCGCGCCGCGCGTCCAGCCCCTGCCACAGGCAGAGCGCCGGGGTCACGACCAGCTCCATGATCAGGCCGAACAGCATCGGCACATCGGGCAATCCCACCCGCTCCAGGGAGACGGCGCGGCCGAGGCCGCCGACGAAGACGATGGCGGTCAGCAGGCGAAAGCGGCCTGTGCTTTGCGCGATGGTCGGCACGCAGGACCAATATCCGAGGCCGATCGCCAGCAGCAGGCCGGACAGATAGCGGAAATGGCTGTCGAGCGACACGCTCTGGGTGGGATCGACGAAGCCCGGGCCCCAGAGCACGCCCGCGAGCCCGGCCCCGATCGGGACCAGTGCCAGGATCGCGACCGCGATCTGCAGGCTGCGTCTAGGGGGCATCGGCCGGCAGCGCCCGGTACTCGTCTTCGAGCATCGACATGATGACCAGGCTGTGGAACCCGTCGGGCTTCTGGGCGGCGTCGCGCATGGTGCCTTCCTCGACGAAGCCCAGACCCCGATAGACATGGCGCGCGCGGTCGTTCTCGGCGAAGACGTCGAGCCACAGCCGATGGGCGCCCAGATCGATGAAGGCATGGCGCATGGCAAGCCTCATCAGCGGCTTGCCGCTGCCCTGGCCGGGCTCGCCGACGGCGACGCGCATCAGGTTGATGGCGCGATCGGTCGAGAGCACGTCCTGGAAAATGACGAAACCCACCGGCTCGCCCGCGACCTCGGCGATCAGATAGGCGAAGTTGCGATTTTCCAGCGCGACCGCATGGCGCTCGTGCCGCCAGGGACGGACGAATTTGCTGACCGGCCCGCGCGATTCGATGCTGATGATCGTCTCGATGTCGCTGGCTACGGCGGGACGCAGAACGAGATCCGCGGTCAAGGAGGGCTCCGGTTCGGTTTCGGTCGGTAGCATAGGGCGGGTTTCGTACGCGCGCGCCAGCGAAAAAGAAAGGGCGGCGGAGTTGCCTCCGCCGCCCTCGCTGGTCTTACGCAGCCGTATCGAGAGAGCTTACTTGCCCTTCGACGACACGATCTCGTCCGCGACGTTGCGCGGCACGGGGTCGTAGTGGCTGAACTCCATGGTGAAGGTCGCACGGCCCGAGGTCATCGAGCGCAGGTCACCGATGTAGCCGAACATTTCCGACAGCGGCACATGGGCCTCGACGGCCAGATTCATGCCACGGTCGATCTGGCCCAGGATCATGCCGCGGCGACGGTTCAAGTCGCCGATGCAATCGCCCAGATGCGCTTCCGGGGTCACGACTTCGACCTTCATCACCGGCTCGAGCAGGATCGGGTTCGCCTTGCGCACCGCTTCGCGGAAACAGGAGCGGGCGGCGATTTCGAACGCGATCGCCGACGAGTCGACGTCATGATACTTGCCGTCGATGAGCGCCACCGAGAAGTCCACGGTCGGGAAGCCGGCGAGCACGCCTTCTTCCTTCTGGGTCTCGAAGCCGTATTCGACCGCGGGAATGAATTCGCGCGGGATCGAACCGCCGACGATCTTGTCTTCGAACAGGAAGCCCTCGCCACGCTCGCGCGGAGCAAGCTTGACCTTGACTTCGGCGTACTGGCCCGAGCCGCCGGTCTGCTTCTTATGGGTGTAGATATGCTCGACCGCGCTGGTGATCGTCTCGCGATAGGCCACCTGCGGCCGGCCGACGTTGGCTTCGACGCCATACTCGGTGCGGATACGGTCGATGGTGATTTCGAGATGCAGCTCGCCCATGCCGCGCAGAATGGTCTGGCCCGATTCCTTGTCCAGTTCCAGGCGCAGCGAGGGGTCCGCGCGGACCATCTTGCCCAGCGCCTGGCCCAGCTTCTCCTGGTCGCCCTTGGTCTTCGCCTCGACGGAGACCGAGATGACGGGATCCGGGAACTTCATGCGCTCGAGGATGACCGGATGGGCGATGTCGCACAGCGTGTCACCGGTCTCGGTCTCGGCCAGCGAGACGAAGGCGATGATGTCGCCGGCGCGGGTCTCTTCGATCGGGTTCGTGTCCTTGGCGAACACTTCCACCATACGGCCGATACGATCTTTCTTGCCGCGGGTCGAATTCAAGAGCGTCATGCCCTTCTGGGCGACGCCGGAATAGACGCGGGCGAAGGTCAGCGCGCCGAACTGGTTGTTGATGACCTTGAACGCCAGTGCCGAGAACGGCTCCTCGTCCGAGCAGTTGCGCTCGCCGGTGATGTTGCCTTCTTCGTCGACGGTCGAGATCGCCTTGACGTCGGTCGGGGCCGGCAGATAGGCGATGACCGCGTCCAGCATCTGCTGCACGCCCTTGTTCTTGAAGGAGGAGCCGCACAGGACCGGCGTGAAGGCGCCGGTGACGGTGCCCTTGCGGATGCAGGCGCGCAGCACGTCGGCCGACGGGACCTCTTCGCTTTCCAGATAGGCTTCCATCGCCACATCGTCATGCTCGAGCGCCATGTCCAAGAGCTCGGTGCGATACTTGGCGGCGTCGTTCAGGATGTCGATGTCTTCCTTGACGACGATGTTCAGGCGCTTGCAGATCGCGGCCGGATCGACATCGACCGTCTCCCACTCCGCGTCCTTCTCGTCCGAGTGCCAGATCAGCGCCTTGTACTCGACCAGATCGACCATGCCGCGGAAATTATCTTCCGAGCCGATCGGGATCTGGGTGACCAGGGGCTTCGCACCGAGGCGGGTCCGGATCATCTCGACGCAGCGGCGGAAATTGGCGCCGGAACGGTCCATCTTGTTGACGTAGCACATGCGCGGCACGTCGTAATTGTCGGCCAGGCGCCAGTTCGTCTCGGACTGCGGCTCGACGCCGGCGACGCCGTCGAACACGACGACCGCGCCATCGAGCACGCGCAGCGAGCGGTTCACTTCGATGGTGAAATCGACGTGGCCCGGGGTGTCGATGACGTTGATCTGGTGGTTCTTCCAGAACACGGTCACGGCAGCGGACTGGATGGTGATGCCGCGCTTCTGTTCCTGTTCCATGTAGTCGGTCGTCGCCGCGCCATCATGGACTTCGCCGATCTTATGGCTGCGCCCGGTGTAGTAGAGAATGCGCTCGGTCGTCGTCGTCTTGCCGGCATCCACATGGGCAATGATGCCGATATTGCGCATGTTCTCGAGGGGCGTCTTGCGTGCCACGTTAGGCTCCTGGTCGATAGCGCGACCG
>Ga0302311_10005184_pt1 | contig 13860 bp, 10 predicted proteins | sample III_Palsa_N1_3_FD_200449 | JGI IMG/M metagenome (GOLD analysis project Ga0302311, IMG submission 200449) | Peat permafrost microbial communities from Stordalen Mire near Abisko, Sweden - III_Palsa_N1_3 | ecosystem: Environmental > Terrestrial > Soil > Palsa > Peat permafrost | place: Sweden... | reverse complement strand
CTTTTTCGCCTTTTGCCGTCGTTTCGTGGGCGTATTCAAAGGTCAATACGCGACAGCCTTCTTTTAGTGCTTTGATTTCTTCACCGCACGAGACCCCTGCTGGTTCGGGTGCGAAGGCGTGCACGGGCTCGGTCACGCCTTCGACAGTCTGGAAGGTGTAGCGCACCTTCTGTGAGGGCAACGGTCCTTCCTGCGCAGACGGCGTCCAGAGAGTCGCGGTGGCTCCGCTCGATGCCGTAAATTTGGTCGTGGCCCCGTTAGCGGCGTTCTTCAGGACGTATGCTGTCGTTTCGCCTTTTTCGTTCGTGCTTTCGGTGAGCGCGAGGTTGGAATCGCCGGTCGGCGGGAGGAGTTTGCCGCCGCTGCTTGCGAAGGTCGTCTGCCCGCCCGTGGCTGCGGTTAGCGTGGCACTGCCGTTGGGAAGCTTGGTGATGCTTTCCTGGTCACCCACTGCGAGGCTCCACTGTGGCCCTAGCGGCCCTTCGCTTCCGGCCGTCAGGTGACGCGAGCGATAGTTGCGCGTGACCGTCAAGGGCCCACCCGGAGCGGATATCGATACGTCATTAGCAGTCATGCTGAACTCACCCGACTGAGGATTCACCGAGCCCGGTCCGATCGGCACCGATGTCGCGTGATGCACCTTGAGCGTGATCGTTTCCGTTGCGACGTTGCCCGCCCTATCGATCGCCGTCACCGTGAGCTTGTGTTCCCCAGCACCAAATTCGCTGCCGCTGATTGGCCATTCGGCGCTCGCCGTACACGGACCAGGAGCACACTGCCCTAGCGCGCCCGCTGTTTCGACCTGTTTGCCGTCGACTTCCAAGTGGAGCGCCAGCATTCCCGCGTCTCCGGCGGTCGCTTCGGCCTTCACCGTGTACTCGCCTTCGCCGATTTCGTTACCGGCTCCCAAGCCGGAGAATTTGATGCCGTGCGGCGGTGCGTTGTCGACATATACCGTCGCGGACGTGGTTGCGTCTTCTGCTTCGGCGTCCGTCGCGTTGCGAGCGGCGAAGGTGACCGTGTCTTTTCCTTCCGGTAGTCCGGTCAGTGGCTCTGCGTTTGTCTCTTCTTGTTTGCAGATCACGCCTTGGCACGCTTCCGCGTGGGACGGGTAAAGGAACGATTCGACGGTTTTCCAACTGGAATCGCTAGGGGAAGTCCACTTGACTTCGCTGATCCCGACTCCCGGATCAGTGGCGATTCCCTTGACATATGCTTGATCGGCGGGTAGCCAACGTTCAGAGCCGTACAGAGCGTTTGGGTGTGGGCCATCGATGTCTACGTCGCTGGTGTCGAAGCTCGGTGTCGAGTTTTTCGTCTGGACGAGCCACACATCGGCGCTAGTTACCGCCGCGACAACTGACTCGGTGGTCGTTTTCTCCGCGAACTGGACGAAGGTGAGGGAATTGCCTGCCGTTTCCGGCGTGACTTCATTTGGCACGCATTCCCATGTGTGTTCTTTGTAATTGTTTTTGGTGTCTTCGAGCGTGCATTCTTCAACGTTTCCCCATTTGTCTTCCTGAAAGCCTTTTTCGTTGGTCTCGGTTTTGCCGGTTTTACTTTGTATGTTCAGCCAATTCTCGATCGGATCGCCGCCGCCTGCGGCCTCCTCTTCAAAGCTGAAGTGCGAGAGTCTGTAAATCGATGATTCACCCTGCGCTTCGTAGTCAAAGCCGCCCCATTCGCCTTCTTTAATCTCTTCCCCATCGTTGTAGTCATCAATCTTTTCGCCCGGGTATTCCTCGAAATGGAATGGTCCTTCGTGGCCGTCGGAGGTGTCGACTTTCCAATGACTTTGGAAGTATTTGCCGAGCACGAAGAGCTGTTCGTCACCGATCACCGGGTCAACAATGATCGGATACTGATATTCACCCGCTCGGTGATCTACCGTGAGGCGGATGATGTCACCAGAAACCGCCATCGAGACGGGCACCGGCCGACCGCCGGCATCCCACGCAGATGGAGCAAGAACTGAGGCGAGCACCGCGCCACGGTCGATCACCTTCACCGTGCCAAGCCGCCCTCCCTCTCGCGCAAGACGTGCGCCGGTCGGCAAGCCCACCCTAAAGTCGATCTGCTGCGGGCTTTCAATCGAGCGCAGCACGCTGTCCGCCTCGAACCCCGTCGTAGTCGGCTTGACCACGGTATCGGTGTCGGTTTGCGTTTCTGCGTACATCACGCCCATGCCATCGACCGCGCCTTCGGAGCCCGCGAGCGGCGACCCCGAGGCATCGACGGGTGTGAGCGACACACCGGTAGCCGCAAGTCGGACCCCTTCCCTTGAATGCTTGGGGATACGCACCTCGACCACCGGTGTCCTGGGCTCAAACGCGCCCGCGGCCTTTCCCACGCTCAGGTTAACAGGCGCGCGGCGACCGGGCGAGCTTTCCACGGCGATTGGCGCCAGCGATTCGATTACGCTCCGCTTACCGTCGCCAAGAGCGAGCCGCGCAGTGTTGTCGCTCGGGTAGCCGACGATACTCTGCCCCACCGGCAGCTGCGGCGGCCCACCCGCCGACTGATCGATCATGACCGGAAAGGCTTCGCGCGCCACCTTCGCTGCCTGCTCTGCGTTCAGGTGCGCGAACCGCCTACGAGACGCGTAGCGTTCCGCCACAGCCTCCGCGCTCCTCCAGCGCACTTCTCGCTGCGCCTGCAACTGCTCAGCTTCCACCGGCGAGCCCGGAATCACAAGGCCGTCGGTGATCGGACTGCCCTGAAAATCGCCTGAAAGCGGATCGCTTTCGGCGCCTACCGCTGGCCTGCCAGCGGATAGCAGGCCAAAGCGTGCCGGCGTGCCAGAGGCTTCCGAGCCGGCCACAGGCCAGCACAGTAGCCCCCCGCTGCACAACACGCACACCGCCAGTCGCCGCAGAGCCAGCGTCATCATTTGCCCCCAAACACGGGCTTACCCGAGTCAACGACAGCCCGAATAGAAGAATAGTTGAGGCAGACGGTACATGCGCAATAGGCCTGTGCCTATCCCCAAAAGCGGGGATATTTTGCTAAAAAGTGGGGATTTTTTTGGGGAGTGACCACTAGCAACCGCACACGAGCGCAACTATCCAGATACGAGCATCAAAGCCTGGTCGATAGAGACCTGCCACGCAGCTCGCGCTTACTTTTGACGTTGAGCTTCTCGCAGATGCTGATCGCGTGAGACCGGGCCGTTTCGGGCGCGATCTGAAGCGCGTGGCCGATCTTGACGTACGACCGGCCCCGGCTGAGCAGCTCAAACACCTGCGCCTCGCGTTCTGTGAGAACATCGCCCACAACCAGACCGCCTGCCGCGGCCTCATCATCCGCACGGTAGAACGCAGGCTCACCATGTGCCGCAGAATGGACCGCCGCGAGAACTTCCGCTGGCGATGCAGCCCGCGCCAAGCACGTGACGCCCACCGCCAGAAGCGATGTGCGGAGAACCTGCGACGGGCGGTGAGCGAGCACAACCGCACCAATCGCTGGCTTGCGCGATCCCAAACGCACGAGAAACTCATGCTCGACTGCCTCATCGAAGATCACGACTCGCGGCCGATGCCGCGCGATTTCCCGCTGCAGATCCGCACCTACGAGATCGCTGGCGAGGACTCGCACGCGGCGATCCTTGTGAAGCGCGGCCGTGAGCCCGAACCCCATTAGACCGTCGAAGCTTGCTACTACTACCGTAACCGCGCCGTTCTCAGGCACCCTTCGCTACGCACCCCCGCGCCTCACTGCAGGCGGCTCGGCGAGTGACGCACGCCCAGCGCGCCCCAAAGCTAACTTCGCGCGCTCGCCTGGGCCAGTCTCCGCGTGTCATGAGCCCGTCATGCTGCGTGTCGTCGCCGTCGTTGGGTGCCATCCCCTCCGGTGGGAGATGATCGCGCCCGTGGCCTGGAGGTAGACGGCGATCTCAAACGCATACGAGTAGGGCAGTCCCAGCGAGGTCGCGAGATCCTCCGCGCTGATCCCGGGCTGGCGGATGACCTGATCGAGCACTTGCGCAGTGCCCACACGGCGAAGGGGTGCCTCCAGGCCGGCGATGAGCTCTGCCGCCGAGACACTCAGCCTGTCCGCGAGCACGAGTAGATCGGGCACGTCTGCAGCTCGCTTGCCGGCCTCCAAGCCCCATATCTGATCACGGGGCACGAAGCAGCAGATAGCCAGCCTCTCCTGCGTAAAGCCAGCCGCGCGCCGACAAGCCTTCAGCTTCTGGCCGAACTCGAGCAAGACGTCGTCTCTCTCCGGCTTGTCTGGGCCAGCTACCGCATACCGGCGCACCCGACGCGTGCCTGGGGCCGTCGCTTTCTCCGCCACCGCTACCTCTCGATCTCGCGTATTGAACACGCGACACGAGGACACCCAGCACACACGACGCGTGCGGCGGCTGGCCGTTGCCTCGGGTGACTCACGGGCTCTGCTCAGGACTCGTGGAACGCAGGCGCGCGGTCTGGAGGGCGCGCTCGGCCTGCTGCGCGCGCGTGAGCGTCGCGGAAAGCTCGGTTTCGATGCTGCGGTTCTGAGCGCGCGCCTGGGCGAGCTCGTCCTCGGCGAGCCGGCGCGCATCTTCGATCACCTGGATCTCCCCGCGCACGAGCGGCCGGCTCAGGTCGAACAGGCGGGCGAACTCCACCAGCATGTCGCTCTGGGACTCGCAGTCGAGCGCCAGCACCAGCGGATGTGCCCTCGAGTCACTTGGCGCCGTCAGGCCAGGCCACCAAACCCGCACACTGCCAGCGGGTAGCGCAAGCCGCCGGCCAAGCATCCCTTGAAGGCAGCGCAGGAGGTGCTCGCCCGGCACGTAGTAGATCCGCGTCCCGGCACCCACGATCGCGCGCACCCGCCGCGGAGCGAGCACAGGCTCATTGATCTCCGTCAGACATGTCACTCCAATCACCGGCTGTACACGGCCACTCCAGCGCAGATCAGCCACCATCGCCCGCAGCGCCCCCTCGCTGCGCACGGCCAACAGATCAGCGTCGAGCGCGCCCACCGCCGTCCCGCCAGCACGAGCCGGCGTACGACGAGCGGGCCCAACCCAGCGATGCCCTCGGGCAGCTCGCGCTCGACGCCTGCGCTCAGCCCGCATCAGCACCACCCGTCCTCCCCGCGCGTTGCGCGCCCCCATCCTCGACCCGCATGCGGCGATATAGCCGCGATCGCGGGTGCCGCGCGACCAGCCCGAGCGCTAGCCAAGTGTGCAGGTAGCGATGCGTCGTACTCGGCGAGATGCCCAGTTCCCTGGCGACGGCTGTCAGCTCGCGCCAGCTGCCATCCGGCGGCAGCGCATTGAGTACCAGCAGCGCCCGCAACGCCGAGCGCGAGCACGACTCATCCCCCAACAGCGCCAACGCGGCGCCAGAAAGCACGTCGACTTCGCCGATCTCCGGAAGCAGGCTCCCCGGGTGCGGACGACCGGAGGCATCGCGCAGGACCTGCTCCACCTGCGCATCAGTCAACGCGATCAACACACCGCGATCGCCGCTCACCGGAACACCCGCCCCCGAGCGACACTCCCCGACGAAGCGACGACCGTACCCAATCTCATCCGTCTCATCGGGGCCGCCTGTAGCGTCTGCTGTCGGGATCACGCTCGAGCAGCCCGACCGCCACCAACGTCGATATATACCGGTGCGCGGTGCTGGGGTTCATGTCCAGCATCCGCGCGAGGTGCGCGTTACCCAGATAGCTCCCGTCCGCCGGAAAGGACGCGAGCATCACCAGGCCCGCCAGCAGCGACCGCGACAGCCGCGGGTCATCCAGCCGCTCAAGCGCAGGCGCAAGCGCCTCACTCAAGTCCGCGCGCCCCGAGAGAAGCACCGACACGCTGCCTCCGCCAGCAGCCGCACGCACCACCGCCTCAACCTGCGCCGTCGACAACTCGATCACGACGCTGTCGCCGCGCGAGCGCAGCGAGCTACCTTCCCGGTGCACCTCGGAAGGGGCAGCAGTAGCTGGCGCTGGACTAGACATCGCATCCTCGGCTGCCAACGTGAGCGCCGGTCGGGCGGGGCGCCGCGTGGACAGGACCGACTGCCGCCCGCGATCTGCGGGTTCGGGAACTTGCCCGTGGTCGTGTCCTCAGCGTGTCAGCCGGTCCCCGGCGCATGGGAACACGCCCGGGTCCATCGTTGGCCTGACAATGCACAAGTCTGCAGGCGCCCGCACCGCCGGCGAACGAGCGGGCGCTGGATAGCTCGCTCAAGCCAATCGGCTCATCGAGGAAGCGACGGAAGATTCGAAGGCCGTGAGTTGCGCCTGCACCCCGGCCGGCCACATCAACTTGGTTGCACAGGACACAGCACCCCTTGCTGTTGCTGCGCCAGGGACCTGTGACGGCTCGTGATATGGAGGAGCGCGCCGGTGGATCGTTTGTCATTGTGGCCCAATGCAATGTCCGATCGCGCGACATGGTTCGGCATATTGACACAGCTTTTGCGGGCCAACTTTCGGAAGTGAGCCCGGGAAATGGAAACGTTGCGCTGGCACCAGGAAGCGTTGCCCAGGCAACGTCGGCGGCGCAGTTCTGTGTCCGCAGCGCGCGAGAATGACCCCGGCACGACCCGCCGACTCGGCTATCGACGGCGTCTTAGTCGGACTCTCCCTCCGTCGCCGGGCACGAGGATCGCGCTTCGCCAGCGCGGCGCCTCGATGCGCGGGGCGACTGGCAGCACGCGCGTCTCGGCGAGCACTGCGCAGAGAATCGCCTTGATCTCCTGCATCGCGAAGTGCCTGCCTAGGCAGTGCTTGCGTCCTCCACCCCAAGGCAGCCACGTGCGCGGCGCCGGGGCTTCGTCAAGGAAGCGCTCGGGCCGGAACTCGTACGGCCGCGCATAGAGCTCGGGATGGTGGTGCATGAGGTACGTACAGCCCGCGAGGTGCGCGGGCGGCCGGTAGGTCACGCCGCCAATCTCTGTCGGCTGCACGACCTCGCGCGGAATCACGAACAGGAACACTGGTCTGCGGCGCATTGTCTCGTTTACGGTCGCCGTCAGGTACTGCTCATCATCGCCGCTGTCGATCACATCTGCCAGCCGGTCCTGCACTTGCTGATTGTGTGCGAGCAATTGAAACGCCCACGCCAGCTCGCCGGTCGTCGTCTCGTGGCCAGCCAGGATCATCGACATTAGGTTGTCTCTGATTTCCCGGTCGGTCATCGGCGAGCCGTCTGCTTGCTCACCGTCGAGAAGCATTTCGAGCAGGTCGACGCGTCCCCGGTCGCGTTCAGTTCGCCGCTTGGACAACAGACCGTAGATCAGCTCGTCAGCGGCGGCGCGCTCGTCGACGAATCGGTGCCACGTCGCGCGCCAACCAGGCAGATATCGGAGGTTCGGCTCCTGCAGCAGAAAGCTCGTGCTGATCGTCAGCGCGCGCATCAGCTCGCGGTGCAGTCGTTCGAGCACGTCGGGCTCCTCGCCGAAGATCGCTCTTAGGATCACCCGCAGGGTCAGCGACCGGATGCGGGGATGCAGCGCGACCGCAGTGTCCCGCGGCCATTCGGCGACCTCCCGTTCAACAATCTCAATGAGCATCGTTGTCTGCTCGCGGATCATCTGTTGGTGGAATGCCGGGTTGATCGCGCGGCGGCTGGCGAGGTGCTCGTCTCCCTCGAGCAGCATGAGTGAGCGCTCACCGATCAGTGGTGTGAGGATTTTCGAGCCGGCGCCTGGGTGCAGAACGGCCGGGTCGGCGGTTAGTACAGCGCGGATGTCCTCGGGGTCTGAGAGGAACACGAGGGGCGGCATGTATAGCGGATAGACACAGAAGCGGTCGCCGAAGCGTCGGTGGGCCTGCTCGAAGTAGCGGTAGGCAAACCAGCGGCAACCTGCAGTCTGGAGCGTCGCTGGGAGGCGACCGCTCGGTGGCAGCTCGCCCTTGAGGCGAATCTTCAGCGATGGGGTTTTGGTGAACATGATTCCTTCTCCTTTTGTGGGTTAGGTGGATCGCACGGCGTAGGCGGTTCGCCACAGCCGCAGCACGGGCACCAGGACGCGGGTTAGTGGACCGCCAGCTACGGCGAGCGTCCTGGTGCTGTCACGCATTGCCGGTATGCGGGCGCTGTCCTTTGAGAGGTAGAGCGCCGCCATGCTGGCTGCGATGACAATGTGTCTCTCGCCGCCTCTCAGCGCGGCGGCCTCGCTCAGACAGCGACGAAGCATCCAGCCGACGCGTTCGACCGCAACGGCATGGGAGGGGTAGTGCGAGATGTAGATGTGATCGCCGGAGTCGGCGTCCTCGATCTGGTCGACGTAGCTGTCGAGCATCGTCGCCGCGACCGAGGTCCACGGGAAGTAGGTGCGCTGCGTCCGGTCGACCTCACCCGGGTCGCACGTCGCTTCGGTCGCGAGGGCAAGCAGCGCGAAGATCGTCAGGCCGGCGGAGCATGCGCCGCTCAGCTCGAACCAGCTCGCCTCGTGGCCGGCAGGGAACTCCGCTTCGCTCCATGCCTTCAGTGCCGTGTCACGGCGGTACGGGTCTTGGTGGTTGAGCGCGAGAACCTGCGCGCGCCGTGCCTCTTGAACGACGAGCGGCCGGATCTGCTCATATGCCGGCAGCGCCAGGCAGCAGTCGCGGCAGGTCTCCACGAGCGCGGCGAGGTAGCCCCCGTCGTCGCGCCAGGGATGGTGACGGTAGTAGTCGGCGCGCTCCTGCCCTGGTTGCAGCGCGTCGATCAGCGCGAGGTGAAGCTGTCGGCCGTTGAGCTCGTCGGGCGCACGCTCGTGGACGCTGTCCAGATAGTCCCAGATGAGCTGGTAGGCGACGAGCAGCCGCAGAAGCTGCGGGCTGCGTGCGCGCGGAAGGATCGCGAAAAGAGCAGCGCCGTCGGTCTGCCCGCGCTTTCGGCAGATCGCCGACAGCGCGTCGTCACGGATCGGCGCTTGTGGTATCCCCTCGGCGAGCGCCCGCCAGTAGCGGACCTCCCGCGCGACCGCCGGCAGTCCCCACGTCAGCTCTCGCGCGACTCCCGAGAAGAGGGCGCACAGTTGTCTGAGCGAGAGCCGTGCTGGGTTCGAAGCGCCGCCTCGGAAGCCCTTCGGATGCGTGTCAGTACGCCGGGCTGACGGACCTGGCCCGCACACGCACGGCGATCCATCCCCACGACGCCAGGATTGCGACTGCGACTACGTTGACCAACGCGAAGCCGGAGACCGCAGCATCGCCTTCGATCGAGTACACAACAGGGAACCCGGTCACCGTCGACAGGAAGTGGCTGCCGAGCAGTTGCGCATACAGCCCCCACACCGCCCCGATCAGGCTGCCAGCGCCGAGCAGCAGCGCGCTCTCCCAAACCAGCGCGCGCCACAGCACCATTCGCGTGATGCCGTTGCTGCGATCCGCCGCGATCCGGTCGCGTCGTTGCCACACCAGGGAGCCCATTGCGGCCACGATCGCGAGGATCGCCGAGGCGAGAATCAGCCACCGGATCTGCGTAAGCCGCTGCAGGCCCTGCGCCGCGAGCGCGTAGTGACGTCGCTGGCGCTGAAGCGACGTTTCCGCGACGAGGCCCGGCTGCGAGCGTAGCGCGCCGCCCACCCGGTCACGAACGGCGGAGACCGGGATACCCGACTGGGTCTGAAGCTCGTATGCGGTGGGGTTGCTTCCTTCCCAGCCGCGTGCGTATTCCGCGGAGTTCAGGATGACGGCGCCCGGTGGCCATCCGAGGTTCGTCGTGACACCGGCTAGGCGCAATGCGAGGGGGTGCGGCGAGGGGAGGGTGAACGACTGGCCGATGTGCAACTGGTATTCGGAGACGAGGGCCTGCGAGAGCACTGCCCAACCGCCCGCGCGGACGCGCGCCGAGGCGAAGGTCGCGTTCGAATCCAAAAGCTGGCTACTGGGTACGACGCTGCGGGAGTTGCTGGCGGGCGCGACGATCCACAGCCTGCGGGCACCCCAGTCGAGGAAGCTACCGCGGTAAGTGCCGACGCGGCTGACGCCAGGTATGCGCGCAAGACGTTCCGAGTCGAATGGAGCGAAGGTGATCGTGCCCAGCAGGCTTGAGCTGCCGCGCGGGGTGATCCAAATGTCTGCGCTTGAGTCCAGGTCGCGGGCGGACGCGTCGAGCCCGCGCTGCAGGTTCGTCGCGACGCCGTGGAACTCGACGACCCCGAAAACCGCTACGGCTCCGAGGAGCGCGACCGCGAGTGAGCGGACTCGCGTCTGCGGCGCGCGGAGCTCGTCGACCGCCATTTCCGCGGCGACGCCGCCCACGCGCATCACGGCCGGCGCAAGCAGCCTCAGCAGGAGCCTGTAGAGGAGCGGCAGCAGACAGGCAAGCGCGACGATCAGCGTGGCGTTGCCGAACACCGCGGCTCCCGTGTCGGCGAGCAGGACAGCCGTCGTGATCGCCAGACACACGACTCCGAGGATCAGCAGTGCGATCTGTGTTCCGTGGGTGAGCGTGAGCCTCTGAGCCGTCCGCAGCCGGCGGGCGAGGATATGTCGTACGGGCCACAGCACCCCGAAGACGGACGCGAGCATCCCGACTACGACGGCGAGTGCGACGCTCTGCCACGTCACGACCCGCGCGTTGCCGACCGGGAACGCGAACGAGAGGTAGCCGGGCTGTGTGCGAAAGACGAGGATCGAGAGGGCGTCTCCCACCGCCAGCCCGAGCACGCACGCAAGCACGCCGATCACTGAAGCGTCGAATAGCAGCACCTGAACTGTGCGTTTGCGGGTCGCGCCTTGCTCGCGGAGATCTTCGATCAACTTGCGACGCGCCGGGATCGTTATCAGCATCGCGTTCAGGGCGAACATGAACCCGACCAACGCAGCGATGCTGCTGAAGAGCAGCTCGCTCTCGCTCTCCGGCGAGACAGCTACGCCGAACACCTGCGCGTCGAAGCCGGCCGGGTTCAGGTTGATGTTCGAGCGCGCCGCGAGCCGGGCCAGCGCACTGCGGGTCGCCGCGGCGTCCGCGGGCCGATAGCGGACGAAGATGCGGTTGAGCCGGCCCTGGGCGTTGGCGACCTTCTGCGCATAGTCGATCGAGGTGACGGCGACAGGGCTGTGGACGAGCCGGCCGATGTCTGCCGGCGTGAGCGTCGTGCCGACCAGCGTATTCACGAATCGCGCGCCGATCTGCAACCGGACTATGGCGCCAGCGTTGATTTCGTTCGAGAGCGGCTCGGGCAGAGCGATCCCGTGGGCGTGACGCAGCAGGTTCGCGGAGAATTGCCGCAGCAGCGGGATCGTCGCGCGCAGCGCGGTCGGTTCGACGCCGATCAAATCGACAGAGCGTTCCCCAGAGCTGCCGATCACGTTGACCTGGCGCTCGAGCACCGGGAAGGTGCTCTGCACTCCTGGCTGGCGACGGACTTCTTCGAGCACGTGTTCGCTGAAGCCTTCTGGTCCCCGCGCGTCCAGCTGCACCTGCGATGTGCCGACGAGTTGCGTGGTGCTTAGCTCGGCGGCGGAGTGCGTCAGACTGGTGCTTGAGATTTGCGATCCAAACAGAAGCGCCACACCGACCGCAACACCGAAGATCGCAAACGCGAGCTGGACGAGCACTGACCGGGCTTTGATGTGCGCCCCGTAGAGGAAGCGGGTGCTCTTGAGGCTCACGAGGCTGCCTTCCCTTCGCGGATGCCATCGACGAGCGCCGGCCGCGGATCGGCTGCGTACGGCCGGAGTTTTCCGTCGTGCAATTCGAGAACCTCGTCAGCGAACGCCGCGACTTCGCGGTCGTGGGTGGCGAGTAGCAGCGCGACGCCGCGTTCGCGGCAGAGCTCCCGAAGCAGCGTAAGGACGAGGCGGGTGTTCTCACTGTCGAGGCGCCCGGTTGGCTCGTCGGCGAGCACCAGCTGCGGGTCGGTGGAAAGCGCGAGCGCAATCACGACGCGTTGGCGCTCGCCCATCGAAAGCTGCTCTACACGATGCTTCAGCCTACCGCCGAGCCCCAGGCTAACCAGCAGCGGCGCGACCCTCTTTTCGGCGCGACGCGCGTCGTCCATCGCCACGCGAATGGCCGCTGCTCTGACGGCGGTCGCTCCCTGCTGGAGTACACCGGACTCGCCGATGATGCCGAGCTTGTGTAGCCGGTACTCGTCTGCTTCCTTGTTGGACATCCCGGCGACCTCGCGGCCGTCGACACGTATGCTGCCGCTGTCCGGCGTGCTGCGCAGGCCGACGATCAGGTCCAACAGCGTAGTCTTGCCGGAACCGCTCGGACCGTAGACCGCAACGAACTGGCCTCGCGCGACGGTCATCGTTATTCCATCCAGTGCCCGGACCGCCACACGATCGAGCTGGTGATGCTTCGCGAGATCACGTATTTCGAGCACCTACGCGTAACCAGTGCCTCGTGATCCTCGCTTCTCGGCTGTTGGGAAGTTGACGATCACGTCGTCGAGGTCTTCGTCGTGGTCCTCGTCTGCGTCGGGCGGCCCGGAGGCGCGCGTGAGCTTTCCGCCTGACACCTCCCATACCTCGTCGGCGAGCACGACCGCGGAGTCGAAGTAGCCGGCGCTCAACAGCACCCCGCAGCGAGGCTCGGATTCTTCAACGAGCGAGTGCAGCAGGTCAGACGCCACATCGGTGTCCTGGCTTGTGTGCCCGTCCAGGAGGTCGTCGATGATGACGAGCTGCGGGGTGCCCGCAAACCCGCGCGCAAGCCCAACCAGCAACCGCTGCCAATTCGAGAGCTCCCCCCACTGTCGACTAATGCAGTCCTGCGCCCCGACCCGCTCCAGCGCGGCAGCCGCGAGCGTCCGAACGTCGGAGCGCCCATGCACCGCCAACGGCCAGCCAACATACTTGGAGACCTCAAGCTCTTGACGCGGCCCATCGCGCGTGACCCATACCAGGTCGTGCCCGAGCTTCGGCGCGGTAGCGCGCTCACGGCGGGCGGCCCACCAGCCACGCAACCCTGGCTGCCTCGCACTCTCAAGCGGCCGGCCAGCCAGCGTGACGGTGCCCGCGTCGGGCCTCTGCATCCCAGCCGCGATTTCAAGCAGCGTCGTCTTTCCGCCCAGCCGCTGACTGATGACCCCAACAACCTGCCCCCGCTCGATCTCCAGCCCGACATCCTTCAACACACCAAGCCAAGACCGGCCCCGCCAAAACCCCTTGCACACCCCATCAAGCACAAGCAACTCACCCACCCGCAACCTCCTAAATTTGAGGGGCGCATGAGAGCGTAGCGGCCACGCGACGTACAAGGCCAGCAAAGCGCGCTTTGCTCGGATTCCGGCCAACGCCACCGAGGAATCACACGAACTCGGCACCGTTCGGCAAAGCCCTAGAGAGCAGGAGCCGGTACTGCACTGGTACTGCACATCCGTGTCCGATTGGCCCGCTATTGTTCGTATTCGGTCGCGTCCTTCCCGGCCAAGGTTGGAGCGCGAAAGCGCCTCCCCGGAGCCAAATATCGCTCTGGCGCTGTAAGCGGCGGACGGGCTTCGAACCCGCGACCTTAAGCTTGGGAAAACTGCCGCTACCGTCGCGGCTGCTCGGCGAGCCACTCATCGAGCATGGGGCGCGTGAAGCGGATGTGCCGCCCGACCCGATGGCACGGCAAACGCCCGGTCCGCACAGCCTCGTAGACCCAACTCGTCTTGACGTTGAGATACCACGCGGCCTGATCGGGGCGAAGCAGCCGGTCCTGCTGCAGTGGAGCCTGTGATGTTGTCGTTGCTTCCATGCGGATATAGACCCCAACCCGCCCGAACCGGCCCACAGGTTCGCTGCCGAAGGCTCGGCGCCTCACGGGCGTGCCAGCACTGCCGACGCAGGCGCCTAAACAAGCCTTGGCGACCGGGCGACGCCCGCTAGATGAGTAGTGCCATGGTTTCAGGCGGTGTAGTTGGCGAGGGATCGGCTGGGGCGGCCGAGGTGGTGGTTGAGTGCGATGCTGGCGGCGAGTGCCGCGAAGCGGCT
>Ga0302311_10005179_pt1 | contig 13864 bp, 9 predicted proteins | sample III_Palsa_N1_3_FD_200449 | JGI IMG/M metagenome (GOLD analysis project Ga0302311, IMG submission 200449) | Peat permafrost microbial communities from Stordalen Mire near Abisko, Sweden - III_Palsa_N1_3 | ecosystem: Environmental > Terrestrial > Soil > Palsa > Peat permafrost | place: Sweden... | reverse complement strand
TGAGCAACGTCGCCCCTTTGGCGATCGCATCGTCGACCTGTCCCAGCAATTGCAGCAAAGCCGCTTCAGTGGACAGCGGCCCCAGCGTCGTCTTCTCGTCGAGCGGATCGCCGGCCTTGAGCGCACCCAGTGCCGCCGCGAACCGCTCCAGGAACCGATCGGCGAGTTCTTCGACGACGATGAAGCGCTTGGCCGCACAGCAGGTCTGTCCGGTGTTGTACATGCGGCCCCAGACCGCCCATTTGACGGCGTGTTCGAGGTCGGCATCTTCCAGCACGATGAACGCGTCGCTGCCGCCGAGCTCCATCGAGGATGGCTTGAGGTTCTTGCCGGCTCGCGCCGCAATGCTGCGGCCGGCCGCCACGCTGCCGGTCAGCGCCACGCCCTTGATCCGCGGGTCGTCGATGACGCGGTCGGTCTGGTCGTGCGAGATCAGCAGGTTGGTATAGAGGCCGGCCGGCGCACCGGCGTCGATCCACAGCTTCTCGAACGCGATCGCGCATTGCGGCACGCAGCCGGCATGCTTCACCAGCAGGGTGTTTCCGGCCATCAGGTGGGGACCTGCGACGCGCGCCAGTTGATAATAGGGGAAATTCCAGGGCTCGACCCCGAAGATCACGCCGATCGGGCTGCTTTCCATATGCGCCTCGCCGATGGCGGGATCGAGGATCACCGGCGCCAGGAAGCGCTCCGCGTTCTTGGCGTAATAGGCCAATATGTCGGCGCTGAAGGCGACCTCGCCGCGGGCTTCGCCGATGCGTTTGCCCATCTCCAGCGTCATGGTGTGCGCGAATTCCTCGGCCTGTTCCCGAAGCAACACCGACGCCCGGCTCACGATCTTGGCCCTTTCGGCGTAGGTCTTGTGCCGCCAGGCCTGGAAGCAGGCCTGAGCGGTCGTGAGCTTCGTGGCCAATTGCTCATCGGTCAGATCGTCGAACTTCTTCAGCAGCTTGCCGTCGGCTGGATTGACGCTCTGATAGCTCATGATTTCGCCTCTGTGCGCTGGTCATCGCCGTCCGGCGTTGCCGGTTCGACGTCGCCGAGCGATGCCGAGGCGTTCAATTTGAGGTCAGCGGTTCGATGGGAACGAGCCTAGACCGAAGCCGATCAGCGCAAGCAGGCTCGGAAACTACTCAAGCCCTTGAGAGCAGGCCGAAATGTCGAAGCACATCAGGGCGTTGAGCCTGCCGGATCGCTAGGCGGATTGGTGCCTGCCACTGCGCTGCCGGTCGTTTCGACCGGCGTGGCCGGCTGACGACTGGCGATGACGTACTGGACGCTGAACATGAGCACGGCAAGGACGATGAAGGCGACGATGTGATACTTCGGCGCTGCGATCGCAGTTTGAACAATCTGAGGCGCAAGGCTTGCGGAAGCAGCTTCACGCGGGAGCAAGGCCACCAGGCGCGCCGCACCTTTGCGCGGATCGAAATGCGCCGGCGGCCCACCGGGCAGATCGGCCAGCAACCCAGCCAATCGGCTTTCCGCAGCCGGTTTCGGTAGTTTGGCCAGCTTGGCCGCCTCCGTCCATGGATCGACATCAAGCCTCGCCAGTGCCGACACGACACTGAGCGCCATCTCGTTCTTGTCCCAGCCGATCGGGGCGAACAGGAACGCGTCGAACTCGGATCCGAGAGCCGAAGCACCATGGGTCATTTCGAACACCGCGATTGCCGGGATTAGCCGCAATTTCGAGCCTAGCCGGCCTCGACCCGTGTCGACAGAATCGGAAATTACTTAGCGGGCCGGGATGATCGCTATAGCCTGAGCCCGCGCAAGCGCAGGGCATTTGCGATCACAGAAACGGAACTCAAGGACATGGCGAGCGCGGCCACGATCGGGCTCAGCAGGATGCCGAAGGCCGGATAAAGCACGCCCGCCGCGACCGGGATTCCGATGGCGTTATAGGCAAAGGCAAATACCAGATTTTCGCGGATGTTCCGCATCGTCGCCCGGCTCAAGACGATGGCCCTCGCGATGCCTTCGAGATCCCCCTTGACCAAGGTGATGGCGGCACTCTGCATCGCGACCTCGGTGCCGGTACCCATGGCTATGCCGACGGCGGCTTCGACCAGAGCAGCGGCATCGTTCACGCCGTCGCCCGCCATGGCGACGATGCGCCCCTCGGCAGCCAGTCGCTTGACGACGCTGCCCTTGTCTTCCGGCAGCACGTCCGCTTCGACCTCGGTGATGCCGAGCCTGCGGGCGACGGCATGTGCCGTGGTCTCGTTGTCGCCGGTCAGCATCACGATGCGGATGCCGTCCTTGCGCAGAAGATCGAGTGCCGCTTTCGTGGTCGATTTGATCGGGTCGGCGACGGCAATCACCGCCGCCGGCTTGCCATCCAGCGCCAGGAACAGCGCGGTCGCCCCGTCGCGGCGCAGCGCATCGGCCTGCCGTTCCAAATCGCCGAAGCCGATACCCAGGTCCACCATCAGCTTCTTATTGCCGAGCGCTACAGACCGGCCACCGACGCTGCCGGTAACGCCCTTGCCGGTGACCGAGACAAATCCAGTCGGCTCCCCAATAGCACCGCGATCGGCTGCAGCAGCGACGATCGCGGCGGCAAGAGGATGCTCGCTCGCGCGTTCGAGACTGGCTGCCAATGGCATGATCTCGGCCTCCGAGAGGCCTGCCGCCGGCACGACGGCCGTCACCTTGGGTTTGCCCTCCGTCAGCGTCCCGGTCTTGTCGACGACCAGGGTATCGACTTTCTCCATCTGCTCCAGCGCTTCGGCCGACTTGATCAGGATGCCGGCAGCGGCGCCCTTGCCGATCCCGACGCCGATCGACATCGGGGTCGCCAAGCCCAGCGCACAGGGACACGCAATGATGAGAACCGAAACCGCCGAGATCAGGGCATAGGCAAGCGCTGGCGGCGGACCCCATATCGCCCATGCCAGGAACGCGAGGCAGGCCATGCCAAGCACGGCAGGAACGAAGGTGCTCGACACGGTATCGGCCAGACGTTGGATCGGCGCACGACTGCGCTGCGCGTCGGCGACCATCGTCACGATCCGGGCCAGCATCGTTTCGGCACCGACTTTATCGGCACGCATGACCAGGGAGCCGTTGCCGTTCAGCGTCCCGCCGATGAGCCTGTCGCCCAGGTGCTTGGCGACCGACATGGACTCGCCCGTCACCATGGACTCATCGACCGCACCATGGCCCTCGATTACTTCGCCATCGACCGGTACGCCATCGCCTGGCCGGACGCGGAGCCGGTCGCCGACCTGCACCAGTTCCAGCGCAACCTCTTCGTCCTCGCCGGATGCCGTTACACGCCGCGCGGTCTTGGGTGTCAGTTTGAGCAACGCGCGGATCGCCCCGCCGGTTTGTGCGCGAGCGCGCAGTTCCAGCATCTGCCCCAGCAAAACCAGCACGGTGATGACCGCAGCGGCTTCGAAGTAAATCGGCACCGTGCCGTCCGCTTGCCGGAACCCCACTGGGAACAGGCTGGGCGCCAGGGTCGCCACGAGACTGTAGAGATAGGCGGCGCCTGTGCCCAAGGCGATGAGGCTGAACATGTTCAGGCTGCGGCGCACGACCGACGCCCAGGCCCGCTCGAAGAATGGCCAGCCCGCCCACAAGACGACTGGTGTCGATAAGACGAGTTGCATCCAGATCGACACCCTCATCGGGATGACATGATCGAGGTCGAGATGGGGAATATGGCCACCCATCTCCAGGACGAAAACCGGCAGCGCCAAAGCCAATCCACCCCAGAACCGCCGGCTGATATCGGCGAGTTCCTTGCTGGGGCCGGCTTCCGCCGTCGCCTTGACCGGCTCCAGGTCCATGCCACAGATCGGGCAATTCCCAGGACCGTCGTGACGGACCTGCGGATGCATGGGACAGGTGTAGGATACGCCTGTCTTGACGTCGAGGCTCGGCATGCTCGATCAGACGACGACGATATTGTCTTCGATTTCCGAAACGCCAGGCGCGCTCCAGGCAGCCTCTTCCGCCAGTTGACGCTCATGCCGATTGCGGACGCTACCGCCCAGATTGACCCTGCCGCCTTCCGCACTCACCGTGATCTTGGCGGTGTCGTACCAGGATCTGTTGAGCGCCATCATGATCTTTTCATGGACACCGGATGGACGCACCTCCGAAGCGATCGTGATCAGATTGGAGATCCCCACGACGCCATAGAGCCGCCTGCAATTGTCAGCGGCGGCATCCTTCTGGAAATGCCACTTCACTTCGCCGCTGAGCGTGATCCAGCCCTTCTCGACCTTGAGCTGCAGCTTTTCATCCGGGACGGACACGTCCCAAGACAGGCTTTTCAAGGCCGCATCGGCGATCTGATCGTCGGTGCGCTCCATATCGGTCGACAGCTTGACCTCGATCTCTTCCGCTATGGCTTTCACGCCGGCCACCCGGCTGACAGCCGCTTCGGCAGCGCTCTTCTCGAAGTAGCTCGCGACATGGCCGGTGAGTGTCACGACCCCGTCACGCGCCGTGACACCCAGATGGGCGGCGGTAACGCTCGGGACCCAGCCCAATTCGGCTTGCACGGCCAATTGCAGCAAATTGTCGGCGGACATTTGGCTGTCTCCTGAAACGAGGGAAAATGATGGTATCGATCCAAGTAATGCCCGCATTCTTTTCATCCGCAATGCCCGGAAATTACTCAAGGCGGCCAAGACAAAAGCCAATCCAACGGCTCTTTGGATTCGGGCGCAACCACATCCCGAGCCGGCGTCGGCCCTGGGCGGCGCATGAGTGTTTCCCAAAGCTACCGCGTCGGCGCTGGAGCCAATACCTTAAGTAGATTCCGAATCCGTTGACCCCGCCAAGACTGTTTAACGTAGGTCGACCCGCGGCAGCACCGAGTCCGCACGCGATCTGAAGGGCGACCCGATGCTCAAAGTCTTGATCGCAGAAAACGACCTGTTGATGGCCGACATGCTCGAAGAAATCGTCGTCAACGGCGGCTTCGAAGTCTGCGGTATTGCGCGCAGCGTTGCGCAAGGCGTTGCTCTGGGCAGGCTTCACAAGCCCGATCTGGCGCTGTTGGATCTGAGGCTGACGGCGGGCGGTCTCGGCACGGAGATCGCGGCCCAGCTCGATCGCACCGGGCTCGGTATTCTCTACGCCACGGGCAATGCCGGCCAGATCGATCTGTCGAGAGCCGACGGCGAGGCGTGCTTGGACAAGCCCTATCGTCCGGCAGACGTGATCCGCGCATTGCATATCGTTTCAGAAATCGTCCGCACCGGAACGGCATCGCCGCCCTTCCCCGCCGGCTTCCGTCTGCTGGAGACTTTGGGAAAGGCAGCCGGCAACGGCCAGGACACCCGTGACGCCGATATCGCGCGTCTGCTGCGTCAGCAGGCGGCACTAGCCACATTCGGCAGTTTCGCGCTCGGCGAAAGCGATCTCGGCAAAGTCCTGACCGAGGCCGCGCGCGTTTGCGCCGAAAGCCTGGAAGTTCCCTTCTGCAAGGTCTGCCGCTATCGCGCCGACGAGAACGACCTGCTGGTCGAGGCCGGTGTCGGCTGGCAGCCGGGCGTCGTCGGCTGCGTCGTTTCCCGTGCCGACAAGAGCTCGCCGCAAGGGCGCGCCTTCATCACCGGCAAGCCGGTGATCTGCGAGGATCTGACCCGGGATGCGAGCTTCCTGCTGCCGGCCTTCTATACCCAGCACGGCATCGTTTCGACGCTGGACGTCGTCATAAAGAAGCAGGAAGGCCAACCCTGGGGCGTGTTGGAGATCGATAACCCGAAGCGGCATACTTACGACCAGCACGACATCAACTTCGTCACCGGTTTCGCCAATGTCCTGGCGGAGGCGGTCAACACGTCGAAACGCAATAGCGTCGTCCAGGCAGCACTCGAGCAGATGAGAGACATGGTCGCCGACCGGGATCGGCTGCTGGCAGCACAAGATCGCCTCTTGTCCGAGAAAGGCGTTCTGGCCCAGGAGCTGCAGCACCGCGTGCGCAATAACCTCCAGCTCGTCTACGGCATGCTGAACAAGCAGATCCATTCCCCCGAGGACGGCACGGGTAGAGAGGGGATCAGCGCCATCGCCCGGCGGGTCATGACGCTCGCCAAGGTCTATGACCATCTGCTGGGGACCGGCCTGACCCGGACGATCGATTTCGGCACGTACCTATCTTCGCTCTGCGACGGCTTCAACGCCATGGAGGTCCCGCAGCATCGCAACATCACGCTGACCTGCCATTCGCAGCCGCTCATGCTGGATCTGGACACGGCAACAGCGTTGGGCCTTATCGTCGCCGAACTGATCTCGAACAGCTATCTTCACGCGTTCCCGACGGAAGCGGGCGCCATCACGGTCTCGTTGCTTGCGGGAGGTGAGGGCAAAGATGCGACGATCGAATTCGTCGACGACGGCATCGGCTTCAGCGATACGGGGACGAGCAAGCGACGCGGCCTGGGGTTGGTGCGCCGGCTGATGGAGCAGGTCGACGGCTCGGCGACGCTTCGTTGCGACCAGGGCACCGCCTGGACACTCCGCTTCCCCGTTACGGCCGAGCCGGTTCTCCTCGCTTCCTAGCGCCGGCGGCGACCGCTCCGTCGCCGAGTTCAGGAAGCGACGGGTCGTCAATTCCCGAAACCTATCGCCCCGATCGTCACGGGCATCAGTCTCGGACAGTGCCCACAGCCCGATTGTCGAGATGGCGCGTCTCGAAATCTGCACGCACAGGAACCCTTTGCAGAGCCGGGGGTTGAGTGAGGTGGAGCATCTCGATCGTCCCGCGCGCCCTTGCGTTAGATCGACAGCGATCTGAGATCGGCTGTCGCCGCCCGGCTTAAACTGCCGGTCGATCCCAAAAGCGTCTCCCACCGGTGCCCCCTGCATTTTGACCTACCTCAAGCCTGTCCGGGCCGCTCAGCGGTATTCTGGCGGTAGTGCGTGAGACGCGCCTTCCAGCGGGAGGCCGGAAACAGGAGCAATTCACCATGCTCGAGAAACGCTTTTACCGAGCAAATGCGGATCGACCGAGCGCGGTCGTCCGTGCAATCGAGCAGAATGCATCAACGATCGCGCCGATCGGTGAAGCTCATTTTCTTGACCAGGGACTGCCGCTCCACGAGGCCCCATTACAATCAGCCGTCGACCCCGCCGCAGCGGCCAATCTCCGCAACATCCTCTACAGTATGAATCTCGCGACGTTACTGCTCGACCGCGACCTCAACATTCGGTTCTTTACACCCGAGATTCGGTCGATCTTCAGTCTGATATCGGGTGACGTAGGTCGGCCGCTCGCGGATTTCCGCGCGCTCGGTTCGGACGACACCCTCTTCAGCGATGTCGCGGCAGTTGTTCAAACCCACGACCCGATGGAACGGGAGATCGAGGGGAAAGACGGCGTGCGCTACATCCGCCGGATCTGCCCATACCGGACCGAGCTCGGCATCGAGGGCGTCGTTCTCACCTTCAGGAACGTGACCGAGCGTAAGAATATCGTGAGATCGCTGGAGGCTGCGAGGCAGCTTGCCGAACAGGAAACCGCGGCGAAATCGCGGTTTCTATCGACCGCGAGCCACGACCTGCGCCAACCGCTGCAAACGCTGGCCATGCTGCATGGTATGATGGCCGAGGGGAACAGCCCCAAGGATCTGGCCGAACAGCTGGATCAAGCGTTGGGTACCATGTCGGGCATGTTGAGCACGCTGCTCGACGTCAATGAGTTCGAAGTCGAGCGTGTCCGGCCTGATATCGCGAGATTTTCTGTCGACTGGCTGTTCGGCCGACTGAAGGACGAATTCACCTATCGCGCCCATGCCGAGGGCCTCTCGCTCCATATCGTGCCCTGTCACCTTTCGATCGATAGCGATCCCCGACTTCTGAAACAGATGATCCGCATTCTGTTGATGAATGCCATCTCCTATACGAAAACCGGCAAGCTCCTGTTGGGGTGTCGGCAGCGCAATGGCCGGTTGAGCATCGAAGTCTGGGACACTGGGACAGGCATGTCGGAAGCGGCGCTCGACAGCATTTTCGCCGGGCAGCAGGGTCCCGACCAGCGAGACCCGAGCCTGGGCGGCGGCCATGGCCTGTCCATCCTGAAGGTCTTGGCAGATTTGCTTGGTCATGAGGTCTCCGCCCGTTCGGAACTCGGCAAGGGCTCCGTCTTCTCGATCGGTATCGAACTGTCCCCGACCGAACGCCGCTCCACTGATGTAAGCCGCGCCGGTGCAAACAGACCTACGAGCGCAGGTCACGCCAGCCGCGCGCGTTCGATTCTGATCGTCGATGACAGCCAGGAACTGCGGGACATATTCGAGCAGGTGCTCACCAACGAAGGGCATGAAGTTACCACTGCGTCGGACGCGGAATCCGCATTGGCGCTAGTGACGAACGGCGCCATCCGCCCCGACCTCGTCATTACCGACTACCGACTGCCCTTCGGGATGAACGGCCTGGAGCTTGGTACCGCCCTGTGCGCCCGCCTGCATCATGAGGTGCCTCTGATCGTCCTCAGCGCGGACATACTCGCCTCGCCGCCGGGTGCGCTGCAGCACTGTGAACAGCTTCGCAAGCCCGTCAAACTCAAGGAGCTGCGCCAGGCAATCCAGCGGCTTCTCCCGGATACGCAAGCTGCCGGCCATTCCCCTGGAGCGGTCGAAGCGACGCAAAATGCCGTCATTTCCATCGTAGACGACGATCGCCATATCCGCGCTGCAATCCGATCCGCGCTCGAAGGCGAAGGCATGATCGTCGAGGATTTCGAGAGTTGCGAAGCCTTCCTCGCCGCCTATCGCCCGGAACGGGAGGGATGTCTTCTGGTCGATGCCTATCTGCCCGGCATGAGTGGCCTGGAGCTGCTGAACCAGTTGAGCGAGACGGGGCACGCGCTCGCGGCCATCATGATAACCGGCTACGGCGATGTCCCCATGGCTACCCAGGCCATGAAGGCCGGGGCGTCCGACTTTCTCGAAAAGCCGGTGGGCAGAAGCGACCTGCTCGCCAGCATCGAGACCGCGCTCAGCGAATCACGCGACAATGGGATCCTGTCCGCCCGTCGCGAAGCGGCCGCCGATCATGTCGCGTGCCTGACGCCGCGCCAGCGTCAGGTCATGGAGCTGGTGCTGGCGGGGCACCCGAGCAAGAATATTGCGGCCGACTTGGGCCTCAGTCAGCGAACCGTGGAGAACCACCGCGCCTCCGTCATGAGAAAGACCGGGTCGAAGTCGCTGCCCGCTCTGGCACGCCTGGTCGTGGCCGCGACGGCGGAAAGCCCGACCCAAGGTCTCGTCAGGGTAGCTTCCACGTCTGATCGGGGTTGAACTCGACGATCGCCAGCGCGAGTGCTGCGGTGTTGCGGCCGAGGTCTTTTTCATAGACCAGGCCATCCTGGCTGACCATGAAACTCGTGACGCCGGAGGCGCCGTATTTCGCCGGAAATGCCAAGAGGGCGAAACCGTCGGTCATGTGGCCATCGACGAGATAGTTGCGCGCGCCACCGGGTGCCGCAGGTCCCTGCCGCTCCAGGATCTTGTAGAAATAGCCATGATAGGGCTGGTTTTTGGCTTGTGCCTGCTGGTCGGTGCCGCCATAGCCCTCGGCGCGCGCCGCCGCCATCTCCGGACCGATCGGGCTTTCCGCCTCGCCAGGCTTCATCGGCCAGTAGAGACCATCGTGTTGGCCGGGGGTGCTGACGAACTTCCGGGCGTAGTCCCCATGGCTCAGGGCGTCGCCGCGATCATTGGCGTAGTTCCTTTGGGCGACGGTAAAGCTGCGGCACACCTCGATGGCGCTCAGCTCGTTACGCCCCACCCGGCGGTTCAGGATCTCCTGTGAGCCCGTATCGGCATCGAAATGCCAACTGCCTGCATGGCGGATGAGCGGGATCGGAAACGGCCATTCCTCATCGCCCAGGACCAATGTTGCCTTGTTTTTGGCGTCCAGCAGGATTTCGTGCCGCTTACCATAATGCTCGACGAAGCGGGCATCGGCGGCCTTGTCGGCAATTTCGTCGCCCGAATTGACGAGATCCCGTCCGGCGGGTCCGAAGATTTTGAGCAACCCCTGAGGATCGGCTTTGCGGGCGGCGGCGACCAGCGCATCGACCGCCCGCTGGGGGGTGGCGAAGGTTTCAGGCAAGCCCGTCGCGGCCCTGGCCCCCGGCGCACTCGCCACCATGGCGGTGATCCCCAGGATCAGTAGGCGATGCCTGACGGCGACGCCGAGCATTTTTGCCATGACGGTGTGGTCCTTATCAATCGAGAGACGAGGTTGCGCGGTCATCATCGTCTCCCGCCACCGGCGGCCCCGCCGCCTCGCCCGCCTCCACCGCCACCGCGTGGGCCACCGCTGCCGCGCGGTGCGCCACCGGCCATCCCCTGCCGGCTGATCTGGCCACGCTGCGATTGAGCCTGGACATCGCGCCCCGCCCCGAAGTTCTCATAGACAGGGCGTCCTGTGCCCGCTGGCTGGCCGTCCCGTCCGGCGTAGCCGCGGAAGGATTGTTGATAGTTTCGATCGGGCTGAAACTGCTGCGCGTTCCGCTGATCGCGATAGGGTACGCCGCCGCGATGCGTCGGATCGTGGCGCCAGACGCCGTCCGCCGGCTGGTGACCGGAGCGAAACTGGTCATAGCGGCCGCGATCGATCCGGATGTCGCGATTGCGCCAATCGAACGAGCCCCATTCCCAATAGCCGAACGGCAGGAAGATGCCCGCCTCGAAGCCGATGGCATAGTCGGCCCCGTCGCACGACCCCGACCAGGGTGAATAATAGTAGGGCGGTGCCACCGGTGACGCCCAGGGCCCGTAAACGCACCAGGGATCGTAGGTCGGGACATAGATCACCTGCGACGCCGGCGGCAGGATCGTGACGTTCTCAGCATCACTGCCGACGACCTCCTGGGGCGAGGATTTGAGCTGGCCGGCGCTCTGTGCGCGGCGGCGCAAGCGCTGGACCGCATCCATCACGTCGGCCTGCTGGACCAGGAAGGTCTCGCCCAGCCGCTGCGTCCAGTCCAGATGGCCATCCATCATCTGCAGAACCTGAGGGAACGGCACCAGGGCCTTGACGCTCGGATCCCAGGGCTCGCCGCTGAGCGCCGCCGCCAGGGCATCCCCTTTGAGCCCGGCATTCGCCGGGTCGCCGGCCCAACGTTCGGCCTCGACCAATTCCAGCGGATAGGTCGAGGCCGTCAGCACATCGGCGAGCAGAGGATCGGCATAGAGCGCCACCGGGGCTACGAGCTGGTCCAGCTGCTGGTCCGAGAGGGCGGATCCCGTCGGCGCCGCCCATGCCGCCGGCGCGGCTGGAACCTGGGCGACGCAGCCCGTCGTGACGATCGCGAGACCGGCGATCGAGGCACCGACCGACCGCAGCCTGGAAGAGTTCATGCTTGTGCTTTCTTTGGTTCCGAGCCGCTTGCCCGACCGCCTCATCGTCCCAACCCTTGACCGACGAAGCGATCCTATCGGTCGACGGCTGCGCGGAAGCAGGATCGGAAACTACTCAGCATCCGCCCGCCCGGACCTTCAATTCACGAGCTGCGCGCGGATCGACAGGAGTTCGTCCCGGCGGGACTGGGTTGTCTTCGGATAGGACATTTTCAACCCGTCGAGCGCGTCGAGCAGGATCCTGGATACGATCAGCCGGGCGTTCTGCTTGTCGTCGGCGGGGACGACAAACCAGGGCGCGTCCCGGGTACTGGTGGCCTTGAGGCATTTCTCATAGGCCTTCATGTATTGCTTCCAGAATTTGCGCTCCTCGATGTCGGCGAGGCTGAATTTCCAGTTCTTCTCAGGCTCGTCGATACGGGCGAGGAAGCGCTTGCGCTGCTCGTCCTTCGAAAGATGCAGAAAGAATTTGATGATGCGCGTGCCATTGGCGTCGAGATGGCGCTCCAAGTCGACGATGGAGCGGTACCGGTCGCGCCAGATGGCGCTCTCCTCGGCCGGGGCATCGGGCAGCCCTTCGCTCCGGAGGATTTCCGGGTGCACCCGCGCGATCAGCACCTCCTCGTAATACGAGCGATTGAAGATGCCGATGCGCCCCCGCTCGGGAAGATCGCGGGTGGTGCGCCACAGGAAATCATGCTGCAGCTCGGCGAGGCTCGGGTGTTTGAAGCTGAACACCTGGCAGCCCTGAGGATTGATCCCCGACATCACATGCTTGATGACGCCATCCTTCCCCGCCGCATCCATCGCCTGAAAGATCAGCAGCACCGCATGCCGGTCGGAGGCATAGAGCAGCTCCTGGAGTGAACTCAAGCGGGCGACATGCTCCTCCAGCAGCTGTTTATAGTGCTCTGCCGACGAATAGACCGGGGAGACGAGCGTCGGCCATTTGTCGAGATCGACCGCGTCTCCCTCGCCCACACGGAACTCGTCCGATTTGATTTTCATCTCGACCCTTTCGGCGACGGATCTCCGTCGAACTATTCGTGGACCACGAAGATGCCGGCTTCGGCCAGGCCCTCGGGCGAACCGATCGGCGACGAGACTGCTTTTGCCGGGGCATGGATTTCGAGCGAAGACGGCGAGAATGTCGCGAGGATCGTCTTGGCCCTTGCCATTTGCGACGTCGAACCGTGCGCCATGACCAGGAAGCGATCGGCTTTTACCGCCGTCTCGTACTGGAGCACGCTGTCCTTGGGCACGCCCAGGCCATAAAGCGCCGCGCCGACGGCACTCACGCCGCCGACCAGGGCAGCGCTCTCGATGCCGGTGACCAGGGTGGCGGCCAGATAGCCTAGCACGATGACATGGCCGAGAATGGGGACCGTCAGGAACAGACCGCCGAAGAACAAGCCCCAAAGCCCACCCCAGAAGGCACCGCGGGCACCCCAGAACGTGATGCGATCTCCGTTGCTGTAGAAGCCCACGACCTTCTCCTCGGTATGGTAGCCCTTACCGACGACACTCAGTTCCTTCATGTCAAAGCCGCCCGCAGCAAGCTTTTTGACGGCGGCCTCCGCGGCGATATGGTCGGCGAAGACGGCGACGATCGAACCAGCTTGTCCCATGTGAAGCTCCTTGATGATGAGGCCGCGCCGGACGATCGACTTTTGGGTCGGGCGCTTCGGGCCGGCGGTAAAATCGCGATAGCCCATCGGGATCGGCTCCTCTGGAGTGGCGAAGACTAGGTGTGCGCCCGTGTTCGTCGTCAGCGTCGGAATATACTCAGCAGCCGAGCCCGCCCGCTCTCAGGGCACCAGGACGGCGGCGCCCTCGAACCGGCCCGCGCGCAGATCGGCCAGCGCTTCGTTCGCTTGGGTCAGCGGGTAGCGCGTGGTTTTCGTGACAATGCCGATCTCGGGGACCAGCTTCAGAAACTCCAGCCCGTCTTGCCGCGTGAGATTGGCGACGGACAGCAGCTGTCGTTCCTCCCACAGCAGGTCGTAGGAGAAGCTCGGGATGTCGCTCATATGGATGCCGGCACAGACGACGCGGCCGCCTTTCCGGACCGCCTTCAACGCCAGCGGCACCAGATCGCCGACCGTCGCGAAGATGATCGCGGCATCCAGCGGCTCCGGTGGCACCTCGTCGGACCCGCCGGCCCAGGCGGCACCCAGGCCGCGCGCGAAAGCCTGGGTCGCGGTGTCCCCGGGCCGGGTGAAGGCGAAAACCGATCGCTCCTGCCATCGTGCGACCTGCGCCAGGATGTGGGCGGCGGCGCCGAAGCCGTAGAGGCCCAGCCGCTTGCCTTCGCCCGCGATCCGGAGCGATCGCCAGCCGATCAGGCCGGCGCAAAGCAGCGGCGCCAGCGACACATCGTCGCCGGCCTCGCCGAGCGGAAACGCATAATGTGCATCGACGATCACGGCCGTCGCGAAACCGCCGTCGCGCGTGTAGCCGGTAAACAGCGGATGGTCGCAGAGATTTTCACGGCCGCCGATGCAATAGGGACAGGTCCCGCAGGTGTG
>Ga0302311_10005178_pt1 | contig 13865 bp, 14 predicted proteins | sample III_Palsa_N1_3_FD_200449 | JGI IMG/M metagenome (GOLD analysis project Ga0302311, IMG submission 200449) | Peat permafrost microbial communities from Stordalen Mire near Abisko, Sweden - III_Palsa_N1_3 | ecosystem: Environmental > Terrestrial > Soil > Palsa > Peat permafrost | place: Sweden... | reverse complement strand
CCAATGCGGTTGTCGCCCACGCTGCCGCTGCCGGCCTTGAGTCCTACGTGTTCATCCCGTCCGACCTCGAGGAGCAGAAGATTCTCGCGACGGGCGTCTACGGGACGAACCTGGTTGCCGTCAACGGCAACTACGACGATGTCAACCGGCTCTGCACGGAACTCTCTGCCGATCACGACTGGGCGTTCGTCAACATCAATATGCGCCCGTACTACGCCGAGGGGTCAAAGACCCTGGCGTTTGAGATCGCCGAGCAGCTGTCGTTCGAGCTGCCCGATCGGATCGTCGCGCCGATCGCATCCGGCTCACTGTTCACGAAGATCGCACGTGGCTTCAGCGAGTGGCTTGAAGTCGGCCTGCTTGAGGGCGAGTTGCCCCGGTTCAACGGCGCGCAGGCCGCGGGTTGCTCACCGGTGGCGACAGCGTTCGCCGAAGGTGCGGACTTCTGCAAACCGGTGAAGCCGGACACGATCGCCAAGTCTCTGGCGATCGGCAACCCGGCGGACGGGCCCTACGCGCTCGAGCTCGCCCGGCGTAGCGGCGGCGGCATCGATTCGGTGACCGACGACGAGATCCGTGCCGGCATCAAGCTGCTCGCACAGACGACCGGGATCTTCACCGAGACGGCCGGCGGTGTGACGATCGCGACGCTGAAGAAGCTCGCCGAGCGCGGCGAGATCGGCGCTGACGAGCGTGTCGTCGCCGTGATCACCGGTGAGGGCTTGAAGACGCTTGACGCCGTCCGCGGAACGTTTGAGGCGTGGGAGATCGATGCGAGCGTCGACTCGTTCGAAGCAGCCGCGCGTGACCGACATGCGGTCACGGCGTAGGGGAGCCCATGTCAGTCAACGTAAAGATCCCGACGCAGCTGCGCCTCGCCACCGACGGCGAGGCGACAGCGCAGGTCGAAGGAAGCACGGTCTCCGAGGTACTCGATGCGCTCTATGGCCGCTTTGAGGAGCTCCGCGCGCGGATCTCTGACGAGAACGGGCTGCGGCGGTTCGTCAACGTCTACGTCGGCGGTGAGGACATCCGCTTCCTCGAAGGTCTCGAGACGCCGGTCTCCGATGGCGACGAGGTAACGATCCTGCCGGCCGTCGCCGGCGGCTGAGCAAGCATCCCGCTGGGGCACGCGCCGTACGCTGGCGGCTGGACGCGCCGCTAATCTAGCTCTTCTCGCGCCCGTAGCTCAGTGGATAGAGCGCTGCCCTCCGGAGGCAGAGGCCGCAGGTTCGAATCCTGCCGGGCGCGCTTTATGACGAGTCGCCATGGCGCTGTACGATCTGGCCGCCCGCGGTCGTGATGCCAGCCCCTTCACTCATCTCGGTTGTGATGCCGGTGTTCAACGCCCGGCTTTATCTCGCCGAGGCGATTGGATCGATTCAGGCCCAGACACACTCGGACTGGGAGCTCATCGTGGTCGATGATGACTCAACCGATGGGTCAGCGGAGCTGGCGGAGGAGCTTGCGTCCCGGGACACGCGGATCCGGGTTGTGCGGGTGCCGCACGCCGGCGCTGCACCGGCAGTCAATGCTGGCGCTGCGCTGGCCCACGGGGCGCTGCTGGCCCGGATGGACGCCGATGACGTCGCCAGTCCGAACCGCTTCACCATTCAGCTGGACTGGATGCACCGGAACAAGGTGGATGTGTGCGGCAGTTGGGTCAGGCGCTGTGGAGCAGGGTCGGGTTTGATCTGGTTCCCAGAGACGCACGAGGCGATCGAACGGGAGATGGTGTTCCGGCACGGGCTGCTACAGCCGACGGTCCTGATGCCCACAGCGCTGTTCAACGCTCATCGGTACACAGAGGACGCGCGGTTTGAGGGGAACGAGCTGTGGATCCGCTTGTTGAACCACGCTCGGCTCGGTAACGTCCCCGCCGCGCTGATCAAACATCGCTGTCACCCGGAGCAGACGCACGTGCTCCAGGCAGGGGGCATGGGCGAGCTTCAGCGCATGTCTCGTCGTCGGATGCTGGAGGCGTTGTTCCCCGGTACTCCTGAAGCGGTGGCTACTGCATTGGACCGCGTGGGCGAGCGGCAGCCTGCGCGTGATCTGGACGAACTGGAGCTAGGGGGCGAGTGGCTGGCGAAGCTGGCGGATTGTCCTGACCGATTGGTCCGTCAGCGGATGTTCGGACGGTGGCGAGAGTGGTGTCGGCGTTCGATCCGCCTTGGACCTGGCGTGTTGGGCAGCTTATTGCGCTGGGAACCGGAGTTTGGCGCCGCCGAGTATGGGGCCAGCCGAAGAGCGCGAATCATCCGTGCAGCAGTGCTGAGCGTGCCGAAAACGGGAGCTCGAACGTGAGCGCCGAGGCTCTGGTTGTGGCATCGATGACGGAGTTGTGTGAGCAGTCGGTCACGAAGCGGCTGATCGAGGTGGTGGCCGCTAATCCAGATGCCCTGGCAGTAGCGAGCGAGCGGGAGCGGCTGACATACGCTGAGCTTGACCTCGCATCGCGCCGGGTCGCAGCAGCGCTCAGCGAGAGACTGGAAGGCGAGCGTCAGGTGGTTGGGGTGGCACTCAAGCGCGATCTTCCCGCCTTGGTTGCGATGTTTGGTGCAATGCGCGCGGGACACATCGCCCTGGTCCTCGATCCAAGGCATCCGCTGGAGGCTATGGCGACGGCGGCCGGAGTGGCTGCGATCGTGGTTGACAGCGAATTCCTGACGCCTAATCTGGCCTGTCCCGCGTGGGTTTACACAGAGCTCGTGAGTGCAAACCCAGGCTCCGATGTGGAGTCGGAGGCCGGTGAGACTGCCAGGCTCGCCTACACCTCTGGCAGTGAAGGCGCGCCGAAGGGCATCGCCCAAAGCCATCGGACCGTTCTGCACTCCGCACTCAATCTGGCGGCAGGGCTCGAGCTTGGCCCGGGGGGCCAGCTCTGGCAACCCTCGGCACTCAGCTTTGGCGCAGCGATGGCTTGGTCGATGGCTGCGCTGATGAGCGGCGCGACACTAAGGCTCGGCGAGATCGCGGATGTCGGGTTGCTCCCGCTAACCGACGGTCTGGCTCAGCAGGACCGCGTCGATTTGGCTCTTGTCCCCAGCGTGTTCAGGGAATTGGTGTCGATTGCGACACCGGCGCAGCTGAGTGGTGTGCGAAATGTCATCCTGGGCGGCGAGCGGCTGTTGCCGACCGATCTGGAGAAGGGGTGGAGAGTCGCGCCCCAGATCCGCTTTATCAACAACCTCGGCTCCTCTGAAGGCGCGACGGTAGCTTGGGCAGCGTTTCGCCAGACAACGCTAGGTCCGGATCTTCCGATGCATCCGTTTCCTGACAAGAAGCTCCAGATTGTTGAGGCTGATGGAGCCCCCACTGCGCCTGGGGTGGTGGGCGAGCTAACCGTGTGCAGCCGTTATCTGTCCGCCGGCTACTGGCGTCGGCCGGATCTGACCAACGCAGTGTTCAGCGACGGGCCGGACGGCACGTGCATTTTGCGGACCGGTGATCACGGATGGTTGGATGATGAGGGCCGCCTTCACTTCGTCGGTCGACGCGACGACCAGGTTAAGGTGCGTGGGCAAAAGGTCCAGCTCGGCGCGGTCGAGACAGTCTTCGCCGGCCTAGCTGGGGTACGAGAGGCAGCCGTCACTTCGGCGGAGCGTGACGGGCGTACCTCGCTGTTCGCACAAGTCGTCCCCCAGGCAACGAATCTGGATGTGATCGAGCTGCGCTCCCGGCTCGCGGACGTCCTGCCACCAGCTGCGATCCCGTCGTCGATCCGGATTGTCGACCGGCTGCCGACGCTTCCAAACGGCAAGCTCGATCGCCGGGCGCTGGCACGCGCGGTGGAGATTTCCAAATCGCCGGGATTGGCTTCTGGGCTTGAGGCCCGGCTGCTGGAGATTTGGGAGGAGGTGCTCGAGCATCGCCCGATCGGGCGCGATGACGATTTCTTCGAACTGGGCGGCGATTCGCTAGGCGCGATGGAGATGCTGGCCGAGATCGAGTTCCGGCTGGGCCCCCGGCTGACACCGTCAGTGCTGGTGGACGCGGCGACGATCGCGACGCTGGCCGAGCTGATTGACATACCGGATCCAACCGGCGTGCCCGGCCATGCCACCGGCTCGCGTGGCCCGAGCGGCGTCCGGCCGATCTTCGTCCTCTACCCGCTCAGCGGATCCGCGCTGCGCTACCGGCCACTGGCCGAGGCACTGGGCAGCGAGGTGCCGCTGCAGTTCCTTGAAGCGCCCTGGTGGGATGGCCGGCGCTCTCGAATCCGGACGGTCGAGCAGCTCGCCACGCACCACCTTTCGGAGATTCGGCGACTCCAGGCCAGCGGCCCGTACATGCTGGCGGGGTACTCCTTCGGAGGGCTGCTTGCCTTCGAACTCGCGCGGCAGCTCGCCGCGGCTGGCCAGGAGGTAGCCCTGTTGGCAGTAATCGACATCTCGGCGGGGGCCAAGCGTGGCCCTGACGAAGAGGACGAACCCGCTGGGGCGCGCTTGAGACGCCGACGATCCTCGTCAATCCTGAAGCTGCGCTGGCGCCTTGAGCAAGCCCGGTTTGGAAGCGTGCGCACCGAGCGCTGGCGATACGTACGGACGCTCACATTCACGGCCGGCAAGGCCTATCAGCCGGGTCCCTACGATGGTCCGGTGGTTCTGCTGCGCTGCACCCAAACCCCAGGCCCCGCCGACCATGGCTGGAGCAGCGTGGCTCTGGGGGGCGTTGAGGTGCACGACTTCGAGTGCAATCACCGCGAGATCGTCCGGCCACCCTGGGTGCAGGAGGTGGCGGAGCTGCTCGGGCAGCGGGCCGCTGAGGTTAGGGGAGTTGTCTTTGGCGGGCAGACGCGGTGATCGGCATGGGGCATAAAGTGCGCCGGGTGGCGGGCGCCCCGGTGTTCACGCAACTCGACGACGAGTTGCTCGGGCTCGATACGCAGCGCGGACTCGCCTACGGCTTGAACGACTCAGCCGCCCGTGTGTGGGAGATGATTGAGGAATGGACCTCGGTGGGAGAGGTGTGTGCGAAGCTCGAGACCCTGTACGCGGTGGATCACAGCACCTGTCACGAGCAGTTATCCGAGCTGCTGCTTGAGCTCCAGCACGGCGGGCTAGTCGAGCTCCGAGAAGGTGGACCCGCCCATTCATAGCCTGCGGTTGCGTTGGGAGGCGGCCGGGACACTTTTGGCTGCCAGGCTGGCGATCAGGTTTGTGCCCTTCCGCTGGCTCGTTCGCCTGTTCGAGTGGCCACCGTGGGCCCCGGAGCTCGAAGGTTACGAGCGCGATCGAGTTCGCGCCGAGGTTCGCAACGCCGTGTACCACGCCGCGCGACGGCTGCCTGGGACGGTGTGCTACCCGCAGGCAGTTGCGGCCCAGATGATGCTCCGACGCCGCGGGGTGTCGACGACTCTGTACTGCGGGGCGGCGAGCATGTCTGGCGTGGGACTGAGCGCCCACGTGTGGCTTCAGGATGGGGAGCACGGCGTGGCCGGCAAATCAGCCAGCCATCGATACCAAGCGCTGGCCCGCTTCTCAAACACACCGGATCTGAGCTCGAGGACGGAGAATCGAGTTGGTGGATAATCCGACTACGCCGGATGTATGATCCGCTTGCTAAATATGCGGCCATACGAAAGGGACGGATATGACTTCTGATAGCGGCAACTCGCAGAAGCCGGAGAACGATGAGACTCGGCGGGGCTGGGTCAAGCCTGAGCTCGAGGTGATCAGCCTCCGTGACGCCATGGCCGGCGCGAGCGGTACGGCCGACTCGTCGATTCACTACTCCTAGCCACATCCAGTTCACGTATCGGCACAGCGGCCTGACCGTCGGCTCAGATCTCCAGCTTCCCGAGCTGGACCAGGCCGTGGCTGGCAAGGATGGTTCGGGCGACGCGCGTATTGTGTTGGGTGTGCCCGTCGGTGAAGCCGCGGGGCGCGCATATGAAGTGCAGGCAGATCGGTGCCGTTTCTCGGCGCCCGGAGTCGGCGTTTACACGGTAAGTGGCGGGACTGAAATTGAGGTCCGGTGCATGCCCAGTGCCGACCCTTGGGCGATCCGGATGTTGCTCCTTGGTACCGCCTGGGCGGCGCTTCTCGAGCAACGGGGCGCGTTTGCCCTCCACGCCAGCGTTGTCTGTCACAGCGGGGAGGCAGCGGCGTTTTGCGGGCCGCGCGGGGCGGGCAAGTCGAGTCTTGTGGCGCGTCTTGTGCAGGATGGGCACACCTTGGTGTGCGATGACCTGTGCCGCTTGGAGGTTCCCGTCGAGGGTCCACCGCTCGTGTGGCCCGCCGTGCCACGGCTGAGGCTGACCCCGGAGACCGCTACGGCGCTGGGACACGAGCTGGTGGGCGATGTGCCAGCCCGGCCGGACGGCAAGCTCAGTATCCCCTGTGGCGGCGACGATGCTCGCGGACCTATACGGCTGAGCAAGCTCTACGTGTTGAGTTGGGGCGCGCCAGGCGCTCGGCGCCTCAGCGGGCTTGAGGCCGTCCGAAGGTTGTGGCAGGCGGGCACCTACCGCCCGCAACTGTTCCAGGCCCCGGACTCTCAGCAGCGCCACTGGCTGCGCTGCCTGGAGCTGGCGCGCCGGATCCCGATGTGGGAGCTGAGCCGCGAGCGGGACTGGCGCAATATCGAAGTACTGCCAGAGCTGGCCTCAAGCGTCGCCACGTGACGGTTCTATTCGGCCTCGCCGGCGCACCAGACGGACAGGCGATGGGGCAGATGGCCGAGGCGCTGGGGGTCGCAGGGGCGCGCATCTGGAGATCAGACAGGGCTGCGCTCGGCAGCGACGGTGTGGGGCCTATGAGTTCCGAGTCGGCTCCGGGGCTGGTAGCGGTGTGTGATGGCCAAATCGACGATCGAACACGGCTTGGGGCAGAACTCGGGCTCGTGCCCTTAGCTGCCCGGGAGCTCTCCGAGGCCGAACTGATCTTGCGGGCCTATCGGGCCTGGGGAGAGCAATGCTTGGAACACCTGATCGGCGACCTCACGTTCGTCGTGTGGGACAGGCAGCGCGACGTGCTGGTGGCCGCAGCATCCGCCCCCGTTGGCCGTTCGCTCTACTACCACTTCGGTGCAGAGGGAATCGCGTTCGCTAGCCGCGCGCGTGGCCTGTTCGCGCTCGGCCAGATCCCACGTCGGCTTGACACCGAGCGGATCGCTAACTTCCTGACCCGGGCGGACACCGGGCAGGAGCGCAGTTTCTTTGAGGACATCCACCGGTTGCTCCCGGGAGAGCTGATTCGCTGCGGTCGGGATGGTTTCCGGCGAACGCACTGGTGGCGGTTCGATTTCGACCGTCGACTAGAGCTGGCGGGCGACGACGAGTACGTCGATGCATTCACGGACTTATACCGACAGGTGCTCGATGATCATCTGACCGGTGAGTCCACCGGGCTGCTGCTCAGCGGTGGGCTTGATTCGGGGTCGATCGCGGCGCTCGCCGCCCCGCTCCTCGCGGCTCAGAACCGTCGGCTGAAGACGTTCACCGAGGTACCGGATCGCTCGTTCGGCGGAGTACTGCCGGAAGGTCGCTACGCGGATGAGAGCAGCCGCGTGAAGGCACTCGCCGCTCTGCACTCGAACATCGACCTGAGTCTGGTCGACGGTCGAGCACGGGCGCTGTTAGATGGCGCCGAGAGCTTCTTTGCCGCGGCCGAGAGCCCTTTCACCAACGCCGCCAACCGCGGTTGGATCGAGGCGATCTACCGCCTAGCGGCCGAAGCCGGAATCGAGGTGTTGCTGAACGGCGACCACGGCAACCTGACTGTGAGCTGGCCGGGGAGCGGGCTGTTGCCGGAGTTGCTCAAGCAAGGCCGGGCATGCCGGGCCTGGCAGGAGGCGCGCGCTGGCGTGGTCGAGTCGCACGCCGTTTCGACTATGAGAGCACTGATCCGCGACGGCGTGCGGCCGCTTCTGCCAGCGGGTGTGAACTACGCGCTCACCGCTGCACGTCAGCTGGAAACCCCGCGTCACCGGGACCCGTACGCCACCTACTCGCTGATCTCACCGGAATTTGCCGCGGAGATCAACCTGGCTGCGCGCGACGTGCGAAGCCGGACCCGAATGTTGGGCATCGTGGAGGGTGATGGTCGCCGTCAGCGCCTGCGGCAGGTGGTCAATTTGGGAAGTCTCGGCAGTGAGGTGCGGGCGGGCTATCGCACGATGTTCGGTGTCGACACTCGCTCCCCGCTGACTGACCGTCGACTAGTCGAGTTCTGCCTGGCTCTGCCGGAGATTCAGTGTGCCCGGAACGGAGAGCAGCGGCTGCTGATGCGGCGAGCGATGGTCGGCCGGCTACCGCCGTCAACCTTGACTGGGAGTCAACGCGGACTCCAGGCACCTGGGTGGTTTGAGGCGATGACTGCGGAGCGCCCCAGCTTGCTCGAAGCGGTCGGACGCTTTGAACAAGACGAGTCGATCAAGCACGTACTCGACCTGCCCCGGCTGCGACGGCTCCTTGAACGCTGGCCACAGCAATCACCGACACGATCTCCGGAGTTCGAGCTCTACCGCGGGGCGATTGGGAAAGCGATGATGGCCGGGGCGTTCATTGTCTGGGCCAAGGCTGAGCTCGGCGTTAGCTGAGATCACACCCGAAAGTGGCGGACCATAAAGCTGCGATTTACCAGTGTCAGCACCTCGCCCAGCGCGCAGCAGGCGGTGAAGGCGATGGCGATCGCAACGGCCAGTGGAAGCTGAGGGAGCGAAATCCCGACCTCCGAGCGCACCCTCGCTAGACGCCGCCCGTTGCGGATGGTGTCACCCCGCAAGCGCCCTGCAGTCCCTCGCCAGCCGCGATCGACTCCCGGGGTCGCATACATGATTCGGTCCCGGCCGCGAGAGAAACCACGGAGCACGAACTGCTCGACACCGAGCGGCGCTGGATGCCCGACGCGAGCCCCCTCCGCCGTCACCATCACCAGCCCACGACGATCCAGGCTGCGCTCGAGTAATTGGCAGGAGCCTCGCGAGGTCTCCGGCATCGCGGGAAATGGATATCGGAGGGCGACCTCACGACGGAAGGCAACGTTGTTAGCAGCCAGTCTCGAGATCGGGACGACAACATCCGATGTCGAGCGCAGAGGGAAGATCCAGATCGCTGCGAAGGTACGGCTGTAGAGGCTTGTGGGTTCGACGTAGGAGTTGCCGCCGACGACCGAGACCTCCGGTGCATCGAATGGCGCCAGGATCTGGGTCAGCCAGCCAACTTCCGGGATCACGTCGCAATCGGTGAAGACCACTAGCTCACCGGTGGCGCGTGAAGCTCCAAAGTTCTTCAGGACGTAGTAGTCGGTCTCCGTCGTGGCCAGGAAGCGGAGGTCAAATGGAAGAGGCGAGGCGCGCCGAAGCACGTCACCAACGAAACGCTCGCACTCAAGGCGGTGGGGCTCGCTGACGCAGACGAGCACTTCGACCTCGAGGTCCGGCCGCCCACGCACCTCCTCCACAAGCCGATCGAGCATGGTCCGGCTCCGGCTCTCCGCCTGCCGCGGCGCCTGCTCCCACTCGACGGCGATCGAGACCCTCTGCTGCACACCTTCAGCATACGGCCGCGGTCCGCAGTGAGGAGTGGTGTTCAGCCCGCGGACCGGGGCACAATCTCCACATCCTCAGTGCGCCCTGATAGTCTGCGCGCGCTCTGAGCACTCCACGGATCGGACGGTGACGACTTGCCGCGCGCACACACATTCAGGCCTCGACGACTGATCGCCTTGGTCGTCGCACTGACGGTTGTGGCCGCCGTTGCGGTTGACGCATCGGCCGTCGCCGCGACCCAAGCCAGGCCGGCGAGCTCGTCACTACGGGCCCCGAACAAGTTCAAGCCGCGCAAGGGCGACTACATCATCAACTTCAGCGGCAGCGGCGCGGGTTCGTTCAGCTACAGCTGGCCAGGCTTCAACAATCCGTCGAACTCGATTTGTTACAACGCGCAGAGCTACAGCATGAGCTACACCTACCACTGGCACTGGGAGGACATCGTGGCAGGGGTAGGCGAAGGCGACGTCTACGCAAAGTGGACCGGCGGGGGCCAGACAAGCAGCGCGACGACCTACAGCGACCCCTGTCCGGAAGAAACGTTGCCGCCGAATGGGACGTGCTCCGGTACCTACATATCACCGAACGGCAACGACCTCGGACTCTGGCCGCAGGAGATCCTAGGCGGGGCTAGCCACAAACGCATCGTGGCCGGCTACGAGAATGGTGGGCTCGCTACTTCGCCGGGCTTGGTCGCCGGCAACTGTGGTTATGTCAAGGCGGACGAGTACGACGCAAACGACGATGGCTTCCCCGAAACAGGGGATATCACCGCCAAGGCCTTTTTCTCGCTCGCTACGGCGAAAAAGGGCAAGACCCTGAGCGCTTCGATCTCGCGCACTTCGCACGCTTCCTGCGCAAGCTACTCGGCGTGCGATGGAGACCTCGAGCAAACCGACACTCAGCTCGCTGGCCAGGCAAGCTCGTTGACGCCTGGTTCCGGCTGTTCTACCGGGCTCCCCTTTGCCGGAGGGAGTCCGTCCGAGAACCCAGAAGTTACTTGCACCGCGCACGATCACTACACCGGCAAGCTCACAATCCAATACGTGAAGAAGTAGCTCACCGATCGGGGTGATCGACGACGGGAGCAGCCTTCCCGGGACGGGGTGCACTACCTGCGTTCTGAGGCGGTGGGCGACGAGTTCAAGATCCTCATCGGGCAGTGTGGTTCGGAGACGGTATAGCGCCCGCTGGCGCTCTACCTCCCGGATGCAAACGGGACGTTCGGGATGGCCGCCAACGAGGTCCACGTCAGTGCCTGCGCGCCCGCTCTCACGCGCGGGCTGCGCTTCATCTTCGACGGTTGGAACGCCGGCTGAGCAGGCGGCGGGGTCTCAGTTGGATAGGCCGAGCGCCGCCAGGACCTGCCGGGAACCGCTTTTCGCCGCCGAACTGCTGTCGCCTGCGAACCGCGCCGCGAGGTGATCGATCGAACCAATCGCCTTGGCCTGCGACGGGGTCTGGTTGCCACTCAACAGCGACGTGAAGCTGTTCACTGCCGTGTTCAGCGCCCGCGAAGCCTGCAGGTAGTCGGCTAGGAACCTGCGTGTCCTCGCCGGCTCGTGCTCCGGTTCGCTATTCAGCTTCGCCGCGTCCTCGCAGAGATGGCTTTGATGCAGCGCAAGCAGCGCCTGCTCCGCGGCGGGAAGCGCCGCCGCCGCTGCGTCATCGGCCTGGCTCGGCCAGTGCAGCTTCGCGAGCTTGGCGGCGAGCGTCGTGATCGGCTGGCTCGCCCCACGCGAGAAGCGAAGCGTCACGTCGCCCGCGACCTCCTCGCCGAAGTCAGCCAACGCCGACCCGTTGACGGAACTCGTTGACACGTGCGCCAGCGCCTCCGGGCAATCGTTGGTCACCGAACTAACCAGCGCATTGACGTGTGAGGTGTCGGAGGGGACGCCGGCGATCAGCGCCTTCAGGTACGTGTGGTAGGCCGTCAATGCGCCCGCCTCGGCGCCCCCCGAAGCCGCGCCGGCGACCGTCGGGCCTGCCAAGCCAAGCGCGCCCGCAGCGAGCAGCAGAGCCGCCGCGCGTTTCATCGGCAACGGGGGCTCACCGGCACATACATCCCGGCGACGGCGGAGTAGCGGATAGGGCAGTAGGTGACCGTGCGAGAGGCTGGTGTTGCAACCGCGTCAAACGGCCAGCGAACCGGCTCATCGGCGCTGCCGGTGATCACGTTGCACTGAAGCACCAGCCGCGCGGGGGAGCCGCCAGTGGCGCTACACGAGGCCGACTGGATGGGGCCCTGCGCACTGTTGAGGTTGTGGGCGATCTGGTACTGCTGGAAGGCCAGCACCGCGGCCCGCGCGGCGGACTTCGGGGTCTGCGAGGCGCGGATCAGCGCCTCGTGGGGTGCCTGCTCCTGCCTCGCCAGGATCCGCGCGATCTGGTCCGAACTCTTGATCGCCTTCGGGTTGGTCACCGGCGCCTCTGCCTGGGCGAGCGGACCGCGTGTCTCAACCCAGCGAACCAGCAGCACGATCAAGGTCGCCGCGACGGCAAAGGACAGCACGAATTGAAGCCACATCGGCGGCTTCGGAAGCTGCACGCCGGACAGCGTCCGGGGCGGTCTCTGGCGGGGTTGATCAGCAGCCATCAAGCGCGAGGATAACGTGCCAAGTCAGCCCTTCCGCGCGGTCCGCTGCCACACTCACGGCCCAGATGGAGCTCTCGATCTTCTTTGCCGGAACTGGCGGCTCGCAGCCGACGCCGCGGCGTGGCCTGCCCGCGACGCTGATCCGCCGTGGCGGTGAGCGGATCCTCGTCGACTGCGGCGAGGGCACCCAGCGCCAACTGGTCAGCTCAATCGGCCTGCTTGAACTGGACGAGGTGTTCATCACGCACCTGCACGCCGACCACTGGCTCGGTCTACCCGGTCTGTTGAAGACCTTCGATCTACGGGGCCGCGAGCGGCCGCTCACGATCCACGGCCCGCGCGGGCTCAAAGACCTTCTCGACTCGGTGATGCGGCTTGCCGGCACCACCACCTACGAGCTCTACGTTGACGAGCTGGCGGCCAGCGAGGAGCTCGAGCGTGACGGCTACAAGATCACGCCGGTTGCGGTGGCCCATCGCGGGACGACCTTCGCCTACGTTCTCGACGAGGCTGACCGCCCGGGGATCTTCGATCCGCTGAAAGCATCAGCCGCTGGGCTCGAGGAGGGGCCTGAGTTTGGCCGCGTGCAGCGCGGCGAGACGGTCCGTGGCGTCAGCGCAGACGACGTGATGGGTCCGACCCGACCCGGGCGAAAGGTCACGATCTCAGGCGACACCAAGCCATGTGACGCGCTGCGCCATGCCGCAGCCGGCAGCGATCTGCTGATCCACGAGGCGACGTTTGCGATCGAGGAGGCGGAGCGGGCGCACCAGACCGGACATTCGACCGCGTCACAAGCCGCCGGCATCGCGCGTGAGGCCGAGGTGCGAATGCTGGCGCTCAACCACCTCTCGATCCGCTATCCGGTCAAAGTGCTCAGAGACGAAGCCCGGGAGATATTCGCCAACACCGTGCTCCCGCGAGACTTCGACACAATCGAGATTCCGTTCGTCGAGCGCGGCGAGCCAGAACTGGTTCGCTGGGACTCCAAGCAAACTGCGACAGAAACCGTGCCGGAGTCGGCCGCACCCGCTGATACCCTCAGCTGAGTAGTCACCTTTAACTTGGTCCGAGAGGCCAGGAAGGAATAGAGTGCCCCAGACGACGGTCGTCCTCGACCGCGATGACATGCGCCGCACGCTTGTGCGGATCGCCCACGAGATCGTCGAGAAGAATCCGCCGTCGGCGGAGGACAGCGTACTTCCCGGCAGCCACCTGGCGATCGTCGGCATCCACAGGCGCGGTGCCTTCTTGGCGGCCCGGATCCATCAGCTGGTCAGCGGGCTCGTCGGTAGCGAGGTGCCGCTCGGGGCGGTCGACATCTCCTTCTACCGTGACGATCTGGGAACCCGGCCCGGCGGTGTCACCGCACCGGTCGTGCTCTCGACCCAGCTTGACTTCCCGCTCGACCAGCGGACGATCGTGATCGTCGACGACGTTCTCTACACCGGCCGCACCGTGCGCGCCGCGATCGAGTCGATCTTCGACTACGGCCGGCCCGCCAAGATTCAGCTGGCCGTGGTCGTCGACCGCGGCCACCGTGAACTACCGATCAGGCCTGACTACGTCGGCAAGAACATTCCCACCTCCAAGCGCGAGCGGGTGAACGTCCGCGTCGAGGAGCTGGACGGCGTCGATGAGGTGACGATCACCCCGGTCGCCACGACAGCCAGCGCGGCCGCATCAGAGCTGAGCGCATGAGTACCCGGCACCTGATCTCGATCGAGGATCTCGACCGTTCCGGCATCGAGCGGATCCTCGACCGCGCCCAGTC
>Ga0302311_10005177_pt1 | contig 13866 bp, 13 predicted proteins | sample III_Palsa_N1_3_FD_200449 | JGI IMG/M metagenome (GOLD analysis project Ga0302311, IMG submission 200449) | Peat permafrost microbial communities from Stordalen Mire near Abisko, Sweden - III_Palsa_N1_3 | ecosystem: Environmental > Terrestrial > Soil > Palsa > Peat permafrost | place: Sweden... | reverse complement strand
CTGGCCCAACCCCGCTGCGACCTCGCCATAGCTCTGCGTGCGGCCCGGCGGGATCGCCTGCAGGGCACGCCAGACCCGGCGTTGGAACGCCGTGCCCTGAATGTCGAGCGGCAGGCTCAATCCCTGAGACGGCGTCGCGATATAGGCGCCGACGGCGGCCACATGGGCGGCGAGATCCGCATCGGCGCGGGTTCTGGTCGCAGACGGGAAGCGCTCGTCCAGCCGCTGCTCCAGCGCGGCATCGTCCGGGCCGAACTCGATCATGCAGACGCCGTCCGGCGTGGCGGCGATCAGCAGCGGACCGAGTACGGTCGGGGTCACGGTCCATTGGATCCGCTTGCCCTTGGCGCCCTGCTGGAACGCCGCCGGCGTCATGCCGAGCGTCGCGTGGGTCGTCTCATAGAGCCGGCTCGACGAGCCGTAGCCGGCGCCATAGATCGCCTGGGCCACGGGCGTGCCGTCGTCCAGCTCCTGCTTCAGCCGTTCGATGCGGCGGCCGGCGGCATAGTCCTTGGGCGTGACACCCAGCACCGCCTTGAATACCCGGTGGAAGTGGAATGGGCTGATGCCGACCGCGTCGGCCAGATCCGCCAGCGACGGCGGCGTCTCGGCTTCGTCGATCAGGCGGCAGGCATGGCGCACCGCGTCGGCCTGGGTGTCGGCGATCGAGCGGCCGGTCGGGCGGCAGCGCTTGCAGGCGCGGAAGCCCGCGGCCTCCGCCGCCGCGATATTATCGTAGAAGCGCACATTCTCCCGCTTCGGCTGGCGGGCGGCACAGTTCGGCCGGCAATAAACGCCGGTAGTCGCGACGGCAAAGAAGAAACGCCCGTCCGCGGCAGCGTCGCGCGCGCAGACCGCCTGCCACCGTGCGGCGTCGGTCGCGTAGAACTCGGGTGCCTCAGCTTTAGTCATGGCTTGCATGTTCCGTCTCCGATGATGCTCTGGTCAATCGGAGCATCGCGGATCCCGGACCGGCCCGACATCCGGGCCTTGCGCTCAAATTTATTGTTTTGCCAGCCACCCGCCCAGCCGGTCCAGGAAGCGGCCGCCCTGGGCATATTGGTCGAGCGAGATGAACTCGTCGGGCTTGTGCGCCTGTTCGATCGAGCCGGGGCCGCAGACGACGGCGCTCATGCCGGCCTGCTGGAACAGGCCAGCCTCGGTGCCGAACGAGACGACGGTGCTGCCGTTGGCGCCGGTCAGCTCGCGCACCAGCGTCTCGGCTTCGCCGTCGGGCTCCGGCTGCAGGCCGGGCAGGTCGAAATCATGCTCGGTCGTGACCGAGGCACCCGGATGGATCGCCCGCATGCGCGGCAACAGATCGCCGTTCACAAACCGCTCCAGCCGGTCGACGATGTCATGGCCGTGGTCACCCGGTATCAAGCGGTATTGCCAGACGATGCGGCAGTCGCGCGCGACGATGTTGTGCGCGGTGCCGCCCTGGATCTCGCCGACGTTGAAGGTGGTATAGGGCGGGTCGAACGGGCTGCCCGATATCGGGTTCGCCTTGCGCTCGGCCGCCATCTGGCCGATCAGCTGCAGGATCTCGACGCCGGCCATGATCGCGTTGACACCCTTGTCCGGCGCGCTCGAATGGCCTTCGAGGCCGGTGATGCGCGTGGTCAGGATCGCCGCGCCCTTGTGCGCGTTGGCGACGCTCATCAGGGTCGGTTCGCCGATGATGGCGAGCCGCGGCCGGCGCTCGTCGGTCGGCAGATCGGTCAGCAGATGGCGCACGCCGGCGCAGGTGACCTCCTCGTCGAACGAGAAGGCATAGTGGACGGGAATGCGCTTCGCTTGCGTCTTGAACTGGACCGCGCGCGCGATGGCGAGTGCTATGAAGCCCTTCATGTCGCAGGTGCCGCGGCCGTAGAGCTTGCCGTCGCGCTCGATCATCTTGAACGGATCGCTCGACCAGGCCTGGCCGTCGACCGGCACCACGTCGGTATGGCCCGACAGCACGATGCCGCCGGGGATCTCCGGCCCGATCGTCGCGAACAGGTTGGCCTTCTGCTTGTCCTCGTCATAGGTCAGGCGGCTGGCGATGCCATGGCCGTCCAGATAGTTCGCGACCCAGTCGATGAGATCCAGGTTCGATTTGACCGAGGTCGTGTCGAACCCGATCAGGTGGCCCAGCAGCGTCTGGTCGTCGAGCACCGCCGCCATCAGACGTTGGACGCGTGGTTGGGCGTGTTGAGCATGGCGAGGAATTCGCGCCGCGTGGTGGCATCGTCGCGGAAGGCGCCCAGCATGCGGCTCGTCATCATCGATACTCCCGGTTTGTGCACGCCGCGGGTGGTCATGCATTGGTGCGCCGCATCGATCACCACGGCGACGCCGCGCGGCTGCAGCACCTCGTTCAGCGTATTGGCGATCTGCGCCGTCATCTTTTCCTGGATGGTCAGGCGCTTGGCATAGATCTCGACCAGGCGCGCGAGCTTGGAGATGCCGACGACGCGGCGATCCGGCAGATAGGCGATATGCGCCCGGCCGATGATCGGCGCCAGATGATGCTCGCAATGGCTTTCGAACCGGATGTCCTTCAGGAACACGATCTCGTCATAGCCTTCGACCTCGGAAAATGTCCGCTCGAGGATCGCGTGCGGGTCCTGGTCGTAGCCGGCGAACCATTCCTCGTAGGCGCGCACGACCCGGTCGGGCGTGCCGGTCAGGCCCTCGCGCGCCGGATCGTCGCCGGCCCAGCGCAGCAGCGTGGCGACGGCGGCCTCGGCCTCGGCCCGGCTCGGCTTTTCGATCGGATGGTCGGCCATGCTCAATCCTTCAGAGTCTGACGCTCCGACGATGCCGGAGCCCGAGGGCCTGGAACGAGTGCGTTTTTCGCGGGGCTCTAGTGCCGTTGGGTCGGCTGGTGCGGGGAATCGAGCGAGAAGGCGGGGATGCGCACGTCGAACGCTTCGCCGTCGGCCGTTTCCATCTGATAGGTCCCGTCCATGATACCGGATGGGGTCGAAAGCGGCGTGCCGCTCTGGTACTCGAAGGTTTGGCCGGGGGCCAGCACCGGCTGCTCGCCGATGACGCCCGCGCCCTTGACCTCCTGCCGGCGGCCGATGCCGTCGGTGATGCGCCAATGACGGCTGCGTAACTGCACGGTCTCCAAGCCCAGATTCTCGATCAGCACGCGATAGGCCCAGACGAAATGGTTCTCGTCGGGCGAGGATTGGTCGTCGAGATAGATCGGGCGCACGGTGACGCGGATGTCGCGGGTCGTCTCGGAATACATGGGCGTTCACTTCTTCGCCGGAACCGAAACCGTGGGAACCGGGCGCTGTTTTGAAAAAGGGTGGGGCCGAAACGGCACGGATGCAAGCCCGGCCCGCCGGAATGTCGTCCCTGTCTTGCCCGAACCCACCCGCCCCAGGCAAGCGCCTTGGGTCATTCCGGCCGGCTATTGTCCGTCGCGGCCCAACCCTCTTGCCAGCCTGAAAGCCGCTCCCTATAGTCCGCCGCCGTGCCCCGACGATGTCGGCGGCCGCTTCGGCCCGAGGGCCCGACGCGGGTGTAGCTCAATGGTAGAGCAGAAGCTTCCCAAGCTTACGACGAGGGTTCGATTCCCTTCACCCGCTCCAACGAAATCAATGAATTAGCACTGACAAGACCCCGGAACCGGCAATCCCCCGGGCAAAATGCGACACTCGTCCTGCACGAGGAGATGTCCCACGGCCGTTGCTTGGAAGCGCGGGCCCTATCAGTTTTGCGTTCGGGTCCGTCGGAACGGCGTTTCAGAGATGGGCCGTCGATGCCTGCGCTCATCAGGTCATCATAAAAGACATATGTCCAATATATTGACCTGACTTGATCGCCGTGGTTAGGCTTAAACCGATCTCAAGGGATCCGCGGGAATTTGAAGGGCAGCTTGCGCCGCGTCACCAAACGCTAAAGCGCCACGGGGTAATCCCCCGTGGGCCCGTCCTCTGAGACGAGATGCCGACCATGAAAGACGTTCTGCAATCTTCGGCGCGGCCGACCTACCTTCTCCTCGATTTCCGCTGTTGACCTGACGACCGCGCGCCACAGCGCGCCGGGTAATCCAAGGTCACAGTCGGGCGACGCGCACCCAGCGTGCGGTCGCCGCAGGGAGTATTTTGCCATGAAGAATAAACTCGCCGCCTTCGGGCTCGGCCTCGTCCTCGCCTTGTCCGGCGGAACCGCTTTGGCCCAGCAGAGCGTGATTATCGGTTATCAGACCGGCGTCGATCCGGCGAAGGTCGCTATCGCCGACGGTACCTATGAAAAGGCCAGCGGCTGGAAGATCGACTGGCGCAAGTTCGACACCGGTCCTGACGTGATTGCCGCGGTCGCGTCGGGCGATGTCGCCATCGGTTATGTCGGCTCAAGCCCGCTCGCGTCCGCGGCCAGCCGGGAATTGCCGATCAAGACCTTCTTCATCGCCTCGCTGATCGGCGAGAGCGAGGCGCTGGTGACCCGCAACGGCAGCGGCATTGCCAAGCCGCAGGATCTGAAGGGCAAGAAGGTCGCCGTGCCGTTTGTCTCGACGACCCACTACAGCCTGCTGGCTGCGCTGAAACACTGGAATGTGGATCCCAAGACGGTCGAGATCCTGAACCTGCGGCCGCCCGAGATCGCCGCCGCCTGGCAGCGGGGCGACATCGACGCAGCCTATGTCTGGGATCCGGCGCTGAGCAAGATCAAGGAGACCGGCACGGAATTGACCAGTTCGGCCGAGGTCGCCAAATGGGGTGCGCCGACCTTCGACGCCTGGATCGTGCGCAACGATTTCGCGGCAAAGAACCCGGCCTTCGTGACTGCCTTCGCCCGGGTCACCTCGAACGCCTATGCCGCCTACCGCGCGCACCCGGAGAAATGGACGGCCACGTCGCCCGAAGCGCTCAGCATCTCCCGGCTGACCGGCGTAAAGGCGGAAGACGTGCCGCAGCAGTTGCAGGGGGCTGAATGGCCGGTGGCGTCGGAGCAGGCGTCGGCCGAACTGCTCGAAGGCGGGACGGCAAAGGCGCTGGCGCAGACCTCGGCCTTCCTGCTCGAGCAGAAGAAGATCCCGAGCGTGCTGAAGGACTACACGCCGTATGTGACCAGCCAATTCGCCAAGGCCAGCCTGGCGTCCAACTGATCATGGCGCTGCTCTCGGTCGACGCCGTCACCATGCTCTACCCAGGTCCGACAGGGTCTGAGGTGACGGCGCTCGACCGGGTGTCGCTCGCCATCGACGAGGGGGATTTCGTCGTGGCGATCGGAGCCTCGGGCTGCGGCAAGACCACGCTGCAGAACCTGATGGCGGGATTCATTTTCCCGACGGAAGGGACGGTGCGGTTCGATGGGGCGAGCATCACCGGCCCCGGGGCGGAGCGGGGCGTCGTGTTTCAGAACGACGCCCTTTTCCCCTGGCTCGATGCCCGACGGAACGTCGAATTCGGTCTTCGCCTTCGCGGTATTGCGAAAGCCGAGCGGCGGCATCGCGCCGAGGAACAGCTGGCGTTGGTCGGCCTCGATCGCGTCGGCGACCGCCGGGTCTGGGAATTGTCCGGGGGCATGCAGCAGCGCGTCGGCCTGGCCAGAGCACTCGCCGCCGATCCGCGCATGCTGCTGATGGACGAGCCGTTGGGGGCTCTCGATGCGTTGACCCGCGAGACGATGCAGACGCTGCTGCTCGACGTCTGGAGCCGCACAGGGAAGACGATTTTCATGATCACGCACGGCATCGAGGAGGCGCTGTTTCTAGCCACTCGCCTGCTGGTGATGTCGCCTGGTCCGGGGCGGATCGTCGCCGTGCGCGAACTCGATTTCGGCCGTCGCTATGCAGCCAGTGAGAGCGCCCGCGCGATCAAATCGGATCCGGCCTTCATCGCCGCGCGGGAAGAGGTGCTGGCGCTGATCGTCGGCGACGGCGAGGCGCACTATGGGGCCGCGGCATGACGGCGGGATCGCTGCCCGATGAATTGATGTCGCCCGTGTCTCGACGGGCAAAGCGACATTCCGGCACCCTATCGTCGCCGTCGTTTTTGGGGGCTGCGACGCTCGTCGTCCTCGTCTTTCTCTGGTGGGGCGAGGCCACGCTGCATCTCGTTCCGCCGCTGTTCCTGCCGCCGCCGGGCGCGGTCGTCGCCGCGTTCTTCTCCGTCGCGGCAGACGGCTTCGTCGATGCCAGCCTCAGTCAGCATGTCGCGGCCAGCCTGTCCCGCGTGTTCGCGGCGCTGGTCGTGGCCACCTTGACCGCCGTTCCGACCGGTTTGGCGCTCGGCCTCAACCGGATCGCGCGCGGCATCCTGGATCCGTTGATCGAACTCTATCGCCCGATACCGCCGCTGGCCTACCTGCCGCTGATTGTCATCTGGTTCGGCATCGGCGAGACCTCCAAGGTCCTGCTGATCTATCTCGCGATCTTCGCGCCGATCGCCATTGCAACCCGTGCCGGCGTCCGCTCGATCCCTGAGGAACGCATTCGCGCGGCGCGCGCTCTCGGTGCCAGCCGCGGCCAGGTCCTGCGCCTCGTGGTGCTGCCGAACGCGCTGCCCGACATCCTGACCGGGATCCGGATCGGCCTGGGTGCGGGCTGGTCGACCCTGGTGGCGGCGGAACTGATCGCGGCGACCCGCGGGCTGGGCTTCATGGTCCAGTCGGCCGCCCAGTTTCTGGTCACCGATGTCGTGGTCATGGGCATTTTCGTGATCGCCGCGGTGGCGCTCGTGCTTGAACTCGCCGTGCGGTTCCTGGAACGACGGCTGGTGCCGTGGAAAGGCCGGGCGTGACCAGAGCCCCGGCCATCAGGAGATTTTGAGATCATGTCGACACGTTCCCGAACGCTTTCGGGCAGCGACTTTGACGTCGTGACGCTCGAACCCGCCATCGGCGCCCGCATCGACGGCGTTGATCTAGCCTCGCCGCTCGACGATGCCATCGTGGCGGCGATCGGACAGGCGCTGGTCCGCCACCAGGTCCTGTTCTTCGAGGGCCAGGATCTGGCGCCGGCACAGTTGCGCGATTTCGCCGCCCGGTTCGGCGCGCTGCACATCCATCCGGTCTATCCCCATGTCCCCGACGTGCCGGAAATCATCGTGCTCGACACCGACGCGAACAATCTGCCCGACAACGACAATTGGCACACGGACGTCACCTTCATCGAGACGCCACCGCTGGGCGCCGTGCTGCATGCCCGGCAATTGCCGCCCAGCGGCGGGGACACGCTTTGGTCGAGCATGACGGCGGCGTTCGAGGCACTGTCGCCCCGCGTGCGGCGCCTGCTGGACGGGCTCACTGCCGAGCACGACTTTGAGAAGTCGTTCCCGCGCGAGCGGTTTGCCAGCCCCGAGGAGCAGGAGCGCTGGCTCTCAGCCCGACTGCGCAACCCACCGGTCCGCCATCCCGTCGTCCGTCGTCACCCGGTCACGGGCGCTGCAGGTCTGTTCGTCAACTTCGGCTTCACCACCCGCATCCTGGATTTGCCGAAACCCGAAAGCGAGGCCCTGCTCCGGTTCCTGTTCGAGCATGTCGCCCGGCCGGAATTCACCGTGCGCCACCGCTGGCGGCCCGGCGACGTCGCCTTCTGGGACAATCGGGCGACGCAACACTATGCCGTCGCCGATTATCTCCCGGCCCGACGCGTGATGCATCGGGCCACCATCCTGGGCGATCGGCCCCGCTGATCAGTGGAAGACCAGCGTCCGCAGCTCGATGCTTTCGCGCGGCAGCACGTCGACCGGCGCGGTCGGATCCTCGAACGCGGTATGCGGCGCGAAGCGGGCGATCCCATTCTGGGCGGAATCATAGCATTTCAGCAGCAGGGCCTCGTCTCGGCTCATGTCCGGCACATAGAACCATCGGTGCGCCGGATTGTACGTGACGCCGTAGGTCTCGCCGACCCGATCCGGATAGACCAGCTCGGTCGGGACAAAGTCCTGGAAGGCGACGCTTTGGGCATCGCAGATAGCCAGCGGTGCGTCACGCAGCGGCCCCCGGATCGGCCGCCAGACATTGACCACCGAGAAGCGTCGGCGCAGCAAGGCGTCCGCCTCGGCGCCCAGCAGATCCCGCACGCGTTGGGGGCCGGACTTGAGCGTGTAGTCGTTGTGAACACGCGTCGCCGGCTGACGCGGGGCGCCGGCCGTGCGATCTGCCGTGTCCGGCACGCGGCGGCGGATCGTGTGATCGAAGATCAGCACGCGCTTGCCGCCGGTGGCCGCGGCGACGAGACGCTCCGCCTCGGGGTAATAGACCTGGCGCAGGCTGTCTTCGTCGTAGAAATCCGTGACCGCGCTCCTTTGCTCGATCAGCGCCAGGCCTTCGCGGTCGAGCGACAGACTGTCGACAACCGGACGCGCGTCGTAGATCGCGAGCCGACGCGGCTCGTAGTTGAGGTTGCTCTGCGGGATGCCCGGCGGCGGCTCGTAGGTGTAGTTCCGCAGCGTCTCTGCCGTCGGAACCAGATAGTTCAGCACCGCCTCGACATGCGGAAGGGTCGAAACGACGTCGGGTGACAGGCTCATGGTCGGTTCCCCCGTTTAATCAACATGTTCATTATGTATTATTATGACTAATATCATTTTCAAGATGTGTAATATGTTTGACAGGGCGGGAACGTGCGGCTAGCCTGGATTCGTTCTCCGAGGAGAGCCGCGGGAATTTGAAGGCCAGCTTGCGCCGCGACACCAAACGCTAAAGCGCCACGGGACGAGGTCTCGTGGGCCCGTTCTATCTGCCCGGGAGTCCACCATGTTCCAGCGCTGTCGATGCTCTTCCAAGGATCACCAGGCCTAACGCCTGCCGCTGATCCGGAATCTCTTTTCAATCAGTCGAAAAGCGACGGTCCGACCCTTTCCGGGTCCGGCCGGAGGGAGCAATCATGTCTGCAGCCTACATCATCGAATCGGCCGAGTTCAGCGCAGGGATCGTGATCCGCGAACGCGCGGGCTTCCGGTTCTTCGCCGCGTCCGCGCAGTTCGGACGCTTCGACCGCCGCCTGTTCAAATCGATCGGCGCCGCCGAGCGCGCAGTCGGTGGCCTTCAGGCCTCATCCAAAAATACCTAAGAGCAGAGCATGTGGCCGGGCGCGGAAGCGTCCGGTCGCCCTATCGGTTGGAGGCGTCGGTGAGCCTTTTGGACTCTGTCGACGAGCCCGGGGATCAAGCGGCCGGCTGGTGATCCTGGCAACTCGCCGTCGCGCGCAGGTGGACGTCATGATGTAGGCAGATGCCGTCGTCCAGGCGAACGTCGGCATAGGCGGAACTCATGCTGGTGAGCCCCGCCACATTGCCCTCCAGGAACGACGGCGAATTGTGGAAATGCCGGCAGGTTCGGCAGGTGTCCTGCTGGACCTGCTCGGCATGCCGTTGCTTCATTTGCCGAGACCCGACCAGTAGGACGCGAACACGATCGTCGACAGCACGAAGCCGATCACCAGATTGACGGCGACGCCGGCGGTAAAGGCGGCGAACGGCCGGAAGCCGAAGCCGGCCAACTCCCGGAAGCGGGTAGTCAGCCCGATGCTGAGAAAGGTGAAGGTGAAGGCCCAGATCCGCAGGTTCTTGATCGGCGTGATCAGGTCGGGCGTGACACTCGCGGTCACGGCGGCATGGCCGACGGCGATGGTGACCGCGGTGATGAAGGCGGACGCGACGATGAAGCCGACGACGAATTTCGGAAAGCGCTGCCAGATCTCCGACAGGCTCGCCTTGTTGGTCACCGGCCCGTCGTTCCAGCGTGTCACGGCGATGAACGAGAGTACGACCGCCCAGATGCCGATCCAGGTATCGCGGCCGATCACCTTGATCAGCGTATAGGCGGCGACGGACTGGTCGGCGGCGCCGGCCGGCGCGCCCGGCACATGGGCGGCAATATCGCCATAGGTCTGGGCAGCGGCGATGCCGGCGGCATCGGCAAACTCCGAGGTGCCGATCCAGGCCCCGCCGACACCGGCTGGGAGGTTCAGAACCGACGCCGCGAACGGCAGCACCAGCAGGGTGACGATCGCCCAGATGATGACGATGGCGATCGCGACCGGGGCATCCTGCTTGCGGGCGCCGACCGCGCCGGAGATGGCGATGGCGGCGGACACGCCGCAGATGGCGCCGCCGGCACCCAGCACGGCAGCAAAGCGCCGGTCCAGCCCCAGCAGGCGTGCCGCCCAGAAGATCACGAGGAACGTGGCGACCGAGACGATGGATGCCTGCACCAGCGCGATCGGCCCGCCCCAGATGATCAGGGTGAACGGCAGCGTGGCGCCCAGCAGGATGATGCCGAGCTTGACGTAGAACTCGACGCGGAATCCCGCGTCCAGGCGGCGCGGCAGAATGCCGAAATTGGCGATCAGAAGACCGAAGACCAGCGCGATCAGCGGCGGCTCCAGATTATAGGTTACGGCACTCGCCCATTGCCCGATGGTGAAGATCACGATCGAGGCGACATAGACGAAAGCGAACGCCGGCAGGATGTCGCGGATGGCGAGGCCAAGGGCCCGCAGCGCCACGCCGACCACCGCCAACCAGACGATGAATTGGGCAAGATAGCGGACCCAGTTGCCGGCGAAATGCGCCGCGAGCTGATCCGACGTACTCCATTTCACCGGAATGACCGCGAGCCAGGCGAGGCTCGAGCCGCTGGCGAACAGTGCATAGGCGACGGCGACGATGCCGAGCCCGAACACCACGGCCAGCCAGTCTTCATGATGCCAAAAACGGGAACTTCCGGCCGTTTTCCCGTCGGCGGGAGAGAGGGGTGTGGCAATGTTCCTGGCTACCATAACGCATCCCCATGTTCGTCGCAGACCCGGATGGCTCGCGGTCGGCGCCCAATGCCGGTCGCATTCTTGATCCAATATAATACCATAATTGTCAATATAATGGATCCCGCTCAGCGCAGGTGCGGATAGCCGAGGTCGATCGCGCGCTGTTCCAGCACGAGGATCGACCGATAGGCCGGCTCCGGCACCAGATCGAAGCCGTCGAGCAGGAGTTCATCCCTCAGCGCTGCATAATCCGGCGCCGATGCGATCTCGAGGAGAGCCGTACGCAAAATCTCGACTGTCGCATCGTCGGTCTCGGCCGATGTGATCAGCGGGAGGCCGGGCGTAACTTCGGTCCAGCCGAGGATACGCACCTGGCTGGCGAGTTGCGGCTCAAGCCGGCCGAGCTGGGCCAGCGTCACGGCATCGATCGCCGCCAGATCGGCCTCGCCGGCGGCGACCATCGCCAAGCTGGCTCGATGCGACCCGGTCCAGGCGACGCTCCGGAAGAACGGCTTGCCGTCGGCAAAATCGGCGACGGTCGCGCGCAGCAGGTTCATGCCGGTATTGGAATGACGCTGATTGGCGGCGCAGCGACGACCCCGCAGGCCTGCGAGATCGCTCGTATAGTCCCGGGCGTGGACGACGAGCGCACTCCCATGGGCGGAACCATCGCAGCCGAAGGCCCGATACCGCGGCGTCGCCACCAGGCGGACCCGCCCCAGCAGTGAGGTCATCAGCGGATAGCCGCAGGTTTGCGCCAACAGGAGACGCGGATCCTGCCAAAGCCGATCGATCGGCAGGCTGCGATCGAGCTGCGCGGGCACTGCGCCCAGACCGGCCGCCGTCAGCCTCGCCGCGATGGCTTGCCAAAGGGCATCGTTCGCCGCCGCGAGCCGGCCGAAATCATACATCGGCAAGCCGGCCAATCCGGTCATGACCGGGCCTCGAAGCCGGGATGCTCGACCGGTCCGGCCGATCTCACCAAGTAGCGTGTGAAGATCTCCGTATATCCGCCCCGAAACAGCACGTCGGCACCCGGATCGATCCGACCGCGAAGCGTTCGCCAGACCGCCGGAATCCGGTACCAGGGCAGCGTCGGCTGGCGGTGATGCACGATGTGCAGATTGTTGTTGAGGAACAGCAGGCTCCAGAACCGTCCGGCTTCGACCACGGCGGTTCGACCCTGCGGATCGGGGGCGGCGCGATGCTCGGCAAAGGAGCGGACCAGGCCGAGGGCGATGGAGGGATAGACGACCAGCGCCACATACCCGGCCAGTGGAATACGACAGACGCCGACGATCCAAAGCAGCAGCGCCGCCACCGCCAAGCCATGCCGGAACCAGAGCCGCCGGTGATGTCGGTCCGAGACGATGCGGCGAGCCTCCGTATGCCAGCATCGTCCGATCACCAATGCCGGACCGATGGCAACCCGGCCCCCGAGCGTATTGTGCCAACGCAGCAGGCCTCGCTGGACCCGATCGACCCCGCTCAGCGCGCCCTGACGCAGATAGTGGGATTCCGGGTCGAGGACCGGGTCGGTCAGGTCGCGCCCCTGATCCTTGTGATGCCCGAGGTGGCTCTCGTGATAGAGCGCATAGGGCAGCCACAGTGCCAGCGGTGGCGCGCCGATCAGGGTGTTCAGCCGGCCTGATGGCGTGGGATGGCCATGGATCGTCTCGTGCTGCAGCGAACTGTGCCAGGCGAGCAGAATCGCACCGAGCGGGGCCGCCAGCCAGACCGGCAAGTCGCACCAGTGCCAGGTCAGGAGGGCAAAGCCGCCGTAAACGGCGATCGCGACGGTGAGGGTCGGCCATTCCCAATGACGAATGGCGTTCATTGTCCTGGAAAGCCGCTTCGAACGCGCTCCCTGTCGAGGCCAGTGCTGGTAGAATTGTTGATCTCAGCCAGAAACCGGCTTCGGGCTATCAGAAACGCCGCGTCGCGCAGGTGAATCTCGGCGATTTTGGCGATGTCGACGCGGGTTGTGGCGGGGCGGGCATCGCTGTGCCGCCCAAGGCGATCGATCGAGAAGGGCAAGGGAAGCTCCGTCAGGGCCGTGCTGTCCCAGCTCGAATTAAACGAGGTGGGTCAAAGCTTGGCTACGTCTCGGGAAATGGCGCCATGCCGATGGTGCCGGGTCGAAGCCCAACGGGCGGCGTCAGGCGGCCATTGCGGTCGTCGGTTTCAACCCCGACAACAGCGTCCGATCCGAACGGAGTGCGTGAGGATTTTGAGATCGAGTTGGCCTGGCATCGTCCGCGCTCCTGTGGGATCCGCTCGCTGCGAGATCCGGTATCGGTCCGGGGCGGCACGCCCCGCTTTAGCCGCATTTGTTAAGCGCCCGCAATCTGGTCGTTCAAATCGGCGCTGCAGGAGAAGCCTAAAGCACAAAATTATATCGTCAATAAAATAAAACAACGAATTATAATTGTTTAATGTGCCTGTAATCGGGCGGCATGAGTCAGGTGCGCTGCAATTCTGCGACGACCGAGCGGAAGTCGCGATGGATCGGGTGGCGGCCGGACCGGCCGAGGCCGTCGCGGTCGAGGCAGCCGGTGGCGAAGCCGATCGCGGCGGCCGCATCGAGTTCGCCTTCATGGTCCGACAGGAACAGAATCTGCCCGGGCGGCAGCGCCACGGCCGCGGCCAGCGCCGCATAGGATGCCGCCTCCAGCTTGGGCCCAAGGCGCGTATCGAAGAAGCCCTCGAACAGCGGCGTCAGGTCGCCGGCCGGGCTATGGCCGAACAGCAGCCGCTGGGCCGCGACCGAACCAGAGGAGTAACTGAACAGCCGGAGCCCCGCGGCCTGCCAGGCGTGTAGCAGGGGCGGGACGTCGTCATAAAGCTGACCCTGGAACGCGCCGGCTTCGTAGCCCTCGACCCAGATCAGGCCTTGCAGGATCTTCAGCGGCGTTGCCTTGCGATCCTCGTCGACCCATTGGATCAACAGAGCCGTGACGGCAGCGTCGCTTAGGTCCGGGGCGCCGGCGAGCGCCCGCGTCGCCGCCAGCTGTTCGGCCACGTCTGGCCGGTCGCGGTGCGCCGCGACGAAGTCCGGCAGTGCCTGGCGGGCGTAGGGAAACAGGATCTCCGCCACGAAGGCGATCGGCGTGGTGGTCCCCTCGATATCGGTGACGATGGCCTCGATCATG
>Ga0302311_10005175_pt1 | contig 13869 bp, 11 predicted proteins | sample III_Palsa_N1_3_FD_200449 | JGI IMG/M metagenome (GOLD analysis project Ga0302311, IMG submission 200449) | Peat permafrost microbial communities from Stordalen Mire near Abisko, Sweden - III_Palsa_N1_3 | ecosystem: Environmental > Terrestrial > Soil > Palsa > Peat permafrost | place: Sweden... | reverse complement strand
GCCAGCAGGCCGGCGACGGCGGCGTCGAGCAGGCCTTCGGGAATTTCCTCGCCGGCGCTGTCGAGCACCGCATCGGTGAACATGTGATGGCCGACATTGCGCATCAACAGCAGGCTGCGGCCATGCAGCTTGAGTTGCTTGCCGTCCGGCGTGGTGTAGACGCGGTCGGGGTTGAGCGCGCGCGTGAGCGTCTTGCCGCCCTTCTCGAAATCGGCGGTCAATGTGCCGTTCATCAGGCCGAGCGTGTTGCGGTAGACCAGGACCTTGTCTTCGGCATCGACCGTGGCGACGCTGTCTTCCATGTCGAGGATCGTGCTGACGGCCGATTCCAGCACCATGTCGGCGACGCCGGCCGGATCGTCCTTGCCGATGACGTGGCTGCGGTCGATTTTGACCTCGATATGCATCCCGTTATTGACCAGCAGGATCACGCCCGGCGCGGCGGGATCGCCCTGATAGCCGGCGAACTGCGCGTTCGACTTCAGCGCGGTGGCGTTGCCGCTCTTCAGTTTGACCGCGAGCTGGCCGGCGATGACGCTGTAGGACGTCACATCGGTGTGGCTTCCGGTCGCCAGCGGGACGGCCGCATCGAGAAACGCCTTGGCCTTGGCGATCACCTTGGCGCCGCGCGCCTTGTTGAAGCCCTTGGCCCCTTCGCCGGCCTCGTGCGGGATCGCATCGGTGCCGTAAAAAGCGTCGTAAAGACTGCCCCAGCGCGCGTTGGCGGCGTTCAGGGCATAGCGAGCGTTGGTGAGCGGCACCACCAGCTGCGGTCCGCAGATTTTTCCGATTTCCTCGTCGACATCAGCGGTCTCGACCTTCTGGGTCGCCGGTTCCGGCAGCAGATAGCCGATTTCCTTCAGAAACGCGGTGTACGCATTCATGTCGAACGGCTTACCCTTGTGGGCGCGGTGCCAGCCGTCGATCTTCGCCTGCAGGGTGTCGCGGAAGGCGAGCAGCTCACGGTTTTTCGGCGCCAGATCCCGGACGATGGCGGCAAGCCCGGCCCAGAAAGCGTCGGGCGAAATACCGGTCTTGGGGGTCGCTTCCGTGGCGATGAAGTCGAACAGGACGGGGGCGATTTTCAATCCGTGGGCATCGATACGATTCATGGGTGATTTCTCGGGGGATTTCTCGCGGGAAACGGCGGCCAGGCGCTGTTTCGGGGGATAAAACGGCAAAAAGGGTGCCGCAAAGGGAAGTTTTCACTGCCCTTTTAACGCCAAAGCCGGGGCCATGAGAAGGCCTTTGGCGCCCCTCGATTGCCCATATCAGTGGCGGTCGCCGGATTCAGGTGCAGGTTGAGACAGGGTTCAGATATTGGCTGCGAGGTCGACCAATTCGTCGAACAGAATGCCGGTTCGCGCCAGCATCTGCTCGATCTGGTCGGTGGCCTCGGTGACCGAGCAGGTCGAGGTGTCGATCGTCAGATCACTGGCTACGGGGGGCTGGTAATCGTTGCCGATACCGGTGAACGCATGCAGCGCACCGGCGCGCGCCTTGGCGTAATGGCCCTTGGGATCGCGGCTTTCACAGACCTCGACGGGCGTCGCGACATAGACCTCGCGGAAGGCGGTGTCGGCGATGCGGCGCGCCGCGGCACGGTCTTCCGCCGAGGGCGAAACCGCGGCGACGATGGCGATCTGCCCGTTACGTGCCAGATGGGTGGCGACCTCGGCCAGCCGGCGAATGTTCTCGGTACGATCGGCCGCGGAAAAGCCGAGATCGCTGTTGAGCCCCGCGCGCAGCGTATCGCCGTCCAGCAGGACCGGCGAGCCGCCATTGCCGAACAATCGGCTTTCCAGCGCCCGCGCCAGGGTCGATTTGCCGGAGCCCGGCAGTCCCGTCAGCCAGATCACCGCGCCGCCATGGCGGTAGCGCGCCGAGCGTTCGTCGGGGCGCAGCGCCGATTCCACCGGCACGATATCGGCGGGAATGGCGCGCTGCCCGGAATCGACCGACAGCACCAGGCCGCCGCCGGCGATCCGGCCATTGACCTCGATCACCAGGCGTCCGGTGCGGGGATTGTCGGTAAAGGGATCGGCGGCCAGCGCCTGCGCCAGCGAAACATCGATCTCGCCAACGTGATTCCGCGCGATCGACCGGGTCTCCACGCTCGACAGTTCGCCGGGATCGACGGCTTTCTCGATCGCGACCACGGTGGCGCGGGTTTCCCTGGTGCCGAGGCGGACCAGAATAGATGCGCCTTGCACCAAAGGCTTGTCGTGCAGCCAGAAAATGCGCGCCCGAAGCCGGCGGGTATCGCGCGGGACGCTGCCGACATGGGCGATGACGTCGCCGCGTTCGATAAACAAGTCGCGGTCGAGCGTGATGCCGACCGACCGTTCCGCGGTTTGAGTCCCCTTGACCGGGGTCACCGGCCAGCCCTCGACGCTCCTGATCCGCGCGACCTTGCCTGCGGGCATGATGACGATCTCGTCTCCGGCGGCGAGATGTCCGGATTCGATGCGGCCTGCGACAATGCGGCGGTCGTCGAATTTATAGATCGCCTGCACCGGCAGCCGCAGCGCCAGCTGGGCCAGCGGCCGCGCCGGTTCGAGCGCGTCGAGCGCCTCGACCACGGTCGGTCCATTGTACCAGCCGATCCGCGGCGTGCGCTCGGCGACGCCGTCGCCGTCGCGCGCCGAAATCGGAATCACCGCCGAGGGGGTGACGCCGAGACCGGTCAGATGCGCGGAAATCTCGGCGCTGATCTCGGCAAATCGCGCCGCGCTGAAATCGACCCGATCCATCTTGTTGACGACGATCGCGACCTGCCTGATGCCGAGAAGATGCAGCAGATAGCCGTGGCGTCGGGTCTGGTCGCGCACGCCCTCCAGCGCGTCGATGATCAGCACCGCGGCATCCGCCTGCGAGGCGCCGGTGATCATGTTGCGCAGGAATTCGGCGTGGCCGGGGGCATCGATCAGCACCACGTCGCGCGATTGGGTGCGGAAGCGGATCTGCGTGGTGTCGATGGTAATGCCCTGATCGCGCTCGGTCTGCAGCGCATCGAGCAGGAACGACCATTCGAACGGCATGCCCCGCCGCGCGCTGACGGTCCTGAGCATTTCGAGCTTGCCCTCGGGCAGGCTGCCGGTCTCATGCAGCAGCCGTCCGACCAGCGTCGATTTGCCGTGATCGACGTGGCCGACGATGACGATCCGGACCTGCGGGCGCGTAGTGCCGTTAGGGGTCGATGAGATCGAGGGGGTAACGGTCATGTTCATCGCAACGCTCAACTCAATATCGGTCAGAGATAGCCGGCGACCCGCAGCCGTTCGAAGGCGTCTTCGGTTTCGTGATCGAGCGCGCGTCCGGAACGCTCCGGCACTTTGCTGCCGTCGAGCTCGATCAGAATTTCCTCGATGTTCGACGCGTTTGAGGCCACCGGATTGGTGATGTCGGCGTCGCCCAGCGAGCGATAGCGCTTGCCTTGCCGGGACAGATACAGGGGAATGATCGGGATGTTTTCGCGCTTGGTATAGGCCCAGATGTCGGCTTCGGTCCAATGCAGGATCGGATGAATGCGCAAATGCGCGCCCGGCGGCGGCGAGGCGTTGAACTGATCCCAGAATTCCGGCGGCTGGTCGCGCACGTCCCATCCGCCTTCGGTGCCGCGCGGCGAAAACACCCGCTCCTTGGCGCGGGTGGCTTCTTCATCGCGGCGGATGCCGGCGATCAATCCGTCGAAGCCGTATTTGGCGAGCGCCAGTTTCAGTCCTTCGGTCTTGCGCGCGGCCGATCGGGCGGCCGGCGGCAGCGTCGGATCGATGGTCTCCAGCGGCGGGCACGGTTCGATCTTGAGATCGAGCTCCCATTCCTTGCCGTAGCGATCGCGAAACGCATACATCTCCGGAAATTTCTTGCCGGTATCGACATGCATCGCGGGGAACGGCACGCGGCCGAAAAAGGCCTTGCGCGCCAGCCAGATCATCACGTTGGAATCCTTGCCCAGCGACCACAGCAGCGCCAGCTTTTTCAGTCGCGCGAAGGCTTCTCTGAGTATGTAGATGCTCTGGGCCTCGAGCGCGTCCAGATGATCCATGGAGGGCGCTTCGGAGGGCTGTTCGGAGGCGTCTCGGAGGCGGCCATCGGTCGAAATTTGCATGGCCGCGGACTCCATGACCGGGAGGGCCTGACGCAACCGGTCATTCGCTTGGTCGTTGTCGAGAAGATGCATCTCTGGCCCTTGGCCTTTTAAGGCTAAAATTCTATAGTTGCATCGCAATAGAGAAACAATAATTTTCTCTTTGCTGGCATTGATTGAGACATATATAGAAAATAATTCCAGTCAACCCCACAGATGGGGGAAGCGAGTATCGCATGCGATTCCTGCCGGTATTTCTCGATCTGCAAGCCGGTCCGGTGCTGCTGGTAGGCGCCGGGGAACTGGCGCGGGTGAAATTGCGCCTGCTCGCCGCCGCCAATGCACGGGTTCGCTGGTATGCAACCGACGGCCATCATGATGTGAGCGGGTTGGAGAGCGCGGACGTCGCGCGGATCGAACTGGCCGAGGGCGATCCTTTAACAGCTGATCTCGGCGGCGTGATCGCGATCCTGTGCGCGGGTGCGGGCGAACTCGGGCCGGCGATGTCGGCACGGGCAAAGGCCGTCGGCCTGCCCGTGAACGTGATGGACGACCTTGCGCATTCGACTTTCATTTTTCCTGCCATCGTCGATCGCGGCGACGTCGTGGTGGCGGTGGGTACCGGCGGCGCCTCGCCGGTGGTGGCGCGCCGCGTGCGAGAGAGTGTCGAGGCCATGCTGCCGGCGCGGATCGGGGATCTCGCCGGCTTCATCGGCCGCTGGCGCAAACCAATTCATGACCGTATTGCGGAGATGCCGCTGCGCCGCCGGTTCTGGGAGCGCGTGATCGATGGCCCGATCGGCGCGCTGGTGCTCGCCGGCCGCCTCGTTGAGGCAGAAGCGGCGCTGCAGGATATTCGCGATCCCGCCGATTTCGCCGGTGCGCTGGCGAGCGGCCAGGCCGAGGGCAGGGTGACGCTGGTCGGCGCCGGCCCCGGCGATCCGGATTTGCTCACGGTCAAGGCGTTGCGCGCGCTGCAGGACGCCGACGTCGTGTTCTACGACGAACTGGTGTCACCGGAGATTCTCGATCGCGCCCGCCGCGACGCGTCGCGCGTGCCGGTCGGCCGCCGCGTCGGCAAGCCCGGCATCGGCCAGGACGCGATCAACGGGCTGTTGATCGAGGCGGCGAAGTCGGGACAGCGCGCGGTGCGGCTCAAGGGCGGCGATGGCTTTGTGTTCGGCCGCGGCGGCGAGGAAATCGAAGCGTTGCGCGAGGCCGGCGTCGCCTATTCGGTGGTGCCGGGCATTACCGCCGCACTGGGCGCGGCCGCGGAATTCGAGGTGCCGCTGACGTTCCGGCACGAGGCGCTGCGCCTCACCTTCCTCACCGCGCACAAGGCCGAAGACGCTGAAGCCGTCGACTGGTCGGTGCTGACGGACGAGAAAATGACGATCGTGGTCTATATGGGCATGACCGCGGCGCCGTCGATCCGCGACGGTCTGTTGGCCGCGGGACGCTCGCCGCGGACGCCGGTCGGCGTGTTCGCGCGGGTGACGCGGCCGGATTCGCAGGCGGCCGTCGGGAAACTGGAAGATCTGCCCGGTCTGGTCGACAAGATCGACGGCGGTCCCGCCGTGCTCATCATCGGCGACGTGGTCGCGCATTCCGCGCCATGGCGTATGGAAGAATCGCCTGCTCAAGGCTGGCGCGCTCAAAACGTCAATCAAGTCATCGCCAAATTGCTGGAAGCCGCCGAATGACCTCTCCGCTCGAACAGAAAAAAATCAGGATTGCCGGTCCCTCGATGGTCACCGCCAACCGCACCTGGGATGGCGTCGTGATCTACCGCACCGCCCAGCGGGGCTGGTCGGTGAGCCTGTCGGATGCCGCGATTGTTCGCACCTCCGACGAAGCCCGCGCCCTGCTCGCCGAATCGGTCGCGGACGATGTCGGCGCGGTCGGCGCCTACATCGCGCCGGTCGAGGTCGAGGACGGCGGCAAAATCAAGCCCGGCAATCTGCGTGAACACATCCGGTCCGAAGGCGTCACCATCGATCTTCCGGAACCGGCGTAAGCCAAGTTTATCAAGGCCAACCTCTCATGTACGCATATGACGAACTCGATCGCACGCTCATCAACGAACGCGTTGAAGAATTCCGCGATCAGGTGAAGCGCCGGTTGTCCGGCGAGCTCACCGAGGACGAATTCAAGATTCTGCGTCTGCAGAACGGCGTCTATCTGCAACTGCACGCCTACATGTTCCGCGTCGCGATCCCCTACGGCACGCTGTCGTCGAAGCAATTGCGGCGTCTGGCACATGTCGCGCGGCGCTACGACCGCGGCTACGGCCATTTCACCACCCGGCAGAACATCCAGTTCAACTGGATCAAGCTCGCCGAATTGCCGGACGCGCTGTCGGATCTCGCCGAAGTCGGCATTCACGCCATGCAGACCTCGGGCAACAACACCCGCAACGTCACCTCGGACCAATGGGCCGGCGTGGCGCCGGACGAGGTCGAGGATCCCCGGATCTGGTCGGAGCTATTGCGGCAATACACCACGCTGCATCCGGAATTCTCCTTCCTGCCGCGCAAGTTCAAATTCGCGATTACTGCGTCGGAACATGACCGCGCCGCGATCAAGGTGCACGATATCGGCCTGCGCCTGCATAAAAACGCCGAGGGCGAGACCGGCTTCGAGGTGCTGGTCGGCGGCGGATTGGGCCGTACCCCGTTCATCGCCAAAACCATAAAGCCGTTCCTGGCCGGCCGCGATCTCCTGAGCTATGTCGAGGCGATCCTGCGCGTCTACAACCAGTACGGCCGCCGCGACAATATCTACAAGGCCCGCATCAAGATCCTGGTGCACGAGCTCGGCATCGAGAAATTCGCGCAGGAAGTCGAGGACGAATGGCTGCAGATGCGCGACAGCGCGCTGACGCTTGATGATGCCGTGGTCGAGGACATCCGCTCGCGCTTCAGCTATCCGGTTTACGAAAAGCTGCCGCAGATGCCGGAGGAATTGAGGAAGGCGGCGCATGATCCGCATTTCGAGGCCTGGCGCAAGAACTCGGTCGCGCCGCACAAGGCGCCGGGCTATGCGATCGTCACGCTGTCGCTGAAGCCGGTGGGTGGACCGCCTGGCGACGCCACCGCCGACCAGATGGATGCGATCGCCGATCTCGCCGACAAATATTCGTTTGGCGAAATTCGGGTGGGTCACGAGCAGAACCTGGCGCTGCCCCATGTTGCCCGCCGTGACCTGCCGGCGCTGTGGCGGGCGCTGGACAAGATCGGCGTGGCGACGCCCAACGTCAATCTGGTCTCCGATATCATCGCCTGTCCGGGACTGGATTATTGCTCGCTGGCCAATGCGCGCTCGATCCCGATCGCGCAGGAGTTGACGCGGCGCTTTGCCAATCACGACACCGCCAATCTGATCGGGCGGCTGCACGTCAACATCTCCGGCTGCATCAACGCCTGCGGCCATCACCATGTCGGCCATATCGGCATTCTCGGCGTCGAGAAGAACGGCGAGGAGTTCTATCAGATCACGATCGGCGGCCGCGCCGACGAGAATGCCGTGGTCGGCACCCTGATCGGACCCGCGGTGCCCTACGGCGAAGTCGCCGATGTGGTCGAGGATATTGTCGAGGCGTACCTCGCGCTGCGCGCCCGTCCCGATGAACTGTTCGTCGACACGGTGAAGCGGCTCGGCGTCGAACCTTTCAGGGAGCGGGTCTATGCCACTCGTTAAGAATGGAAAAATCCTGGGCGACGCGTTCGTCCATGTGGCGGACGATGCCGAAATTCCAGGCGATGGCGCGATCCTGATTTCCTCGACACGCTTTCTGGGCGATCCGGAGACGCTGTCGCGTCGCACCGGCAAGACCGGCGTGATCTGGCCGAACAACCGCGACGTCGATGATCTGGTGCCGTATCTCGACCGGCTCGCGGTGATCGGGCTGGTGTTTCCGACCTTCCGCGACGGCCGCGCCTACAGCCAGGCGCGGCTGCTGCGGGAACGCTATTCGTACCGGGGTGAGTTGCGCGCCACCGGCCAGGTGTTGCGCGACCAGTTTGTGTTCATGCTGCGCGCCGGCTTTGACGCTTTCGAGGTCAAGAAGGAAAGCGACGCGGAGGCGTTTGCGCTGACCGCCAAACGTTATTCGGTATTCTACCAGCCGACCGGCGATGGCCGCATCACCGCGCTGCACCGGCGCATGCAGCAACGCCATTCGGAGAGTGCGGGCCAGTGAATGAGCTTGCGCACCAGGTGTTGGCCGGGCGGGTGTCGGGCGCGGTGGATCTGCCGCCGGCCGAGGGGCTCGATCGCGCGCTTCGTCACGCCGCGCCGGCAGAGGTGATCGCGGCCGCCTTGCAGGTCGTCGGCCGCGAGCGGCTTGCCGTGGTCTCGTCATTCGGTACCGAGTCGGCGGCGCTGCTCAAAGTGGTGGCCGACGTCGATCCGGCGATCCCCGTGATTTTTCTCGACACCGGATGGCTGTTCGAGGAGACGCTTGCCTATCGCGACACAATGATCGCGACGCTCGGCCTGCGCGATGTCCGTTCGATCAAGCCGCTCGAGGCGGCGCTGTTGCGCGAGGACCCCGACCGCGAATTGTGGTTCTCCGATCCCGACGCATGCTGCCGGATCCGCAAGGTCGAGCCGCTGCAGCGGGCACTGGCGCCGTTCGGCGCCTGGATCAATGGACGCAAGCGGTTTCAGGGCGGCGCCCGCGCCGTGATTCCGGTGGTCGAGGATGACGGCAGCCGGCTGAAATTCAACCCGTTCGCCAACATCGCGCGCGAGGAAATCGAAGCGATTTATGCGCTTGCCAAACTGCCGCCGCATCCGCTGGTGGCGTCGGGATATCTGTCGGTCGGATGCATGCCCTGCACCAGCCGGACCTCGCCCGATGAAGATGCGCGGGCCGGCCGCTGGCGCGGCAGGCCCAAGACCGAATGCGGCATCCATACCGTGCAATCGCGGCCGGATTGATTCGTCATTTCGGAGGCTGCCGCTGGCGCGCATCCTCAGATGTGCCTTGCCACATCGGCTGCCTGTCGCCTAATTGCCTTCGATTAGCCCTGATCACCCCTGGCGTTCACCATTCAGCCACGGTTGGCATGCAACAACGGCCCGCGAGCTTGGGGGGAATCGATGACGCGGGCGATGATCGCCATTTTGGGGCTGTTGGCGCTGGCGGGCTGCGCGGCGGAGGTTCCCGTCGAGCAGCCGAGCATGTATCTCAACATGGCCGATGGCGGCGCCAGGCTCGATCCCCAGGCCGCGGCCTCGATGATTTCGCTCTACCGGCAGAACAACGGTCTCGGCGCCGTGGTGGTCGATCCCGATCTCATGAAGATCGCCGAAGCGCAGTCGCAGGCGATGGCGAGCCGCAACAAGCTTGACCACGACGTCAAGGCGCCGCTGCCGAAGCGTTTGAACGCGGCCGGATATCCCGCGACGCTGGCGGTGGAAAATGTATCCGCCGGATACCACACCCTGGCCGAGGCGTTTTCCGGCTGGCGCGACTCGCCCCCGCACCGGGCGAATATGCTTCAAAATGGTGTCACAAAATTAGGCATTGCGGCGAGCTATGCTCCGAATACCAAATACAAGGTGTTCTGGACGCTGATTCTGGCATCATCGGAGCCGCGATAACCACGGCTTGATCTGGCTTTGCGCCTCACTGATTGACGCCATCGCGAACTGACGCCACGGTGCGCTCTCATTTCGGGTCCAGCCAAGGGCGATAATGAATTCTGTCGATCCAGCGTCAACCGGAACCCCTGCCACCGCCAAGCGTGTCCTCGTTCTGCAGGGCGGCGGCGCGCTCGGCTCCTACCAGGCCGGTGCCTATCAGGCGCTGTGCCACTTTGATTTCGAACCGGACTGGGTTGCCGGCATTTCGATCGGCGCCATCAATGCCGCGATCATCGCCGGGAACGCGCCGGAAAAGCGGGTGGGACGCCTCAAGGAATTCTGGGAACAGGTTTCGTCTCCGGTGCCGTGGAATCCCGTCACATCAGGCGACCGAGGCCGGTCCCTGTTCAATGAAACCAGCGCCGCCCTGATCGCGACGTTCGGCGTGCCCGGCTTTTTCCAGCCGCGATTTCCGCCGGCGCCGCTGTGGCCGCAGGGCAGCCCGCAGGCGCTGAGCTATTACGACACCGCCCCGCTTCGCAAGACGCTGGAGCGTCTGGTCGATTTCGACCGCATCAACGACCTCAAGACCCGGCTCAGCGTCGGGGCGGTGAGCGTCACCACCGGCAATTTCAGATATTTCGACAATGTCGAGTTCAAGAAGCTCGGCAAGAAGATCGGCCCGGAACATATCATGGCCTCCGGCGCATTGCCGCCGGGTTTTCCATCGGTCGAAATTGAAGGCGAGCATTTCTGGGATGGCGGCATCTCCTCCAATACGCCGCTCGACTTCGTGCTGGACGAAGACATTGCCGACGATCTCCTGATCTTCCAGGTCGACCTGTTCAGTGCGCGGGGCCCGCTGCCGGTCTCGCTGCTGGAGGCCGCCGAGCGCGAGAAAGACATTCGTTTTTCCAGCCGCACCCGCATGAATACCGACAAGAACAAGCAGGTTCACAACATCCGCCAGGCGCTGCGCGAGTTGATCGGCAAGCTGCCGGACGATCTCAAGAACGATCCGTCGGTCGAGGTTCTCCGCCAGGCCGCCAAGGAAAGCACCGTCACGGTGGTGCACCTGATCTACCGCAGCAAGAACTACGAATCGTCCTCCAAGGATTATGATTTCTCGCATGTCGGCATGGTCGAGCACTGGGGGGCCGGCGCGCGCGATGTTCATCTGTCGATGCGCCACAAGGACTGGCTCGAGCGGCCGCAATCCGGTGAAACCATGGTGACTTACGATCTGACGGGGGATGAAGCCCCCAAGGGCAAACAGGAGTGAAGAAAATGGGTACGTTGACAGGCAAGACCGCTGTGGTGACCGGTTCGACCAGCGGCATCGGATTGGCATATGCGCGCGCCTTTGCGAGCGCCGGCGCCAACATCGTCATCAATGGTATGGGTGCCCCGGCCGACATCGAAAAGGAACGCTCGGCGATCGAGACCGATTTCAAGGTCAAGGCGATCCATTCGCCCGCCGACATGACCAAGCCCGCCGAAATCGCCGAGATGATCGCGCTGGGAGAGAGCACGTTCGGTTCGGTCGACATCCTGGTCAACAATGCCGGCATCCAGTTCGTCTCGCCGATCGAGGAGTTCCCGATCGACAAATGGGATGCGATCATCGCCATCAACCTGTCGTCGGCGTTCCACGGCATCCGCGCCGTCGTGCCCGGGATGAAGAAGCGCGGCTGGGGCCGCATCATCAATACGGCGTCGGCGCATTCGCTGGTGGCTTCGCCGTTCAAGTCGGCCTATGTCTCGGCCAAGCACGGCATCGCCGGCCTCACCAAGACCGCCGCGCTCGAGCTTGCGACCTTCAAGATCACCTGCAACTGCATCAGCCCCGGCTATGTCTGGACGCCGCTGGTCGAGCACCAGATTCCGGAAACCATGAAGGCGCGCAACCTGACCAAGGAGCAGGTGATCCACGACGTGCTGCTGGCAGCGCAGCCGACCAAGGAGTTCGTCACCTCCGAGCAGGTCGCCGCGCTGGCCTTGTTTCTGTGCGGCGATGACGCCGCGCAAATCACCGGCGCCAACCTCTCGATCGACGGCGGCTGGACCGCGGAGTAGGGGTACTCGTCATGCCCCGCGAATGCGGGGCATCCAGTACGCCGTGACGGTTGAGTTGAACTTCGACGATTGCGATTACTGGATCACCCGCTTACGCGGGTGATGGCGTCAGGGCGCGGTTAGTTGCCGAACGCCAGCACGTGAAGCCCGAGCCGGCGCCGCACGATCCAGAACAACAGCACGGTCTCGAAGGTGAGCGAGATCGAGGTCGCCGCCGCGGCGCCGTGGCCGCCGAATCGCGGCACCAGCGCGATGCAGAGCGCCACGTTCATGGCAAAGGCCAGCGCATAGGCCAGCGCGCAGATATGCTGATGGCCGAGCATGTTGAGCAGCCGCTCGACCGGGCCGATCGCGGAGCGCACCACAAGGCCGATGGCCGCGATGAACATGATGTCGTAGCCGATGACGAATTGCGGCCCGAACAGCCACAGCAGCGGCTTGCCCAAAGCCAGCAGCAGGATGGTGGCGGCGAGCGAGGGCCAGAACGTCCATTTGATCGCGTGCGCGACATAGGCCGACAGCCGCGCGCTGTCGCCGGTTGAGTGATACTCGGCAAAACGGTGCGCCGTCGTCGCCGACATCGCGTAATGGATGAAGGACACCAGCGCCAGGGTCTTGACCACGGCGAAATAGACCCCGACTTCCTGCGAGGAACGAAACTGCTGCAGCACCAGCACGTCGGTGTAGGACAGCAGCAGATAAAAGCCTTCGACCATCAGGATCGGCAGCGAGATCGCGAGCCAGCCGCGGAAATCGTAGGCCTTCGGGCCGGGCTCGATGTGACCGCCGAGGCGGCGGTTCAGCACCACCATCTGGCCGATCATGGCGATCCATACCGCGGCCGCACTGGCGAGCATCGCCGCGGTCGCTCCGAGATCAAGGCCCAGCGCGAACGCGCCGGCGGTGAGGCCGATGATCAGCGTCTGGCGAACGATGAATTGCGGCATCAGCCCGAGCCGCATCCAGTCGTGCGAGCGCGCGATGCCGTCCTGGGTATTGGCGACCACGAAGGCAGGCAGCGTAAGGCAGCCGATGTACAGCGGAACCACGGTGCCGGTGTCGATCCACGACGACAGCAATCTTATCCCGCCAGCCAGCGCCAGCGAGACCACAGAAGAGACGACAAAGGTCATCCAGCGGCTGCCGGAAAGAAAGCCACGCAGCAGCGCATGCTCGCCCTGGGTGCGGTATTCCGGGATGATTTTCTGCGCCGACGCCGAGATGCCGAAATCCATCATGCTGCCGAGCAGCAGCACCCAGGTCCAGACATAGACGTAGACGCCATAATCCGAACCGCCCATCCAGCGCGCGAGCAGGATTTGCGACAGGTAAGCCAGCGCGGCGCTGACGACGCGGATCATGAACACCGTGCCGGCCAGCCGCCGGGTCACCGAGGCTTCGCTGGTGCCGCCAAGAAGTCGGCCGAGCAGGCCGCCCATCATCATTCGCAGCCGCGCGATGGCGCCGGTGGGCGGAACTGTTGCGGATTGAGCGTCCATCACGGCCACGGCGTGAAATCCCTCGGGACGCCGCAGGGATGCGGCGATGTCGGGGCTATCAACTATTCGTTAAGATTCGGTTGGGCGCGTCACCATCCCACGTCGTCCCGGCGAACGCCGGGACCCATAACCACAGGACGCAGTTACTTAACGGTGGCGTCTACCTCTTTGCCAAAGCATCACCGCCGCGGAGTATGGGTCCCCGCCTTCGCGGGGACGACACAGAAAGCTAATCCAGATTGATATTGAATTCGTAGGAGCGGTCGCCGCCCTCCAGCGTCAGTTTCAGCGCGGCGCCCTCGGGCTTCGCCCCCGGCGGCAGGCCGTCGAGCTCGAAAGCGAAGCGCTTGATGCCGGGCGGGCTGGGTTCGAGCAGGTGGGGTATCGGCAGCCCCCAATCCGGGGTTGGTCCTTCGACGAACAGGCTGACTTCCCGGGTGTCGGGTGCGACCACGTCGACCAGCACGGTGGCTTTGCCTTCGCGCTTGACGTCGCGGATGGTCAGCGGGTTCGGATCGCCGATGCTGGCCGGCTTGGGCACCGTATCGAGTGCGGCGAACAGCGCGCTGTCCTCGGTGCTGGCCACGCTGGCAAAGGCGAGTTCGGCATTGG
>Ga0302311_10005166_pt1 | contig 13892 bp, 13 predicted proteins | sample III_Palsa_N1_3_FD_200449 | JGI IMG/M metagenome (GOLD analysis project Ga0302311, IMG submission 200449) | Peat permafrost microbial communities from Stordalen Mire near Abisko, Sweden - III_Palsa_N1_3 | ecosystem: Environmental > Terrestrial > Soil > Palsa > Peat permafrost | place: Sweden... | reverse complement strand
TCGGCGAGGGCCTGGTCGAAGCAGGCGATCGCGCGGCGGTCCATGTCGTCGTGCGGTCCGTTGCCGCTGTGCATGCGCACGACGCGGGTCTCGTCGCCGAGCCCGGCCGAATAGAGCGGCGGTCCGCCGAGGGCTTCCGCCCAGTAGGCCGCGAGGCGGTCGGTGTGCTCGGGATGGAAGCCGTGGCTGAACGCGTGGCTGACGACCGCGTCGGCCATCACGCGCACGTGCCACGCATGGGCGAGACGGCGCAGCCCGTCCAGGCCGCCTGCGGCTTCGAAAACTGATCGCATGCCGCGATGATGCACGAGATCCCGCCAGCGCGGGATGCCTCAGCGCGCCGCCGCGAGCGGAACGTCCTGCCGCGTGGCCTCCGCCACCGACACCAGCCGGCGTGCGCTCATGTCCCACAGGATGTGCTTGAGCGCCGACGGGATCTCGAACAGCCCCACGCGCTGCACGCTCGAGAACAGCTGCTCGTGCTCCTTGTGGCAGGCGGCGAGGCGGTAGTTGGGCACGCCCGCGCACAGGTGGTGCACGTGGTGGTACGCGGCGTCGGCAGTGATCCAGTTCAGCCAGCCCGGCAGGATGAGGTAGCTGGTGCCGCGCAACGCGGCCAGGTCGCGATCCCAGCCTTCGTCCGCGCTGGCGTAGGAGTGCTCGAAATTGTGCTGCACCGTGAACAGCACGATGCCGTAGCCGCCGGCCAGCGAGCCGCTCACCACGTAGCAGGCGAAGAACAGCGCCGGGCCGACCGCCCACGCCATCAGCGCCCAGGCCGCGAGCAGCACCACGTTGTTCCACGTCATGTGGCGGTAGTGCGTCATCGACGCGCAGCCGGGCAGCGGGGCGGTGCCGACGCGGCCCGTGCGCGCCAGCCGGCGCAGCAGGTGGTAGGTCGCGCGCAGCCAGGTGATGCGCGGATTGAGCAGGAAGTAGATGCCGCCGGCGACCGGCGACAGCAGGATGTCGCGCATGTAGCGATAGCGGCGCCGCTCGCGTTCGTTCATCGCGAGGTAGTCGGTCACGCAGGCGACGTTGAGCGGGCCGCGGTACTTGGCCCAGTTGCCGTTGGTGAGGTGGTGGTAGCGGTGGTTCTCCGCCCACACCGGCTGCGGCATGCCGGCCAGCACGCCCAGCGCGAAGCCGCCGGCGCGGTTCAGCGACCGGGTGCGGAACAGGCTGTAGTGGCCGCAGTCGTGCATCAGCACGAAGCCGCGCAGCAGGAACAGGCTGAGAAGCCCGGTGGCCAGGACGACGAGCCAGGGCGAGATCCTGGCGGCGTAGACGATCCCGACCCACAGCAGCGCGATCGGCACGATGACCGTCAGGAACTGCAGCACGCCGCGACCGTTGCTGGGCGTGGCGTAGCGGTCCACGATCGTGCGCTTGCACGTTTGCCATTGGGCACGGGTCAACATGAACGCCCTTGATGGCATTGAATTGCGTGACTATCACACACTCAGGTAAAGCGACGTCGACATGGACAATCGTTCAGCCGCCTCCGGCGGCGATCGGTGCCGCGGACGGGCCCCTACGCGCGCGCCCGCGAAGCGCGCCCGCGCGCAGGCGTCGACGTGGGCGCGCGCACGCGATCGATCGCGGTGTCCCAGTAGGGCGTCTCGCCGATCGCTTCCCGCAGGTGCGCGATGAACAGCCGCGCCTTGGCCTCGTACGAGCGGCCCGGCATGCGCACCGCGTGGATCGCGGGCAGCGACTGCGGATCGGGGCTGCGCGCTTCGGGAAACAGCGAGACGAGACGGCCCGCGACGATGTCGTCGCTGACCACCCAGCTCGCCAGGTGCGCGATGCCGATGCCGGCCAGCGCCGCCTGCAGCGCGCAGTCCTTGTCGTCGGTGCGCAGCTTGCCGCTCACCGGCAACGCCGCGCCGCGGTTGATGCCCGCGAAGCGCCAGGCCGGGCCGGCGAGCGCGGGCGTCGTCGTCGTGATGCAGTCGTGCTCGACGAGCTGTTCCGGCGTCGTCGGCCGACCGTGCCGCGCGAGGTAGGCCGGGCTGGCGCACACCAGCGGGCGCAGCGTCGCGAGCCGCGTGGCGACCAGGTCGCTGTCGGGCAGCCGGCCGATGCGGATCGCGACGTCCACGCGTTGCTCGGCGAGGTCGACCAGCGTGTCGCTGACGTGCAGGTCGACCTCGATCATCGGATAGCGCTCGAGAAAGCTCGCGACCGCGTGCGCGAGATGGCGGCGGCCGAAGATCGTCGGCGCGGTGACCGTCATCAGGCCGCGCGGGTCGGCGTCGATGGCCGCGAGCGCGTCCTTGGCCTGCGCGAGCTCGGCGAGGATGTTGCGCGCGCGGGGCAGGAACTGCTCGCCGGCGTCGGTGAGCATCACGCGGCGCGAGCTGCGGTGGAACAGCCGCGTGCCGATCTCGGCCTCCAGCCAGTCGATCTTGCGCGTGACCGAGGACACCGCCACGGCCTGCGACTTGGCCACCTGCGAGAAGCTGCTGGACGAGGCGACGGCGAGGAAGCTGTTGAGGGCGTCGATCATGGTTCTTTGGTTGCGATGATCGCAACGATGCTTTGCGTTGAACATGATTGTTCTGGATTTCGCAAGACAACACAATCCAGCCCATCGATCAACCCGGCCGCTTCCGGCCCCCGAAAAGAGACCTCCATGAACCGCCTCCATCGCCTTTTCCAACTGAGTGCCTTGTCGGCCGCGCTCGCCTTCGGCGGCGCCGCGCTGCTCGTCGCGCCGACCGCGGCCTCCGCCGCCGCGCCGCAGGTGCGCACGCAGGCGCCCGGCTTCTACCGCACGATGCTGGGCGATTTCGAGATCACCGCGCTGAGCGACGGCACGGTGGATCTCGACGTGGCCAAGCTGCTGGCCGAGCCCGCCGCGAAGACGGATGCCGCGCTGGCCAGGGCCTTCGTGCACGGCCCGCTGGAAACCTCGGTCAACGCCTACCTGGTCAACACCGGCACGCGGCTGGTGCTGGTCGATGCCGGTGCCGGCACGCTGTTCGGCCCGACGCTGGGCAAGCTGCTGGCGAGCCTGCAGGCGGCCGGCTACAGGCCCGAGCAGGTCGACGACGTCTTCGTCACGCACATGCATCCCGACCACGTGGGCGGACTGTCGGCCAACGGCCAGCGCGTGTTCCCCAACGCGACGCTGCACGCCGACAAGCGAGATTCCGATTTCTGGCTGTCGCAGGCCAACCTCGACAAGGCGCCCGACGCCATGAAGGGCTTCTTCCAGGATGGCGTCGGTGAACCCGTACGTCGCGGCCGGCAAGTACCAGCCGTTCGAGGCGGACGGCGAGCCGGTGCCGGGCATCCGCACGATCGCGAGCCCCGGCCACACCGCGGGCCACACGTCCTATCTCGTCGAGAGCAAGGGCCGGCAGCTGCTGGTGATCGGCGACCTGGTGCACGTCGCCGCGGTGCAGTTCGCCGACCCCGGCGTGACGATCGCGTTCGACACCGACGCCAAGGCGGCGGCGGCCTCGCGCGAGACGGTGTTCAAGCTGGCGGCCAAGGACGGCGCCTTGATCGGCGCCGCGCACCTGCAGTTCCCCGGCCTGGGTCACCTGCGCGCCACGGGCCAGTCGTGGCAGTGGGTGCCGTCCAACTACAGCACCGAGCTGAAGTGAGTCAGCCGGCGCCCGACGCGGCCGGCGCGGGGGCCGCGGCCGTCAACGGCTCGCCGGCCGCCTTGAGTTCCGCCACCGCGCCCTCGTACTCATGGAAGTTGATCGGACAGTCCTTGACGGCCAGCCTGAACAGCCCGAAGAAGTCGCCGTGCCGGCGCAGCAGCGCGTCCTCGGCCATGTAGAACGTGGCCTCGCAGACCTGCGACAGGTCCTGCGTCTCCTGCGATTTCTTCGCCGCTTCCAGCAGCGTGCCCGCGTCGATCGACCCGTGGAAGAAGTCGACCACCGGTTCCGGCCACGGTGCGTTGCCGCCCGGCGGCGTGCCGGGGCCGAGGCTGCCGCTCGCGCGCTCGATGCCGGTCAGGCGCGCGAGCGCCATGTAGCGCCACAGCCGCCAGTAGGTGCCGTCCGGCGCCGGCGGCGTGCGCGTGGCCAGCGTGGCGGCGGCGGCGCCGAACTGGTGCTGCAGGAACTGCGTCGAGCCGATCACGAACGGATCGTCGGGCCGCGGGGCGAGCGCGTGGGCGGCCTCGTAGTCGGCCAGCGCGCCGGCGTAGTCGCCGGTGTTGTCGCGCAGGATGCCGCGCAGGCGCAGCGCGACCGGCGACTTGGGATCGAGGCTCAGCGCCCGGTCGACGTCGGCGCGCGCGGCGGCGAAGTCCGGCTTGGCGACGTTGGCGGTGCCGCGCATCTCCCAGGCCAGCGGTGCGTCGGGGCGCTTCGCGAGCACGCGGTCGATGTCGGCCAGCGCGCCGGCGAAGTCCTTCTTCGCGATCGACAGCTCCGCGTGCGTCATCGCGAGGCCGACGTCGTCCGGCGCGGCCTTCGCCGCGGCCTCGATGCCGGCGGGCGTCAGCTGGTTCGCGAGCTTGAGCTGCAGGCCCGCGTGCGCCATCGCGAAGCGCAGGTCCTCGGGCGAGAACTGGTCGGCGCGCGCCAGCGCGGCGAGGGCGGCGTCGTTGCGGCCGGCGGTGCGCTCGGCCTCGGCGTGGCGCGCCAGGCCGACGGCGCAGGCGTGGTTGGCGGCGCGGTCGGCCGTCGGGGCCTCGCACCTGGCGGAGGGCAGCGGCGCCGACGCGGCCGAGGCCGCGGCAACGGGAGCGTCGGCTGCAACGGCCTGCAGCGAGAGCGAGATGGCGGCGACGGCGATCGCCGCGCGGAGGGAGACGTTCATGCGGTGGGTGGACGAATGGGCACGGCGTGCCGATGCGCCGATCTTGCCATGCGCATGTAACCTGATCGGGCCCGAAAGCGCCGCGGCGCCGGCGCGCGGTCTCGGGCTCGATCTTCATGCGCGCCACCAGGTCCGGGTTGGCCAGGAACGGCCGGCCGAAGGCGACCGGGTCGGCCTTCCCGTCGACGAGCGCCTGCTCCGCGCTGCCGCGGTTGAAGCCGCCGGTGGTGATGATAGGGGGGCGTCCGCCAAGCTTGCCGTGCGCCATGGCATTCCGGCGGCCGCGTCGCTACGATGCCGCGATGAGCCCTGCCGAGCCGTCCCTCGCCTTCGCTGTGCACCGGCCGCGTCCCTGCGTCCGGTGCGGAAGGCCGCTGTCGACGCTGGCGCGCATGCGCGGCGACGTCTGCGACGCGATGGAATGCCGTCGACTCAGCACCGAGGCCGTCACGCGACAGCGTCGTGCCGCGGATGTCGACACGATGCGCGAAGCCGCCGCGGCGGCCTGGGACATGCCGGGACTGTCCGCGGCGCCGGTGCTCTGGCTGAAGCACCATGCCGAGGAGGTCGGGCCGCCGGACTCTGCCGGCATCGAGGACCTGCGCGCGCACCTGATGGCGCTCGAAGCCGACGACCGGCCGCCATCGCCGCCCGGCGACGATGCGGCCACGCATGGCGCCGCCGCGACCGCCATGGCGGCAAACCTGTGCGCCCTGTGCCGCGGACGCTGCTGCCGCCTGGGCCGGCAGGGCCGCGCCTTCCTGGCACCGCAGCAGCTGCGCGACTGGCTGGCCGAGCGGCCCGGTGCTGCGTGGGCGGACGCGGTCGACCACTACATCGGTCTCGTGCCGTCGGTGCACCTGCTGCAGTCGTGCCTGTTCCCACGGCGAGCGGGGCTGCGTGCTGCCGCGCGAGCGCCGCTCCGACGTCTGCAACGACTTCGCGTGCGACGCGCTGGGCGACGCACGTCGGCTCGCGGCGGCGGACCCGGCGGCGATGGCCGTGGCCGGCATCGTCGAATCGCACGGGGTGCGCGCCGCGGCGCGGGTGTCGGCGCAGGGCCGGCGGCTGCTGCCCGACGTGCGCCGGCGCGACTGAGCACGCCCGAAAAATAGCCGCGCGCCCCGGAGGACGCGCGGCCGGCGTGGCGGCTGCGGCGCCTACTGGCCGTAGTAGTCCGGCACCATCATCTCGTCGGGCACGGCCTGGCGCGAGTAGTGCTCGTGGCGCTGGCGCTCCGGCAGGTGGACGGCCGGGTGCTCGATCTCGGTGTACTCGAACTGCTGCAACAGGTGGTGGATGCAGTTCAGGCGCGCCAGCTTCTTGTCGACGGCCTGCACGACCCACCACGGCGACTCGGCGCTGTGCGTGCGCTCGAGCATCACTTCCTTGGCCTTCGTGTACTCCTCCCAGCGGCGCCGGCTTTCCAGGTCCATCGGGCTCAGCTTCCATTGCTTGAGCGGGTCGTGGATGCGGCCCAGGAAGCGCAGTTCCTGCTCGTCGTCGGTGATCGAGAACCAGTACTTGATCAGCTTGATGCCCGAGCGCTGCAGCATGCTCTCGAAGGCGGGCACGGAGCGGAAGAACTCCTCGTACTCGTCGTCGCTGCAGAAGCCCATCACGCGTTCGACGCCGGCGCGGTTGTACCAGCTGCGGTCGAACAGCACGATCTCGCCGGCGGCCGGCAGGTGCGCGGCGTAACGCTGGAAGTACCACTGCGTGCGTTCGCGGTCGTTGGGCGCGGGTAGGGCGACGGTGCGGCAGACGCGCGGGTTCAGGCGCTGCGTGATGCGCTTGATCACGCCGCCCTTGCCGGCGGCGTCGCGGCCCTCGAACAGGATCACGACCTTCTGGCGCGTGGCCGCGACCCAGTCCTGCAGCTTGACGAGCTCGCCCTGCAGGCGGAACAGCTCGCGGAAGTAGCGCACGCGCTCGTTCGCGTCCTCGCCGCTGGCGTCCAGCGGATCGGCCACGAGACGGTCTTCCATCTCCATCTCGATTTCTTCGTCGTAGCCGTCGATGAGCTCGCGCTCGATGCGGCGGCGCATCGCGTCATGGTCGAACAAAGCCATTGCGTCGGACTCCGGATCAGAAGAGTTTTGCGAACAGCCAATATAGGCTACCCGACAGCAGGATGGCGGCCGGCAGCGTCAGCACCCAGGCCATGGCCAGGTTGCGGATCGTCGACCACTGCAGGCCCGACTTGTTCGCGGCCATCGTGCCGGCGACGCCCGACGACAGCACGTGCGTCGTGGACACCGGCAGGCCGAAGTTGTCGGCCAGGCCGATGGTGAACATCGCCACCACCTCGGCCGACATGCCCTGCGCGTAGGTCAGGTGCGTCTTGCCGATCTTCTCGCCGACGGTCACGACGATGCGCTTCCAGCCGATCATCGTGCCCAGGCCCAGCGCGATCGCGACGGCCACCTTCACCCACAGCGGGATGAACTTGGTCGCGGCGTCGATCTGCGTCTTGAACGACATCAGGTGCTTGTGCGTGTCGGGGTCCAGCGTGACGTGCGAATCCTTGTCGACCAGGCGGATCGTCTCCGAGGCCAGGTACATGTCGTTGCGGACGTTGGCGACGGTGGCCGCCGGCACCTTGGCGAGCGTGTCGTGCTGCTGCACCTGGTCGCCGATCGATCCGGCGACGGCGGCCAGCGCCGGCAGCGTGACGGGTTCGACCGCCTTCGTGCGCACGTAGCGCGACAGCGCGGCGCGCGCGTCCGTCGGCGCCGCGCCGGGCGCGGTGCGCTCGAGCGAGGCCTGCGCCACGTGGGCGATCGTCGCGAACTGCGCGGTCTGGTCGGCCGGCATCGCGCGGTTCAGCGCGTACGAGATCGGCACCGTGCCGACCAGGATCAGCATGATCAGGCCCATGCCCTTCTGGCCGTCGTTGGAGCCGTGCGAGAACGACACGCCCGTGCAGGTGAGGACCAGCAGCGCGCGGATCCACATCGGCGGCGGCGTCGAGCCCTTGGGCGCCTCGTACAGCGCCTTGCTCTTGATGAACGCGCGCATCGCCAGCAGCAGCAGCGCGGAAGCGACGAAGCCCACCAGCGGCGACAGCAGCAGCGAGTAGCCGATCTTGATCGCCTGCGACCAGTCGACGCCGCTCGTGCCGTCGCGGCCGTGCATCAGCGCGTTGGCCACGCCCACGCCGATGATCGAGCCGATCAGCGTGTGCGACGACGAGGCCGGCAGGCCCAGCGCCCAGGTGCCGAGGTTCCACACGATGGCGGCGATCAGCAGCGCGAACACCATCGCGAAGCCGGCGCCCGAGCCCACCTGCAGGATCAGCTCGACCGGCAGCAGCGAGATGATGCCGAAGGCCACCGCGCCGCTCGACACGAGCACGCCCAGGAAGTTGAACAGGCCCGACCACACGACCGCGACCTGCGGCGGCAGCGAGTTGGTGTAGATCACGGTCGCGACCGCGTTGGCGGTGTCGTGGAAGCCGTTGACGAACTCGAAGCCGAGCGCGATCAGCAGGGCCAGGCCCAGCAGCACGAACGGCCAGACGGCGGTGGCGGTCTCGCCGCTGCCCGCGTAGTCGGTGGCGATGCTGTACGCCGTGTAGCCGAGACCGACCAGCAGCAGCAGCGCGAAGATCGCCCAGGTGCCCTTGCCGGTCTTGTGATCGAAGCGCGGACGGCTCGGGGCGGTCGTTCCGTCGGGCACGGCCGCGGAGCTGACGATGGTGTTCATGGTGGGCAATCCCTCTCTCTTTAGTGACCAATGGATGCTGGAGTCGCTTTGTGACACCGGGGTGACAGTGCCGGGAAAGCTCCGTGTCGCGGCCCGCCGCAGGCGTCAGGCAAACCCTGAGTCCGTGCGGAGTGACTTGTGCGTCACGGTCGAGGACAATCACGAAGTCGCCACCACGGGCCACCAGTCAATGCGGATCGTCATCCTCGGCAATGCAGGATCGGGCAAGTCGACGCTCGCGAAGTCGCTTGCGCGCACGCAAGGCATGCCGATGCTGGAGCTCGACACGCTGGTGTGGGAGCCCGACCTCGTGGCCGTCGAACGGTCCGACGAGCTCATCCTCTCCGACCTGGCGCAGTTCTGCCGCGAATCGGACGACTGGGTCATCGACGGCTGCTACGGCGACCTCGTCGAGGCCGTGCTGCCGCACGGGCCGCTGCTGATCTTCCTCGAGCCGGGCCAGGACGTCTGCGTCGCCAACTGCCGCGCGCGCCCGTGGGAGCCGCACAAGTACCGCACCAAGAAGGCGCAGGACGAGCATCTCGAGCACCTGCTCGGCTGGGTGCGTTCCTACTACCACCTCGACGGCTCGATGTCGCTCGCCGGCCACCGCGCGGTGTTCGACGCCTACCGCGGCCCCAAGCGCCTTGTCACGCGGCTGGCCGAGCTGGCGGTGATGCAGAGCGCCTGGCTGGCCGCCTCCGCCACGTCGCGCGCCCGCGCGGCCTCGCTCGCGCGCTGACGCGTCACGCGCACCCGCGCGCGGGCGGGCGACCCCGGCGACGACGACGGGCCCGGCGATTGCCGCGCCCGCGCAGGCCTGCGGCGTCGTTGCCGCCCCGAAAGAGAACATGATCCCCGCCTTCGACCGCATCGACCATATCCACCTCTACGCCACGAACCGCAACAAGGCGGAGCAGTGGTACGCCGACGTGATGGGCTTCCGCCGCGTGCCGGAGCTCGAGTCGTGGGCCGACGGCGGCCCGCTGACGCTGTCGAACTCGTCGGGCACCGTGCACATCGCGCTGTTCGAGGCGCCGGCGCAGCCGTGCCGCAGCGTGATCGCGCTGTCGGTGGGCGCCGACGAGTTCGTCGCGTGGCGCCGGCACCTGGTCGACAAGCTGAAGCGACCCGTCGAGCCGGAGGATCACGCGCTGTCGTGGTCGCTGTACTTCGCCGATCCCGACGGCAACCCGTGGGAGATCACCACCTACCAGCATGCCGTCGTGGCAACGCTGTTGAAGCCGACCGGGATGTGACACCATCGCGCCAGCAATCCCGCGACGAGGAGATCACGATGCCCACGGCACAAACGCTCGAGCGCTTCATCGCACGCGTCGAGAGCAACGCCCACGCCGAAGCCTGCGAGGAGTTCTACACCGAGGACTCGACGATGCAGGAGAACCAGGCCGCGCCGCGCGCCGGGCGCGACAAGCACGTCGCCAACGAACGCCAGGTGATGGCGCGCGCCGAGTCCGTCTCGTCGACCTGCGTGCGGCCGGTGCTCGTCAACGGCGACCACGTGGTGATCCGCTGGATCTTCCGGTTCGCCTGGCGCGACGGCAGCGTCACGCACATGGAGGAACTCGCGTGGCAGCGCTGGGAGGGCGAACGCATCGCCCAGGAGACCTTCTTCTACGACCCGGCGCAGCGGTTGCCGCGCCGGGAGGCATGAGGCTTATTGCGTCAGCAGCGTGTCGAGGATGACGCCGGTGGCGACGGCCGCGAGCACGTAGTCGCCGTTGACCTGCACCCAGTGGTAGCCGCGCGGCGGCTCGCTCAGGTGATGGCCGCGCCAGTCGGTGACGACGTAGCGGTTGCCGCGATATTCGGCGGGCAGCGCACCGCCGCGACGCCATTCGTGGTTGGGGCCGACGCCGCGGTATTCATCATGGCGATAGCCCGGGTGGTCCCAGTCGGGACGATCGTTGTCGTGGTGGTCGTCGGCCATCGAGGCCAGCGGGACGGCCATCATCAGGGCGGCGAGCAGGGCGGAGATGCGTTGGAGCTTCATCATTGTTCCTTGGAGACGGGGTGACGAAGTGCATTCTTCACGCCGGAACCGGGGCGTCTGTAGGCGTCAAGGCGCTTTGCGTATCTTGACGTCGGCGCAACGCGGCTCGAACGTCCCTGCGTCGGAAGCCGGCCTCACAGCTCGTCGATGAGCGCGCCTGCGGCGTCGCAGGTCTTCGCCACGGCCGCGAACGGCAGCTCGACGATGCCGGTGGCGACGCTGTTGGCGGTCGACAGCGCGGTCTCGACGCCATCGACGACGGCATGCGCGCCGCCCGAGATCGCGCCTTCGACATCGTCGATCGCGGCCGAGATGCCGTTCTTGAGCGAGTCGTAGATCGATCCGTCCTGCGCGGCCGGAGCCGGGCTGGGCGACGACGTGCCGGACGGCGACGAGGAGTGGCCAGATGCCAGGCTCATGGCCTGCGGGCTCAGCGTCACCGTGGTGCTCGGCGCGCTCGGCAGGGTCGGCGGCGGCGGCGCGGCGGGGAGTGCGGGCAGCGGCGGCGCGCCGGCCGGCTTCATCGAGGCGGACGACGACGTCGACGGCGTCGGCGTCGGCGGGTTGAGGGACGGGGTGACCATGGGCATTGCTTGCACTCCTTTGCGCCCGGCCAGTCTAGGGTCGGGCGCGGCATCCGACTCGCCGATGAACGCCGTGAATCGGGCGCATTCCTTGGAACCGTCTTGCGATCCGTCCGGGAAATGCGGGCGGTTGATGCCGTTGATGGAGGCTTGGCCGATCGACGACTTCGCCAGAATTCCGGAACAGAGCCCCCTCATGCGGCCGAGTGAAGGATTCCGGGGATGGAACGAATCGAAGTTGTCGCCGGCGCCTCCGTGCGCCGCCGTATCGCCCTGCTGGGCCTGGTCTGCGCGGCGCTCGCGCTGTGCGCCGGCGTGCGCCTGGTGCAGCTCGAGGGCGGCTCCGTCGTCGCGATCGTCTGCGCGGTGCTCGGCGTGGCCGCGGTCGCGCTGGCCGTCTCGCTGCAGCGCTACCTGACGCGTTCGTTGCAGCCGCTGCAGGCCGGCGTGCGGGCCATGAAGTGCGGCGACCTGTCAGGGCGCATCGCCGCCGCGGGCCGCGACGAGTTCGGCGCCATCGCCGCGTCGCTCGACGACATGAACGCCAACATGTCGGCGCTCGTGGCCGACATCCGCAGCGAGGCGACCTTCGTCTCGCAGGCCAGCGAGTCGCTGGCCGCCGGCACCAGCGAGCTGGCGCAGCGCACCGAGCGCCAGGCCGCGAGCCTGGAGCAGACCTCCGCCAGCGTGCAGGACCTCAGCGGTTCGGTGAAGCAGAACGCGCTCGACGCCCGCGCCGTGGAGCAGCTCGCCAGCCGCGTGCACGAGATGGCCGAGTCCGGTGGCAGCCGCATGCGCGAGGCCGTCGCGACCATGCATGCGATCCGCACCAGCTCGCAGCGCGTGCACGACATCATCGGCGTGATCGACGGCATCGCCTTCCAGACCAACATCCTCGCGCTCAACGCGGCGGTGGAAGCAGCGCGCGCGGGCGAGAACGGGCGCGGCTTCGCCGTGGTCGCCGCCGAGGTGCGCACGCTGGCGCTGCGCAGCAGCGGCGCGGCGCGCGAGATCAAGTCGCTGATCGCCACCTCCGGCGAGCAGGTGGCCTCGGGCGCGTCGCGCATCGACGAGGTGGGCGAGCTGCTTGCCAGCGTCGTCTCGGGCATCGGCGAGGTGGCCGGCAACGTGCGCGCGATCACGTCGGCGGCCGAGATGCAGAGCAACAGCCTGGGCCAGATGTCGGAGGCCATCCGCGGCCTCGACGACATCACGCAGGAGAACGCGACGATGGTGGAGCGCACCTCGTCGGCGTCGACGGGCCTGGGCGAGCGCGCGCGCAAGCTGGCGCGCACCGTGAGCAGCTTCCGGCTGCGCCAGGGCACCGCCGACGAGGCGCATGCGCTGGTGACCAAGGCGGTCGCGCTGTACAAGCGGCGCGGCGCGGCGTGCCTGCCCGAGATCACCGACGCCGCCAACGGCTTCGCCGATCGCGACATGTACGTGTTCGCATGGGACCGCTCGCTGGTCTACCACGCGTTCGCCGGCAAGCCGCACAACCTGCGCAAGACGGCCGCACAGATCCTGGGCACCGACGTGTCGCAGCTGACGCGCGACGTCTGGGCCGCCGCCGCGCAAGGCGGCGGCTGGGTCGACTACGACTTCCTCAACCCGGCCACCGGCCAGGTCGCGCCGAAGACCTCGTTCGTGGTGCCGGTCAGCGCCGACCTCGTGCTGGGCTGCGGCATCTACAAGACCGTGCAGCGGCAGTGAGCCGCGCCTCGCCTCAGAACCTGTGAATGAATCCGACGCGACCGAGCGGGCCGTCAAAACGCGTCCGATCAAGGCGCAAAGCGCAGACGTAGCTCGGGCTACGGCGAGCATTTGCAACGCAGAGCGGGCGTGTCTTGACGGGACGAGCGGGCGTGGCGGGTTCGTTCACAGGTTCTCAGGCCGCCTTCGGCGCGAGCTGGGCGCCCGGCGTGGATCGCATGATCGCCAGCTCGGCGTCGTCCATGTCGACGCCGATGTCGCCGAACAGCGGCGTGCTGAGGTAGCGCTCTCCGGTGTCGGGCAGCATGCACAGCACCACCGAGCCCGCGGGCGCGCTTGTGCACACCGCGAGCGCGCCGGCGAAGGTCGCGCCGCTGGAAGTGCCCACGAACAGGCCTTCCTTCTGCGCCAGCTGGCGGCTCCAGTGCATCGCTTCGGCGCCGCTGATGGGGATCACGCGCTCGATCAGGTCGGATGCGACGGCGTCGCGGGTGAGCTTGCCGATGAAGTCGGGGCTCCAGCCCTGCAAGGGATGCGGCTTCCACGACGGGTGGCTCGCGGCGGGGCTGCCGTCGGCCTCGATCGGCTGGGGAGTGCCGCTCGCGAGCATCGGCGCATCGGCCGGCTCGCACACGACGATCTTCGTGTCCGGGCGCTCCTTGGCGAGCACGCGCGACACGCCGCGCAGCGTGCCGCCCGTGCCGAAGCCTGTCACCCAGTAGTCGAGCCGCTTGCCGGCGAAGTCGTCGACGATCTCGCGCGCGGTGGTGCGCGAGTGCATGTCGGCGTTGGCCTCGTTGTCGAACTGGCGCGTGAGGAACCAGCCGTGCGCCTTGGCCAGTTCCTCGGCCTTGCGCACCATGCCGGTGCCGCGTTCGGCCGCCGGCGTGAGGACGACCTTGGCGCCAAGGAAGCGCATCAGCCTGCGGCGCTCCACGCTGAAGCTCTCGGCCATCGTCACGACCAGCGGATAGCCCTTCTGGGCGCAGACCATCGCCAGCCCGATGCCGGTGTTGCCGCTCGTGGCTTCCACCACCGTCTGGCCCGGCTTCAGCGAGCCGTCCTCCTCGGCGGCCTCGATC
>Ga0302311_10005165_pt1 | contig 13893 bp, 12 predicted proteins | sample III_Palsa_N1_3_FD_200449 | JGI IMG/M metagenome (GOLD analysis project Ga0302311, IMG submission 200449) | Peat permafrost microbial communities from Stordalen Mire near Abisko, Sweden - III_Palsa_N1_3 | ecosystem: Environmental > Terrestrial > Soil > Palsa > Peat permafrost | place: Sweden... | reverse complement strand
CTAGCTCGGGTCCGGGCGGCGCAGCGTCAGCGACTGGAACCAGTTGCCGCCGACCGCGTCGACGGAGTGGAAGTCCACCACGTCGAAACGAGCGTCGACGACGAAGCCGAGCAGTTGCTCGTCGGTGCGCCAGGAGAAGAAGCGCGGCGGTACGTGCCAGTCGCCGTCGAGCGGGCCTTCCGCGCTCTCGTCGTCGTCGCGCGCCCCGTACACGCCGACGAAGAAGATCCCGCCGGGGCGCAGGACCGTCCGGACGGCCGCCAGGACCGCGGGCAGGTCCCGGTTGGGCACGTGCAGCAGGCAGTTCATCGCGAACACGGCGTCAAACGACCCGGCTGGGAAGTCCAGGTGCAGGAAGTCCATGACGTGAGCCTCGATGCCCTTCGCCCGGCAGCGCTCGACCATCGCGGCCGACAGGTCGGCCGCGACGACGGCGAAGCCCTGCTGCTGGAAGTGCGAACTGTCCTGCCCGGTGCCCGCGCCGATCTCGAGCAGCCGCGTTCCCGGCGTCAGCCGCTCCACGAACGCCTGCCGCTCGGCCAGCTTCCACGGCTCCTTGCTCAGCCCGTCGCGCCGGGCCGCGCCCCCGTCGTACGCTTCCCGCAACGGGCCGAGCACGTCGTCATAGCGGATGGTCATACCGGTCATTATCGGCTCGCTGGTTATGGACGCGCCGGGAACTCGCCGACGTTTGCTAACGGGTGCAGGAGGTGCCCGGCGGCATAGGTGATCAGCATCGACAGTCCGCCGATGCAGGCCGTGCGGACCATCGGAACCAGCGGGTGAACCTGCGCGATCCGCGCCGCGACCCATCCCGTCACCGCCAGCGCCGCCAGCACGATCGCGAACGTCACCGGCGCCCTCGACGGCCCCGGGATCAGCACGATGGCCAGCCACGGCAGCACCGCCCCGGCCGCGAAGGCGATGCTCACCGCGACCGCGTCCCGGAGCGGCGCGATGCGGGAGGCGGTGGTGATCCCGTACTCCGCCTCGGCGTGGGCGGCCAGCGCGTCGTGCGCGGTCAGCTCGGCGGCGACCTGCCTGGCCAGCCCGGGCGAAAGGCCGCGGGACACGTAGAGCCCGGCCAGCTCGTCCAGCTCCGCGTCGGGTGCGGTCTCCAGCAGCACGCGCTCGGCGGCCAGCTGCGCCAGCTGCCGGTCATGCTCGGCCCGGAGCTTGGAGTACTCGACGGTGCCCATGGCCAGCGTCCCCGCCACCAGCCCGGCGAACCCGGCGAAGAACAGCACGCTGGAGCTGACGCCGGCCCCGGCGAACCCCTCGCAGATCCCGGCCGACGTCAGGATGCCGTCGCTCGCCTCCGGGATGTGCGGACGTACCCACCCGAAGACGCTGCTGGCCACCATCAGCCCACTCGCCCCCCGACGCTGCCGATGACGGGGACGCGTTTACCGTCCGGCAATGACCCCGCTGCCTGGTCGTCGCCTTCTGTTTACCCAGATCCGGGCGGATGAGACCGACGTGGTTGGGCAGCGGCGACGCTCGCGTCACTGCCAGCACGGGCATCCGGATGCTCAGACTGGGTAATGGTTGGGGCCTTGGGTGTAGGTGCGGCCGCGCGGTGTCGTCCACTGGTGCCAGCCGGGTTGGGGCTGGGTGACGCTCCAGCCCGACGATTGCTTGACCCGGTGGCATTTGCGGCTTCTTGCGCCGGCGTTGCAGGCGCAGGTGCGGCCGCCCTGGTCGTAGGGGACCGCGTGCTCGAAGTCGCTGTCCCTCGCGTGGCGGGAGCAGGGCGGGAATGTGCAGGTACGGTCGCGGATCTGGACCAGGTGGCGAAGGGCGGCGTTGGGCTTGTACGCGTGCGACTCATTGCGGTGGTCACAGTCGTACGTCGGGACCGGCGCGAGATTCAGGGTGTATTCCAGGCCGGTGGGCAGGGTCAGCGCCCAAGGGCCGCACCAGTCCGGGTCGCCAGGCGGCCCCGCGCCGCGGCGGTCGAGCGCCCAGCCGCTCGACGGGGGTCGGGGCGGCCCGGTGTCCGGTTGCGCGCGTAGTCGCGTCAGGCGGGCTTCGGTGATGGTGAGGTTGATCCGGGCCGGGAGCGCGACCAGCGGCGGGGCCGGGCCGCCGGGCGGTGCCGGGCCGTCCGGCGGCCGGGCGAGACGGCCGGATCTGACACAGCCATGGCCGATCGCGATGCCGTCCGGGTCGGTGACCGTGACGCAGATGACGGTGTGCGGGCTGAGGGCAGCGGTGGCGGCCAGGGCGCGGCACAGGGCCGGGTCGAGGGTGCCCAGGTTGTGTCCCTCGCCGGGCCGCTCGGCCTGGCCGAGGAGGGTCGCGAGCGGGAAGACCAGGTCGGTCAGCGTCGGCGGCGGACCGCCGGGCGGCTTGAGGAACGGCGAGCCGGGTGGCGGCGGGGTCCCTCCCGGGCCGTCGCCGCCGGGTCCGCCGTCGCCGTCCGAGCCGTCGTCGTCCGGCTCGTCGTCGGGGTAGCCATTGTCATCAGGGAAGTCGCCGCCGTCGGGCATCCCGCTGTCGTCGGCGGGCACGCAGCGGCCGTCGCACTCGTCGCACGGGCAGTCCGACCCGCCTACACCGCAATCGCCGTCGTCAGCAGGGGCGTCACCGTCAGGGGCGTCACCGGAACCCGTCTCAGGGGCGGCGCCTGGACCGGTCCCGGGCGCCGCGTCGGAACCGAGATGACCGCAGGCGATCCGGTCATCGGCGGAGATGCCGTTGAGGATGTCCAGATAGGCCGCCGCCCGCAGCCGGTCGAGCCGCTCCTTGGGGAACGCGCCGCAGTCCTGGTACAGGCGGGCGCGGGCGTCGAGATTGGCGTAGGCGGCCAGCGCCTCATCGACCGGCAGGTCACGGCCCGACAGGCCGGCCGCGCCGGACCCCTCGCGGAACACCGTCACCCGCGACCGGTGCTTCTCGGCCGACTTGCGCCGCCGCTCCGCCAGCTCCGGATCGACCGCCGCCGCGATCGCGGTCGCGATCCGCTCCACCTGCGTGTAGGTTTTGCGCGGCGGGGCCGTCAGCTCGGGAAGCAGGAGCTCTTCCGCCCGGGCGCAGTTCTCGTCTGACAGCTCCCCGAAGACCTCGGTGATCATCCGGGCCCGGGGCAGGTCCAGCGTCCCGTCCTTGAGCAGGAGCTCGACGCCGGGCAGGCGGGCGCCCAGCTCCCACGCCGCCTGGGTCGTCTTGGCCGCCGACGGGACGGAGACGGCCAGCGCGAGGGCGATCTCGTGGACCAGGGAGTCGTCCCATTCATCAGGCAGGTTCCCGTGCCGCGGGCGGCCCAGGAAGGACGGGTCGTCGTCGCGGATCAGCGCCCGGATCATCCCCAGCAGGCCCGCGCCCGCCCACGACTGCAGCGCCGCCATCGCCCGCAGCAGGCCGATCAGCTCCTCGCCGGTCGCGACCGGGCACCGCCAGTCCGGCCCCGCCGCCCGCGCCAGGGCGACGGCCAGCTCCGGGCCCGGCGGGCGCTTATCCCACACACCACCCTTGGCGAACCCCGACAGCAGCTCCTCGCGCTCCTTCGCCGCCCCGAGCGTGCCCTCCAACGACTCCCACGGGCCGAAAACACTCTCATCTTCGCCGACAGTCTCGGCATCGGCGGAGCCCGCATCGTCGGGACCAGCGGAATCTGGTCCCGACCCCGGGTCGGAGGGCCCGTCGCGTTCCGGTTCGTCGCTTGACTCTCGTTCCATCAGGGTCCTCCTTTCTATTGCTACTAAAACATATGATCGAATAATATCCCGATATCAGCATCAATGACGCCGCGAAAGGCTTACCGGGAGGCCACACTTATCTAACCCCCGAACGGCGGCTTCGAGGGACCGCGTTCCTCGCTAGGCCCATGTCATGCCACGATGAGGGCCATGCGGACGCAGCGGTTCCACGCCCTTGTCGCAGACGGCCCTGGCGGTCGCGCAATTGTGGTGGTGCCGTTTGACCCGGACGAGCTGTGGGGCGCCAAGGCCGTGCACCATGTGAACGGCACGGTCGACAGCACCCGCGTCCGGGTGACGCTCTCGCCCGGCGGCGCCGGATGGGCCTTCACCCTGAGCCCGTCGCGGGTGCTGGGTCTGGGCGTCACGCCCGGCGACGAAGTAAGCGTCGAGCTAACGCCCGAAGGCCCGCAGCGGGCCGATCTGGCTGAGGGCGTCACGGCCGCCCTCGCCGCCAACCCGGCCGCCGGCGCCTTCTTCGACACGCTGGCGCAGTTCTACCGCAAGGCCTATCTCCGGTGGATCGACGCGACTACCCGTCGACCGGAGCTACGGGCAGCCCGCATCGCCGAGGTCGTCGACCTGCTCGCGGCCGGAGTCAAAGAGCGACCGCGTTAGCCGGCCGGGAGAGCGGGGGGCGGCGTCGTGCCCGGGCCAAGCTGCGCCTTGAGCGCGGCTAGCTCGTTGTCGACGTCATGTGACGAGGTGACCTCGTCGAGCTCCTTCTGGATGTCATCGCCGCCGCCGCCGACGTCCTCGAGGACGCCAGACTGGAGCAGCTCGTCCAGCGCGCCGGCTCGCGCCTGCATGGTGGAGATCTTGTCCTGGGCGCGTTCGAGGGCGGCCCCGGAGTCGCTGATGCTGGTCGAAATGCCCGCCGCGTCCTCGTTGACCGAGTTCATCGCGCTGGCGGCCGTGTACTGCGCCTTGAGGACTTCCTTCTGCGAGCGGAAGTTGTTCACCCGCTTCTGCAGCTCGGCCAGCCCGTGCTCCAGCTTCTCCTGCTCCTCGGCGAGCTGCTGGCGCTGCGGTTCCAGATTGTCGATCTGGCCCTGGGCCGCGCCCTTCCTCGACAGCGCCTCGCGGGCCAGGTCCTCCCGGCCCTGCGCGAGGGCGGTCTTGGCCTGATCGTTGAGGTGGTCGATCGAGTGCTGGAGCTGAGTCTCCTGCAGCTCGATCTGCTTGCGCGAGGCCGCGATGTCGACCAGGGCCCGGCGGATCCGCGTGATCTGCTCGAGCATCTGGCTGTACGAGTAGTCCAGCATCTCGTCGGGCTTCTCGGCGGCGTCAAGCGCCTTGTCCGCCTTGGCGGCAACTATGTCGTGCGCCCGCTGAAAAAGGCTCATATCGGCCCGCTCTCTATCGGTTGCGCTCACTAAGCCGGACAGTACCACCCGTGGCTCGGCCGACTCTATAACCAGGGCCGTTACCACTCATAGGCTGCGCAGAGACGCCTGAGACCTGCGGCCAAGGCTCGGCTGGCAACCTCGTCAACCATGACCTTCCTTGAGCAGCCGTGGCAGGCGCGAGCCGACCACCCCGGCCCCGCGACCCGGCTCCGCTGGCACCGGACCGCCGATACCGGGGAGCTCGACGAGAGCACGCCGCGCTGGTACCGGCCGGCCTTCCTCGTCCTGCTGGCGGCGGTGGCGGTCCTGTACCTGTGGGACCTGAGCGCCTCCGGGTACGCGAACTCGTTCTACGCGGCGGCGGTGCAGGCCGGCACCGAGAACTGGAAGGCGTGGTTCTTCGGCTCGCTCGACTCGTCGAACTTCATCACCGTCGACAAGCCGCCGGCGTCGCTGTGGGTGATGGTGCTGTCCGGCCGGATCTTCGGCTTCAACAGCTGGTCGCTGCTGGTGCCGCAGGCACTAGAAGGCGTGGCGGCGGCCGGGCTGCTGTGCGCCACCGTGCGCCGGGCGGTCCGGCGGAACGCGGGCGGCCGGGCCGGGGCGGCGGCGGGCCTGATCGCGGGAGCGGCGATGGCGCTGACCCCGGCCGCGGTCCTCATCTTCCGGTTCGACAACCCTGACGCGTTCATGGTGCTGCTGGTCGTGGTGGCCGCCTACTGCGTCACCCGGGCGCTTGAGCACGGGCGAACCTGGTGGCTGGTGGGCGCGGGGGTGGCGTTCGGGTTCGGGTTCCTGACCAAGAGCGGCGAGGCGGTGCTCAACGTGCCCGCGTTCGGACTGGCCTACCTGATCGCGGCGCCGGTGTCGCTGCCGCGGCGGGTCCTGCAACTGCTCGCGGCCGCTCTCGCGATCGTGGTCTCGGCCGGGTGGTGGATAGCGGCGGTGCTGCTGACGCCCGCGGCCGACCGGCCGTACATCGGCGGGTCGACCGACAACAACCCGCTCGAGCTCGCCTTCGGCTACAACGGGTTCGGGCGGCTGTTCGGCGGGGACGGCAACATGGCCGGCGGCGGCGGGGCGGCCGGCAGCAGCTTCGGCGGGACGGCCGGGGTGCAGCGCCTGTTCAGCGGGGAGTTCGGGCTCGAGATCTCCTGGCTGCTGCCCGCGGCGGTGGTGCTGCTGGCGGGCGCGGTCTGGGTGACCTGGCGGGGGCCGCGGACGGACTCGGCCCGGGCCTCGCTCATCATCTTCGGCGGCTGGCTGCTGTCCACCGGGATCACGTTCGCCTACATGCAGGGCACCATTCACCCCTACTACACGGTCGCGCTCGCGCCCGCGATCGGGGCGCTGGTCGGCATCGGCTCGGTGCTGCTGTGGCGGCACCGCGCGGTCGCCCCCCGCGCCGCCTACGGGGTACTCGCGCTGACCGTGGTGGTCACCTTCGGCTGGGGGTTCGAGCTGCTGCGCACGGACTCCTCATTCCAGCCGTCGGTGCGGTACCTGGCGGTGGCAGCAGCCGTCGCGGCGGTGGCGCTGCTGGTGGTCGCCGCAGTACGGACGCGCGTCGGACGCCGGTTGATCGTGGCGACCGGCGTGCTGACCGCGCTGGCGGTGGCTGTCCCGACTGCCGCCTGGGCGGTGGGGACCGCTGCCACGCCGCACTCCGGGTCGATCCCCACCGCTGTATCCGGGAGCGGAAGCGCGGGGTTCGGCACCGGAACCGGCGGCGGCTTCGGCGGCGGCGGCGCTCCGGGCGGCGGCGGCTTCGGCGGCAGCGGCAGCGGTTTCGGCGGGGCTGGCCGGACCGGGAGCAGCGCGACCGGAACCGGCGCAGCGGGCGGGGCCGGAACGCTGCCCGGCGATGCCGAAGCGGCTGGCGGCATGGGGACGACGCGCGGCGGCGCGCCCGGGCTGGGGACGGGCGAGGCGAGCCCCGGCGGCATCGGCGACTCGGGAACGCGCGGCAGCTCAGGTCCGCCGAGCGGGGTCAGCGGCGAACTCGGCTCTGACCGGGGCAGCCGGCCGTCGGGGACCTCCCGCGGCGGCGCCGGCGGCGGCTTCGGCGGCGGAAGCCCTAGCGGCGCGGGTACCTCGTCCGCGCTCGACAAGGCGCTGGAGAAGACCACCACCCGCTGGGCGGCGGCCGTCGAGGGATCGAGCAGCGCGGCCGGCCTGGAGCTCGCGAGCGGCGGCAAGGCGGTGATGGCGATGGGCGGGTTCACCGGGTCCGACCCGGCGCCGACCCTGGCCGACTTCGAGCAGTGGGCCAGGGCAGGCGACATCACCTATTACATCGCCGGCGGCGGCATGGGCGGCGGCCCCGGCGGCCAGGGCTCATCCAGCCAGATCACCGCTTGGGTCGAAGCGCACTACAAGTCGGCCACCATCGGCGGCGAGACCGTGTACCTGCTCCTGCAGCCCAAGTCGTGACGTCGGCCGCCTCGATCATTTCTGTGGCGGCGCAGGGACCGAGCCCCCGTGCGGTCCCTGCGCCGGATTACGGAAGCTCGCTTGCTACATGATCGACCGCGATGAGATCTGCCGGGACCACTCGTCTGCACTCCAGACAGCGATGAGACGGCCAAGAGGAGCAGCTCATGCGCACGGTGATAGCACAGATCTACGACTACTCGCTCGACGGCATCATCCCTGAGGAAGGCACCGGGCGGGGCTGAGCCGACCCCGTTCCGTTCAAGATCAAAATCCTTGTCTCGAACGGACCGGGGCGACTCTGGCGGCTACACGGCTCCGCTTTAGGCGGTGACGTCGCTGCGGAGGAAGACGAGCATCGACGCCGCGATCGCGGCCATGACGTAGACCGCGCCGAGGAGCAGCCCGTGCGCGTAGCCGACGCCCTCGTTTCCGGCCGAGGCGACCGCCACCAACGAGGCACCGGGCATCCACTGCTGCACGCTCGGCACGATGCGAACGATGATGTTCTCGACCGCGATGAGCCAGGCGAAGCCGATGATGACCGCGAACACCGCCGACCGGACGAACTGGCCGACCGCCATCCCCAGCACGCTGTAGCCGACCGTGGCCAGCGCCAGGTCGCCGAGCTCCTGGAACATGTCGGTCAGGCCGGTTCCGGTGAACCACGCGTGGCTGGAGACGCCGCGGCTCTGCGCCGCCACCACCGCGACGACCAGGGCGATCACGGCGGCAAAGCAGAGCGCGGCGACCAGGAAGGTGATCACGCCGAGCATCTTCCCGGCCAGCAGGGTGGCCCGGCGCGGCTGGCGGACCAGCAGCTGGCGGAGGGTGCCGAGGCTGTACTCGCTCGCGAGCTGCGAGGCGGCGATGCCGAACGCCACCACGCCGAGCAGCATCGAGGCCCGCGCGACGCCGATGACTAGGCCATTCGGACGCGCCAGCTGGTGCAGGGTGACGATGCCGCCGTTGTTCGTGGCCTGCGAGAACATCAGCACCACGAAGAGCGAGGCCGCCGCGGCCAGGCCGAGGAAGGTGGACAGGAACAGCGTCTTGCGCTTCAGCTTGGTCCACTCGCTGGTGAAGGCCGCCCATACCATCGTCATCGGATCGATCCCATCTCCTGGCCGTCCGGCACGTCGGCCGACTTGGTCCCGGTCAGCGCGAAGAACGCCCGTTCGAGGCTCTGGGTCCGCTCGCCGAGCTGCCTCAGTGTGATCCCGTGCTCGGCGGCGTTCCTGTTGACGTCGGCCGCGCTCGCGCCGGGGGCCGCCACGATCAGCTCGCCGACGCCGTCGCCCTCGGTCACGGTGCCGCCGGCCTGCTGCATCAGCTTGATCAGCACCTCGAGGTCCGTGTCATGCTCCGGCGCGATGACGAACTCGGCCTGCTGGGTCGCGCGCAGCTCGGTCACTGGTCCCTGGTGGACGAGCCTGCCCGCCCTGATCATCACCACGTAGTCGCAGATCTGCTCGATCTCGGAGATCAGGTGGCTGGAGACCAGGACGGTGATCCCGCCGCCGGCCAGCGACCTGATCAGCCCGCGCATCTCGACGATGCCGGCCGGGTCGAGGCCGTTGGTCGGCTCGTCGAGGATCAGCAGCTCGGGCCCGGCCAGCATGGCGGCCGCGATGCCGAGCCGCTGCTTCATCCCCAGCGAGTAGGAGCGGTACTTGTCCCCCGCCCGGGCGAGCAGGCCGGACCGGTCGAGCACCGGGTCGACGCTGGCAAGCGGGACACCGCCGAGGCGCGCCAGCGCCTTCAGGTTCTCCCGGCCGCTCAGCTGCGGGTAGAACGCGGGCGACTCGATCAGCGCGCCGACCTTGTGCAGGTAGCTCGCGGGCTCGGCCAGGCTGCCGCCCAGGATTGTGCCGCTGCCAGCGGTGGGTCTCACCAGACCGAGCAGCATGCGAATCGTGGTTGTCTTGCCCGCGCCGTTCGGGCCGACGAACCCGCAGACCGCCCCCTGGGGGATCTCCAGCGCCACGTCATCGACAACGGTGCGCTCGCCGAAGCGCTTGGTAAGCCCGGCCGTCTGCACGGCGAGCGGCCCGCCGGGCGCCCTGCCCGGCCGGTCCAACGTCTGTTCCATAACCATGCTCAAAAAGCTAGCGACCCAGCCGCCCCGACCCAGCCCGTCGGCGCGGAAATCATCCTCAGGTCGGACGTCGCCTTCTCAGCGCCCTCTCAGCTGCGAAAAGCACTAGTCGCCGTAGTGGTAACGGGCTTGGATGATGATCAGCTCATCGTCGGTTACGCCGTACACGAGGCGATGCTCATCGTCGATCCGCCGAGACCAGAACCCGGAGAGGTTCCGCCGCAGCGCCTCCGGCTTTCCGGCACCTGCAAAAGGGGTAGTCAGTCTCGGCATCCGACTGAAGGATGAGGTCAGGGCGGAGGATTTCGTCCGCTAGGAGGTCGCCCTGGCCAGCCTGGACGGTCTATCTTCTGGCTATCCTGTCGGACTTACTGCGCCTGGCCAGTCGCCGGGGCCTGGAGGGAACATGCCTGCCGAAGTGCCGCCGTCGCTGGGTCGCGTGCTGGGACTCGTGCGCGTAGACCTGGCCCCGGCTCACCGTCAGCCGTCCGCGCTCCGGGTCGCTATCGCGACCATCGTCTCGGTCGCCGGATCTCTGGCCGCCGACGCGATCCTGGTCGTGATCGGCGAAGCGGTCTTCCCCTCGACCAAGGGCTACGTCCACTTCCAGTTCTCCGACTACAGCAAGCTGACCATCATCGGCGTGCTGATCGCGTGCGCGGCCTGGCCGATTGTCACCAGGATCAGCTCCGCGCCGCGCTGGCTGTTCTTCCGGATGGCGATCCTGGTCACGCTCGTCCTATGGCTGCCCGACCTGTGGATCCTCCATCTGGGTCAGTCGGGCCGGGCGGTGGCCGTGCTGATGGTCATGCACCTCGCCATCGCGGTGGTGACTTATAACTGCCTCGTGCACATCGCCGCGATCCGACCGGGCCGTTCAGAAAGCAAGCTGCCGGCTGCCGATCGCAGTCCTGCCGCGCGGAGGAACTGAGCAGGCCTTCTCCGGTTATCCGCCTGCGACACGGAAAACCTCGTCGAGCAGGACAGTCCGTGGGCCTTCATATAGCTGTCATCTCCATAAATAGCCTCAACGGGTATGGACTACCGCATCGATGACGGCCTGGATCACCCTCAAACGCTCCCCCCTGTTTCCTGGAGGTGCTGTTCAGAGTGGTGACCGAGCGCACGCGGATGACGCGCGCCGCCCGATCCGCGCCTGCGCCGCGCCCCCGCGTGGTCGACGCGTGCGCTGCGCTCGCGGGGCTCGGTTTCGGCGCGGTGCTCGCCGCGGTCATAACCGGCGAGTCAGCCGGGGCGCTGCGCGCGCCCGGCGGGCTGCTGACCGCCGCTGGCCGGTTCGCCGGCTTCAGCGCGGCTTACCTCATGCTGATCATGGTGGTGCTGGTAGCCCGGCTGCCCTGGCTGGAGCGCGCGACCGGGCAGGATCGGCTGGTCCGCTGGCACCGCCGGGTCAGCCCGTGGGCACTCGGCCTCATCGTCGCGCATGTCGCGGCGATCACGCTCGGCTATGCGCAGGCGGCACAGTCCGGGGCGATGCATGAAGTGTGGGTGCTGCTCACCTCCTACCCGGACATGCTCGCCGCCTTCGTCGGGTTCGGGCTGCTCGTGCTGGCTGCGGTCACTTCGGTGCGAATCGTCAAGCAGCGGCTCCGCTACGAGACCTGGTGGGTCGTCCACCTCTATCTCTACCTCGGGCTGGCGCTCGCGTTCTTCCATCAGATCGCCACCGGCGCCTCGTTCATCGGCCACCCCCTGGTCAGGGACCTGTGGATCATGATCTGGGCGGCCACTGCGGGAATGGTGGTCCTGTTCCGGGTGCTGCTGCCGATCGGGCGGAGCCTGCGGCACCAGCTCCGGATCGTGGAGGTCCGCAGCGAGGGGCCCGGCGTCGTCTCGGTCATCTGCCGGGGACGACAGCTTGACCGGCTCCCCGTGTCCGGCGGGCAGTTCTTCCTCTGGCACTTCCTCACCAGGGATATGTGGTGGCAGGGGCATCCCTACTCGCTGTCCGCTCTGCCCAGCAGGCATTACCTGCGGATAACGATCAAAGGACTAGGCGACCACAGCCGTGCGGTGGCCAGCCTGCGGCCAGGGACCCGGGTCGCCATCGAGGGCCCGTACGGCGCGTTCACCGGCCATGCCCGCACCTCGGAGGCCGTCCTGCTGATTGGCGCAGGGGTAGGCGTCACGCCGTTGCGCGCGATGCTGGAGGACCTGCCGAACTGGACGGACGTGGTGGTGGTGCTCCGCGCGTCCACCGTCGACGACCTGATCCACCGCCGGGAGGTGGCCGAACTGGTCTACCGGCTCGGCGGCCGGCTGTACGAGGTGGTCGGCCCGCGGGACCGGGTGCGGTTCGACGCGCACGCCCTGTCCAGGATTGTGCCCGACATCGCCGCCCGTGACGTTTACGTGTGCGGGCCGGGCGGGTTCAGCTCGGAGGTCGCCACGATCGCCCGTCGGCTCCGGGTGTCCAGTGAGCAGATCCACATCGAGTCGTTCGGGTTCTAGGAGGCGACTATGAAGAGGGCACCGATCGTCATCAGCGCCACCGTGGCCGGCCTAGCCGGAGTGCTGGCGTTCCACACCACGCCGGCCAAGCTGAGCCTGGGTGCGCTACCGACCGCGGGCGGCCAAACGGCCTCGTCTCCCGATCCGGCAGCGTCGCCCGGTCATCGGGCCGCAGCGGCCAAGCCGGCCAGGCGGACCGGCCGGACTGGCGGTGGAACGCGGAGCGCTGCCGCCCCGACCGCGCAGAGCGCGGCCGGCTCGGCCGTTAATTACAGCTACGGCGTCATATCGGTCAAGGTCACCGTGTCCGGGAGCAAGATCCTCAACGTCGGGGTCGCGTCGATCGACGACGGCGGGAACCCCCGCTCGGAATCCATCGACCAGCAGGCGATCCCGATCCTGGAGCAGGAAGCCATGCAGGCGCAGAGCGCTAACATCCAGGGAGTGTCAGGCGCGAGCTACACCAGCGCGGGCTTCACCCAGTCGCTGCAGTCGGCCTTGCACAGCCTGAGTTTCCAGTGACCCCGACGCGTCCGGTCCATCACCTCGAGAACGTGATGGGCACGATCGTCAGCATCGACGTGTATGCCTCCGGGGACGCGACCGCAGCCGAGATCGAGGAGGTCCGCCGGCAGCTCGTCCAGGCTAGGGCCATCCTGCAGCGCGCCGATACGGTGTTCAGCACCTGGCAGCCGGGCAGCGCGATCAGCCGACTGCGAGCGGGGGAGATCACGACTGCGGAGGCCCCCGCCGAGGTGGCCGACGTGCTGTCGCGGTGCGTAACCGCGCGGGAGCTATCAGGGGGCTGGTTCGATCCGTGGGCGATGCCTGGCGGGATAGACCCGACCGGCTTGGTGAAGGGCTGGGCGGCCCAGCAGGCGCTCGCGGCGTTCACCGCGCCGTGCATCGCCGGCGCAATGGTGAACGCGGCTGGTGACATTGCCAGTTACGGCGATCCGGGGACCGGCGAGCCGTTCCGGGTTGGCCTCGCTGACCCGGCCGCGCCGCGTCGGCTGGCCGAGATCGTCTCGCTCACGGGGGCGATCGCCACCTCGGGCAGCTACGAGCGCGGCGGCCACCTGATCGACCCGTACTCTGCGCGCTCGGCGGTGCGGGTCGGCTCGGCCAGTGTCACCGGGCCCGATCTCGCCCTGGCAGACGCTCTGGCCACCGCCCTCGCGGTGGCGGGCGAGCCCGGCTTGGCCTTCATCAGGCCGATCGACGGCTACGAGGCGCTGATCATCGGCCTCGACAGCTGCCGCCGGCGGACCGAGCATTTCCCGTTGACCGGGCCGCAGTTACCCGCTACCAGGCCAGATCATCGGCCGCCGGCATGGCCCGGGTGAGAGGTCGCCCCCTCATCCTGGCAACTTATGCTGTTGCTTCCATGAGACCTCCAGCAGAGCGCCGCCCAGCGGCGAAGTGGCGATGCGCCAGCGGCCACCGGTCGACCGCACGATGGAGTCGCCGATTGCCAGGCCCAGGCCGGCTCCGCTGCCCCGGTGCTCAGCGCGCTGGAACCGGTCGAAAAGTTGCGGCCGCTGTTCCGCTGGGATGCCGGGGCCGCTGTCCTCGACGGCGAGCGCCAGCCGTCCGCCCTCGGTTTTGACACTGATCCGGACCCGCCCATCCGGGCCCGCGTAGCGGCAGGCGTTGTCCATCAGCACGCCCATCAGCCGGTCGATCCACTCGGGCGGCGCGTTCGTCAGCGCCGGGCCGCTGCCGGTATCCACGGTGACTGCCGGGCCGATGGCACGGAACCTGTCCGCGCAGCTGGTCGCGAGGGTCGCCACGTCGACCGGCTCATGTCCGGGCGGAGGCGGCTCCGAGTCGAATCTCA
>Ga0302311_10005164_pt1 | contig 13893 bp, 5 predicted proteins | sample III_Palsa_N1_3_FD_200449 | JGI IMG/M metagenome (GOLD analysis project Ga0302311, IMG submission 200449) | Peat permafrost microbial communities from Stordalen Mire near Abisko, Sweden - III_Palsa_N1_3 | ecosystem: Environmental > Terrestrial > Soil > Palsa > Peat permafrost | place: Sweden... | reverse complement strand
CGGCGAGCTGCTGCTGATCCGCCAGATCCAGACCGGCCGAATTCCGCCGCTCGGCGCCGAACATCGCGGCCGGCAGCGCGATTTGCGGGTGCGGTGCGCCCTGGTGGCTCGCCGCCAGCGGGCGGGGATCCGCAAGCATCTCGGCGGCGTCGCGGTCCTGCGCCGCAGCCTGGTGCACGAAGCTCGAATTCGCGCCGTTCTCGAGCAGGCGTCGCACCAGATAGGGCAGCAAATCCTGGTGACCGCCAACCGGGGCATAGACCCGCAGCCGCAACGCGCCTTGCGCCAGCAGGTCGTGGTAAAGTTCGGCGCCCATGCCGTGCAGACGCTGAAATTCGACATCACGCCGCGGACCGATCCAGGCGAGCAGGGTCGCCACCGTCAGCGCATTGTGGGTGGCGAAGGCGGGTTGCAAACTATCCGCCTCCAGCATCCGCCGGGCACAAGCCAGATAGCTCACCTCGGTCGCGGATTTGCGGGTGAACACCGGATAATCCGACAGCCCATCGAGCTGGCAGCGCTTGATTTCGGCGTCCCAGTAGGCGCCCTTGACCAGCCGCACCGCGAGCCGGCGTCCGGCTTGCCGCGAGGTCTCCGCCGCCCAATCCACCACCGCGATGGCGCGTTTCTGATACGCCTGCACCGCCATGCCCAAACCGTCCCAGCCGCGCAGACGAGGGCTCTTGGCAACAGCTGCGATGATATCGAGCGACATCACCAAACGTTCGGTCTCTTCGGCATCGATGGTGAGGCCAATCCCTCGCGCTGCGGCGCGCTCGGCCAGGGCCTGGACCCGTTCGATCAGCTCCGGCACACAGCGATCGGCCTGCGCTGCTTCATAGCGCGGATGAATCGCGGAAAGTTTGACCGAAACCGAGTGCCGCGCCATCAGCGGCAGATCTGGCGCGGCCGCGGCACCCACCGCATCGATCGCGTCGCGATAGCGCTGAAAATAGGCGTCGGCGGCCTCGCCGGTGCGGGCGCCTTCTCCCAGCATGTCGAACGAACATGTCGCCGGCGCCAGGCTTTCGGCCCGGTGCAATGCCTCGGCGATATCCCGGCCGAGCACGAAAAACCGCCCCATCTGGCGCATTGCCTGGGCGACCCCCTCGCGCACCATCGGCGTCGCGATCGTCTTCAACGTCCTGCCCGCCTCCGCCGCGGTCGCCTTCTGCGCGGTCAGCAGCGCACGAGCGGCCAGCCGCACCCAATTCTTCGGTGTCGCCGCGGCCAAATGCCGGCGCCAATCGACCCCGGCGAGCTTGGCCGCGATCAGCGCGTCGCCGGTCGCGCGGTCGGGCACCCGCAAGTAAGCTTCGGCGAGCGACATCAGCGCCTGGCCGCCCGGGCTATCGAGGCTGAATTCCGCCAGCAACGGCGCGATCAGGCCACGCGGTGCCGCGCGCAGCACCGCCACCAGCCGCTCCGCCAGCTGCCGTTCCTGCGGCTGTAATTCGACCGGGGTCTGCGCCAGCGGCAGCAACTCCATGACTACCTCGGCCTCGGCAGCCCGCGTCAGTTTGCACAACCGGTCGCGGGGGGAAATTATTGGCAGATCCATCGCCCTACTCCCAAAACTTGCTTTGGAGATTAGCCTGATTCATTCCGAAAACATGGGTGTACTGCCGGGTTAGAAGAAGTCTTCTTTTTGTGAACAAAAAGAAGCAAAAAAACTTTGTCAATTTAGGCCAGCGCAAAACGCCATATCCAAGTGAAAGCGGCAATTTATCAAAAGTTTTTTGCTTCTTTTTTACAAAAAAGAAGACTTCCTTCCACCGCGTCACGTTTGGCGAGCGTTATGGTATTTCTGCTTGTACCGCTGAGGGGCGCGATTTTAGGATCGCATGCGGCGACTCCTGAACTACTTAATTCCCCAAAGTTTTTTTGCTTCTTTTTGTTCACAAAAAGAAGACTTCCTACTTACGCCACGGGCTCGTCGAGCGCCGCCAGCAGTGCCGTACGTAGCTGGTTCAACCTGCGTTCGTTGTCGATTTTCAGTCCGAAGACGTCTTTCACGTAGAACACGTCCACCGCGCGGACGCCGTAGGTGGTGACGTGGGCTGACGCGATTTGCAGTCCCTCCGCGCTGATCGCCGCGGTCACGTCGTGCAATAGGCCCGGCCGGTCGCGGCCGTTCACTTCCAGCACGGTGTGGCTGTTCGAGGCCCGATTGTCGAACACCACGCGGGGCGGCACGTGGATCGCGCGCATGCGGTTGCCCGCGACCAGGCGCTTGGCGGCGCGGTTGATCTCGTCCGACAGCCGCAGGCTGCCGGCCAGCGCCTGTTCGACCAGCGCTGCCAGCCGGGCCAGCCGGTGCGGCGCGTCGAACGCGCCGCCGGCGGCGTCCTGGATCCAGAAGGTGTCGAGCGCCATGCCGTTGGTCAGCGTGTGGATCCGCGCGTCGACGATCGAGGCACCGGCCACCGCGAGCGCACCCGCGATCCGCGAGAACAGGCCGGCATGATCGGCGGCGTAGACCGTGACCTCGGTGACCGCGCGGGCGGGCAGGGGCTCGGTGTCGATCATCAGCGGCGCGGCACGGGCCTCGGCCTCGCGCACCAGCCGGGCGTGGCGGGCGTGGGTTTCGGGATCGAACGACAGCCAATAGCTGGGATAGCCCAGTCCGAAGAAATGATCGCGCTCGGCTTGGCGCCACTCCGGCAGCAGCTCGGCGACCGCTTCCTTGGCCCGCGCCACTCGCACATCGCGCTCGGTGGTGGCAAGCCCGCCGGCGAGCACCTCGGCGACGCGGGAATAGAGCTCCCGCAGCAGCGTCGCCTTCCAGCCGTTCCACACCTTCGCCGAAACCGCGCGCATGTCGGCGACGGTGAGCACCAGCAGCAGTTTCAGTCGTTCGGGGGATTGGATGGTGTCGGCGAGATCGAGGATGGTCTTGGGGTCGTCGATGTCGCGGCGGAAGGCGGTTTGGCTCAGCAGCAGATGATGCAGCACCAGCCAGGAGACGGTCTCGGTTTCCTCGGCGGAAAGCCCGAGCGCGGGACAGACTTCCAAGGCCAGCTCGGCGCCAAGTTCGGAGTGGTCGCCGCCGCGGCCCTTGCAGATATCGTGCATCAACAACGCGACATAAAGCGACCGGCGGGATTGGATGGCTTCGGCGATGCCCGAGGCGAGCGGCGCGATCGTGGCCAGGGCGCCGCGTTCGAGATCGTTCAGGACCTGGATCGCTTCGATGGTGTGCTCGTCGACGGTGAAGACGTGGTAGGTATCGAACTGCATCTGGCCGACGATGCGCGCCCAATCGGGCATGATCCGGCCGATAATTCCGGCTTCGTTCAGGATCTTCAGCCATCGGGCGCTATCGGCGCGGTTGGGACCGTCGGCCGGGCCCTCGAGCAGGTCGAGGAAGGCCTCGTTGGCTTCCGGGTTGTGGCGCAACGCGACCGCGCGGCGTTCGTTGCGGATCAGCGCGCGGATCGCCAACGGATGCAGCTCCAGCCCGCGGTTGCGCGCGCAGATCAGAATCTTCAGCATCTGCACCGGCTCGGTATCGAAGCCACGGTCGGGGGCGGCAAGCAGCTTGCCGTCGGCGAGCACGAAGCCGGCGTCGCGTAGCGCCTGATCGGTTTGCGGCGCCACCGCCGGCGGCCCCAGAGCAGCCCGCGCGAGCGCCGGCTCAAGCACGTGGGTGAGCCGCAGCACCTCGCGCGCGGTGAGGAAGTAATGGCGCATGAAGCGCTCGACGCCGTCCTGGCGGCCGTGGCGGGTGTAGCCGATGCGGGCGCCGACCACCGGCTGCAAATCGAAGGTCAGGCGCTCCTCGGCGCGGCCGGAGACGTAATGAAGATGGAACCGCACGGTCCAGAAGAAATCGAGCGAGCGCCTCGCCAGCTTGGCTTCGGCCTCGCTCAGCAGATTGCCGCATTGCTCGGTCGCGAGCTCGTCGAGGCAATCGCGCGGCTTGATCTTGTCGGCGCCATAAAGATAGCGCGCCATCCAGTACAGCGTCTGCACGTCGCGCAGGCCGCCGCGGCCCTCCTTGATGTTGGGCTCGACCATATAGGCGCTTTCGCCGTAGCGGCGATGGCGGATGCGGCGTTCTTCCTGTTTGGCGGTGAAGAAGGCGGCGGCGTTGCTCGCACTGTGGGCGGCGCCGTAGATGTTCTGGAACCGATCGAACAGCGGCACGTCGCCGGTAATCACGCGGGCATCGAGCAGGCTGGTGCGCACGGTCAGGTCGCGCTCAGCCTCGTCCAGGCAATCCTGCACCGAACGGGTGGCGTGACCGACCTTGAGCCCGAGGTCCCACAGGAAATAGAGCATGAATTCAACCACACCGAGGATTTCCGGCGAGGCTTCGTCCACGGTGAGGAACAGCAGATCGATGTCGCTGAACGGTGCCAGCACGCCGCGGCCATAACCGCCGGTGGCGGCGATGGCGATCTGCTGGCCTATTTTCGCGCCGGGGTCGCCGGCGCGGTCGTCCTGCTGCACCACCTCGTTGGTGTAGCGGAACAGCGCGATGATCACCTGATCGGTCAGGCTGGCGAGCTGCCGGGCGGCCTGCATGCCGGAGATTTCGTATTTTTCGAACTTGTCGCGCACGCCGTTTTGGATCCGTGCGAGGTGGCGGCGGAACAGCGCGATCGCCTCGTCCCGCCCGTGCGCCGGCAACGCCAGCGCTTCGGTCAGCAGCGCCGCCGCCCCAGCCTCCAGGCAAGCGGCTTCCTGGGCAGCGCTTTCCGCGGAATGGTCCGGGGCGGGATCGGCGGGATGGGTCAGCATCGGCGGGTGGCGTGCTCCGTGTCGTCTGCGGCAGGTGCTTCGGCGTGGGCCGCGAGGGATTTTAGCCGATAAATTATGTCCAAAGCCTGGCGCGGGGTCAGTTCCTCGGGATTTATTTCATCCAGCATGATTTCGATCGGCGACTGTGGCGGCGGTACAACAGGGTCGGGCACTGAAGGGTCCGCCGTACGGAACAACGGCAGGCTGCCGGCATCGAAAATCCGCGAGTCGCGTTCGAGCGCGGTGAGCAGTGCCGCCGCTCGTCGCACGGTCGGCGCCGGCACGCCCGCGAGTTCGGCGACATGGACGCCGAAGCTGCGTCCGCCCGCCCCCTCCGCCACTTCGTGCAGAAAAACTACACTCCCCTTCCAATCCTTCACCCGCATGGTGTGCGGGCGCATGCGCGACAACTCGCCGGTGAGCCGCGCCAGCTCATGAAAGTGAGTAGCAAAGATCGTTCTGCAACGCAGCGAAAAATGCAGCGCCTCAAGCACCGCCCAGGCAATCGCCAGACCATCGAGCGTTGCCGTGCCGCGGCCGATTTCGTCGATGATCACCAGACTGCGCGGCCCGGCCTGGTGCAGGATCGCGGCGGTTTCGGTCATTTCCACCATGAAGGTGCTCTGGCCGCGGGCCAGATCGTCGCTGGCGCCGACCCGGGAGAACAGCCGATCGATCAGCCCGATCGCGGCGCGTTTGGCGGGGACCGGCAACCCGGCCTGGGCGAGGATCGCGATCAGCGCATTTTGCCGCAAGAAGGTCGATTTTCCCGCCATGTTGGGGCCGGTGAGCAACAGCAGTCGGCGCTCCGGCGACAGATCGCAATGGTTCGGCACGAAGGCTTGCTTGCCCGCGAGCGAGGCTTCGACCACCGGATGGCGGCCGGCTTCGATGCAAAATTGCTCGTCCTCGGAGAGCACCGGGCAGCACCACGTGCCGCCCTCGGCGAGGCAGGCGGCTGAGGCCGCGACATCGATCTGGGCCAGCGCCTCGGCGGCGGCGGCGAGCGCCTCGGCACGGGCGCGGATGTCGCCGACCAGTTGGGCGAAGATCGCACGCTCGCGCGCGCCGGCGCGATCGGCGGCCTCGGCGATGCGGCGGTCAAGCGCGGAGAGGCTCGGCTCGGTAAAGCGCGCGCCTGCCGCCATACCCTGGCGCAGGATCAGTTCGGGAAAGCCGCGCAGCCGGTCGACCGCGACCGCGGGCACCTCGACCACATAGCCAAGCTGCTGATGGTGTTTGATTTTAAGCGCGGCAACGCCGTATTTCTGGGCCAGATCGAGCTGGTGTGCGGCGATCGCCTGGCGGCTGTCGTCGCGCAGTTTCACATGCGCGTCGAGCTCGGGATCAAAGCCGCGCGCGATCACTCCGCCGTCATCGAGCCGCAGCGGCGCCGGGTCGGCGAGCGCTCGGGTCAGCAAATCGAGCAGCTCCGGTTCGGCAGTGAGCGCGGGCAGCAGCGAGGCAAACGCGGGCAGGGGAACGAGCAGGGCGGCGATCTTGCCGCCCGCCGCCAATCCGGCGCGGATCGCCGCGAGATCGCGCGGCGTCGCCCGGTCGAGCGAGATCCGCGCCAGCGCGCGCGCCATGTCCGGTACGCCGCGGAGATGCTCGCGCAGTCCGCGCAACGATGCAGGCGCTGCGAGCAGCTCCAGCCAGCGCTGTTGGCGAATCCTGATCGGTTCCAGCGCCGCCAGCGGTGCGACGATCTGGCGCGCCAGCAGCCGGCTGCCGGCCGGACCCACGGTGCGATCGATCGCGGCGAACAGCGTGGTTTTCGCACCGCCGTCGCGGGCCTGGACCAGCTCCAGGCTGGCGCGCGTCGCCGCATCCATCTGCATGATGCCGCCGGAAGCGCGCGGCGTCGGGTGCGCCAGCCGCGGCATGCCGCCGACCTGGGTGGCACGCACGTAATCGAGCAAGGCGATCGCCGCGGCGCACTCCGCGTCGGCGAAGCTGCCGAACGCCGCCAGATCATGCACGTTGAAATGCGCTGCCAGCCGCGCTCGCGCCTGCGTCATGGCAGGCGAGGGCTGGTCCGGCGCGCGGCGCGTGGCGAAACCTGGCGGCAGCAAATCGCGTGGCGCCAATATCTCCGCCGGATCGAGCCGCCCGAGCAGGCTCGGCAGCTCGGCAGCGGCGATCAGATCGGTCTCGAACTGACCGGTGGAAATATCCGCCCAGGCGGCGCCGATCTCCGACCCAGCCGGAAACAGCGCCAGCAGCAGGTTGGGGCGGGCGTTTTCCAGCAGCGCCTCTTCGGTGATGGTGCCGGGCGTCACCAGCCGCACCAACTCGCGCCGGATCGGCGTGCGGCCGTTGGGCGCTTCCATCTGCTCGACCACCGCCACGCGAAAGCCGCGCCGGATCAGCCGCGCCAGATAATTCTCCGCGGCGTGGACCGGCACGCCGCACATTTGGATCGGCTTGCCGTCGTGCTCGCCGCGCGAGGTCAGCGCGATGTCGAGCGCGCTGCTCGCGGCGTCGGCGTCGGCGAAGAACAGTTCGTAAAAATCCCCCATGCGGAAGAACAGGAGAGCATCCGGTTGGGCCGCCTTGATCGCGAACCATTGAGCCATGGCGGGAGTGGCGCTCGCGGCGCCGGATTGGGTCATCGAACCATACTATCCTAAGGCAATTGGATCGCAATCGACAAAAAAGTTTGATGAAAGAAGGAAGAAGAAAGTCTTCTTTTTTGAAAAAAAGAAGCAAAAAACTTTTGAAAATCTAATTATTAAAGTTTTTTTGCTTCTTTTTGTTCACAAAAAGAAGACTCTCTTCCCTGACCTTACGGCCGCCGCGCCCGCAGCGGCAAGTTCACCAAATGATGCTCCAACGGCCCCGCTTCGCGCTCGTCGATCGCGCGGCCGCGCACCGACATGCCGGCTTTGTGCACGCTCTCGGGATCGCCGGAAACCAGCGGATGCCACCACGCCAGGTCCTTGCCTTCGTTCAGCCGCCGATAGGCGCAGCTTGGCGGCAGCCAGTCGATCTCGGCCAGATTTTGCGGCGTGAGCGCGATGCAATCGGGAATCACCCGCTGGCGGTGCTGATAATCGCGGCAGCGGCAGTTGCTCCCGTCCAACAACCGGCACGCCACGTTGGTGTAGCTGATCTCGCCGCTGTCCTCGTCGCGCAACTTGTGCAGACAGCAGCGCCCGCAGCCGTCGCACAGACTCTCCCACTCCGCGCGGCTCATCTCGGCGAGGGTCTTGGTCTTCCAGAACGGGCGCGGCTTGGTCATCGCAAGGGTTTGTTAATGCCCCCCGCGCACAAATGGCAGCGGTAAAATACCGATCGAGGGACTAATTCGATGAAAGCGGCGAATCCGGGCGCAATCAGCGGGTTCAATTTCGATCCCGCCCTGGCCGAGCCGCTCCGCGCCCATCGCGCGGAAATCACCCGAGCCATCCAGCCCGCGCTCGAGGGGCTCTACGCCAGGATCGCCGCAACTCCCGCGTTGGCGCGGCTGTTCGCGGATCCCAGCCGGGTGGTCGCCGCCAAATCGGCGCAAGCCAGGCACTGGGCGCAGCTGTTCGAGGGCGACTTCGGTCCCGAATACCTGGCTTCGGCGCGCCAGATCGGCCGCGTGCACCACGCCATCAAGCTGCCGCCGGCGGCATACATCGGCAGCTATTCGTTTGTGATCGGCGAATTGCTGGCCGCGGTGGTGGGCTCGCGCAAGTCCGGCTGGTTTGGCGCCCGGCGCCGCCGGGAACTGGGACTGCTGCTCTCCGCGATCACGCAGGCCGCGCTCGCGGATGAAGCGATCGTGATGGACGCCTACTGGGACATGATGGATGCCGAGCGCGAAGCCGAGGTCGAGCTGATGATGGCCACGATCGACGAGGACGTGATCGAAAGCACTCGCCATTTCGATGGGCTGGCGTCCGACTTGCGCGACAGCGCGCGATCGATGGATCGGGCCGGTCAGGCCATGCACGCTGACACCGATCTGGTCGCCAAGGCCGCCGGCGGGGCTTCGGGGGCAGTGCGCTCGATGGAGGCGGCCGCGCAACATCTGCTCGGCTCGATCTCGCAGATCGGCGCGGAGGTGTCGCAATCGAGTCTGGCAGCGCGCGACGCCGATCGGCGGATCGAGACTGCCAACGGGGTGGTGTTGCGGCTCGACGAAGCGGCCGAGCAGATCGGCAAGGTGGTCGGGCTGATCGGCGACATCGCAGCGCAGACCAATTTGCTGGCGCTCAACGCTACGATCGAGGCCGCGCGCGCCGGCGAAGCCGGCAAGGGCTTCGCGGTGGTCGCCTTTGAGGTGAAGAGCCTGGCCAACCAGTCGGCGCAATCCGCCAAGGAAATCACCGCCCGGATCGCCACGATTCAGGAAGTGTCGGCAGAAACCGTGCAGACCATCGCGGAAATCGGCCGCAGCATCGGCGAGATGGAACGGATGGCGGCGTCGATCGCGACCGCGATCGAGCGGCAGACCGTCGCCACCGGCGACATCGTGCGCGGTGCCGGTGCGGCCGCGGCGCAGACCGGGGAAGTCACCAGGCTGATGGGTTCGATGCAGCACGCGTCCGGCCAGGCGGGCAGGGCCGCCGGCCTGGTGGGCGAAAATGCCGGCAGGATGACCGAAACCATGGGTGAAATGGCGCGGATGCTGAGCCAGAAGGTACGCTCGGCGGCGCGGATCGGCGAGCGCCGGGGCAGTGCCAGGCGCCCGGTGCAGTTGAGCGCCCGGTTGATCAGTCGCGGCCGGGTGATCGGGTGCGAGTTGCTCGATCTCTCGGCCACCGGCGGGCGGGCGCGCTGCGATCAGGCGATGGCGGCCGGCGACGCGGTATTGCTGGAGGTCCCCGCGGAGCAGATCACCGTGCAGGCGGTGGTGGTGGCGTCGAGCAAGCAGGACGCGCAATTATGTTTTCTGGATTTGAAGTTGGACCAAGCCAAGGTGAACCGGATCGCGCAATCTCATTTGCACCGCTCAAATCAGTCCGCCTGAAAACGTTCAAAGTTTTTTTGCTTCTTTTTGTTCACAAAAAGAAGACTTCCTTCTTGCCCTGAAACTTCCGACACTTGTCGATCACGCGATCTTACGGTGCCGATGGACCGCAATCTGCTTCAGGCCGAGACCGACAACGCACGCGGTGCCGCGCTTGCCCGGCAAGGCAAACTGAGCGAGGCGGCAGCTGCGTTTCAGTGTGCGCTGGCGCTTTGCCCGAACCACGCCCAGGCCCTGAACAACCTCGGCAATGTTCTAAATTCGCAGGGAAAGTTCGCAGAAGCGGTCACGCACTACCGGCGGGCGCTGACCCTGCAGCCGGACAACTCCAGGATTCACTTCAACCTCGGCAATGGCTTGGCGAAGCTCCGCCGGCTGGAGGAGGCGGAGGCGAGCTACCGGCGAGCGCTGGGGTTGCGGCCCGACTATTTTGACGCGCGAAACGGCCTCGCGATGGCACTGGTGCGCCAGGGCAAGCTCGATGAGGCGGCGGCGGCCTACCGGCAAGCGCTGACGCTGCGGCCGGATCACGCCGAGGCGCATAACAATCTCGGCAATATCCTGAAAGGCCTAGGCAAGATTCCCGAGGCGGTGGCGTCGTACGAGCGGTCTCTTGCGATCAAGCCGTCGCCGGCGGTTTTTCACAATCTCGCGGCGATCAAGCGGTTTGCCGCCGATGGTCCCGAGCTGGCAGCGATGGAGGAACTGGCCGGCGATGCTGGCTCGCTGCCCGCAGCGGAGCAGGTCGCGCTGCAGTTTACGTTGGGCAAGGCGTATCACAATCTGGGCGACGCGGATCGCGCGTTTCCTCATTTTCAGCAGGGCAACGCGTTGAAGCGGCGGCAGTTCGTCTATGACGAGGCCGCGACATTGGGCCGCATGGAGCGAATCCAGCAGGTCTTCACGCTGAACCTGATGGCGGCGATGAAGGGGATGGGCGACCCGTCGGAGTGTCCGATTTTCATTCTCGGTATGCCGCGCTCGGGCACAAGTTTGGTCGAACAGATATTGGCCAGCCACCCGCGCGTATTCGGTGCCGGCGAGCGCAGCGATTTTTCTGAACTGGCCGGACGCGTGCTGGGAGCGAAGGGTTATCCCGCGGGCGTCGGCGATCTATCGCCGCCGGCGCTGCAACGGCTTGCGAGCGCCTATCTGCAGCGCATGCGCCAGGTGGCGCCGCAAACCGCGCGAATAACCGACAAAATGCCGGGAAATTTCATCTACGCCGGTCTGATACACTATGCGTTTCCCAATGCTCGGATTATCCACACCAGGCGCGATCCGGCCGACACCTGCCTGTCCTGCCACTTCGTGTTGTTCAACGAACCGCAGCCATATACTTACGATCTTGCCGAATTGGGCCGCTACTATCGCGCTTACCGCCGGTTGATGGAGCACTGGCGCGAGGTGATCCCCGAATCGGCGATGATCGACATCGATTACGAAACATTGGTCGCCGATCTCGAGGGCCAGACGCGGCGAATGCTCGACCATTGCGGGCTCGCATGGGATCCGGCCTGCCTCGCCTTCCATAAAACCGAGCGGACGGTGCTGACCGCCAGCGCCGGACAAGTGCGTGAGCCCGTGCATCAGAAATCGGTCGGGCGCTGGCGGACTTACGCGAAATTTCTACAACCGCTGCTGGAAGAGCTCGGTCCGCAAAAGGACAGTGTTCTTTTTTGAAAAAAAGAACCAAGAAACTTTTACCAATGAAAATGGCCCCGTGGACCAACACGGGGCCACCATTCATCAGAACTTCGCGGATACGGTTACACCATACTCGCGCGGCGGTTCCAAATCGACGGCGTCGGCGCCGCCACCTTGAGTATTATAATTGTCGATGACAGCGTAGTTCGTCAGGTTGTTGCAGTAGACGTAGACGGAATATTTTGCGTCAAGGGTGGTATAGTTCAGATAGGCGTTGTACTGGAAGTAGGATGGCTGGATCGCGCCGGCAGGGTTGACCGAACTTCCGCCCATGGAAGTCGAGTAGTAAGTGGTTTTGGCAAGCACATTAAAACTGGGCGTAATAATGCCAGCCGCCCCGAGACTGAAAGTGTGCCCATAGGTGGCGTTCATCTGCCATTTGGGCGCGTTTTGCAGCACCGCGCCTTGATAGGTCTTCAGATAGGCGTTAACCAGAGCAAAACTGGTGTTCGGGGTTTGCGCTCCCCACTGCGCGTCCAGATAGCCTCCGCTGATGGTGATGTTGTCATTGGGCGTGGGCAGATAGGTAATTGCGATATCCCCGCCTTTTTCGGTCAGATTGCTGGTGCTGGCCGAACCGCTATAGCAACCTGCCAGTGACTGGCCAGGAGGAAGGTTTTGGGCGAGGGCACAATCCACGCCCGCGACCTCCGCAACCCCATTCAGCATGACTGAATAATGGTTGTACCACTGGTAGTAGAGCTCGGCGTTGAATTGCAGCGTATTGTCCAGGAAGCGGCTCTTGTAGCCCACCGTATCGGAATAGAGTTCCTGCGGTTCCGGCCACTGGGTGGTGGTCGAGGGCGGCGAATAGTAGTTGACGATAACGGCACCCGGCGGGGGTGGCCCTGCGCCCGGTACACCCCCGAGACTGGTGCCGGTCGAGAAAGTATAATAGGCCATCGACGTCGGGGTTACGTCGTATTCCAAAGAAATCTTATAGTCCGGGCGGTTCACGTGCCGCTTGAAATCCGGCCCGTAGGTGAAGTCGCCAAAACTACCGCCCGTGGGCACGTAGGCGGTCCCCGATTGCTGGTTCGCGATGTTTTCGTTATTGAAGCGCAACCCGGTTAGCACTCGAAGGCTCGACAGGATCGAGTAGGTGGTGTCGAGGTAGACCGCCTCCTGCGAAACCGTGGCAACTTTGGTTTCCTGGATGCTCTCGCAGGTATCCCCTAATCCCAGGCACTGTTCTGGAGAGCCCGGCGGCCCATTCACGCTGTCGCCGCCCGAGATGGTATATGTCCCGCCCGGACCAGTTTGGCTGCTGTGGTAATAGTACAGGCCACCGAGCCATTGGAAGCGCTGAGTGGTGGGAGACGCGAGCTTGGCTTCGACCGATTCAGTGGTTTCGAAATTATTCTGGTAATTCTGGCCGCAAGAAGTACCGAAGCAGCGCTGCGCTTCCCGCGAATCATAGTGGGTCTGTTCCCAGTTCGGCGTCAGCGTGAGGGTCGACCAATCCAGATTGTCCTCCACATTGACGTGGGCATCGACGATCTGGGTGTGGTGGAAAGTGTTATAATAGCCGTAAGGCTTGCCGTCATTCCAGGGGTTGCCGCGCTCTTTCCACTCGTCGTTGTTCACGACCGTATCGGTGGGCGGATTGAGGTAGACGACATCGCCCTCGTCGTTCTCGTCGGTAAAGTTATTGCCTGAGCCGTTGTTGCCGTAGACAAACTGATCGTCGGCGGTGGCAACAATATTGAGATCGCCGCTCGGCCGCCAACGGTATTTTAGCCGCGCCTCCTTATTATCGGTATTCTCCAAACCGCTGGTATAGATGCCGTCTTGGGAATCGGTGTTGGCGGCGATGCGGATCGCCTGATCGTCGGTGATCGGCTGGTTCACCACCGCCTCGACCGTCAGGTGGTTGAGGTTGCCGCGCGTGATTGAAATTTCACCGCTACGCGTAAAGGTTGGCTCATTGCTTTCCAGAACGACCGCGCCGGCCATCGAATTGGCGCCCAGACTGGTGCCTTGCGGACCGCGATCGATTTCGATCTGCGCCATATCCAGGGTGCCGCCGCGAGTCGCTTCCGAGCGATCCTGATAAACCCCATCAACGTAGACCGCGACGGGTGAACTCGACTGCCCGGTGTCACCCACGCCGCGCATGTAGAAACTCGGGCCGACCTGGGTTTCCTGGGTTGAAACGCCAATCACGCCGCGCATGATATCGTCGATGCGCGCTAGGCCCTGGGCCTTAAGATCTTCGCCCTTCAGCACCGTGGCATCGACCGCCGCCTTCTGCAGATTAATCCTCCGCTTATCGGCGGTAACCGTAATTGTCTCCAGCCTGGTCTGGCCGGTCGCAGCGCTGGTTATGGTTGAACTTTCACCGCTTTGCAGGCTGGTAACCGACGTGTTGTTCGTACTCGTGGCAGCACTTTGATCATTGTTTTGTGCCATTGCCGCGGGCATGCAGACACAGATCATCATCAGGCCGGTTGAGGCCATTAAAAACATGCTCATTT
>Ga0302311_10005158_pt1 | contig 13904 bp, 12 predicted proteins | sample III_Palsa_N1_3_FD_200449 | JGI IMG/M metagenome (GOLD analysis project Ga0302311, IMG submission 200449) | Peat permafrost microbial communities from Stordalen Mire near Abisko, Sweden - III_Palsa_N1_3 | ecosystem: Environmental > Terrestrial > Soil > Palsa > Peat permafrost | place: Sweden... | reverse complement strand
TGCTGCTAGGCGCTTCCGCCTGTCTGCTGGCGGTCATGGTCGACTGGGTTATCGAGGACCTGAACCGCGATTAGCCAGCTCATTCGCTGCGTGCCCGGTCGCGTAACCACTCGCGGCCGGGCCATGAGCTGGAGGACAGATGACGGAAACCGCGACGATGCTGACCGGGCCCTTGGGTCTGGGCCACGAGATGATGGCGCGCGGATGCGGTCGGCTGCTCGAGCGGTCAGGCTGGCACGTCCGCCAGCTTGACAGCATGTCGCTGCTCGGACCCTGGCGCGGGGGCGCCGGCGAGCGGCTGTTCAAGGGCCTGGTCGCCGTTCCCGGCCTATACGACGGGCTGCACTTCGCCCATCTGCGAACCGGGAGCAGGCTGGCGGACCGCATCGACCGGGCGTCCAACGCCAGGCTGGTGCCGGCCCTGCGGGCCGAGCTCGAGCGGCACCCGGCCGACCTGCTGTTCAGCGTGTTCGCCACCGGTGCCTCGGCGGCGGGGAAGCTCAAGGCCGAGATGCCGGGGCTGAGGTCGGTCGTGCTGTGCACGGACGTGTCGGTGCACCGGATCTGGGCGGCCGAGGGGACCGATCTGTTCCTGGTGACCTCGGCCGCGGCCGAGGCGTCGGTCCGCCGGTACCTGCCACGGGCGCCGGTCGCGGTGGTGCCGCCCCCGGTCCGCCCGGAGTTCTACGCCGCTCTGCCGCAGCAGCGGGCCAGGAAGGCGTTCGGGGTGTCAGCCGACGACTTCTGCGTGCTCGTGATCGACAGCGGCTGGGGATTCGGTCCCCTGCTCGGGGCCGTGTCGGAGATGGCGGACGCCGGCGTGCACGTGCTGGCGGTGGCGGGCCGGGACCGCAAGATCGAGCGGGGGCTCCGCCAGCTGGCGGCCGGGAGGCCCCGGATCACCCCGTTCGGCTTCACCGACCGGGTCCCTGAGCTGATGGCGGCCGCCGACGTGATCGTGGCCCTGCCCGGGGCGGTGACGTGCGCCGAGGCCCGGGTGGTGGGGCGTCACCTGCTGCTGCTCGACGTGATGCCCGGCCATGGGCGGGACAACCTGCAGCACGAACTTGAACTGGGTGACGCCGGCGCGTGCGTGCCGACGCCCGGCGGGGTGACCGCCAGTGTGCTTGCCCTGCGTGACGAAGCGGTCGGCCCGTTTCCCAGCCGGGTTCTCCGCTGGGAGCCCGCTTACATTGCCGCCCTGCGGCGGATCGGCCTTGACCTGCAATCCTGGAAGGAGCCCAGTGCCCACGTTGCGCACGCTATTCCTGAATCCGCCGTCGTTTGAAGGTTTCGACGGCGGGGCCGGCGCCAGGTACCAGGCGAAGCGGGAGATCCGCTCCTACTGGTATCCGACCTGGCTGGCCCAGCCGGCCGCGCTGGTGCCCGGCAGCACGCTGGTGGACGCCCCGCCGGCCGGCCTGAACCTCGACGACATCGTTACCCGGGCCGACCAGCATGACCTGATGATCCTGCACACGAGCTCGCCCACGTTCGCGGGCGACGTCAAGGTGGCGGAGGCGCTCAAGGCGAAGAACCCGGATCTCCTGGTCGGCTTCGTCGGCGCCAAGGTCGCCGTGCAGCCCGAGCGATCGCTCCAGGCCTCGCCCGCCATCGACTTCGTCGCCAGGGAGGAATTCGACTTCACGGTCGCCGAGGTGGCCGAGGGCCGCTCGCTTGAGTCGGTGGCCGGTCTCAGCTACCAGGATGCGAGCGGCCAGGTGGTGCACAACCCCGACCGGGAGATCCTGACCGACATGGACCGCCTCCCGTTCGTGACGCCGGTCTACAAGCGGGATCTGCGCCCGGAGGACTACTACATCGGGTACCTGCTGCATCCGTACGTGTCGCTCTACACCGGGCGCGGCTGCCGGTCCAGGTGCACGTTCTGCCTGTGGCCGCAGACCGTCGGCGGGCACAAGTACCGGACCCGCAGTGTCGCGAACGTGCTCGAGGAGGCGGCGCTCGTCCAGCAGCTGTTCCCGCAGATGAAGGAGCTGTTCTTCGACGACGACACGTTCACCGACGACCGCCCGCGGGCCGAGGAGATCGCCCGCGGGCTCGGCCGACTCGGCCTGACCTGGTCGTGCAACGCCAAGGCGAACGTCCCCAGGGAGACGCTGAAGGTGCTGAAGGACAACGGGCTGCGCCTGCTGCTGGTCGGGTACGAGTCGGGGAACCAGCAGATCCTGATCAACATCAAGAAGGGCCTCCGGGTGGAGCGGGCCAGGCAATTCGCGGCCGACTGCCGAGACCTGGGGATCACCGTGCACGGCACCTTCATCCTCGGCCTGCCGGGGGAGACCAAGGAGACCATCCAGGAGACGATCCGGTTCGCCCGCGAAGTCAACCCGCACACGATCCAGGTCTCGATCGCGGCGCCCTACCCGGGGACCGAGCTGCACCGGCAGGCGGTCGAGAACGGCTGGCTGCCCGACGACGACGACGATGCCGCGCTCGTCAGCGAGCAGGGAACGCAGCTCGCGGCGCTGTCGTACCCGCATCTGCAGCACACCGAGATCCTGGATTCGGTCGACGCGTTCTACCGGCGGTTCTACTTCCGGGCCGGGAAGCTGGCCGAGATGTCGGCCGAGATGTTCCAGCCCGGCATGGCGTCCAGGCGGCTGCGCGAGGGCACCGAGTTCGTTCGTTTCCTCGGCCGGCGGGCCAGGGAGGCCTGATCTCATGCGAGTTCTGCTCGTGCACCCGAGCGCCCTCATGTACTCGGAGATCTTCCTCCGCCTAGAGCCCCTCGGCCTGGAGCGCGTGGCGTCTGCCCTGCTGGCCGACGGCCACGAGGTCAGGCTGGTTGACCTGCAGGTCTACCGGAAGTCGGAGCTCGAACGACAGGTAGCGGAATTCCGCCCGGAGGCGGTCGGCTTCAGTCTCAGCTACCTGGCCAACGTGCCCGAGGTGGTGGACCTTTCCAAGTGGGTCAAGACGGTGCTGCCCGAGGCCCTCGTCTTCGTCGGCGGGCACAGCGTCTCGTTCGTGGCCGAGCAGGTCCTCGAGCACGCCGAAGGCGCGATCGACGTCGTGCTGAAGGGCGAGGGCGAGACCGGCGCCCCGGCCCTGCTGGCGGCGGCTCCGGATCGGGCCCTGACGGAGGTTCCCGGCGCCGTCACCGTGGACGGGCCCGGCCGGCCGCCGCAGATGATGCACAGCCTCGATGACCATCTTCCGGCCCGGCATCTAGGCGGACGGCGGAATAAGTACTTCATTGGGGTGATGGACCCCGCTGCCTCCATCGAGTTCACCCGCGGCTGCCCGTGGGACTGCTCGTTCTGCTCCGCGTGGACCTTCTACGGGCGCAGCTACCGCAGGCTGTCGCCGGAGGCCGCCGTCGAGGACATGGCCCGCATCGCCGAGCCCGGCGTGTTCATCGTCGACGACGTGGCGTTCATCAAGGCCGAGGAGGGCGACGAGATCGCCCGGCAGCTGGAGCGCCGCCACATCCGCAAGCAGTACTACCTAGAAACTCGCTGCGATGTCCTGCTGCGCAACGAGGAGGTGTTCCGTCGGTGGCGCCGTCTGGGGCTGAACTACATGTTCCTGGGCCTGGAGGCGCTGGACGAGGAGGGCCTGACGGCCTTCCGCAAGCGCACCACCCCGCAGGTGAACAACAAGGCCCTCGAGGTCGCGCGGTCCCTGGGGCTGAGCGTGGCGATCAACATCATCGCCGACCCGGACTGGGACGAGGCCAGGTTCGCGTTCGTCCGGGAGTGGGCGATGAGCGTCCCCGAGATCGTCAACATCACCGTGCAGACGCCCTACCCGGGCACCGAGACCTGGCTGACCGAGGCACGGCGGCTGACGACCCTCGACTACCGGCTGTTCGACGTGCAGCACGCGGTGCTGCCGACCCGGCTGCCGCTTGACCGCTTCTACATGGAACTGGTGCGGACCCAGGCGGTGCTGGCCCGCAAGCACCTGGGGGTGGCGGCGCTGGCCAAGACCAGCGGCATCATCGCCCGGCAGCTGCTGCACGGCCAGACCAACTTCGCCCGCATGATCTGGAAGTTCAACCAGGTCTACAACGCCGACCGGCAGTACGCCGACCATCTGCGCGAGCCCCGCTACCTGCTTCCGCCCGCCGCCGAGACGGCCACTAAGCCGCCGGACCAGCAGGACCGGAAGGAGTTGTACGTCCATGTCCCGTCCGGCCGCAGGCCCTGACGGTGGGCGACGCCGACGCCCCGGACGAGTGCCTGGAGCTACCCCGGCCGCTGGGGCTGCTCCGCACCGTCGGCTGGAACCTGAGCGAGGCGTTCGGCCTGCCCACCCTCGGCTACGTCCTCGGCACCGCCTTCGGCGGACGGAACGCCGGCCTGTGGGCGGTGCTCGGCGCGATCTGGCTGACGGCCGCCCTACGGCTGATCTTCACCGGGTCAGTTCCGGCCCTGGTGCTGATCTCGCTCGCGGTGCTGACCGTGCAGACCGCGACCTCGATCGCGACCGGGAACCTGTTCATCTTTCTGATCCACTTCCCGCTCGCCAACCTCGCCCTGGCCATTGTCTTCGCCCGCACCGCGCGCGGGTCGAGCCCGATCGCGGCCGAGCTGGCCGGGGAGGTGATCGGCCTGCGCTACCCGAAGAAACACGAGGTGAAGCTGCACGGCTTCTTCCGGGGGGTGACCTGGTTCTGGGCGGCGGACTTCCTGCTCCTCGCCATCGTCCTGGGGGTGCTGCTGGCCTTCGTCCCGGTCGGGATCTACGTCCCGATCTGGCTGGTGACCACGATCGTGCTCATCGGCGCCGGGATCGCCGTCTCCGTGCTGTGGCTCCGGTCAACGCTGCGCGAGCACGGCATCAAGTTCCAGTTCGCGCCGCCCGCGGACGACGCGCCCGCGGACGACGCGTAACGGTCTGCGGACGTCGGGGAAGCTAGCCCTTTGAACAACAACACGCCGGTCGCCATCGTGACGGCCCTCGCTGCCGCCGGGGTACTGGGGCTCTCGGCCGCCATCGATCAGCGCAGCACCAAAAAGGTCAAGACCAGGGAGCCGCTGTCGCCTCGCCTGCTGCTCGACCTGGTCCGGCAGCCGCTGTGGCTGATCGCCATCGGCGCGAACGTGGTGGGGTTCATCCTTCAGGTGGTGGCGCTGGCCTACGGGAGCCTCGCGCTGGTTCAGCCGCTCCTGGTCTGCGACCTGATGTTCGCCGTTTTGATCGCCTGGTACCTGAGACAGCGCGCGCGCGAACCGCAGCCGGACATGAAGCCCATCTGGGCCGGGGTCGCCATTACCACCATCGGCCTGGCGGGATTCCTCGCCATCGGCCAGCCGACGCCCGGCCACACGCAGGCCCGGCTGAGCATGCTGGCGCCGCTGGCGGTCGGGTACGTCGTGGTGGTGGGAGCGTGCCTGGTCGTCGCGAACCGGAACGAGAACCTGCAACCGCTGGCGCTGGCGACCGGCTGCGGCGTCAGCTACGGGATCGCGGCCTTCGTGATCAAGCTCCTGACGTCGGAATTCGGCGGCGGCCTGGCCGCGGTGTTCACCAACTGGCCGATCTACGTCTTCATCGTCGTTGGCCCGGCGGGCTTCATTCTCAACCAGAACGCGCTTCAGCAGGGCACGCTGCTGGCGCCGGTGCAGGCGATCATCAGCGTGGCCGACCCGGTCATCTCCATCGCCCTCGGCATCGCCTGGCTGGACGTTCGGCTGCGCAGCAGCCCGGCGGCGATCGCGGGCGAGATCGTGTCGTTCCTGCTGCTGACGATCGGGGTCGTGCTGACCTCCCGGATGCACGAGGTTAAGTCCGCCCGGCAGCAGGCGCCGGCCGGCGTTCCCGGCCAACAGCAGTGAATCATCCCTTTGATAAGCGGATTTCAGCGACAGTTTTCAGCAGTCCTCAATAATCCGTATTACTGTCCATGACTTACTGTTCCGGGTCCGGTATCGGCATATAGAGTGGTCGGGAGAATGATCGCGAGCACTGGGGGCGGACGTGGCTGATGTCATCGTTGTTGGCGGTGGGTTCTCCGGGCTCATGGCCGCACGGCGCATCCTGAAATTGCACGAGACCGCATCGGTGCAGGTCTTGGAGGCCCGGGACCGAGTCGGCGGGCGAATGTTCGCGCAGGAAGCCGGCGGCGAGAGAAAAGGCTGGATCGATCACGGCGGCCAATGGGTGGGAAAAGATCATCCCGTCGTCCGGGGGGTGGCGGCGGAACTCGGCCTCGAGCTCTTCGAGCATTACAAGCAGGGCTCAACCGTACTGTGGTACGGCGGCCATCGCTACCTTGATAACAGCGGGACGACGGCGCCTAGCGACTCCGATCGCGAGGCGGCCGAGGGCCTGATGAATGCGCTGTGGGAGACCGCCAACCTGGTCGTGCCCGATGCGTCGCGGCCGTGGGCCTCGCCCCTCGCCGCCGAGCACGACCGGCTGACGTTGGGCCAGTGGCTTGACCAGAATTCCGACCATGAGTACGCCAAGTTTTACGCGAGCATGATGGTGTCGTTCGACCAGGCCGGGGGGGTGCCGCGGGAGGTGTCGCTGCTGCATTCCCTGTTCGAGACGAAGGCCAACCCGTGGGACGGGGAAGCTGAGAAGTACCTGGTGAGGGGGGCGGCCGGGGCGATCCCGCCGCTGCTGGCGGAGCAGCTCGGCGGCGACGGCGTGGTGCGGCTGAACTCGCGGGTCGTCTCGATTCACCAGGACGGCAGCGGTGTCACCGTGGGCGCGGTAACCCCGCGAGGCTATGAGGAATTCGCGGCTAAGGCGGTCGTCATGGCCATGCCGCCATGGCTCACCGGGGCGGTCAGCTACACGCAGGGCGTCTCGGGCGAGCCGGCCCTGCCCGCCCGGCGAATGCACCTCACGCAGCGGATGGCGATGGGGACGATCGCCAAGGTCACCTGCGTCTACGACACGGCGTGGTGGCGCACGTCCGGCGAACCGCTGAGCGGGGCATCCATGAGCGAAGGCAAGGTCGTCGGGTTCGGCTCGGACAGCGGTCTGCCTGGAGATGAGGGGCCGGGAATTATGACCGCTTTCATCCAGGGCGACAAATACCTGGAGTGGAGCGGGGTCCCGCTTGAGCGTCGCAAGGAATGGGTTATTAGCGATCTCGTTGATCTCTTCGGGGAAGAGGCCAGGAGCTCCACGGACTATGTCGAGGCGCTCTGGCCGCAGGAACAGTTCACCGGCGGTGCCTATAACGGCTACCTGCCGCCGGCCGGATGGTCCACCTACGGCAGTGCGATCCGGGAGCCGGTCGGCCGGATTTCGTGGGCCGGCACCGAGACCGCGACCGAATGGTACGGCTACTTCGAGGGCGCTGCCACCGCGGGCGAGAGAGCGGCCGAAGAGGTTGTGAAGATGTGGCTTTAGCGGAGGCGAACGCCTCCCGGGCGATCAAGCGCCCGCCACATGATCATCGCCTGGTCGTCGGTCGCGACCTTCCCCTCGTACTGGGTCTGGTAGTTCTCGAGGTACCCGCGCACGACCGCGGCGTCGATGGTGTCATCGTCGGCGCCCGCGAATTCGGGATCGGCGTGCAGGGCGATCAGCAGCAGTCCCTCAACGCGCTCCGCACCAGGCTCGAGCGCCGGCTGGAAGTAGGGGAAGTCCAGGATCCGGCTGCCGCGGTTGACGTAGAACCGGAGCCGGGCGGCCGGATCCCCGTAGTCCTCGCTGCCGCCGTGCACCGCCGGGTCTTCGATCTCGGCGATGATGAGGCACGGCTTGAACCGCTGACGCCAGGAGTCGAGCGCTGCCAGGTAGAGCGGCCCGCCGATGCCGCCGCCCCGGATTCCCGGGCGGATGGCAAGGTAGCCAAGGAGCAGGACCCGGACCGAGTCGTCCCACTCGGCGATGGCACCGCCAAGCAAGGTCCCCTCATCGTCCTCGGCCAGCCAGATCGACGCGTCTTCGCGGTCGGCGATCTCCTGCACCTCGTCCAGACCGATGAGCTCGTCGGCCGGGAAGGACGGCACCAGGATCTCCTGGTAGAACCGCTCGATGACCGATCCGGAACCCGATGCCTCGTACATGCGCATTTAATCGCTCTTTCTTCCGTCGGTCTTGTTGCTGGGGGGCGGGTCTATAGGTTCGTCGATGACGCTTTGCCGGCGCTGCACGACATGCACGAGATCTCCGAAGTACTGGCTGTCGGTTTTGAGGATGTCGCCGGCCCAAGGCGGCGGGACCGGGAGCGCGAACCGGGGCAGCCCCGGCGGCGGATTGGGCCGCCCGCTCACGCGGTCCCAGTACGGCTTGAACAGAAGGCGCACCCCGGCCAGGGCCGCGTCTACTTCCGCCAGAACCTCCGGGTCGCCGTCCTGGACCAACTCCCGGATTTTCTCTTCGGTCCGCTTGATCGTCGACGCGTACAGCGACTTGGTGTAGAGGTTGGGGGCCTTCCTGCGTTTCTCCTGCTTGCCGTTGTAGGCGTAGCTGAGCAGGGCGGCGCGCGAGTAGACCTCGATCGCCCGCGCGTACTCGCCGCCGAGCCACCAGAGATCGCCGATCAGCATGACCACGCACACCCGGAGGTCGTCGTCCTGCTCGTCGATCGCCGTCTGGTCGAGCCCGGTGAGGTACCCGACGGCGGCCGGCTGGTCGAGCCTGGCCCAGATCTCGGCCCGCCGCAGCTGCGACCAGGACCCGATCCATCCGTTGGGATTGCGCTCATCACCGGGCTGCTTCTGGCAGGCGAGGAAACCGGCTAGTAGCCACTTATCGGCCTCTTCCGCGTCTTCCCTGGTGCCGTTGCCCGCGTACCACAGTGCTTTCCCGTAGAAGTTGCAGAGCAGGATGTAGATTCGCCTAAGCGTCAGGTCGGGCGGGATGTGGCCGCGTTGCAGCTCGAAAATGTCAAGCAGCGTGGTGACCGCGTCCGTGGCCGACTGCCATTTGGCCGGGTCCGAGCGAAGCTCGGCCTCGTCCCAGCTGGACGTCCAGTGGTCGGAGAACTCGTCCAGGGCATTCATCCACTCAAGATCCTGCTGCCGGGTCGATACCGTCTTGAGCTTGGTCCCCAGGTCGTTGGTGGCCTTGGAGCGGAGGTAGTCGTCCCACCACCAGAACGCGTCCAGGTAGAGCTTGACCAGGGCCGGCCGCATCTGGAGAAACTGGCCGCGGTCGAGCCACTGGGTGTGGCCCATCCAGCGTTCCACCGCTTGGATCCACCAGGCGTGCTCGAAACGGGTCCAGGCGGCGAACGGCTCCTGCTCCTCCTCCTTGGGCTTGAGGTCGCGTTCGAGGTCGACCTGCTCGCGCTCGTAGCGCTCGGCCCGGGAGTGCAGGGACCGGAAGCCCACGGGATCGGTCTCGAGCAGCTGCCGCCAGGCCACCTCGCTGATCGCCCGGGGCAGGCTGAGGCGCTCATCCCCGTTGGGGTCGGCCACGCAGATGGCCTTGCGCGAGGCCAGCACGCGGTAGATCTTGCCCGCCTCGCCCTCCGACGGCTGCCGGGGCTGATCGCCCAGCACCTCGATCAGCCCCGGGTTGACCCACTCGGCGGTCGTGAGCAGGCCGAACAGCGGTATCTGATAGCCCAGCACGTCGGCCGCGATCTGGTCGACCGCGATCTGGACGGCGTCGATGAGCTTGGCGAAGCCCTCGTCGTACTGCTCCGCCCTGACCAGCTCCATCAGATCCGCGAATCCCTCCGCGCCCCCGTTGAGCGCCAGGTCGCACCACGCGGCGACCGCGAACCCATGGCCCCGGGTCAGGTCGAACAGACCTCGCGCGTCCTCATCGGTGAAGACCAGTCCCTGCTCCTGCAGGTACGCCCCGACCTCCTCGGGCGACATGTTGTGGAGCACGACGGCCCGGTCGGCGCTGGTCTGGCCCAGCCGCCAGGACTCGCCGCCGGGGCGTCGAGCGGTCACCGTGCAGCGCGCGGGCAGCTGCCTCAGCAGCGCGCGCAGCCACTCCTTGACGGGGGTGCCGTCGAGCCGGTGCACGTCATCGACCAGGACCGCCAGCGTGTGCTCGTCTGCGAGACCGCGCAGCGCCTTCTCGGTCTCGCCCTGCAGGATGGTGAGCAGCGTCTGGAGCTCGAGCGCCTGATCCTTACCCACGATCTGGGTGCCGATAACCGTCGATTGATTCGATTCACCGATGGTGATGGTCGAGGTGGAATTGACCGCCAGGTGGTAAAGCATCGAGGGGTTACGGGCCCGGCCGAGGGCGTCGATCGCGGTGGTGGCGGCCGCCTCGGATTCGGGGTGCTGCCGCTTGAACGCCGCGATGCTGCTGCTGAATTCGGCCAGCAGCGCCGAGCATACGTCGAGGGCGGCCAGATCCGGGGCCTTGGCCATATCAAAGCGGGGTGCGGTCACGTTCAAGACCAGCAGGCCGTCGTCGCTGCAGCGCTGGCCCACGATATGCAGCAGCGCCGTCTTCCCGGTGCCGACGTCGCCCTCGACGTCGGAACGAGGCGTTTTCGGGTCGAGGATGTTGTCGCAGTGCTGTGAAAGGGATGTCATTTCGAGGCGGTCCCGAAAGTATGTCGAGGGGTGTGGACGGTGCCGCTGGTCATGTCATCGACACCGATGACATTGCCTGTTCGCTTACATCTTCGGTTACGCTTCGCGACTAAAACTCGCGCTTTCGATAGTACTCGGGATCTATTCTTTTGCACACGAGTTGCCCGCAACTGCATCACCGGAGTTCTGCCGCATGAGCTCGGGTGGTTCGACGCGGCAGCTCTCATTTCGTCAAGAATGAACTCTATATTTTGCATTATGGGGCAACATCGGACATACGCTCGTCGGCGCCGCGATATCACCCACGGCCGGTGTACCATCGTTGTCATGCCGTAATGGCGTGGTCACTGTGCGACCGCCGCGCCATCCGAGGGCCGGGCTTTGAGATCGACATCGCGACAAGGTTCAGGGGATTGCCATGCTGGAGACCGCTGCCATCTTCATCGGCATCGCGATCGGGAAGAAACTCATCGATCACGTCGGAGATTCCGTCGGCGACGCCTACGACGCGGCGCTGGGCAGGCTCGGCCAATGGGTGCGGCTGTGGGTCACCCCCAAGCCGACCGGGGCTGGCGCGATTGAGGACATCGCCACGGCGCCCGACGGCGAGGCCGGGAAGCTAGTTCGGGACATGGGGCGTAAGCACCTCACCGCCGTCCTGACGGAAATCACGACCGCCGACCAGACGGCCGCTGGCGAGTTGCAGAAGCTGGTCGAGGACCTTGAGAAGGTCGCGCCCAAGGGTCTGGTCGTCGACGGCCACGTCGTCGCGGGCGACGTAACCGGCGGCACGATTATCGGAGCGAAAGCGAGGGGGCTCCCGGGCGGTTCCGCGGTCACGGGGACCGTGAAGGTCTCCAAGGTGGACGGCGGCATGGTCATCGGAACTGAGGTCACGGGCTAGCAGCGCCTGTTCAGGCCGTCCTCACTGCTCCTGGTAAAGGTCGGCCAGCACGAGGAACGCACGCTCGAATACTTCCGGCGTGACGATCCCGGGGGCCAGCCGCTTGTAAATCTGCAGCCCCGCCAGCATCGCCTGCCCGATGGCCCAGTCCTGGACCGTCATGGTCCCGGTCGAGGGCTGCTCGCCGTCGGTGTCGGCCAGCGCCCGCAGCCGGCCCTCGACCCTGGCGCTGTAACGCCGCAGCGCATCCGGGGAGCGCAGCAGTGCGGCCCAGAACTCCAGGATCACCGCCAGCTCGGCCTCGTCGCCGGGCTGTTCGGCGGAGACGGCGCGGCTGAACTCCGCCACCCGGTCGTGCAGCGGCCGGGACTCGTCGCCCAGCGTGGTCGAGTAGTCGGGGGCGGGGGCCGCCTCCATCGCGGTCAGCATGAGGTCTTCCTTGCTGGCGAAGTGCCCGTAGATCGCGCCCTTGGTTACCTCCGCCGCCTCCGCGATCTGCTCGAGCGACGTGGCGGCGTAGCCGCGCTCGCGGAACAGCCGCTGCGCCTCCGCCAGCAGCCGCTGTCGCGTGCGCTCCTTCGACTCCGCTCTCGTCACTCTGGCCACGTTCTCATGCTCCCTCATTGACATACCAGCGGCAAACCAATACCGTCGGAACTCAGATACCGATGGTATGTGAACTCGGGAGCGCAGGATGAGCCTCGGAGAGCAAGTCATGAGCCGCGCCGTCGAGCCGGCCCTGCTGCGGGTGTGCCAGTGGCGAGGTGATCCGGTCGCCCGGCTGATGCTCCCGGCGACCAGGACTGACCCGTACCCGCTGTACGCCCGGGTACGGCAGCGCGGCCTGGTGCGCAGCCCGCTCGGCGCGTTCATCGCCGCCGACCACGCGACGGTGGCGAGCGTCCTGCGGGACCGGCGGTTCAGCAGCTCGCCGACGCACCAGCGCGGCTACCGGCCGCCGTCCTACCCGCCCGACGACCCGCGGGCCGAGCTGCCCGACGGGGACCTGCTCAACTTGGACCCGCCCGACCACAGCCGGCTGCGCCGGCTCGTGTCCGGCGCGTTCACCCCGAGGGCCATCGCCGAGCTCGAGCCGTGGATCCGCGAGGTCACGGTCCGGCTGCTGACGGCCGCGGACGGCGCGGCCGGGTTCGACCTGATCGACGCGCTCGCCTTCCCGCTCCCGATCGCGGTCATCTGCCACCTGCTCGGCGTGCCGGCCGAGGACCAGGCCCAGTTCCGGGCCTGGGGTCACGACGTGGCCGCCACCCTGGACCCGCAGACGGCGGCGGCCGCGCGGACGCAGAGCCGCACGGCCGAGATGGAGCTGACCGGCTACCTGCAGAACCTGGTTCGCGACCGCCGGGCCCATCCCGACGACACCATCCTGTCCGCGCTCATCGCGGCCGAGGAGGAGGGCGACCGGCTGAGTTCAGGCGAGGTCGTGCGGATGGCTTTCCTGCTGCTGATTGCCGGGTTCGAGACCACCGTGAACCTGATCGGGAACGGCACCGTCGCCCTGCTCGGCGACCCCGACGGCTGGGACCGGCTCCGCCGGGATCCGGCCCTGGTGCCGACGGCGATCGAGGAGATGCTCCGCTACGACAGCCCGGCCCAGCTCACCTCCCGCATCGCCACCGAGGAGGTCGAGCTCGGCGACCGTGTCATCCCCGCCGGCCGGGCCGTCCTGGTGGCCATCGGCGGCGCCAACCGCGACCCGGAGGTGTTCGACCGGCCGGACGAGTTCCGGATCGACCGGCCCGATCCCGGTCGGCACCTGTCCTTCTCGCTCGGCCTGCACCACTGCCTCGGCGCCGCACTGGCCCGACTGGAGGGCCGGGTCGCCATCGAGGAACTGACCAGGCGGTACCCGGCGCTCGAGCTGGCCGCCCGGCCGACCCGACGTTCGCAGCTGGTGCTACGTGGCTTCGAGAGCGTTCCCGTCCGTGCCGCCCCGATCGCCTCGAAGTCCGCCGCCTAGCCGAATCCGCGCTGCACCACCATCGAAACGGCCAACGTCGGTCGCGCGCCACCCGTGATGCAGCGAGATAATGGAGACGATGGAGGATTCGATTAGCTGGTCCTGGTGGAGGCTGGCCGATGCTGAGCCGCTAGCCCTCTTCGCTTATTTGCGGCTACGTAGCGACGTCTTCGTCGTCGAGCAGGGCTGCGTCTATCCCGACCTGGACGACCACGACCTCGTCGCGTGGCACCTGACCGGAACCGATGCCTCGGGCCGCCTGCTCGCCGTTGCGCGCCTGCTCCCGCCGGGCGAGAAGTACAAGGAGCCGTCGCTCGGCCGCGTGATCGTCACCCCGGCCGCTCGCGGCACCGGTGCCGGCCACCTGCTCGTGGACGAGGCACTGCGGAAAGCGGCCGAGGAGTATCCGGGTTGCGGCCACCGCATCCAGGCTCAGGCGTACCTGGAGCGTTTCTACGCTTCGCACGGGTTCGAGCCGGAGGGCGAGGTCTACCTCGAAGACGGCATCGCCCACATCGACATGACTTTGACGCCGGGCCGTGGTCCGCTGGGAGCATGAGCGCTAGCAAGCCGGAGT
>Ga0302311_10005152_pt1 | contig 13913 bp, 9 predicted proteins | sample III_Palsa_N1_3_FD_200449 | JGI IMG/M metagenome (GOLD analysis project Ga0302311, IMG submission 200449) | Peat permafrost microbial communities from Stordalen Mire near Abisko, Sweden - III_Palsa_N1_3 | ecosystem: Environmental > Terrestrial > Soil > Palsa > Peat permafrost | place: Sweden... | reverse complement strand
CTCCCGCTCAGCATCGTGGCTGCCGCTCAGCCCGCGAGGCAACGGGCGCGCCGGTGGCTGGACTGAGGACGCGGCGGTTTGCGCCTCGTGACGAGGGAAGGCAGCGGGCTCCGGCGCACGGCGGAGAGTGGGAAACACCGCCGCGAGGCAAGACTCTCGAGCGGGCGGCGGCGTGGGAAACACTGGGGAAAGCGGCCGGGCTGACGATTTCTCCGATTTCACCGCGCCACGGTCACTCTTTTTCCGCGCCATGGCCGTTTTCTCATAGACATCGTTATCCAATCAGCGGCAGGATTGACAGGCTGGTTGGAGAGAACTCTGCGAGAAATGGGTCAGATGAGATACAAGAGACTTTTGCGCGGGGCCGCGATCGCGACCCCGGTCACGTTGGTAGCCATGTCGGCGGTGGCGCTGCCGTCGGCGGCTCAGGCGCAGACGACCGCGCGGGCCGCCGCCCCCGCCGCCGTCCAGCCGCCGCTCACCGCGGCCCAGGCCGCAGCGTTGTCCACGAACGTCACCGACAAGGTGATCGTGGTATTCAAGAACCAGCTCACCGGCGTGGCCGACACGCCGAGCAACACGGCCGTCCGGGCGGCGGACGTCAAGTCCACCCAGAGCGGCGTGATGACGCAGCTCAGCCAGACCCACGCGGCTAACGTAAAGACCTTCTCACTGATCAACGCCGTCTCCGCGACCGTCTCGCCGGGCGAGGCCAAGTACCTGGCGGGCAACTCCGCGGTCAGCGAGGTCGTCCCCGACCTGCCGATCCCGCTGCAGAGCAGCGACTCCCCGGTCACCATCGCGCACAGCGCGGCCAAGGCGACCGGGGTCAAGCCGCTTCCCGGCGCCTGCACGACCGGCAAGACGGTCCAGCTCAACCCGCAGGCGATCGTGAACATCCACGCCGCCACCCAGTCGGGCACCGGCGACGCGGCCCAGGCGCTCGGGTACACCGGCGCGGGCGTCAAGGTGGCGTTCATCGCCGACGGCGTCAACATCAACAACCCCGACTTCATCCGGGCCAACGGCCAGCACGTCTTCGTTGACTACCAGGACTTCAGCGGGGCGGGCACCGACGCGCCGACCGACGGCGGCGAGGCGTTCCTCGACTCGAGCTCCATCGCCGCGCAGGGCCGCGAGGTCTACAACGTGGCCGGCTATGGCATCGGGCTCAGCACCGCCTGCAATATCCGGATCCTCGGGGTGGCGCCGGGCGCCAGCCTGGTCGGGCTCAACGTCTTCGGCCAGGCCGAGGACGCCTACAACTCGGTCTTCCTCGAGGCGATCAACTACGCGGTCAACCACGACCACGTCAACGTGATCAACGAGTCGTTCGGCAGCAACCCGTTCCCCGACTCCTCCAGCCTCGACCTGACCAAGCTGGCCAACGACGCCGCGGTCAAGGCGGGCGTGACCGTCACCGTCTCCAGCGGCGACGCCGGGGTGACAAACACCATCGGCTCTCCCGCGACCGACCCGAACGTGATCTCGGCCGGCGCGTCGACCACGTACCGGGGCTACGCCCAGTCCGGCATCGGCGGCATCACCACCCCCGGCGTCAAGGGCTGGATCGACAACAACATCAGCGGGCTGAGCTCGGGCGGCTTCTCCGAGACCGGCGCGACCGTCGACGTGGTCGCGCCAGGCGACCTGAACTGGGCGCTGTGCACGGCCGACCCGGCGATGTACGCCGACTGCACCGACTTCAACGGCAACGGCTCCCCGGTCGAGCTGACCGGCGGCACCAGCGAGGCGGCGCCGCTCACGGCCGGAACGGCCGCGCTGGTCATCCAGGCCTACCGCAAGGCGCACAACGGCGCCACCCCGTCCCCGGCCGTGGTCAAGCAGATCATCGTGTCCACCGCCGAGAACATCAACGCCCCGGGCGACCAGCAGGGGGCGGGCATGATCGACGCTTACACCGCCGTCCTCGCCGCGAAGTCGTACCACGTCAGCAAGACGGCCGGGCACACCATCCTGGCGAGCGCGACCCAGCTCAACGCCGTCGGCCAGCCCGGCGCGACCGAGAAGTTCACCGAGAAGCTGACCAACAACGGGGCCGGCAGCGTGACCGTCGGCCTGTCCACCCGGACCCTGTCGCCGTACAAGGCGGTCTCGACTAAGTCCCTGTCGCTGACCAACGCCGGCGGCTACGAAACCGAGGTCACCTTCACCGTGCCCGCCGGGCAGGCGCGGCTGAACGCGTCCGTCTCGCTGGTCGGGCTGGTCAACCTCAGCCTGATCGCGCCCAACGGCGACCTGGCCGAGTACAACCTGCCGCAGGGCTTCGGCAACTACGGCAACGCCCAGGTGGCCGACCCGGCGCCAGGGAAGTGGACGGCCCTGATCTCGACCGAGGGTTCCGGCCCGGCCGTGCCCGCCCAGTTCCAGGCCAGCACCGCGACCTGGAAGTCCTTCGGCACCGTGTGGCCGAGCTCGCTGAAGCTGGCGGGCGGGGCCTCGGGCAGCTTCACGCTGACCGTGGCGACGCCGTCGCAGCCGGGCGACCAGGCCGGTTCGATCATGCTGCACAACTCGGCCAACGTCCCCGCCTTCGCGGTGGAAACCTCGATCCCGGTCACGCTGCGCTCGCTCGTGCCGTCCCTCCCGGCGACCTTCACCGGCACTCTGACCGGCGGCAACGGGCGGGAGCTGAGCACCGGCCAGACCGCCTACTACCAGGGCCTGGTTCCGTCCGGCGCCAAGGCCCTGAACGTCAGCGTCGACACCTATAACGCCAACAACACCCTGTTCGCCGAGCTGGTCGACCCGAGCGGCGACGCCGTCTCGGCCGCCGCCAACGGCCTGCTGGTCACCACGACCGGCGGCAACAGCGAGATCGCGCCCGAGGTCGGCGCCCAGCTGCACGTGACCGATCCGAGCGCGGGGCTGTGGACGCTGGTGATCGACTTCTACAACACCGTGTCCGGGACCGCGACATCCCAGCCGTTCATCGTCACCGTCAACGACACCCCGGTCAGCGCCTCTGCCACGGGCCTGCCCGCGGGCCAGTCGCTCACCAAGGGGGCGACGAAGACCGCCTACGTGCGGGTGACCAACAACGGCACCACGCCCGAGGCCTACTTCGTCGATCCCCGGCTGAACACCGAGTCCACGGTCAACCTGGCCGCGCAGTCGGCCTCGTCGCTGACCCTGCCCAATGTGGACGGCGTGGTGCCCCAGTACCTCGTTCCTTCGCACACGACGGCGGTCAACGCGACGGTGTCGTCGTCCGCCCCGCTGTTCTTCGACATCACCTATCCCTACGGTGACCCGGACGTGATCTCGACGACCGGGAAGACCGCCACCGCCAGCTACTCGGCGCCGACGGTCGGCCCGGGCGACTGGACCGTCACGCCGTTCCTGGTCGGCCCGACCGGCGCCAAGCCGGCCCCGAACGTCACCGCCACCGTGGCGATGACGGCGACCACCGACGGGTTCGACCCGTCGGTCAGCACCCCGACCGGGGACCTGTGGCTCGGCAGCACCAACGCCGCGGCGACGTTCACGCCGTACGTGGTCAACCCCGGCCAGAGCGTCTCCATCCCGGTGACGATCACGCCAAGCGGCACGGCCGGCAGCACCGTGACCGGCACGCTCTACATCTCCGACTCCTCGTTCATCTCGGCCGATCTCAACTTCGACGATCAGCCGGGGAACACGCCGGAGGGCAGCGACGTGGCCGCGTTCCCGTACAGCTACACGATCGGGTAAGCGGGCGGTCTCCGCTGCGCGGGGGCGGCCGGGCCAGTGGCCCGGCCGCCCCCGCGTCCGTTTTCCCGGCCGGATGAGGCCGGCCGGGCCGACCGGGGGCATGTCCGGATTGAGAGTCACCTCGGTCCGTTCGAACGAAAAGCCTTTTTTTCCTTTATGCGGGGATGCGCCGGTCACTCCTAATGGCAAATGACTAGTTAAGGCCTCGCGGCGGGCGGTGCGGCTGCGCGCTAACCGCGTCGGCCCGCCATCATCAGGGATGGTTAAGAAGCGGTTTACGTGGCTAGAGCCTCCCTAAGATGTACCGGTGATCGGCAATTGCTGTCTGGAAGCCGGCGGAGAACGCCTCATCTGTTGGGAGTGCTATGTCTGGTTCGTCCGGCCAGCGGTGGGTTAGCGACCCGACGGGCTTCCCCGACACGGAGAGCGAGGCCGGACCGGCTGTCGCCGAGGCCGACCCCCGGGAGCCGGCCGACCCCCTCCAGACGGCTCCCGGTGAGCCCGCGCCCCCGCAGGACCGGCCCGCCCGGCGGTGGGCGTGGCCGGCCGGCTACGCCGTCGCCGCCATCGTGCTGTTCCTGTGCTATCTGCGGATCTCGGGGACGCAGGCGGTTACCTCGGACGGCGCCTCCATCGCCCTGCAGGCGTGGGACATGATGCACGGGAACTGGCTGCTGACGGGCTGGAAGCTAGCCGACGTCACGTTCTACACGACCGAGATTCCCGAGTACATCCTGGTGGAGCTGCTGCGCGGCCTGGGTCCGGCCGACGTGCACGTGTCGGCGGCGATCACCTACACGCTGCTGGTGCTGCTAGCGGGGCTGCTGGCGAAGGGAAGAAAGACCGGCCGCGAGGGCCTGATCCGGGTGCTGATCGCGTCCGGGATCATGATCGCGCCGCAGGTCGGCCCGGGTGCGTTCCTGCTGCTGCTGTCGCCTGACCACATCGGCACCGGGGTGCCGCTGCTGCTGATCTTCCTGGTGCTCGACCGCGCGCCGCGACGCCTGTGGGTGCCGCCGCTGGTGGGGCTGATGCTGGTCTGGGTCGAGGTCGGCGACCGGCTCGCGATCACGATCGGCGCCGCGCCGCTGATCCTGGTCTGCCTCGTCCGCGCGTACCAGGGCATCGTGCAGCGGCGCGAGCCGTGGCGCGAGCGCGCGTTCGAGCTCTGGCTGGCGGCCGCCGCGATCGTCTCGATCGGCGTGACCGGCCTGGTGGTGAAGGCCATCCGGCATCTCGGCGGGTTCGTCGGCGCCCCGCTGAACACCACCCTCGCGCCGAGCGTGACCTGGCCTGCCCACATCGCGCTGACGGCGGAGGGCATCCTCGGACTGTACGGCGCGGACGTCACCACCAGGACCCTCGGCTTCTACGTGGGCATCGCCCTGCTCCACCTGGCGGGCCTGGCGCTCGCGGTCTGGGCGACCGGCAGCGTGATCCGCCATTTCTTCAGCTGCGACGACCTGATCGCGCAGGTGCTCGCGCTCGGCATCGTCGTGAACCTCTGCGCGTACACGTTCAGCGTGCTGCCCAACACCTACTGGGACGACCGGGAGATCGCGTCGGTGCTGACGTTCGGGGCGGTGCTGGCGGGCCGGCTGCTGGCCGAACGGCTGACCGCGGCCCGGCTGCTGCCGGTGCTGGCGGCGGTCGGCTGCTGCTACCTGGTCGCCCTCGGCTACGGCGTCAGCAGGCCGCAGGCCGCCGCCCATGACGTGGCCCTCAGCCAGTGGCTGACCGAGCACAACCTGACCACCGGCCTGGCCAGCTACGCCGACGGCAACAGCCTCATCCTCGACAGCCACGGCAGCCTGCAGGTGTACGCGCCGTTCTGGAACGCCAGCACGGTCAAGCCCGGCAGCCACGAGACCGAGGCCTCGCAGTTCGACCCCAGCCTGCACGACGCCAACTTCGTCGTCAGCACCAGCGTCAACGGCCCGGCGTTCTACATCCCGCCCGCCTGGATCATCCGCGATTTCGGGCAGCCGGCCCACACGTACCACTACGGCGTCTGGACGATCATGACGTACAACCAGAACCTGCTGACCGAGCTCCGCTGACCCTCGGCCGCAGAGGCAGGCCATGCCGTGGTCGGGGATGGTTAAGAAGCGGTTCACGAGGCTACAGAGTCCGAAAATGTACCGGAAGATGTACCAGTGACTGGCAACATCGACTCCCCGTCGGAAGCGAAATATGCCGCCCGGCCCGCGCCAGAGTCGGCTGCGGCCGGCCGTCGGCGGTTGCCTGCGATCGGGACCTGGTGCGCCTGCGGGCTCGCGGCGCTCGCGCTGTGGGCGGCCTACGTGCGGCTGTCCCAGACCTTCCCGACCAACTCCGACGGCTCGTTCGTCGCCCTGCAGGCGTGGCAGATGCTGCACGGCAACCCGCTGCTGCGCGGCTGGGTGCTGGGGGACGTATCGTTCTACACCACCGAGCTGCCGCAGTACATGCTGGTCGAGCTGGCCACCGGGCTCAACGGGAATGTCATCCACGTCGCGGCGGGCATGACCTACGCGCTCGCGCTGGTCGGGGCGGCGGCGCTGGCCGCCGGACGCGCCCGCGGCTGGGCGGCGGTGATCGGCGGCTGCATCGCGGCCGGGATCATGCTCGACCCGCAGGGCGGCGATGGCGTCGCGGTGCTGCTTTCCTCGCCGGACCACATCGGCACTTCGGTGCCGATGATGCTGGCGTGGCTGATCCTGGACCGCACGCTCCCGGGCTGGCGCGCCACGGTCGCGGTGTCACTCGTGCTCGGCCTGGCGGGGCTGGCCGACTCGGTGGTGACGTACGCCGCGATCGTCCCGCTGGTGCTCGTGGTGGCCATACGCCTCGGCCAGGCGCTGCTCACGGACCGGTCGGCGCCTCGGCGCGGCATCCTCGCGGAGCGGCGGTACGAGATCGGGCTCGCGGTCGGCGCCGTCGCGGCTACCATCGCCGCGCGGCTGGCGCTGCGGCTCATCGCGGCCCTCGGGGGGTTCAGCTCGCCGGCGCCGCCGACGTCGGTGGCCTCGATTCACCTCATCCTCAGTCACAACCTGCCGGTGGTCGGGCGCGGGCTGCTGATGTTGTTCGGGGCGGACTTCCTGGACTACCCGGCGGGCGTCGTCCTCGTGCTGCACCTGGTCAGCGTGGCGCTCGTGGTGGTGGCGGTCGCGGTGACGGCGTGGCACTTCCTGACCGACCTCGACCTGGTCTCGCAGCTGCTGCTGGCGGGAATCGTGGTCAACCTGGCGGTCTTCATCGTCAGCACGAACGTCTCCTGGCTGCCGACGATGCGCGAGGTCGACGTGGTGCTCCCGTTCAGTGCCGCGCTGGCCGGACGGCAGCTCGGCCCCCGGCTGGCCGGCGCGCTGGCGGGGCTGCCGGGCCGGGCATCCGGGCGGTCCCGGGCGGCGGCGGCCGCAGTGGTGGTGGCGCTCGGGCTGGTCGGCATCGGCTACGCGGTCGGCCTGGCCCGCCAGCTCACCCCGCACATCCAGGTGTCGTCGCAGCAGCGGCTGGCCGACTGGCTCGCCGCCCGCCACCTGGACAACGGCCTGTCCGGCTACTGGCAGTCCAACGTGGTCACGCTGATGAGCCAGGGCAACGTCCACCTCCGGCTGGCCGACGTCGACTACCGGATGGACCCGCAGAAGCTGGTCAAGGGCGTCAGGGAGGAATGGGCCGGCTGGTACGACCCGGCGACCGAGACGGCCGACTTCGTCGTGCTCGCCCCCAGCGACGATTCGTACCCCGGGTTCACCGACCGGGCGGCGGTCATCGCGACGTTCGGCCAGCCGACCACGACCTATCACTTCGACGGGTACACGATCCTGGTCTGGCCGGGGTCCAACCTGCTGGCCAGGCTCGCGCCGCTGCCCGCGAGCTGAGCGGGCGGCGGCGCGAGCCGAAGGTGTGACTTAGATCACTATTTCGGCGGCATCGATCGGGCTAAATAATCACTGCAAACGTTTGCAACATGCCCGATGTCACTAAACCGGTCGGGAAGCTGCATAATAGCGATCATGCGACTGTCAGCACGCGCCGACTACGCGCTGCGCGCCGCCATCGAGCTCGCCGCGGCACAAGATGGCCATGTCACGGCCGAGCAGCTTGCGCAGGCGCAGAACATACCCGGCAAGTTCCTCGAGACTATCCTGACCCACCTGCGACGCAGCAACATCGTGCGCAGCCAGCGTGGTCCGGACGGGGGCTTCTGGCTGGCCCGGCCGGCCGCCGAGATCTCGCTGGCCGACATCATCAGGGCGATCGACGGCCAGCTGCTCGGGGTCCGCGGTGAGCGGCCGGAGAACGTCAGCTACCCGGGCGCGGCCGAGCCGCTGCAGCGGGTGTGGATTGCGCTGCGCGCGAACGAGCGGGCGGTCCTGGAGACGGTGACGCTGGCGGACATCGTCAACAGCAAGCTCCCCGACGCGATCCAGCTGCTGGTCGACAGCCCCCAGGCCTGGGTGTAGAGGTTCCCGCAGCTAGCAGGTAGACAGAGAGTCCCAGGAGCCCGAGAGCTTTCGCCTCGGACACCTGGGACTCTTGTACGTGTGGGGCCGCCTCAGACGCCCACGACCGAGGGCAGGTGGTCGAGGCCGTCGTCGAGGTGACCGAGGTCGTCGTCGAGCGACTCCGCGGCCTCCGGCACGTCCACCGCGACCCGCTTGACCGGAATGCGGTCGCTCGGGATGCGCAGACCGGGCTCCCGCGGGGCCCCGGACAGCACCGGCTCATTTTGCAGTTCGGCCAGCGAGAAGTTGTCAGAAACCTCGCGGAACACCTGCGAAAGCGGTGTGTCAAGGGCGGCGCAGATCGCGGCCAGCAGCTCCGACGACGCCTCCTTGCGACCGCGCTCCACCTCGGACAGATAGCCAAGTGACACTCGCGCCGATGCGGACACCTCGCGCAGGGTGCGGCCCTGCCTGATGCGGAGTCGACGCAGCACGTCGCCGAGCAGTTGACGAAGCAGAACCATCGTCGCACTCCCTTCCTGAGGCGCAACCCTTCCAAAGGCGCAACCGCTTGCCGGGCTCTCTTGCGAAGTTACCGGATCGCGACCCTCGCTACCTCCACCGTACCTTTCCGTACGGTAAGACCGCGAGACCACTACCGGGTGTGTTCGCTCCCGACGTAACGCTGTAATCACGGACACTCTTCCCTAAGTCGGCCTAGTAGCAAACCAAGTACCCGTTCCACAGTCAGTCTACGTATCTCATCCCGGTTTCCTGCCAGCGCGATCGTGCGCACTACCGTGTCGTCGGCCAAGCTCACCGCGATGTGCACCGTGCCCGGGGGATAGCCATTCTGGGGGTCAGGGCCAGCAACTCCGGTGGTGGCCACGCCGATCGTGGCCTGCAGGCGCTTCCTGACGCCCTCGGCCATCGCCGCCGCGACCGGGGCGTAGACCGGGCCGTGGGCCTTGAGCATGGCGACGTCGACCCCGAGGGCCTCGGCCTTGAGCTCGGTGGCGTAGGCGACCACGCCGCCCCGGAACGCGCTCGACGCGCCGGGCACGTCGGTCAGCGCGGCCGCGACGAGGCCGCCGGTGAGCGACTCGGCCGTGGCGAGCGTGTGCCCGGCCTCGGTCAGCCGCCGCAGGACCTCCGCGGCCAGTTCACGGGCGGCCGGACCGGCCACGCCTGCCACCATCCGACGATCCTCCGATATCCGCTGGCTACGCGGGCTTCTGAATCAGCCGCACCGCGCGTACCACGTAGTCCACGCCCGTCACCAGCGTTACCACGAGCGCCGCGCCCATGACAACCTCCCTGATCAACACCGGGAGGCCGAACGACGGGGGCAGCACGTACAGGCAGATCGCGATGATCTGCAGCAGCGTCTTGAGCTTGCCACCCTGGCTGGCGGCGATGACGCCGCGCCGGATGACGGCGAACCGCAGCGCGGTGATGCCGAGCTCGCGGATCAGGATCAGCGCGGTCACCCAGACCGGCAGCTCCCCGATCACCGACAGCGTGATCAGGGCGGCCCCGGTGAGCGCCTTGTCCGCGATCGGGTCGGCGATCTTGCCGAAGTCGGTCACCAGGCCGCGCCTGCGCGCCAGCTCGCCGTCGAGCAGGTCGGTCAGCGAGGCGCCGCCGAACGCGGCCAGGGCCGCCAGCCGCCACCCGGTGCCGCCCTGGGCGAGGCACACGACGAAGACGGGGACCAGGCAGATACGGGCGATGGTGAGCATGTTGGCGACATTCACGAGCCCTACCGGCGCCGCCGGCGGCGCGACGCCGGCTTCCGGGGCGACGTCGGCCGACGTGGCAGCGTCGGCGTCCGGAGCGACACCCGCCTTCGGGGTCTCACCGGGGGGTCGGCCCCCGGGGGAGATAGAGCTCACGCCTGGGCGACCAGATCGGCGCCGGCCGACTCCACCACCCGGGCCGTCACGAGGTCACCAGGGACCAGCAGGCGGTCGGCCAGCAAGGTTGTCGAGCCGTCCACGTCCGGCGCCTGATGGGCGGCACGGCCCTCGTAACGGCCGTCTCCCAGCGCCTCCTCGACCAGGACCTCGACCGTCTCGCCGATCCGGTCGGCCGCGCGCTGGGCCATGACCTCCTCGGCGATGTCGGCGAACTCGTTGACCCGGCGGGCGATCTCGGCCTCATCGAGCTTGATCTCGTCGGCGAACGTGGCCGCCTCGGTGCCGTCCTCGTCCGAGTAGCCGAAGATCCCGATCGCGTCCAGCCTGGCCTCGCTCAGGAACAGCTCGAGCTCGTGGAGGTCGTCGGCGGTCTCGCCGGGGAAGCCGACGATGAAGTTGGACCGGACCCCGGCCGACGGGCACGCCTGCCTGATCTGATCGACCAGGCGGGTGAAACGCTCCCGGTCGCCGAACCTGCGCATCCGCCGCAGCACCGGGCCGCTGGCGTGCTGGAAGGACAGGTCGAAGTACGGCACCACGCCGGGGGTCGACGTCATGACGTCGACCAGGCCCGGCCGGACCTCGGCCGGCTGCAGGTAGCTGACCCGCACCCGGGCGACGCCCTCGGTCTTGGCCAGCTCCGGCAGCACGGTCTCGAGCAGCCGCAGGTCGCCCAGGTCCTTACCGTAGGAGGTGGAGTTCTCGCTCACCAGCAACAGCTCGCGGACGCCGCTGGCGGCCAGCCAGCGCGCCTCGGCCAGCAGCTCGGGCGGGCGCCGGGAGACGAACGCCCCCCGGAACGACGGGATGGCGCAGAACGAGCAGCGGCGGTCGCAGCCGGAGGCGATCTTGAGCGGCGCGGTGACGCCGCCCGCGAGCCGCTTGCGGATCACCGGCGGGCCCGAGGCGGGGGCGAGGCCGTCGGGAAGATCGGTGAGGTCAACCTGGCGCTCGGCCTTCGCCTGCTGGCGGCTGGCCGGGCTCACCGGCAGCAGCGTGCGGCGGTCCCTGGCCACATGCGCGGGCCGCTTCTTGCCCGCGAGGACGTCGTCGAGGCGGGCCGCGATGTCGGCGTAGTCGTCGAAGCCGAGCACCTGCGCATCGACGTCCTCTTCGGTGAGGGCGGACGCGAGCTCGGTTCCGTAGCGCTCGGCCAGGCAGCCGACGGCGGCGACCTTGACGCCCGATCCGGCCGCCTCGATCACCTCGTTAATGGACTCCTGCTTGGCCGCCTGGATGAAGCCGCAGGTGTTGACGAGGACGACGTCCGCGTCCTCACCCTCGTCGCGCAGCGTCCACCCGCCCGCCGTCAGGCGGGCGGCGAGCTCCTCGGAGTCCACCTCGTTGCGCGCGCAGCCGAGAGTGACCAGGCTGACGGTACGGGAACTAGACACACGCAGAGCGTACGTGATTGCGCTACGCCCTCAGGTCACCGGACAGGCTATCCGAGGCCCCCTAATCGGGGGTCAGCCGACCTGGACCGGGGTCTTGCTCAGCGGGTTGATGTTCAGCCTGACCACCTGGCCCTTGGTCAGCCGCTGGGTCTTGCCGTTCACGGTCAGCGTGATGCCGGGCGGGTTGCCGATCACCAGCGAAACCTGGTCCTTCTCGTTCCAGGTCTTGGTCGAGCCGGCCAGCACCAGCCCCTGGTACAGCGTGTGCCCGCTGGTGCTGTTCAGCCCCACCCAGCAGTCCTGGGCGGCGGTCAGCCGGATGACCGCCTCGGGCACCGTCGGCTTCTTCTGCGCGGCCGGCTTGGACGTGGTGCTCGCCTTCGCGGTCGGGGTCGAGTGCGCGGAGTGCAGCTTGACGGTCGCGCTGGCGGCCGGGTCGGACGAGGTGCTCTTGGGGTAGAAGTGGTACGCGCCGAAGCCGGCCAGCGCGAGCACCGCCACCGCCAGCACCCATCCGAGGTGCAGGTTCCTCGCCTCGCGGATCTTGATCGGGGTGGCCGGCTCGAAGATCTGCGACGCCCGCATGGCGCCGGGCGGCCCGTGCTCCTCGTCGTACTCCCTGATCAGCGGGACCGGGTCGACGCCGACGGCGGCGGCGATCGAGCGGATGTGGCCGCGGGCGTAGAAGTCGCCGCCGCAGGCCGAGAAGTCACCCTGCTCGATCGAGCGGACGATCGATTCTCGTATCCGGGTCTGCCGACTGACCTGCGTGATAGTGAGACCGGCCTGACGTCGCGCCTCCGCCAAGGTGTCACCGATGCTCACTTCGCGCCTCCAAGAAAGGTCTCGTTCCCGACCACTTCTTACCCAGCGAATTGATTTAGTCACTCAAGGTAGCGCAGATGATCGCGCAAACTTTCATCCGCCGCGCAGCGACGTGACCACGCCGTCAAGGTCGTCCGGCCTCTTCAGGACGTCCCGCGCCTTGGAGCCTTCGCTGGGCCCGACGATACCCCGGCTCTCCAGCAGGTCCATCAGCCGGCCGGCCTTCGCGAACCCGACCCGGAGCTTGCGCTGCAGCATCGAGGTCGAGCCGAACTGGCTGGAGATGATCAGCTCGGCCGCCGCGACCAGCAACTCGAGGTCATCGCCGATCTCGGCGTCGACCTCGCGGGCCTTTTCCGGCACCACCTCGACGTCGCTGCGGTACTCGGGGTGCGCCTGCTGCTTGCAGTACTCGACGATCTCCCGGATCTCCTTCTCCGAGACGAAGGCGTTCTGCAGCCGCATCGGCTTGGACGCGCCCATCGGCAGGAACAGCGCGTCGCCCTGCCCCACCAGCTTCTCCGCCCCGGGCTGGTCGAGGATGACCCGCGAGTCGGTCAGCGAGGAGGTGGCGAACGCCAGCCGGGACGGGACGTTGGCCTTGATCAGGCCGGTCACCACGTCCACCGACGGCCGCTGGGTCGCGATCACCAGGTGGATGCCGGCCGCCCGGGCGAGCTGGGTGATCCGGACGATGGAGTCCTCCACGTCGCGCGGCGCGACCATCATCAGGTCGGCCAGCTCGTCGATCACCGCCACCAGGTACGGGTACGCCTCGTAGACCCGCTCGGACCCGGGCGGCGCCTTCAGCTTCCCCGCCCGGACTGCCTTGTTGAAGTCGTCGACGTGCCGGAACCCCGACGCGGCGAGGTCGTCGTAGCGGCGCTCCATCTCGCCGACCACCCATTCCAGCGCCTCGGCGGCCTTCTTCGGGTTGGTGATGATCGGCGTGATCAGATGCGGGATGCCCTCGTAGATCGACAGCTCGACCCGCTTGGGGTCGATCAGGATCATCTTCACCTGGTCCGGCGTCGAGCGCATCAGGACCGACGTGATCAGCCCGTTCAGGCACACGCTCTTGCCCGAGCCGGTGGCCCCCGCGACCAGCACGTGCGGCATCTTCGCGAGGTTGGCCAGGACCGTCTTGCCCTCCACGTCCTTGCCCAGCCCGACCACCATCGGGTGGTGGTCGGCCAGGGCGACGTCCGACCGGAGCATGTCGCCCAGGCTGACGATCTCCTTGTCCGCGTTCGGGATCTCCACCCCGATCGCGGACTTGCCCGGGATCACCGGCAGGATCCGGATGTCGGCCGACTTCACCGCGTAGGCGATGTTCTTCGACAGCTGGGTGACCCGCTCCACCTTGACCGCCGGCCCGAGCTCGATCTCGTACCTGGTCACCGTCGGACCGCGGCTGAACCCGGCCACCTGCGCGTCGACCTTGAACTGCTCGAACACGTCCTGCAGGGCCGCGATCACGATGTCGTTGGCCTTGGTCCGCGGCTTGTGCGGGGTCCCGGGCCGCAGCAGCGCCGTGGGCGGCAGCGAGTAGCTGCCCGGGGCGGGCTCGGTCAGCTTCAGCTGCTCGCCCGCCAGCACCGGGCCCGACGACACCGGCCGGGTAG
>Ga0302311_10005142_pt1 | contig 13928 bp, 6 predicted proteins | sample III_Palsa_N1_3_FD_200449 | JGI IMG/M metagenome (GOLD analysis project Ga0302311, IMG submission 200449) | Peat permafrost microbial communities from Stordalen Mire near Abisko, Sweden - III_Palsa_N1_3 | ecosystem: Environmental > Terrestrial > Soil > Palsa > Peat permafrost | place: Sweden... | reverse complement strand
CCATCTTGGCCAGCGGTCTTCGGCGATCGCATCAAACAGGCCGGACATATGGACGCAAACGAGCGATCAAAATACCAAAAAATTCCTTGCGAGTCGGGGGCCGTCCACATACGGATCCCGGTAGACGGAGGGATATCACCTCAACTACCGACCAACTTTTCAACGGTCTCCAATTCCTTGCGCTTAGCCACCGCCGGAGCCTTCCTGCCGCGGAAAGGCAAAATATCGGCGAAGCTGCGCCGGCTGACAATCTCGAGCAGCGTCCAGCGCAGCAGCGGCACTTCGCGCACGGCGGCGGCCGGCAGCAGGCAGATCTCGCAATCCTCCTCGGCAAGGAAGCGGTGGTCGCCGGCCTGACCGAACATCGCCACGGCCTCGTTGAAGACCCCGCCGAACAACAGCGATTCGGTCACCGAGCCTTCGCGCGACAGACTGACCGTGCCGCTATTCACCAGGGCCAGCTGGTCGCCCGGATCTATCGTCTCGCCCGCCTTGAATTTGCGCCTTTCCATATCCTGGGCCAGGCGGGTCAGGGTGGTTTCCGACAGGGCCTCGGTACAGATCTGGGTGGCGCGCAGGAAACTGCGGGCCTCGGCGCGCGATAGCAGCTCATCGACCACGCCGGTGCGCAGCAGGAATTCGCGCAACAGACCGAGCGGCACCGTCAGCGACTTCACATAGGTGCGGCACCGGTAATGATAGGTGGCGGGCCGCCCGGCCAGGCCGGCCACTTCGCCGATCAGGCTGCCGGCGGTGAAGCCGCCGCCCTTGGTCTCGCCGCCCGACAGGCGCTCGACCACGCCGCCGACGATCAGATGCAGGGTCTCGATCGGCTGACCTTCCTCCAGCAGCAGCATGCCGGGCTCGAAGGTGCGGATCGGACAATTGAGCAGCATCGACAACTCGGGATGCGGCACCGTCGGGAAATAGCCGCGCAGATATTCGAAGGCGGCGCGGCGGTCATAATCCTGGTTGCCGTCGATCAGCACGTCGATGGCGCCGAAGGGACGGCCGGCTCCGATCTCGCGCTCGGCCGGATCCAGCGGGCGCTCGATATGGCTGAGCAGCAGACTGTCGGAACCGTCGCCGCGGAAATCCTCGGCCCGTCCATGGATCAGCCCGCCGCCGACATCGATCTTCTTCAAGGTGGCGGGACGATGGTAATCCGCCATCACCCGATCGAAGAAAGCCTGCGAAATGCCCGGCCGCTGCTCGGTCGCCAGCATGCCGTGCAGCACCTCGCGGGCGACGATGTCGGCCCAATGGGCGTAGCTGCGATATCCGTCATGCCAGAGCGCCCTGAACATGAAGATGCTGGTCTCGACCGGATGCGGCGACAGAAGCGGCATCACGTCGAGCCCGTTGACGTCGTTCCACTCGTCGAACACCAGATCGTGGATCTCGAAGCAATCGGCGAACATCGCCTCGTCGATCGCCATCAGGGCGCAGAGCTTCTTGGTGACCGAGGCGCGCACCAGGGGGGTGGCGTAATATTTCAGCCGATGGCCGGACCGTAAAAGCGTGGTGAGCCCGGCGAAATGATCGTCATGGCAATGGGTGTGGAACAGGCCGGCCAACTCATTCACCGAGATGCCGAGCGCATCCAGCGTGTGGTTGATGTTGGGACCGGCATCGATCAGATAGACCCGGCCCTGATAGACCAGCACCGTGCCCATGCTGGGCCGATCGGGATCCCAGCCATTGCCGTCGCCGCTATGGACCACCGAGAAATAGTCGCGCTGCAGCATGCTGTAGGGCAGCTTGTAAGGCACCGGATAGGTCTCGCCCGGCCCGAGATTGAGATCGATCGCGACGCTTTCGTCGCCATAGGCGAAGTCGAACAGGTTGAGGCCGCGCCGGGTCACCGTCACGCCGCCCTGCAGCTCCAGCGCCGCCTCGCCCAGCACGCGGGCGTCGAGCAGTTCCGAGGGCTTGCGTACCTTGCCGAAGGCGAAGCGGTCCTTATAAGCGAGGATCTCGTCGGCCAGCTCGCCCTCGACCCCCGCGGCGGCCAGCTCCCCGCGCCCGACCAGACCGTAATTGCCGCGATGGATATAATGCAGCTGCGCCTCGACCTGCTGGGCGTTGCCGATCAGCAGCGGACGGACGCCGCGATTGTTGGGATGGCCCGGCAGGATCATGCCCTGGCGGTACAGCATCTGGAGGATCGGGAATTCGGCCAGATTGCAGAAGGCGCCGTTCTGCAGCATCACGTCGGACAGCAGGATCGCGTTCGGCCCGGTCTCCACATGGCGCCCCTCGATCTCGCCCGGCCGCACCAGCCCGGCCTGCATCAGGGTCTTGACCACGTCGGCCGGGCAGCCGCACAGGACCGAGAGCCCCGCTTCCGGAACCTCGACCCAGGCCACCCCGGGCCCTATTCGGACCGTCCTCATCTTGTCCATCGACCTGCCCCACCCCTCTCAACGCGTCTGACAGCGCGCTTGGTTCGGTCATTGAGGTCAACACTATGACGAAGTGTTCGCAGAATAAAGGCTGCGGTTGGTCGAAGACGGGCAATTCCGCATTCACAGCTTGCGCAACTTTGCCTATTGTTGCGGTGCAAGGGGTTGGGAATGACGGATTCGAACAGATGTCTGGTCGTCGACGATTCGCCTATTATCAGGCGGATTCTCGGCGTCATGCTGTCCCGGCTCGGCTTCGCCGTGCTCGAGGCCGGCAGCGTGCAGATGGCTTTGTCGCTGTGCGAGCAATCCCATCCCGACCTGGTGGTGGTCGATTGGAACCTGCCCGACGAGGATGGCGTGGCCCTGGTTCAGCAGCTGCGCCGCCTGCCGGGCGGCGAGAAGATGAAGCTGATCATGTGCACGGTCGAGCGCAGCGTCACCCATATCGAGACCGCGCTCTCCGCCGGCGCCGACGAATATATCACCAAGCCCTTCGGCATCGACGTGCTGGAAACCAAGCTCGGCTATCTCGGCTTCGACGTCTCTGCGCAGATCGCCAACCCCACCGTGCGCCGCCATGTCTCGCGCGTCGGCTTCACCGGCATGGCCGCTGCCGAGGCGGAGGAGGCCTTCTTCTCGGCCGGCCAGACCATTTTCGCGCAGGGCGACTCACCGGATTTCGCCTATGTGCTGCTCGAAGGCGAGGTCAAGCTGCGGTGCGTCACCGCCGCCGGACGCCAGCTGGAATTCGCCCACGCTCCCTTCGACCTGCTCGGCGAGCTGGCCCTGACCGACGCCGCGCCGCGCCGCTCCACCGCCATGGCGCTGACCGACTGTTCGCTGATGCGCGTCTCCCGCGCCAGCTTCCAGAGCGAGCTCGCGCACCTCTCCCCCTTCATGCGCAACTGGGTGGAATCCCTGGGCGATCGCATGAGCGAACTGGTCGATAAATTGCTGGATGACGCGGAAACAAAATGAAACAAAAATGTCCTTCCCTTGTCACAAGCTAGCAGTTTCGGCCCGGTAAGGTCCGGGCCGCCTGACCAGACACAATAAACTCAAGACCTAAGACTAGAGGCTGCCTTGAACATGCACGAACCCCATTTGAGCGCCGCGAAACCGACCACGCTCCGTCGCCGGTTGATCTGGGGCGCAGCCCTGGTCGTCGTCGCCGGAGCCATCGCCTGGGTCGTCCTTCATCCCAAGCCGCAGAACGGTCCGCCCGGCGCTCCTCCCGGAGCCGGTGGAGGCCGCCGCGCCTTCCAGGCCGGGCCGATGCCGGTGGTCGCGGCCTCCGTCGCCAAGGGCAATCTCGACGTCACTCTCAACGCGCTCGGCACGGTGACCCCGCTGGCCACCGTCACGGTCAAGACGCAGATCGACGGCCAGCTGGTCGAGATCGCCTTCCAGGAAGGGCAGATGGTCAAGAAGGGCGACTTCCTCGCCCAGATCGATCCGCGCCCCTATCAGGCCGCCCTCGAACAGAACCAGGGCACCCTGCAGAAGGACCAGGCGCTGCTGAAACAAGCTGAAATCGATCTGAAGCGATACAAGACCCTGCTGGCCGAGGATTCGATCGCCAGCCAGCAGGTCGACACCCAGGACAGCCTGGTCGATCAGTATAAAGGCCAGGTGGTCACCGACCAGGCCAATGTCGCCACCGCCAAGCTGAACCTGGTCTATTGCCATATCACCGCGCCGGTCACCGGCCGCGTCGGCTTGCGTCAGGTCGATCTGGGCAATTACGTGCAGACCTCGGACACCAGCGGCCTGGTGGTGATCACCCAGATGCAGCCGATGTCGGTGGTGTTCACCCTGCCGGAGGACCAACTGCCGCAGGTACTGACCCAGACCACCAAGGGCAATAAGCTCAAGGTCACCGCCTATGACCGCGCCAAGACCCTCAAACTGGCCGACGGCAAGCTGGACACGATCGACAACCAGATCGACACCAGCACCGGCACGGTCAAACTGCGCGCCCTGTTCGTCAATGACCCCGAGATCCTGTACCCGCAGCAATTCGTCAATATCGATCTGCAGGTCGACACCCTGGTCGACACCAAGATCGTGCCGACCGCCGGCGTGCAGAACGGCGCGCCGGGAACTTATGTCTATCTGATCAAGGACGACAACACGGTGACGGTCCGCCCGATCAAGATCGGCCCGCAATCGGGCGACAAGGTCGCGGTTCTGTCCGGCCTCGAGGTCGGCGACAAGGTGGTGATCGATGGCGCCGACAAGCTGCGCGAAGGCTCGCCGGTGACCCTGCCGGCTGCCGGCGAGACTCCGGCCGGCGCGGGCCGCGGCGGCGCCAATCCGCCGGCTTCGGCGGATGGTCAGCCGCGTGAGCATCATCGCCGGTCCCAGGATCCGAACGCTCCGGCGCCCTCTCCCGATCAGCAGAAGAATTCGCCTGATCAGCAGAAGAAGCAGCCCCAGTAAACGTATCCCGTAAGTTTTCACCCGCGTTCCGGAAGTCCGACCATGAGCCCGTCCCGTCCCTTCATCCTCCGCCCGGTCGCCACCTCGCTTTTGATGGTGGCGGTGATGCTGGTCGGGCTGGTCGCCTTCTCCTTCCTGCCGCTATCCGCTTTGCCTGAGGTCGATTATCCGACCATCCAGGTGCAGACCCTCTATCCCGGCGCCAGCCCCGAGGTGATGACCTCCTCGGTGACGGCGCCGCTGGAGCGCCAGTTCGGCCAGATGCCGAACCTCAACCAGATGTCGTCGACCAGCTCGGCCGGCGCCTCGGTGATCACGCTGCAGTTCGGCCTCAACCTCAATCTCGACATCGCCGAGCAGGAGGTTCAGGCCGCCATCAACGCCGCCGGCAATCTGCTGCCGTCGGATCTGCCGGCGCCGCCGATCTACGCCAAGGTCAATCCGGCCGACGCCCCGATTATCGCGCTGGCGATCACGTCGAGTACCATGCCGCTGACCCAGGTCGAGGATCTGGCCGACACCCGCCTGGCCCAGAAGATATCGCAGTTGCCCGGCGTCGGCCTGGTCAGCATCTCGGGCGGCCAGCGCCCCGCCGTGCGCATCCAGGCCAATCCGCGGGCGCTCGCCGCCTATGGCCTCAATATCGACGATCTGCGAACCACCATCGGCAATGCCAACGTCAACACACCGAAAGGCAGCTTCGACGGGCCGGCGCGCTCCTACACCATCAACGCCAACGACCAGCTGAAACAGGCGGTGGATTACAACCAGATCGTCGTCGCCTACAAGAACGGCGCGCCGGTCTTCCTGCGCGACGTCGCCACCGTGGTGGACGGCGCCGAGAATTCCAAGCTGCTCGGCTGGATGAATACCGACCCCGCCGTCATCCTCAACGTCCAGCGCCAGCCCGGCGCCAACGTGATCGGCGTGGTCAATTCGATCAACACCCTGCTGCCCGAACTGCGCGCCTCGATGCCGGCCGCGGTCGAAGTGAAGGTGCTGACCGACCGCACCAACACGATCAGAGCGTCCGTCGCCGACGTCGAGTTCGAGCTCGGCCTAGCCGTGGTGCTGGTCGTCGCGGTGATCTATGTGTTCCTGCGCAACGTGCCGGCCACCATCATCCCGTCGCTGTCCGTGCCCCTATCGCTGGTCGGCACCTTCGGCGCCATGTATCTGTGCGGCTATTCGGTCAACAATCTGACCCTGATGGCGCTGACCATCGCCACCGGCTTCGTGGTCGACGACGCCATCGTGATGATCGAGAACATCGCCCGCTATCTCGAGGCCGGCGACAATCCGCTGGAAGCGGCGCTGAAGGGATCCGAGCAGATCGGCTTCACCATCGTGAGCCTCACCATCTCGCTGATCGCCGTGCTGATCCCGCTGTTGTTCATGGGCGACGTCGTCGGCCGACTGTTCCGCGAATTCGCCGTGACCCTGGCTGTCACCATCCTGATCTCGGCGGTTGTGTCGCTGACCCTGGTGCCGATGCTATGCGCCAAGATGCTGCGCCCGGCCCACAAGGGCGGCATGGCCGAAGCCGATCCGCGCCACGCCAATGACTGGTTCTCGCGGCTGATCCGCAAATATGGCGCCGCGCTGACCTGGGTGCTCGACCATTCCAAGCTGACCCTGCTGGTCGCCGTCGGCACGCTGGGCCTCACCGTGGTGCTCTATATCATCGTGCCCAAGGGTTTCTTCCCGGTGCAGGATACCGGTCTGATCCAGGGCATCACGGAAGCCTCGCAATCGATCTCGTTCTCCGCCATGGCCGAGCGGCAGGTCGCCTTGGCCGACGCGGTGCTGAAGGATCCGGATGTCGAGAGCCTGTCCTCCTTCATCGGCGTCGACGGCACCAACACCACGCTCAATTCAGGCCGTTTCCTGATCAATCTGAAGGCTAAGGAAAAGCGCAGCGCCAGCGCCGAGGCCATCGCCCGGCGCCTGCGCCAGGAGACCGCCAGCGTGCCCGGCATCGAGCTGTTCCTGCAGCCGGTGCAGGATCTGACCATCGATGCCACCGTCAGCCGCACTCAGTATCAATTCGTGATTGAAGACGCCAATCCGGCCGAACTGTCCCAGGTGGTGCCGAAGCTGGTGGCCCGCCTCAATCAGCAAAAACAACTCGCCGACGTCACCAGCAACGCCGAGGATGCCGGTCTGGCTGCCTATATCGAGATCGACCGCGACACCGCCGGCCGCTTCGGCATCACCCCGGCCACCGTCGACAACGCCCTCTATGACGGGTTCGGCCAGCGCCAGGTCTCGACCATCTTCACCCAGTCGAACCAGTATCGCGTGATCCTCGAAGGCGATCCGCAGATGCAGGGCTCGCTGAAGTCTCTCGACACCTTGTACCTGCCCTCTTCCTCGGGCGGCCAGGTGCCGCTCTCGGCCATCGCCACCGTTCACCAGACCACGGCGCCGCTGCAGATCAACCATCTCGGCCAGTTCCCCTCGGCGCAGATCTCCTTCAATGTCGCGCCCGGCGTGTCGCTCGGCGAGGCGGTCGACACCATTCAGCAGGTCGAGAAGGACATCGGCATGCCGGCCAGCGTGATCACCCGCTTCCAGGGCGCGGCGCTCGCCTTCCAGGGCTCGCTGTCCAATGAAGTGTTGCTGATCCTGGCCGCCATCGTGACCATGTATATCGTGCTGGGCGTGCTCTATGAGAGCTACATCCACCCGATCACCATCCTCTCGACCCTGCCCTCGGCCGGCATCGGCGCGCTGCTGTCGCTGATGATCGCCGGCCAGGATCTCGGGGTCATGGGAATTATCGGCATCATCCTGCTGATCGGCATCGTCAAGAAGAACGCCATCATGATGATCGACTTCGCGCTCGAAGCCGAACGTCACGGAGGCCTGCCGCCGCGCGAGGCGATCTACCAGGCGTGTCTGCTGCGGTTCCGCCCGATTTTGATGACGACAATGGCGGCGCTGCTCGGCGCCCTGCCCCTGATGGTCGGCACCGGCACCGGGTCGGAACTGCGCCACCCGCTGGGTGTGTCTATCGTCGGCGGCCTGATCTTCAGCCAGGTTCTGACGCTGTTCACCACGCCGGTGATCTATCTGGCCTTCGACGATCTGGCACGGCGGCTGCGGAATTCGAAACTCGGTCGGAGTTTCGCGCAATGATGAAGCGGGCCGCGCGGAGCTCCGCGCAATCATGAAGCGGGCTCCGCGGAGCTTCGCGCAATTCATGAAGCGGGCTTCGCGGAGCTTCGCCCAATGAACCCGGTGGCGCTCTTCATCGGACGCCCGGTGGCGACCACGCTTCTGACGATCGGCATTACGCTGGCCGGCATCGTCAGTTATTTCCTGCTGCCCGTAGCCCCCTTTCCGCAGGTCGACATCCCGACCATCGTGGTCTATTGCAACATGGCCGGCGCCAGTCCCGAGACCATGTCGACGACGGTCGCGACGCCGCTGGAAAGGCATCTCGGCACCATCGCCGACGTCACCGAGATGACCTCGACCAGCAATGTCGGCAGCACCAACGTCATCCTGCAGTTCGGACTGGGCCGCGATATCAACGGTGCCGCCCGCGACGTTCAGGCGGCGATCAACGCCTCGCTCGCCGACCTGCCCTCGGCTATCAACGGCTTCCCCGGCTATTGGCGCTTCAATCCGTCCGAGGCGCCGATCCTGATGCTGGCGATGACTTCGGACACGCTGACTCCGGCCCAGCTGTACGATTCCGCCGCCTCGGTGCTGCAGCAGAAGATCAGCCAGGTCGACGGCGTCGGCAATGTGCGCGTCTCGGGCAGCGCCCTGCCCGGCGTTCGAGTCGAGCTTAATCCCTCGGCCCTGTTTAAATACGGCATCGGCAGCGAGGATGTGCGCGCCGCTCTGGCAGGCGCCAACGCCAATGCCCCCAAGGGCTCGCTGGAAGACGGCGACGTCCATTGGCAGATCTACACCAACGACCAGGCGCGCCGCGCCGACCAGTACCGGTCGCTGGTGGTGGCGACCCGAGCTGGGCGCTCGGTGCGTCTGTCCGACGTCGCCGAGGTGATCGACAGCGTCGAGGATGTGCGCAATATGGGGCTGGCCGGCGAAAAGACCGCCGTGATCGTCCAAGTCACCAAACAGCCCGGCGCCAATATCATCGACACCGCCGAGCGGGTGAAGGCGCTGCTGCCGGAACTGAAGGCCTCGATCCCGGCCGACATCAATCTCACCATGCCGATCGATCTGACCAATACCATCCGGGGATCGGTGAATGACGTGCAGAAGACCCTGCTGATCTCGCTGGCGCTGGTGATCGGGGTGGTGTTCTTCTTCCTGCGCGACGCCCGCGCCTCGGCAATCCCGTCCATCGCGGTGCCGATCTCGGTGATCAGCACCTTCGCGGCGATGGAATGGCTGGGCTACAGCCTCAACAATCTGACCCTGATGGCGCTGACGGTCAGCACCGGCTTCGTCGTCGACGACGCCATTGTCGTGGTCGAGAATGTCGTGCGCCTGCGCGAGGAGGGCATGTCGAGCCGCGCGGCGACATTACAAGGCACCAAGGAAGTCGCCTTCACCGTGCTGTCGATGAGCCTGTCGCTGATCGCGGTGTTCATCCCGCTGCTGTTCATGGGCGGCCTGGCCGGGCGCTTCATCCGCAATTTCGCGGTGACCTTGTCGGCCACCATCGCCATGTCGCTGGTGGTGTCGCTGACCATCACGCCGGTGTTGTGCACACTTTTGCTCAAGGATCATGGCCATCACAAGCCGTCGCGCTTCATGCAATGGAGCGAGCATGTGGTGGAGGGGCTGAAGCGCTTCTACGCCGAGACCTTGTCGACCGCACTTAGGCATCCCTGGATCACCTTCATCACGCTGATCCTGACCATCGTCTTCAATTTCTATCTGTTCGCGGCAGTGCCCAAGGGCTTCGTGCCGCAGCAGGACACCGGCACGCTGCAGGGCGGCGTCGAGGCGGACCAGTCGATCTCATTCCAGGGCATGAGCCAGAAGCTCAAAGTGATGGTCGATATCGTGCGCGCCGATCCCGACGTGCAGGATGTGGTCGGGTTCACCGGCGGCGGCGGCTTCAATGGCGGCACCAATTCGGCCCGCATTCTGGTCACGCTCAAGCCGCTCAAGCAGCGAGACAGCACGGCCGATCAGATCATGACCCGGCTGCGCCCCAAGCTGAACGCGATTCCGGGTGCTACCGGCTACCTGTTCTCGGCCCAAAGCATCGGCGGCGGCGGGCGGCAATCCAATGCGCAATATCAGTACACGCTGGAAGGCGAGGATGTCGTCGAGCTGCGCGGATGGGTCGAGAAGCTGACCGCCGAACTGAAAAAGAACCCGGCTCTGACCGACGTCTCCAACGACCAGCAGAATGGCGGGCTGGAGAGCAATCTCGAGATCGACCGCTCGGCCCTGGCCCGCCTCGGCCTCACGGTGTCGCAGATCGACAACGCCCTCTATGACGCCTTCGGCCAGCGCCGCGTTTCGACCATCTTCAATCCGCTCAACCAGTATCATGTGGTGATGGAGGTGGCGCCGCGCTATTGGCAGGACCCCGCCATCCTCGACGATATCTTCGTCAGCACCGCGGGCGGCGCGATTTCCGGCACGCAAGGGACTAACGCCGTGATCGGCACCGCGGTGGCGAGCAATGCGACGGTCTCGGCCGCCTCGGTGGCGCAGGACACGGTACGCAATTCGAAGCTCAACGCCATCGCCGTGCTCGGCCACGGCGCGGCCTCCACCGGCTCGGCGGTCAGCACCTCGACCGAGACCATGATCCCGCTCTCCGCGGTGGCGCATTTCGGCTCGGGCAAGACGCCGCTGGCGGTCAATCACCAGGGCCATTACGTGGCGGCGACGATTTCCTACAACCTGGCCGACGGCAAGTCGCTGTCCGACGGCGAAAAAGCCATCGCCGAGGCGTCGGAGGCGATCCGCATGCCCAATTCGGTGCATGGCGACTATGCCGGCTACGCCAAATTCTTCCAGGACCAGAACAACAACACCCCGCTTCTGCTGCTGGCCGCCATCGCCACCCTTTATATCGTGCTGGGCATCCTCTATGAGAGCACCAAGCACCCGATCACCATCCTGTCGACCCTGCCCTCGGCCGGGGTCGGAGCGCTGTTGGCGCTGATGGCCTTCAACACCGAATTCTCGATCATCGCCCTGATCGGCATTCTTCTCCTGATCGGCATCGTCAAGAAGAACGCCATCATGATGGTCGACGTTGCCCTGCAGGCGAAGCGCGAGCGCGGTCTCTCCAGCATCGACGCCATCTATTACGCCTGCATCTTGCGCTTTCGCCCGATCCTCATGACAACGATGGTGGCCATGTTCGGCGCGCTGCCCCTGGCCCTGGGCCATGGCGACGGCGCCGAACTGCGCCAGCCTCTGGGCATCAGCGTCATGGGCGGACTGTTCGTCAGCCAGATTCTGACGCTCTACACCACCCCGGTGGTGTTTCTCCTGCTCGATCGAGCTTCCTGGGGCGGGGTGGGCCGCTTCTTCAAGAGGATCGGTGCGTTCTTCAACATCTTTGCCAGGCTGCGCCCCTCGTGAATCCCGCTGCTGTTTTCATCGCCCGTCCGGTCGCGACCGTTCTGCTCACTCTCGGGGTCGCCCTCGCCGGCGGCGTCGCCTATTTCCTGCTGCCGGTCGCCCCGTTGCCGCAGGTCGATTTTCCGACCATCTCGATCTCGGCCACCCAGCCGGGTGCCAGCCCCGAAACCATGGCGACCAGCGTCGCCACGCCGCTGGAACGCCATCTCGGCCAGATCGCCGATGTTACCGAGATGACCTCCTCGTCGGGAATCGGCAGCACCCGCATCACCCTGCAATTCGGCCTCAACCGCGACATTGACGGCGCGGCGCGCGATGTCGAGGCTGCCATCAACGCCGCCCGCGTCGATCTGCCCTCCAGCTTGCGCAGCAATCCGACCTACAACAAGGTCAATCCGGCCGACAGCCCGATCATGATCCTGGCCATGACCTCGGACACCCTGACCCAGGGCCAGGTCTACGATTCCGCGGCCACCGTGCTGCAGCAGAAATTGAGCCAGATCGACGGGATCGGCCAGGTCAATGTCGGCGGCAGCTCACTCCCCGCCGTGCGTGTCGAGCTCAATCCCTCGGCCATGTTCAAATATGGCATCGGCCTCGAGGATGTGCGCGCGGCGCTGGCGTCGGCCAATGCGAATGCTCCGAAAGGAGCGTTGGAGATCGATGACCGCCACCTGCAGATCTATACGAACGACCAGGCCTCCAAGGCCGAGCAGTACCGCCCGCTGGTGGTCGCCTACCGCAATGGCCGCGCCGTTCGCCTGACGGATGTCGGCGACGTCGACGATTCGGTCGAGAATCTGCGCAATATGGGTCTGGCCAACGGCAAGCCGTCCGTGCTGGTGATCCTGTTCCGCCAGCCCGGCGCCAATATCATCGACACGGTCGACCGCGTCATGGCCGTGCTGCCCGAATTGCGCGCCTCGATCCCGGCGGCGATCAATCTCGACGTCGCGATGGACCGCAGCCCGACCATCAGGGGCTCGCTGCACGATGTCGAAAAGACGCTGCTGATCTCGCTCGGCCTGGTCATCCTGGTGGTCTATGTATTCCTGCGCGACGCCCGCGCAACCTTCATCCCCAGCGTCGCCGTGCCGGTCTCGATCATCGGTACCTTCGGCGCGATGTATGTCCTGAATTACAGCCTCGACACGCTGTCGCTGATGGCGCTGACCATCGCCACCGGCTTCGTCGTCGACGACGCCATCGTCGTGCTGGAGAATGTCGTCCGCCATATGGAGAACGGCATGCCGCGCATGCAGGCGGCATTGCAGGGCGCGCGCGAGGTCGGCTTCACCGTGGTGTCGATGAGCATCAGCCTGATCGCGGTCTTCATCCCGATCCTGCTGATGGGCGGCATCATCGGCCGCCTGTTCCGCGAATTCGCCGTCACCCTGTCGGTGTCGATCCTGGTCTCGCTGGTGGTGTCGCTGACCACCACGCCGATGATGTGCGCCTATCTGTTGGGCAAGCCCAAACATGCGCACGAGCAAGGCCGTTTCTTCCGCTGGAGCGAGGCTGTCTTCGACAGCGTCGCCGATGGCTACGCCCGCACGTTGCGCGTGGCGCTTCGCCACCGCTATCTCACCCTGCTGGTCCTGGCCGCGACGGTGGCGCTGAATTTCTGGCTCTATACCCAGCTGCCCTTCGGTTTCTTCCCACAACAGGATACCGGACGCCTCAATGGCGGCATCCAGGCCGACCAGAGCATCTCGTTCCAGCTGATGCGCCAGAAGGTGGCGCAATTCATTCAGATCGTCGGCTCGGATCCCGACGTCGACAGCGTGGTCGGCTTCACCGGCGGCGGCCAGGTCAATAGCGGCAACGTCTTCGTGGCCTTGAAGCCTGTCAAGGAGCGCAAGCTGACCAGCGATCAGGTGATCGCGCGCCTGCGCGGCAGGCTGGCCAAGGTGCCGGGCGCGCGCCTGTTCCTGCAGGCCTCGCAGGATGTGCGCGTCGGCGGACGCCAATAGAACGCGCAGTACCAATACACGCTGCAATCCGACGACCTGGCCGAACTGCGCATCTGGTCGCCAAAGCTGCTGGCGGCGCTGCTCACGTCGCCCAATCTCGCCGACGTCAATTCCGACCAGCAGGACAAGGGGCTGGAAACCGATCTGGTGATCGACCGCGACACCGCCTATCGCCTGCAATTGAACGCCAGCGAGATCGACAACACCCTCTATGACGCCTTCGGCCAGCGCCAGGTCTCGACCATCTTCAACGCGCTGAACCAGTATCATGTGGTGATGGAGGTAGCACCCCAATATTGGCAGGATCCGGAAATGCTCAAGGAGGTGTGGGTCAGCACCTCGGGCGGATCGGCCTCGGGCACCCAGACCACCAACGCGGTGGCCGGCACCAGCGTCTCCTCGACCAGCAGCAGCGCCGCCCCGACCGCTGCCTCGGTGGCCGCCGACTCGGCCCGCAACGCCGCCAACAACGCGCTGGCCGCCTCGGGCAAAAGCTCGGCCTCGTCCGGCGCCGCGGTCAGCACCTCGACCGAGACCATGGTGCCGCTGGCCTCGTTCTCGAGCTACC
>Ga0302311_10005139_pt1 | contig 13932 bp, 13 predicted proteins | sample III_Palsa_N1_3_FD_200449 | JGI IMG/M metagenome (GOLD analysis project Ga0302311, IMG submission 200449) | Peat permafrost microbial communities from Stordalen Mire near Abisko, Sweden - III_Palsa_N1_3 | ecosystem: Environmental > Terrestrial > Soil > Palsa > Peat permafrost | place: Sweden... | reverse complement strand
TTGCAAGAAACTGTCATCCGAACGGAGTTCCGCATTCAATTGTGTTGATCCAGCAAGAAAACTGTCATCCTGAGCGGGTGAGAAAGATCTCAGAAACTTTTGATTCCATTTGACCTAAGAGGCCAGATTTTGGCTGTGTAGGAATTGTGCAGGACAAATGTGCAGAATTCAGTCCGAATGACAGTTTTCTCATCTCCGGAAGAGGGTCGGGAGAGACCCGCAGGGTGTCTCCCGCGCTGCTGAAAATGGCAGACGGGATCGTATGCGTCCCGTCTGGCAATTCTCTTGTGTCGTCCGGTCGTTACATGGCCGTGGGCGTGTTTTTCATGCCGCGACCTCTTCGAGTTCCTCGTTGGTTACTTCTTCCGCGATGGGCGACTCGAGTGCGGCAAGGATGCTGCTGGCGGCCTGCTGGATGACTTCGAGCGATTCGGCCAATAGTGAAGCGTTGCCATGATAAAGCTGGATATACTCGGCGTTATGTTGTGCTCAACATAATGCCGATTATGTTGTCTTCGCAGTTATGTGACGTCCAGCTTTCGCGGCCCTATGAACACTGGGGATGGTGGTTTTGGAGACAACATAAGTTGGAGGTCTAGCATGAGCCGGGATCAAGGAGACCCCGATTATGCTGGATACGCTGTTGGAACTTCCGTTCGCACTCAACCGTCACCGCGACGCTCCCTTGCTGGAGGAGCGGTTGGCCTTTCTGAAGTATTTGCAGGAGCGCGGGACAAGCCGCGCCGCGCTGCGGAATGTGTCTGGGCAGATGTTGCATGTCATCGATCTGCTGAATCTGGAGACGCTGCGCGATGTCTCGGCAGACGAAATCAAAGAGGCTGCACGACGTTGGGGCGAACAACAGCGAGCGAACGCCAGGGCCCGCACTTACGTTCGAACGGAGAGCTACTTCGAGTATGTGGCGAAGAAGTGGTTGCACTTCGCGGGTAAGCTGAAGTCGCCGCTGACGCCACGCACTTGGTTCACGGATCATCTTGAAGACTTCGCTCAGTGGATGACTGAGGAACAGGGGCTATCGCCGCTGTCGGTGCGCTCGCATCGATGGAAGGCTTCGCGGTTCCTGGCGTGGTTCGCCGAGATGCATCCTTGCCTGGCGAGTGTGCGGCTTCAGGATGTGGATGGGTTCCTGATCCTGCAGGGCAGTACCCGTTGGAACCGGACATCGGTGACTGTGGCCGCACAGGCGCTGCGATCCTTCTTCCGTCATGCGGAACGGCGTGGATGGTGCAAGCACGGCATCGCGGAAGGGATCGCAGGCCCCCGCAGGTACGTCCATGAAGGTCTGCCGGAAGGGCCGACATGGACGGAAGTGCAGCGGTTGCTCGAAGGCATCCGGGGCAAGAGCGCGTCCGCTCTGCGTGCGAGAGCGATCGTCTCGTTGTTCGCCATCTATGGGTTGCGCAGCGGCGAGGTATCGCGCCTTTTGCTGAGTGACTTCGACTGGTCAGCGGAGACGTTCGCGGTGACGCACTCCAAGCGCGGCGGGACGCAGCGATACCCTCTGCAGCACGAGGTGGGCGAAGCGATCCTCGAGTACATCACCAAGGCGCGGCCGCGCACCGAATGCCGGCATCTGTTCGTGACGCTTCATATGCCTTATCGATGCGTCGCGCCGTCGAGCTTATGGGCACTGACAAGCCGTCGGCTGAAGGCCGCAGGCATACAGTGCCGACGGAACGGGCCGCACAGTCTGCGTCATGCCTGCGCGACGCATCTGCTACAGGAGGGCTTGTCGCTGAAGGAGATCGGCGACCTGCTGGGACATCGGAGCGCGATGTCCACGAGCATCTATGCCAAGGTTGATATCACCATGTTGCGGCGTGTGGCGGACTTCGATCTGGGAGGTCTGCTATGAAACTGTCCGCAGCGATCGATCTGTACATCGCAAAGCGTCAGGCTATGGGTGAAAAGTTTTACAGCCCAGCCGCTGTGCTCCGCGCCTTGTCGCGCAGTCATGGGGAGATAGAACTCTCCGCTCTTACGCCGGACCAGATGTCATCCTTCCTGGCTGGCCCACGTACTGGCCCTGCAACGTGGCGGCACAAGTACGGCACGTTGCGGGTCTTCTTCGAGCACTGGCGCGTGCGAGAAGAGTTGCACATGGCACCACTACCGCCGCCGGCCCCGAAGTACACGACCAGCTTCGTTCCCTATGTCTACTCTGTATCCGAGTTACGGCTGTTGCTTGCTGCCGTTCCTCGCTGCCAGCAGAGAGATGAGTGCCTTATGTCGGCATCCACGTTCCGTGCTCTGCTGCTTCTGCTCTACGGCACGGGGATGCGCGTCGGTGAAGCGCTGCGGCTGCGTGGTGGCGATGTCGATCTTGGCAATGGCATCATCACCGTCAGGGGAACGAAGTTCTATAAGTCACGGTTGGTTCCGCTCGGAGCTGATGTTCACACACATCTGCGAGCGTATCTTGCGTTGCCGGGAAGAGTGGATCGCAACGATGAACCGCTCTTCCAATCCCGCTTACACAAGGAAGTTCCACGTCAGGTGGTTGAAAAGCGCTTCCGGCTCTTGCGCAACCTTGCGGGCGTTCGCCGGGAAGAGAGCAGCCCCTATCAGCCCCGCATCCACGATCTCCGGCACACCTTCGCGGTCCACCGGCTGACAGAGTGGTATCGAAAGGGTGACGATGCACAGGCTCTGCTGCCTGCACTGTCGACCTATCTCGGTCATGTTGAGTTGCACTCGACGCAACGCTATCTGACGATGACGCCGGAGCTTCTGGGAGAGGCCAACCGCCGCTTCGAACGCTATGTATGCGGAGGTGGAGATGAACGATAAACGTACTCTCGGCCCCTGGGTGCGGCGCTTCCTGCTGGAGCATCTGCCCGATGATCGCAACCTCTCGCGGAACACGCAGCAGAGCTATCGGGATGCGTTGCGTCTTCTGATCGTGTTCGCGGCTGGCAAGGTGCGGAAGAAGGCGGACAAGCTTCTCCTCGCCGACATCGACGCCGATCTTGTTCGGGTCTTCCTGCGGCACATCGAAGAGAAGCGTGGATGCACGATCTCCACTCGCAATCAACGTCTGGCGGCCTACCATGCGTTCGCTGCCTTCGTCGGACAGCGCAGCCCGGAGGATCTTGGCTGGTCGGCACAACTGCGGTCGGTGGAGTTCAAGCGTTCGACACGCGTAGCCGTCGCCTATCTCGACAAACACGAAATCGATGCTCTGCTGGCCGCACCCGACCGGACGACGAAGGCTGGGCATAGGGATCATGTGCTGCTACTGTTCCTCTACAACTCTGGAGCGCGTGCCGATGAAGCCGCGCAACTGGAGATAGGCGATATGACGCTATGCGGCGATGGCAGCGGCACTCTATCGTCGGTGCGCCTGAAAGGCAAAGGAAATAAAGTCCGCCTCTGCCCGCTGTGGGCTTCCACCGTACTTGCACTGCGCGAGCTGACACGCGGGCGGCAGGATCATGAGCGCGTGTTCCTGAGCCGCACAGCCAAACCGCTGACACGCTTCGGAGTGCATGACATCGTCACCCGCCACGCACGAACTGCGATGGCGTCCGTGCCCGAGATGAAAAAGAAGAAGATCGGCCCGCACACCATCCGCCACACCACCGCAACTCACCTGCTTCGCGCTGGCGTGGACATCAATACCATCCGCGCGTGGCTCGGGCACGTCTCGCTCGACACCACCAATGTCTACGCTGAGACCGACCTCGATATGAAAGCGAAGGCGCTAGGCATGTGCGAACAGAACCAACCAACCGGAAGGAAACGCTGGCGGGATAACCCCGACCTGCTCACCTTCCTCGCTCAACTCTAGACCAGCTTATGTGACGTTCGGCAACACAAATCTTCAGTGTTCATAGGGCCGCGAAAGCTAGACGTCACATAACTGCGAAGACAACATAAGACGCGCTGGCCTCTTCGTTGACCAAACCAATGGCTTTTCCCACCACAAACGCCACGGCCTCGGCTTCCGTCTCGCGCACGATCTTGGTGGTAGCGGTGCGGCGTTCGCTGCGATGCAACAGTTCGTGAGCCGCCTCATGCACCAGCGTGGCGAAGGTTTCCGCCTTGGATTGTCCTGCTAGGATGGCGATGCGTCCGCCGTAACTCATACCGAGGGCTGGCGCAATGTTCTGGCTATAGCTGACAGAAATGCCCTTGCTGTTGAGGAAGGCGATCAACCGTTCGATGTTCTCGCCTGGGTCGCCGGTGACTTGCCGCAAGGAAGGCAGTTCTACGCCTTCGGTCTGCGAGATATCGAAGACGTAGGCGTTACGGAAGCCAAGCAAGACGCGTTCATTCTGCGTGGTAATGTCCTTGTTTGCTTCGGCGTCCTTCTTCCTACGCACGCCAACGATGGGTGCAAGGATGCGGATGCCTTTCTGTCCAGCCTTAACACTGCGGCCAAGATTCTTCCACGTCCAGAACCCCGCTACTCTGGTGGCCTCGGGCATTTGCCGCGCAATTTCCAGCACGTTCCCGAACGAATACGTGCGGAAGCGGCTCATGGCGGTGAGGTAGTTGGTGAGGGCTTCGGAGTGTCCGGCCTCCAACTGCTCAATCAGCAGCTTGATGTTCGTGGCAATCAATTCCTGCTTGGTGCTGGGCTTCTTGGTGGCGATGGTCTTCATGGTGTTTGCTCCCTGGTTTGGCTTTTGCACTTCCGCGTAGAAACGCGGCATGTACATGCCGAACGCCACCTGGCGAAGGCGGGGGTAGCAAGGTGCAAGGGAGGGGTCTCCCCACCCGGAGCAAAGCGAAGGGCGAGCGCAGCGAAGGTCTGCACAAGCGAAGCGCGGAAGATTGGGGAAGCCCTTGTCGCCGCGCGGGGGGCGGAGCCCACTAGGGAGGCTTGGTTTCCTTATACGTGCGCCTAAGCGCACCCAATTTATAGGATGGGCGTTGCGGGCGGGAAAGGCCCGCAGAGGTGGGAAGCGGAGAACGCGTAGCGGTCGCAGCGCGGGAGGACGCCTCCTCCCACGAAAGAAGGATAGATCTCCATCACGCGGACCTCAATCGCATGCTCCCTGCACTTGCCGCGTATATGGAACAGATGGGTGTCGGCTCAACGGAGAGAAATTTATCGCTTACGCCGGAACGATGTAGGACACAACTGGACAAGTTGAGCCCGGTGCGCGGACGGAGGAGATGGCGTGACGATATGGCATTGATGAAGTTTCTGGCGAAACTGTAGGTCGGACAAATTCTTCGCCTAGAAGAAATTGCGCCTGTTCAAGACATCGTCACTGCAACGGGCCGTCCATCTTCAATACGAAGCCTGCGGAGGCGAGAGCTTCTTCTGTCGTTTCGCCAGTAGCGATGAGCGCATGGCCCTGTTGAGCCTCCAGGCTTACTGGCTCGGAGTCAGGATAAACGAGTTCGGTTAAAGTGACGAAATCCGAAAACGGAATCGTTTTGATGCCTGGTTGAGGCGTGATGGTGGTACTAGCTTCCGTAAGCAGCGCAGCAGCTTTGGAATCCAAAAAGCCAAGGGAAATCAGGATGTCTGCAACCTGTTGGATGACCATGACCTGCATCTCCCATGCCTGCGTCTGTTGCTCTGATTGCACGATGGCGACTAAGCGGAATCTCACGAATACATCCATGACCATAATCGTGGTTTTCATAAGGCCCTTATCATGCGAAGGTAGTGTTCTGCCACCAGTCTCCCCAAGTAGGATAACTCGATGCCCGTTCGAAACCTTGCCTCGGTTTGAACCCGGAGAATGCGCTGATCGCTGGCCCGAATTTATCTCACATGATCGTGAGGTCGGCGGTGGCGGCAAGCGAGGACTCAATATATATCTGGGCAGGCAGGCTACAGACCGATTCCATGCTCGTATTGCTGTTCATGCTTAGGTGCAATCTCCTGCTGAATCGACTTCGAGGTAGTGATCTCTGTTGCGTGGGCGCTTTGGTGCGATACATCGTGGCCGAGAGCAGAGGAGAGTTTCTCCCGGTCGTTGGTGAAGAGCTGCGCGTCGTGCGCTCCGCGCGAGACGGCAACATAGGCCATGCGATTGTTGAGCAGGTCCTTGGCCCCCAGCTCGGTATCGACGTGGATCAAAACGCGGTCGGCGGTCTGACCCTGACTGGAATGACTGGTCACCGCATAGCCATGATCGAGATGCGGGTGCTTCTCCGAATCAAGCTCGACGGCGCGGCCTCCATCCATCTTGAGGGATAGCCTCCCATCCTCGCCGATACCCTCCACCGTCCCCAGCTCGCGATTGGCAAACTTCAGCTCATGGGAAGGCGCGGTGAGCTGCACCCGGTCTCCGATGGAGAAAGCTCGCTCCTCTTCGCGGTAGACGGAGACGCCCTGTTGACGGCGTGGGTCGTAGGTCTTCTCAGTACCGTCCTTCATCTTGACAGTAAGCCGATTGCTGGCTGCGTCGGTTTCCGTCACCTTAGCGTACTCGCCTTTGTGGATGCCAGTTTCTTTGGAGTCGCGCGAGTAACGCAGCACGTCGCCGATGTTGTACCGCTCGGCCCACGTACGATCTGCGCCGGTAAGATCCTGACGGGGAACGAGGACCTGCACGCGATGCTCTTCTTGACCGACAACGCCTTTAGACTGCATCTCCACATGAATCGCCTGGTTGATCTCCACGCGGGAGCGGTTGTCGGGTGAGACGACCAAAGTGCTCTCAGGCGACCTCGCATACTCCTTTGCGATGGCTGCTACGCGTTCGTCGTGGCCTTGTACCTCATGGATGCGGCCCTGCCGTTCTAACCCTGCCAGCGCCGCGCGGACATCGCCTCTCGCGAGTTGCTCGACGGTCTGTTTCAACTCCGGGTCGCGCTGCCGCACGATCTCATCGAGCTTCACCGTCTTCATGCCTGCATCCTGGAGTTGAGCGAAGATTCGTCCCGCCTCTACGGACTCATGCTGCCGGATATCGCCCACTAAGAGAACGCGGTCGTTCGGATGCAGGCGAGACACGAACTCGTGTATCTGTTTAGTGGACGCGAGCGAACTCTCGTCCACTACGTAGAGCCGGTGCTCGCCGGTGTCTACCCTCTGGCCTTGGGCAAGATGTGCCTGCAAGGTCCTGGTCTCGATCCCGGCCTCACCGAGCTTCTGCGCGGCCCTCGATGTGGGCGCAAAACCCTCCACGGTATATCCAGCACTCTCCGCACCCTCGCGCACGACTGCCAGCGTCGTCGTCTTGCCCCCGCCCGCGACTCCATCCAAACCGACGATCTTCTCGCGCGAGAGAAAGATTTCATCGACGGCGCGGAGTTGACCGGCGTTTAGCTCCCGGTGGCGATCCTCCGTCGCAATTCGAATGTCTGGAGGAACCAGCATCGGATCCTCGAAGCCGCGCCGGTTGCCTGCCTGCATGTGGGCGATGGTCTCGCGTTCCATGCGCAGCATCGCGGCGGTCGTGTACTGAGGTCCGGTCCCGACGTTCTCAATATGGCGAAACTCCCCGGTTTGTACGCGGCGCTCAAACTCCTCCCGGACATGGCTCGAAGTCGCCTCGCCCATGCCACGATCAAGGGCCGCCGCCAGTATGTCTTTTTTCGCATGCACAGCCCCGCGCTCGAAGAGATGATCGCGGGCGTAGGTCACGGCTTGTTGCGCCTGGCTCACGCCCCGTTCGGGTTCCCGGATCTGCTGCTGCCCCCGCTCCGTGGCTTGGGCGACGATGCGATCCGCTTGATGGCCGTACTGCGCGGCAAGGTCCCGGTGTCGCTGCAACACCTCTTCGGGCGACAGCAGTTCCTTGCGATCGCGCGTCCGATGCGCGGCGATCTGCGCAGCCGAGGAACCGTCCAAGCCCTGCTCGCGCTTGTAATCCTGGATCTGTTCCCGGCGCAGACTGGAGGCTTCGAGATACTCCTTCGTATAGCCCCTGATCTCGGGCTGCCCGTATTCCCCACGCTCCAACTGATACCCCAAACCCTGCAACCGTGTTGCCAGCTCCGACCGGTAGACAGCCGTCACGTACTTCTGGGCGGCGTACAACTCGTGCGACTGCACGGAGCGGGTCAGCTTGCCGGGACCTCCGTCGCGTTCGGTGACGTTGAAGATAACGGCATGGGTGTGGAGCTGCGGCGCGGCATAGCCATCGACGGGCCGCGCCGTGTCGTGCTCGAAGGTGGCGGCAACGAACTTCGCCGTCGTCTCCGGCTTATGGACGTTGCCGATCCGCGCCTGGGTGAACTGTTCCAACTCCCCTAGGGCTACACGGACGCTCTCACGGTGTGCCTCTCTTACGCGGTCATCACCGCCCACAAGCGCGGTGATCGAAACCGACTTCGGCGCGGAGATGGTTCCATCCCATCCAGCACGGTGCTCCACACTGGTGACTTCCTTGCCGATCTGATTTTCGTAGGTCTTCTGCGGCTGATGGCGAACGAGCTGTTCGCCAGTCAAAGGATGTTGGCCTTCTGTCAGCCGTGCGAACTCTTCATTGCCGACCGGACCTTGCAGGCCCCACCTCTCGGCCAGTTTGCCCTGCCACTCGCTGTAGCCCTGCCGATCCCGGCTCCAGTAGTTCTGCCCCTGGGACGCGAACTCTCGCTCGTGATACGTCCGTGCCTGGCCTGCCGATAACGGTTTGGGAGACATCGAGAGCATGGGGCTTGCTCCAAACGACTAGGTGAGCCACAGCAAAATTCTATGACACGTTGGTAAACACAGGCCGAAGTCTACGAAGAGATCCGGCGATGAGCTGAAGGCATAGCGATTTTGCACCAATTTAGGAGTGAGCGTGATAATTTGCAGATTGCCCATAAACAGGAGATGTAAGATCCGACGGAGGCGAGCCGCTGATGGTCAAATCAAGTAGCAGAGAGCAAATATTGACAGCAACCAGTCTGACCAAGTTTTTGAAGACTGTCAGCGAAATACGTAAAAATTGGAATTTCTCCCGGGACGATGTTGGCGGACCGTGGTTTCGTGGCCAACAGAGGAAACACTGGCCATTAGTGCCTAACATCGTTCGGATCGGCTGCGGAGACAGGGAGACTGAAGATGAAATTCGAGAGGAATTTGCTGTCCGTGCTCCGGCGCTGAGCCGGTTCGAGACGTTGCCTACCAGTGATTGGGACTTGTATTTCCTGATGCAGCATTATGGGGCGCCAACTAGATTGCTCGACTGGACAGATAGCCCTGCGATCGCGTTGTATTTTGCGGTCCGTGACAATCCCGGCTATTACGATTCTGCGGTGTGGATGTTAGACCCCTATGTGTTGAACAAGCGCGTTACCGGTAAGCGGGAAATTGTCGCGCCTAGCGCACCGGGCGCCAATCCAAAGGATGTAGAGCGGGTGAATCCTTGGCTACCCCCTCGATGGACCAAAAGAAAACCTCCAGAAGAGCCCATTGCAATCTTTCCTACGCATATCGCACGTCGAATCAGCAGCCAGAAGTCAAGCTTTACAGTTCACGGTAGTGATGAATCCGGGTTTCTAAGATTCCAAAAAGGCAAAGGTGCTTGTCTCACAAGAATCGTTGTGCCAGGACATGCTGTACGCGACATACGGCTCGATCTACAGAATTATGGCATCGACGAGACTTTGATATTTCCTGACCTCGAAGGGTTGGGCCGTGCCCTTGTGACGAGCTACCGGGATGTAAAAATCGACCGCCCACATAACGGCGTCTATGTTCGGCTAAAACCGTCCAAGCTGGACAAGAAAGGGGTGGGCGTCTTTGCGATCAGAACGATTCCTAAGGGCACACGGATATTTGCCGACGAAAACGAGGAGCTCTGCTGGATTCCCAAATCGTCTTTGCCCAAGCGAAAAGCAGTGCGAGAACTTTACGACGCCTTCGCTGTGATAGAGAAGGATCGTTATGGATGTCCCACCTCGTTCAACAGGCTCACTCCTGCTTGGTTTCTGAACGAATCGAAGAAACCGAACACGCGGTCTGACGAAAACTATGATTTCTTTGCACTACGAGAAATCGCCGCTGGTGAAGAGCTGACAGTCGACTACAGCACATTCAGCCGCTACCCTGGGAAGCCAAGCGAACATTAGGGAGACATGGTAGCTTCGTTCGGCGAAGAAGGCTAAATGTCGTCTTTCGCTGAAGTTGCGGGACCGTGAGTGGCGACATTAGCAGTATTAGAGATCGACTTTGGTCTGTACAGCGCTGCATTTTCCTCGCAGTGTTTTCGCACTTCGTTGATCCAAGTCGGATACCAAAGCCATGTCGTTTCTGCGACCATTGTTCCAAACTTGCCGTCCGGCTGCTTGGCGCAGAGCGCCTGCCAGAGTTCAGTATGCTGGTGCATTGTGAAGCCCTTGTATCCTTCCGCTTTCATCATGTCTACGATCTGTTTGGGCCGATACTTAGTCTTTTCAGTTTCCTTGACATAGACCCGGTTCATCTCATTGGCTGTCGTACCAGCGGGGACAAACTCAACGAGTCTATCCGCCGAAGCCTTGCCATTGGCAAGTTTCCGGATAAAGGCTACCCGGAACGAGAATCGCGGATCGTTATAGTCTTCTTCGCTCATCCCGCGTTCGAAGTCTGTGATGAAAGTGCGGATGTTGGCGGGAAGGTCGGACTGTAAAAGAAGCTCTTTGGCCGTGTCCTCATCGAATGTCGAAAACTGGATGCTAAACGCCTGCTCCCTCTCTAATGAGTGAACTTGTCCGAAGTGCGTCTTGATAGCTGCATTGAAATTCAAGGCTGCTGACATGAACTTTGCGCTCATCTGATCGTCGATTTGCGATGTTCCTTGATGTTCGATCTCGTGGCGGATGCCGATGAGGAAAAGCAGATTCTGCTTGACGATTGCTTCGACTGGTGAATTCTTAGCCCCCAGACATTCCTCAAGACTCCAAAGTCGAACGGCCCCACGAGGCGTTATCGCGTATTTCTTGCGACCTGGTAAACGAGAGAGCTGCCTGTAGTCAATCTTGTGCTTGCGATAATACGCGTGTAAGAGGTAAGTCCATGCGATGACTGCCGTCACGATGAAGAGCTCTGACTTGAAATCGATCTGCGGATTGTTATAAATCTGGACGGCAGTGAGCATCGCCTCGCGGGACTTTTTCACCAATTCGTTGGCGACGGACCCAACACGGCGTATGCGTTTTTTCATATTGCAACGAGTCTATTTCAAATTAACATCCCAATGCGTCCCGCGCTGTCAGTCTGGACTCTATCCATTGGTCGCGATAAACGCTCATCTCGTCACTCAATCCCTTTGCTCTCATCCCACACAAACCCTTCCCTGGGTCTTCCGTTAGTGGACGACGGATCGGCAAGGGGCAGTGAAGCCTGCACTGCCGCCGTCGGCCTGGCTTGTTTCGGAGGCGACGTCCGTGCCGACGATGCTGGCACCGGCGAAGTTGGCCTGGACACGGCCTGCTGAATCTTCCGCTCGACAAACTCAGGCTCTTTCGGGCGCTTCTTTGTCAGCCGGAAGACGACGGGCACCACGCGATTCTCTTGCTTGATGAAGCCGTGCAGCGGCTCAAGGCCTGATATCTCCGACGGCATGATGAGCGCTTTGGTGGCGATCTCCATCGCATATGACTTCTTGCTGCCGAGTAGCCCCATGCTGCGTGACTCCTTCAAGCGCTCGACCTCGATCTCGCCGATAGCATCAGAAATCCACTTGGCCGCGCGCGGCTCGGAGGTCTTGAAAAATACCTTCGTAGCGGGTTGGGAGAGCATGACTTCGGCATCATGGCCGTAGCGTTTTTCGAGTTGGCTGCGCCCCTGGAAGCCGAGCACGACGGGATTACCGTACTTGCGATTTTCAGTCACGGCAGCGTGGAGCTGGGGTAGCTTGTTCAAGCTGGCTAGCTCATCAATGACGAACCATACCGGCTTGACGGCGGGATCATCGCAGGGGCCTTGCATCCGCAGGATGAAAAGATCGAGCCATACCGAATGGAGTGGCAAGACCTTTTCCCGGTAATCGGGACTGGAGGTCAGAAACACCCAGCGCTTGCGCTCCTTTCTCCAATCAGCCGTGGCAAAGCTCGCCCGCCCACCGCCTCCCTCGGGCAGTAGCTCGAAGCAGTCCGCCACCAAGTTGAGGCTCGACAGCACCCCGGCTCTCTGCGCCGGAGCTGTCGGATCGATCAGCGCGGCCAACGGCGTTCCTGCCACGATGGAAGCCAGCGCCTCCGGGTCGCTCATCCACTGCAAAAGGAAGTGCGTCGGCATCCGACGCCGCAGCATGGCGGCAAGCAATCGGCGCGGAGCGTCGGTGAAGAATGCCTTCTCGTACTCCTTCTCTGGAAGAAAAGCGGCAGCGATCGTAGCGGCGGTCTCATCGCGCAGGATCTCCTGATCGAGACTCCAGTGGGGACACCGGGCGTCGAGGGGATTCAGGATCAGGTCGCCGCGACTGGGGTCATAGAACTCCCCCACGAAATCCATCGCCGGGTCGTAGACGATGGCCGTCTCGCCGCGCTGCTGGACATGGCGGAGAATCTGCCTGATGGCCGTCGACTTACCCGACCCGGTGTCGCCGATCAACTCGATATGGCTCGATTCCAGACGGCGCGGAATCCGGAAACTCGGCCCGAACGGAAGCCAGCTCCAAGGAGTCTTTTTAAAGCGCAAGTCGAAAGAAATTCCATCCGTTCCGAGTCGGCCACGCCATCCGCCCGACAGCAATTCGGGGCCTTTGGTCCGCCGTCCGTGCCGCTCCTCATGCTGCCCACTGCGTCCTTGTCTAAGCTGAAGCCGGAGCGCGTACAGCAATAAAATCCCAGCCAAGCCGTAGATCATGGGCCGTGCGAAGAGCCACCAAACGCTCTCTCCGTCGTAGATCGTAGCCTGGAGATACGGAACCAGCTCGGATGAGCGAACCTTCTCCGGAGGGGCTTGAACCACTCCGCGCCAACCCTCCTCGATGGCCTTGGCTGAGAGGCTGACTGGCAGTTTTGGACTCGGCCCAGAGACCGCATCCTCAGGCAAAAGGGTCTCGGGTTTTCGTCCAGGAGCGGTCTTCATCACCCACCTGATGGTGATCAGATTGCCGGGCAGCCGAACCCCAACGGTGCTCGCGGAGTACACCGGGAGATAGATTTTCTGGAGCGGGGGGAGTGTCCAAGCGAGCCAGGCCGAGACCGAAACAATGAGCGCGAGCGGCCCCAGGGTGACCCAGACAAGGAGCCAGAAGAGCCTCCCTGTCCGGTTCGGAAACTGCATCGGGCGGCTCAGGGCTTGCCTCCGTCCTGCCCTCCCTGGGCGAGAAAATCCGCCATCAACTTCCGGGCGCTTTCGAGCTTCCGCACGTCGGCTTGGTCACGAATTTTTAGGACGGACTCAGGGAGCAGATGCTTGCCTTCGGCGTTCGCCTGGGCGGTCGCATGGAAGAGATTCAGGAGCATGTACCGGGTCGCCGAGGCCTCTGAAAGCAGCAGCTCCATCGGGTCCGCTGGGCGTTGCCGCGCCGTCTTTAGGGCCAACTCGCGCAGCCATTCCGCAAGCGACTTCCCGTCGCGCCCAGCGGCGGCTTCGACCTCGCGCAGCTCTTCCGGTGTGAGTCTGGTTGCTACCGTTTTGGCGCGGAGGCCAGGGCGAACTTCATCGTCGGGTGGCGATGGAGGATGCGCCGGGGCCGGAATGCGAGGAGTGGTCATGGGGAGGGCCACCTCAAAAACAGATTGCATCCGACAATGGCATTAGTCAACCCATGAAAACCGCACTTGCCGGTCAAATGCTTTAGTATTCAATGCGTTTACGCGAACGCGACAAAGTGATTCCAGACGGCAACTTGCGTTTACGGACGTAAACGCGGAATGGCTAAGTAGCTGATGGTAATCGCGTTCTCCGCCGGGAACATCCGGTTTACCTACAGCACCCATTTGGGGGTGATGTGTCAGCACCTTCTCCCGCTGCGTAGCAGCGTACCGGCGTTTCTGAACTTCCGGATGGCTATAGCAGGGAGGCTTTATGCCCCCTCGGAGGCTTCATGAACTTCACGTTGTACTGCATCAAACGCC
>Ga0302311_10005137_pt1 | contig 13933 bp, 13 predicted proteins | sample III_Palsa_N1_3_FD_200449 | JGI IMG/M metagenome (GOLD analysis project Ga0302311, IMG submission 200449) | Peat permafrost microbial communities from Stordalen Mire near Abisko, Sweden - III_Palsa_N1_3 | ecosystem: Environmental > Terrestrial > Soil > Palsa > Peat permafrost | place: Sweden... | reverse complement strand
GACGGAGGCCACCGAGCTGTCGGCAATCCCGGCCCCATCGGCCTTGGCCTGCTCGCGCGCGGCGCCGACCAGATCAAACGCGACCACTCTGTGGCCGGCCTTGACCAGATTGGCCGCCATTGGGCCGCCCATATTGCCGAGACCAATGAATGCGATGTTGGCCATCTCTAATTCCCTCCGCTCAGACGTTTCTATTTTATTGGGTCGAACAACAGTTCGTCGGCACCGATATCCGCCAAATAAGGCGCCAGCATCGCCGGCGTGACATCCTCGATCCGCGGCGGCGACCAGCGCGGATTGCGGTCCTTGTCGATCACGGCGGCGCGCACGCCTTCGCGAAAATCATCGCTCCGGAACACTTCCAGCGCGGCACGATATTCCCGCACCAGGCATTGTTCCAGCGAAGACGGCGATCGCGCCAGCCGCAGCAGCTTCAGGGTCACGACCATCCCGCGCCGCGATTTCTCGTTCAACGTCTTCAACGTCGCCAGCGCCAGTTCCGAGCCGTCGCGCTGGAGCGATGCGAAGATATCTTCCATCCGATCGCCAGCGAACCAATTGTCTATTTTCGACTGCATCGCGGCGACCGGGCCGGAAGTCTCTCCGGTTGAAAACCCCGCGATCATGGTCCTGACCTCGCTTGAGGTCGTGCCGGGATGGATTTTGGTCAGAGCTTCGCGCAAGGCGGGCAGCTGTTGGGACAGCACCACGGTATCGGAAAATCCGGCATGGATCGCGTCCGGACCATTCATGGTCTGGCCGGTCAATCCAAAATAAGTGCCGATCTCGCCGGACGAGCGCGACAACAGCCAGGTGCCGCCGACATCCGGAAAGAAGCCGAGACCGACTTCCGGCATCGCCAGTTTTGTCTTTTCGGTAACGACGCGATGGCGGGCGTGGGCCGACAGACCGACGCCGCCGCCCATCACCAGTCCGTCCATGAATGCGACATAGGGTTTTGGGAATTTCGCGATGCGCGCGTTCATGACGTATTCCTGGCGCCAGAATACCTTGCCGAGATCGCCGCCCGCGCGTGAGCTGTCATAGAGGCTGCGAATATCGCCGCCCGCGCACAGCCCGCGCTCGCCCGCCCCCTCCAGGATCACTACCGCAATCGCGGGATCGGATTCGAAGCGGTCGAGCGCCGCGTCGATCCCGACAGACATTTCCAGCGTCATGGCGTTGAGCGCCTTGGGCCGGTTCAGCCTGATAATGCCGGCCGAACCTTCGCGCCGAACGATCAGGTCACCTTCGGATTCCACGACCGCGGCCGGCGCCGTCATCGTGCGCCCTCGATTAGCTTGCGCGCCACGATCAGCCGCATGATCTCGTTGGTGCCTTCGAGAATCTGATGCACGCGCAGATCGCGCACGATTTTTTCGATGCCGTATTCGCTGAGATAGCCGTAACCGCCATGCAGTTGCAGCGCCTGGTTGGCGACCTCGAAGCCGACATCGGTGCCGAAGCGCTTGGCCATCGCGCACAGCATGGTGGCGTCGGCGTCCTTGCGATCGAGCGCCGCGGCCGCGCGCCACACAAAAGTCCGCGCCGCCTCGAGTTCGGTCGCCATATCGGCCAGCCGGAATTGCAGCGCCTGGAATTCGTCGAGGCGTTTGCCAAAAGCTTTCCGCTCTTTCATATAGGCCAGCGACTTGTCGAGCGCGCATTGCGCGCCGCCGAGCGAACAGGCCGCGATGTTGATACGGCCGCCGTCGAGCCCGGCCATCGCGATCTTGAAGCCGATACCCTCGTCGCCGAGCCGGTTGGCGACCGGCACCCGCGCATTCTCGAAGATCACCGCGCGGGTCGGTTGCGCATTCCAGCCCATCTTGCGTTCGTTGGCGCCGAGCGAGAGCCCCGGCGTGTCGCCCTCGATCACCAATGTCGAGATGCCGCCGGGTCCATCGTTGCCGGTCCGCACCATCACCACATAGATGTCGCCCTTGCCGGCGCCGGAAATGAACTGCTTCTGGCCGTTGAGGATGTAGTGGTCGCCGTCACGCACCGCGCGGGTGCGCAGCGCCGCCGCGTCCGATCCGGAGCCCGGCTCGGTCAGGCAGTAGCTCGCCAGAAATTCCATGGTGCAGAGTTTCGGCAGCCACTTGTGGCGCTGGGTGTCGTTGCCGAAGGCGTCGATCATCCACGACGCCATATTGTGGATCGAGATGAACGCCGACACCGTCGGGCAGCCCTGCGCCAGCGCCTCGAAGATCAGCGCTGCATCGAACCGGGTCAGCGCCGAGCCGCCGACATCGTCGCGGATATAGATGCCGCCGATGCCGAGCGCGGCGGCCTGCCGCATCACATCGACCGGAAAATGCTTTTCCTCGTCCCACCGAATCGCGTGCGGCGCGATTTTTTCCGCGGCGAAATCCCGCGCCATGTCGCGAACGGCAATCTGGTCCTCGTTGAGAGCGAACTGCATCATTTCAAGCCCGCCACTCGGAAAGCGAGATAACGAATTTGGCGAGATCGGTACCTTTAACCCTGGCAAGGAATCTTTGGTCTGCGGTCAACATCCGCGTGTTCCGCCGACGCGCGGTCTCGAGATAGACGAAATCGTAAATTGGATGCATGTAGCTGCACGCGTTCTGCAAAGCAGGCTCGATCAAATCCTCTACATCAATCAGCCCAGCCAGGAATTGCGGCAAAGTTCTTACGTATTCCGCGGCTTCGAGCGGAGTGATCAATTTTTGCATCGCTTTGCGGGCCAAGGCGTTGGCGACCTCAGTCATGATCAACCGAGGCGCCAGTAAGGTATGATCACTTGCCGAAACCTCATCCGCCTTGTCGGAAGCCTCCTCCGACACAAACCATTTCACCGCCACGCTCGCGTCGATGACGAGGTCGCTCACTCCAGACCTTCCCTGATCTCATCCAGGGTAAGCGAGGGCTGAACGCTGTCATGTCTCGCCCGGAAAGACCGCGATAGAGCGACCCTCTCTTCGGGCGTAAAGGGCTGATTGCGCTCAAGCAGCTCACGCAATTCCTGTTCAAGCGAGCGGCCGTTCAGTTCCGCTTTCTGCTTGAATGTGGCGATTGTTTCGTCCGGTACATTGCGAATAAGCAGCTGTCCCATTGGCACTTTCCTTACGCTATCATTTATGATAGCATATTGCCGACTGGATTTCAATTCATCGTGGGAATCGAGAACTCCGCGCCTTCCTTGACGCCGGAGGGCCAGCGCGCCGTCACGGTCTTGGTCTTGGTATAGAAGCGGATCGAATCCGGCCCGTGCTGGTTGAGATCGCCGAAGCCGGATTTCTTCCAGCCGCCGAAGGTGTAATAGGCGATCGGCACCGGGATCGGCACGTTGATGCCGACCATGCCGACATTGACCTTGGCGGCGAAATCGCGCGCGGCGTCGCCGTCGCGGGTAAAGATCGCAACGCCGTTGCCGTAATCATGGTCGGACGGCAGCGCCAGCGCTTCCTTGTAGTCATGGGCGCGCACCACCGAGAGCACCGGACCGAAGATCTCTTCCTTGTAGATCCGCATGTCCTTGGTCACATTGTCGAACAGGCAGCCGCCCATGTAGAAGCCATTTTCATAGCCCTGCATCTTGAAGCCGCGGCCGTCGACCGCGAGCGTGGCGCCTTCCTTGATCCCGATCTCGACATACTCCTTGACCCGTTCGAGCGCGGCCTTGGTCACCAGCGGACCATAATCCGCCGACGGATCGATCGAGGTGCCGATCTTCAAGGACTCGACCCGCGGAATCAGTTTTTCCATCAGGCGGTCGGCGGTGGTCTTGCCGACGGGAACCGCGACCGAAATCGCCATGCAGCGTTCACCGGCCGAGCCATAGCCGGCGCCGATCAGGGCATCGACGGTCTGGTCCATGTCGGCATCCGGCATCACGATGGCGTGGTTCTTGGCGCCGCCGAAGCATTGCGCGCGCTTGCCGGTGGCCGCGGCGCGCTCGTAGATATATTGCGCGATCGGCGAGGAGCCGACAAAGCCGACGGCGCGGATGTCGGGATCGTCGAGGATGGCGTCGACCGCCTCCTTGTCGCCGTTGACGACATTAAGGATGCCCGGCGGCAATCCCGCCTCGATCATCAGCGCCGCCAATGCCATCGGCACGCCGGGATCGCGCTCCGACGGCTTGAGGATGAAGGCATTGCCGCAGGCGATCGCGGGGGCAAACTTCCACATCGGAATCATCGCCGGGAAATTGAACGGGGTGATGCCGGCGACGACGCCCAGGGGTTGCCGCATCGAATAGATATCGATGCCGGGACCGGCACCTTCGGTGTATTCGCCCTTCATCAGATGCGGAATGCCGCAGGCGAACTCGACCACTTCGAGACCGCGCTGAATGTCGCCGCGGGCGTCGGGAACGGTCTTGCCATGCTCGCGTGCCAGCAGCTCGGCGAGCTTGTCGTAATCGCGCTGCGCCAGTTCGAGGAACTTCATCATCACGCGGGCGCGGCGCTGCGGATTGGTCGCGCCCCACTCCGGCTGTGCCGCACCGGCATTCTCGACCGCGGCGCGCAGTTCGGCCTTGGAGGCCAGCGCCACCCTGGCCTGGACGTCGCCGGTCATCGGTTCAAATACGTCCGCGAACCTGCCCGATGTGCCCTTGACCTCGCGGCCGCCGATGAAATGTCCGATGCTACGCATGCGTTCCTCCAAGAGCCTGGCTAGCAAGAGCCCGGCAAGTGCCGATTTTGGCGGCATCTTGCAGTCTTTGCAGCGTTTGGAAAGGTTTTTCAGCGCGCAGCGGATTTGCGAAATTGCCGGCTTTGCGGCGTTTCCGGCGCTCTACGACCAACGTCGAATGCGCCTGCACAAGAACCTCAGCGCGCCCCCGTCGGGGCGGCCTTCTTGGCCCTGGGTTTCCCGGCTTTGGCTGCCGGCGATGTCGCCCGGCCCAGCACGGCCTCGCGCCCGGCGCCGAGGATATCGTCGGAAAAATCGCTGCTGCCGGCGATGCGCGCCAGCACCAGCGCTCCCATCATGGTCGAAAGGGTCGCCATTGCCTGCTTGCGCGCGGCCTTGCGCGGGAGATCCGGAATCTGCGCGGCGAGCATGTCGATCATCTGCTCCAGCTTCGCCGCAAACGCCTTTCGGGTTTTCGGGCTCTCGCGGGCGATTTCGGCGCCCAGCGTCGGTACCGCGCAGCCGTGGCCGGGATCGTCGCGGTGAACCGGCGTCAGATAGGAATTGACGATGGTGGCGAGGCGCTTCTGGGGCGGGGTCTGTTCCGCCAGTTTGCGCCAGCGCTCGGTCGAGCGGTCCATGGCATGGGCAAACGCCTCGATCACCAGCGCTTCCCGGGAATCGAAATGGGCGTAGAACCCGCCATGGGTCAATCCCGCATCCTTCATCAGGTCGGCGACGCCGACGCCATGCGCGCCCTTCTCGCGAAGCCGCACCGAGGCCTTCTTCACGATCCGCGCGTGGGTCTCGAGCTTGTGTTCCCTGGAGTATCGCATCGGCGGTCCCATAAGATGTTTGAGGTCATATAATAACATCCGCCGCCGCGGAAAGCTGCCTTTTATTTCGTTGATGCGTGTCCCCGTCGGGAGATCGCATGTTCCACAGGCCTTGACAAGACCGGGGTTTTATCCGGGATGTGGTACAACCACCCCGACGTGGTGCACCCTGACTTTTGGCGAGACCCTCCATGCACATGCTCAATCCCTTTTGCGGCGTCGACCGCGACCCGCGCGGCGTCGTCCGCCTGACGATCTGCAACGCCGGCTCGCTCAACATCCTCGGATCGGCCGTGATCAAGGGGGTGCGCGAAGGGCTGGAGGCGCTGGCGACCGAGCGGCATATCCGCGTGCTTGTCATCGCCGGCCAGAGTGAAAAGAGCATGATCGGCGGCGCCGACATCAAGGAAATGGTCGGGCTCGACCAGGCCTCGGCCGAGACATTCATCACCGGCCTGCGCGATCTCTGCGAGGCGGTGCGCGCGTTTCCGGGGCCGGTGATCGCCCGGATGCCGGGCTGGTGCCTCGGCGGCGGGCTCGAAGTGGCCGCCGCCTGCGACTTCCGGGTCGCGGCGCACGATGCCAAATTCGGCATGCCGGAAGTTCGCGTCGGCATTCCCAGCGTGATCCATGCCGCGCTGTTGCCGCGGCTGATCGGCTGGGGCCGGGCCCGCTGGCTGTTGATGACCGCCGAGAATATCGACGCCGCCACCGCGCTGGCCTGGGGGCTGGTCGACGTGGTCGCGCCGCAAGGCGGCCTCGATGCCGCGGTCGAGAAGACTATAACGGCCCTTCTCGAATGCGCGCCGGAAGCCCTGCGTGCGCAGAAAGACCTGATCCGGCAATGGGAAGAACTGCCGCTGAAGGAATCCGTCAACCTCAGCATCGGCGTGTTCGGGCGGTCGTTCCTGACCGGCGAACCGCAGCGGCTGATGCAGGGCTTTGTCGACCGCAAGCGGTCGTGAAACCGCAGGCGGTTTGATCTAGCCTCCCGTCGCCGACATGTGCCGCGCGAGCGAGGGACGTCCGCCGGGCCCGATCTGGAAATCGTGGCCGTGCGGCTTACCGCGGACCGCAAGCTCGATCGCCTGCATCACGGCGACATCGCCGCCACCTCCGCGCAATACCCGCTTGAGATCGACCGCATTCGCTTGCCCAAGGCACGGGTGCAGCACGCCGGAGGCCGTCACGCGCACGCGGTTACAGTCCTCGCAGAAATTGTGAGTCATGGGCGTGATGAAACCGACCTTCCCGTCGGTTTCGATCACGCGGACGTAACGCGCCGGCCCGCCGGTTCGCTCGGCCAGATCGACCAACGTCCAGCGCTGCTCGATCTGGCGACGCAGCGAGGAGAGCGGGAGGAACTGATCGGTGCGGTCAGCGCCGATCTCGCCCAGCGGCATGGTTTCGATCAAGGTGAGCGTCATCCCGCCGGCATGGGCAAAGCCGATCAGATCGTCGATCCCGTCTTCCGTGAAGCCTTTCAGCGCCACCGCGTTGAGCTTGACCGCCAGGCCGGCCGCCTGGGCCGCCGCGATCCCTTCGAGAACGCGGGCCAGCGACCCGCCGCGCGTGATCATCGCGAACTTGTCCGGATCGAGCGTGTCCAGCGACACGTTGACCCGCCGCACGCCGAGCACGGCGAGTTCCTCCGCATAGCGCGAAAGCTGGGTGGCGTTGGTCGTCAGCGTAAGCTCCCGCAGCATGCCGTCAGCCAGATAGCGGGAAAGGCTGCGGAACAGCTGCATGATTTCCTTCCGCACCAGCGGCTCGCCGCCGGTAACCCGGATCTTTTCGACCCCGGAGGCGATGAAGCACCGGGCGACCCGGTCGAGCTCTTCGAACGTGAGCAGTTCCTTGCTTGGCAGAAACGTCATCGCCTCGGACATGCAGTACCGGCATCGCAGATCGCAACGATCCGTCACCGACAGCCGCAGGTATTTCACGCGCCTGCCAAACCCATCAACAAACGGAACCGACATCGCTTGCCTCCCTTTCCCCGGCTGTTATCAAGTTCCGATCACCACGCGATCACGCATCCGCCGCCGCCAGCATGTCGGGCACCGCCACGAATTTTTCCCGTGGCTTGCCGCAGAGCGCACCCCTGCGCTTCTCGGCCGCGTCGATGGTTGCCCAATCGCCAAAACTCACGACGCGCGCAACGCGCGTGTTGAGCCGCGCCAGCAGCGCACCGGGGTCGCCTGTACGCTGCCCCGCCCGCGCCGGCAGATCTGCAAGGATGGCCTCGGCGGTGGCCATGCCGCAGCCGCGGTTGGTGCCGATGGTGCCGCTCGGGCCCCGCTTGCTCCATCCGCAGACATAGAGGCCTGCGACGACCGAGGAGCCAACCGCCACGCGCCCGTCGATGTTGGCGTGCACGCCCCGAACATCGTCATAAGGCACGCCATCGAGCGGCGCGGTGCGGCGGCCGACGCTGCGAAACACCAGGCCACAGTCGATGTTCTCGACCGCACTTGATGGTAGGGCGAAGTCGATCGTTTCCACCCGGCCCTGTCCCCTGATGGCAACGGGCGACAGGCCGAACCGGAAAGTGCATCGCCGCAGCTTGGTCAAAGCCTGCTGCGAAAATGTGCGGAGCAGCGCCAGCTTCTCGGTCAGTTCCGGATCTTGTGGATTGTCCGGCGTAAAGTCATCCGGCACGACGTCCCGGCCGTCGATGGTCGTGTCGCAGATCTCAAGGTCGAGGAAATCGCGCAGCTCCTTGGCGCTGAACTTCGCCCGTGGCGGCCGGCCGCGCCCGACCACGCGAATTTCGCGAATGCGGCTTTCCGCGAGAGCCTCGAGCGCATGCGCGGCGATGTCGGTCCGGCGTAGCTCGTCGGCAGTTTTGGCAAGGATGCGCGCCACGTCGAGCGCCACATTGCCATGGCCGATCACGGTCGCGGCTCCGCAGCCGAGATCGAAATGGCAGTCACGGTAGTCGGGATGGCCGTTGTACCAGGCGACAAAATCGCCGGCGTGATGGCTGCCGGGAAGGCCTTCGCCGGGGATACCCAACGATCGGCTGATATCGGCGCCGGTGGCGATAACCACCGCGTCATAGCTGTCGCGCAGCTCGTCGATCGACACATCGCGTCCGACCGCGACCCCACCGATGAAACGAAACCCCGGCGCCTTCGCGATTCTGTCGAACGCTGTCGTAACCAGCTTGAGCTTTGGGTGATCGGGAGCCACTCCAAATCGAACGAGTCCGTAAGGCACCGGAAGCTGCTCGAACATGTCGACGGCGAGCGGCGTGCCCGAGCGAAGCAACGCTTCCGTCACGTAGAAGCCGCTTGGGCCGCTGCCGATCACCGCGACGCGAAAACCGTCCGCATCGGCCCGGTCAAGATCGGATTTAGTCATCGTCCGAGTTCTTGCCGGCGCGCATCGGCGCCGGGCAGCGGCGGCAGGCGCGCGGCGAGGACAGGTGTCTCGGCCGCGCGCTTGCGGTTGACGTCGATCCAGAACTTCTTGTCGGCGGCCAGACGGTAGTCAGGTTCGATGGCGCCGACCGGGCAGACCGGGACACAGCCGCCGCAGTCGATGCAGTTCTCCGGGTCGATGTACGTCATCTTCTCATCGACATGAAAGCACTCGACCGGACACACGGTGACGCATTCCGTGTATCGGCAGCCTCGGCAGTTGTCGGTGACCACATATGCCATCGCGATGTCCCGGGTCAGCGCTCAGAGCTTGCCGACCTGGACAAGCACGTCCGAGAAGGTCGGCGCCCGGCCAAGGTCGGCGTAGGCGGGTGGCGTGAGCGCGTGAACGGTCGCTCCCTTGCGGTTGGACCGGTGCCAGTATCCCGACGGCGCCATGACCACGCCCGGCATGACGTCCGGTGAAATACTGGCGAAGGCTTCGAACGCACCGCGGTCGTTGAATACCCGAATCGGCGCTCCGGCCACGATGCCGCGCCGCTCGGCGTCGTCGGGGTGAAGGAACACCGACTGCTCCTCGCCCGCCTGGGCGGTTTGCGCAGGCAGATTGCCGTAGTTCGAGTTCAGGAACGCGTGGCTCTTGGGCGTGATCAGGCTGAGCGGATAGCGCTTGGCCAGCGCCGGCGTCGTCTGCGGGTTCTCGTTCGGCGGGATGTAGTGTGGCAGAGCATCCACCGGCGTGCCGTCCTGGTCGCCGTTGTAGCCCTGCCGGAACAGCGGCACCACGAAGTTGCCGCCGCCGGTGATGGTCGACTTGAATTCGCACTTGCCCGTGGGCGTCGGAAAATTGCCCTCGCGGTGCGGCGCCCAGTCGTCGGCCGATGGCATGGTGAGCCGCGCATAGCCCTTGGCCTTGACGTCCTCAAGGGTGATTCCCTGAAGGACAGGATTGGTCCAATCGAGCGACGCCTCGATGATCTCGTCATCGGTCCGGTAGAAGGACAGGTCCTCGATGCCCATGGCTTTCGCCAGGCGACGGAACAGCTCGGTGTTGGACACCGCTTCGCCGAGCGGCTCGATCGCCGGGTTATTGTAGGACAGATAGAGATGCCCCCACGAGAACATGATGTCTTTCTGTTCCAGCTGGGTGGTCGCCGGCAGAACGATATCGGCGTATCTGGCCGTGTCGGTCAGGAAGTGTTCGCTGACCACCGTGAACAGGTCCTCGCGTTCGAGACCCTGTTCGAGTTTGGCCTGCTCGGTCACCATGGCCATGGGGTTGGCGTTGTAGACGAACAGCGCCTTGATCGGCGGGTCGAAGCCGAGTTCGCCGGTCAGCGCCGACCCAAGCCGCCATGAATTCAGCACCCTCATTTTTTCCGGCTGCAGGTCGGGCCGCATCAGCACCTCCCACTTCACCGGAAAGGCCCAGATCGGCAGTTGCAGCAGGCCACCGCCCACATGCTTCCAGGCGCCGATCAGTCCCGGGAGACAGGCGATCGCGCGCACGGTCTGACCGCCACCGGCATGGCGCTCCACGGCGACGCCGATGCGCACCACCGCCGGCGGCGTGGTGGCGTATTCCCGTGCCAGCTTGACGATGTCCTCCACCGGAATGCCGGTCTCTTGCGCCGCGAATTCGGGGGTGTAGGTCGACACCCGCTCCGCCAGTTCGTCGTAGCCGACGGTGTGCTTGTCGATGTAGTCGCGGTCGACCAGGTTCTCCTTGATGATGACGTGCATCATCGCCAGCGCCAGCGCCGCATCGGTGCCGGGGCGGATCGGAATGTGCCAGTCGGCAAGCCGCGCGGTGCGCGTCCGCACCGGATCGATCACCACCAGCTTGGCGCCGGCCTTCTTGGCCTGCTCGATGAACGGCCAGTGGTGCGAGTTGGTGCCGAGCGTGTTGCACGCCCACAGGAGAATGTATTTCGAGTGCACGAAGCTTTCGGGATCGACCCCGGGCGTGGGACCGATCGTCATCATGTACGCCGTGCACGAGCCCGAGTCGCAAAAGGTGCGTTCCGACACGGTGGCGCCGAGCTTGTTGAACAGGGGGTCACCGACGTTCAACCCGTTGATGATGCCCTGGGTACCGAGGTAGCTGTAGGGCAGGATCGCCTGTGCGCCATCTGTTGCGATGATCGACTTCCAGCGGGTGGCAATGGTCTCGATCGCCTCGTCCCAGGAAATCCGTTGAAACTGCTTGGAGCCCTTGGGGCCCACCCGCTTGAGCGGATGGAGGACGCGCTTGTCGCTGTAGACCCGCTCCTCGTAGTTGTTGACCTTGACGCACAGCCGCCCACGGGTGAACGGGTGATCGGGGTTGCCCCGCACCGCGATGGCCTTTCCGTCCTCGACGGTCGTCAGGATCGAGCAGGTATCCGGGCAATCATGTGGGCAGGCGCCAACTACCGTGGTGCGGGCCATGGGTTCCTCCGCTTCGTGATCCAACGTGGTGTGGAGACTGCAGCGACGGGAACCGGCTGGCTTCTCGGAATATGCGGGGTTCTTTTCCTAAACTGCGGACGCCCTGGCGGTCTGGACAGTCGCGAGCGGTCGGGTTGCCTGTTCCTTGCGCACTTTGGCTACCTCAAGCGGCGCCGGCGTCGATGGACGCGCACGCCGCATTTTGGCATAATAGTTGCCTAAGTCCGACATGGTCGGACTTAGGTCAGACAATACCGTTGCCACCACGTCGCGCTTCCTCGATGGAGATTCACGATGGGTACGCTTGGCAACTCTGTCGATAAATATGTTACCGGCAGAATGCTTCGGACTTCAAACGACCGGCGATGGTCGCACCTTCTCGCGGAGATATGGAGCCACGAGGCGGGAGAGCTGCCTCCGCAGCTGCCGCGAGACACGGAAATCGCCATCCAGCTGCGCGGTCACTCGTTCGTCGATCGACGAGGCGCGGGCATGCACCAACGGACTCTTGGCAGAAAGGGTACCGTTTGGCTTTGCCCGGCCGGAATCAGCGAGGACTTCATCAATATCGAGAATCCGATGCAGGAATGCCTTCACGTCTTCCTGCCGGGCAAGCCTTTCGACGAAACGATGCTGAAGGATCTCGACATCGACCCCTCGGGGATCTCGATCCAGTACGCCGCGATCGATCGAGATCCATTCATCGAATACGTCGCGGACCAGATTCTGAGGGAAATGGAAGCCGAGACCTCCACCGGTCGGCTGCTGATCGAGAGCCTCGGAAACGCCTTGTCGGCTCACCTGGTGCACACCTATTCGGCGACGGCCGTTCGCCTGAAACAATTCAGCGGCGCCGACAAGCCGCTTGATCTGAAACGCCTGACGCGCGTGACGGAATTCATCAACGCCTCAGTCGAACGGGCCTTTACCGTCAATGAACTGGCGTCGGTGGCGTGCATGAGCCCGGCGCACTTCTCGCGCAGCTTCAAGGCGGCCACCGGAACGGCGCCGCATGAATACGTCAGCCGCCAGCGCCTCGATCTCGCCAAACGGCTGCTGCTGGCGAGCGATCGGCTGCTGGTCGATATCGCTTACGCCACCGGATTTTCGTCGCAGGCGAACTTCAACCGCGCTTTCCGCAAGGCGGTGGGAACGACGCCAAGCGCGTACCGGGCGCAGAAGCTGCGCGACTGATCCGAATAAGCTTGCTTTCCATTTAGAACGGCGAGGTCGGACAACTCCCTGGCAGGGGTGATGACGGCCATGGCTGGCGAGCGTGATATCTCAAGATGAGGGAAATACTACGTTTTAGACAACGGGTCGCAATGCCAGGATAGCGCCGCCGGGACAGCGGCCGACGGACTCACGACAATTTATCCCGGGGCGCCGTTGCAAATTCCGCAGCGCATCATATGATGTATATCATTCAAAAGCGCTCTACCCGACCTTAAAGCCCTGAGGAGCCCCGTCATGGCCGCAGCTTCCGATCCGGTTGTCATCGTTTCCGCCGCCCGCTCGCCGCTGGGCAAGTTCATGGGCGATCTGTCGTCCTTCAGCGCCCACAGACTCGGTTCCCATGTGATCGGCGCGGCGGTCGAGCGCGCCAAACTGGCGCCGGAGCGGATCGACGAAGTATTCATGGGCTGCGTGCTGCCGGCCGGCCAGGGCCAGGCGCCGGCACGGCAGGCCGCGCGCGGCGCCGGACTGCCGGATGCGACGGGGGCCACCACCATCAACAAGGTCTGCGGCTCCGGGATGAAGGCCACCATGCTGGCGCATGACGTCATCCATGCCGGCTCGGCCGCCATCGTGGTGTCCGGCGGCATGGAGAGCATGACCAACGCACCCTATCTGCTGGCCAAGGCGCGCGGCGGCTACCGGGCCGGCCATGACCGGATCATCGATCACATGTTCCTCGACGGCCTTGAAGACGCCTACGAGGCCGGGCGCTCGATGGGCGATTTCGGCGAAGCCACCGCGGAGGCCTACCAGTTCACCCGCGGCGCCCAGGACGCCTACGCCATGGAAACGCTGACGCGCGCGCGCAAGGCGGTCGAGGGCGGCGCGTTCAAGGCCGAAATCGTGCCGATCACGGTGGCGGAAAAGGCCGGCCCGCGCACGATCGGCAACGACGAGATTCCGCTGAAAGTCGATCCCGCCAAAATTCCCGGCTTGAAACCGGCGTTCCGCGCCAACGGCACCATTACGCCGGCGGCTTCATCGGCGAATGCCGACGGCGCCGCGGCGTTGATTCTCGCGCGGCGTTCCCTCGCCGACCGCGATGGTCTGCCAAGCCTGGCCGAAATCAAAGGCCACGCCACCCACAGCCAGGAACCGCAATGGTTCACGACCGCGCCGATCCCGGCGATCCGCAAGCTGCTCGACAAGGTCGGCTGGAGCGTCGGCGATGTCGACCTGTTCGAGATCAACGAGGCGTTCGCGGTGGTGGCGATGGCGGCACAGCGCGATCTCGCAATTCCCCGCGAGAAACTCAACATCAATGGCGGCGCCTGCGCGCTCGGCCATCCAATCGGCGCGACCGGCGCCCGCCTGATCGTCACACTGCTGCACGCGCTCGAAGCCCATAATCTGAAACGCGGCGTCGCCGCGCTCTGCATCGGCGGCGGCGAAGCAACCGCGATCGCGGTGGAACGCATCATTCATTAAGATCCGGAC